>Ga0316204_10002022_pt1 | contig 49120 bp, 42 predicted proteins | sample 6monrhotite_MG_2_FD_205661 | JGI IMG/M metagenome (GOLD analysis project Ga0316204, IMG submission 205661) | Microbial mat bacterial communities from mineral coupon in-situ incubated in ocean water Damariscotta River, Maine, United States -... | ecosystem: Environmental > Aquatic > Marine >... | reverse complement strand
GAGACCTTATATGTCTTCACACAGCCTTTATACTACGAAGCAAGTTTCTTTATGCCGATATTGTATTTATCAGTATTAGCAACTGGTTTAGGTCTGTTTTCACCAGGTTTACATGTAAAGAAAAAGACAAAATTGATTGCAATTGTTGTGATCATAACCTCAATCATCAACATTGGATTAAACTATGTTTTCATTCAGGAACTAGGCCTATTTGGAGCCGCGATTGCCACACTCATAAGTGTTATAATCAACAACTTCTCTCTATTTATTATTTCGCAAAGATTGTATCGCATTCCGATTGATTCAACTGTCACAATTAGAGTATTAATTGTGTTCAGCATATTCTTTATTTTAGGAAGTTATTTAGACCAATTCATAACAATGGACTACTCATTGTTTCTCACGATCAAAATACTACTAATCTTGGTGTTCGCAGCCTATTTATTGAAAGAGAAAATCTTTATAATTAGCCAAATAAAAAACTTCTTTGGTAAAAAAAATAACTAATTTCGTAAGAGCTGAAAAGACTCCCTCAGAGCTAACATTTCTTCAATGAGAAAGATCAAATTATTAATTGGAAACTGGTGTGCAAGAATAATTCGGTTCTTAGCTCGTAAAGCAAAAATTGAATTAATTGGCTTGGCATACTACGAGAATGGGATTATGAAATCTCATTCTATGGTTGCAAGTGGAGAAGTCTACTTCATCAACAAGTTTTTAAAAGATAAACTTCAAACCAACGAACCAACTTTTGTGGATATCGGAGCGAACGTTGGAGATTACGCAAACCTACTTTACACAAACTTTCCAGAGTCAAAAATTCACTGTTTCGAGCCTAATCCCAACACTTTCGCAAAGCTCAAATCCACTTTACCAGAATCCATCAAAATTAATAATGAAGGTATCGGAGAAAAAGAAGGTTCTTTAAAATTGTATTTTGATGGCGACAACAAAACTAGTGTACAAGCTACGTCTGACAGAAAAATTCTAGAGGTAATTTCGAAAGTTGAAAACATTGAAGAAATTTCAATTAAGATTGATACATTAGATAATTACTGCTCCAAAGAAAATATCGAAAGTATTGACCTCTTAAAAATTGATACCGAAGGCTTCGAATATGAAGCTTTACAAGGAGCAAAGTCTATGTTAGAAAACAAGAAGATTAAAATGATTCAATTTGAATTCAATGAGATCAACATTGTTAAAAGACGTTTCATCAGAGACTTTTATGAACTGCTGAACGACTTTGATTTTTACAGACTTGATGAGTCAAGGATGATTCCTCTTGGAGAATGGATTCCAAAGCATGAAATTTTCATGTTTCAAAATATATTGGCAGTAGCAAGATGAAATTAGTCAGTATAGTGAGTCCTGTGTACAACTCTGCTGAGTTCCTTCACGAAACAATACAATCAGTTCTTGATCAAACTTATCAAAATTGGGAATTGATTTTGGTTGATGACGGTTCGACAGACGAATCAGCTCGAGTAATTGACGAATATGTGAAAGACGATAATCGCATTTCATATTATTACAAAGAAAATGGTGGGCAGGCTTCAGCAAGAAATGTAGGCATACAAAAAGCAAAGGGTGAGTACATTTCATTTCTTGATTCTGATGACATTCTCCTTAAAAACAAACTAGAAGATCAACTTCAAGAGTTAGCTGAATTTCAACCCGACTTCCTTTATGGTGCTGGCTATTTTTACTATCCTGATAGAGAAGAAAAGCTCGAAAAGTATGATTGGATTTATGGACATATGACTGGCATGGAATTCTTCCACATTTTATATCACTCTTGTTCTGTCAACACGAATACTGTAATTGTAAAAAAGAGCTTGCTTGATGAAGTTGGATTCTTCAATGAGAATGAATTGATGAGAGGATTAGAGGATTGGGACCTTTGGATGAGGATCGCCAAAAAGGTAAAAAAGGTTTATGGCTCACCAGCAAGAAATGTTTATTACCGTATTCATGAAGGTGGCATTCATCTGCAAAATGTTCGTATGAAACGTGGCAAGGCTGTCATCTTTGAACAATACGATAACGACAAAGACATTAGCAGACAGGTTAGACTCAAAGAATACAGATACACCTATCGTGAATTGATGAACTTTTTGCATAAAGAAGATCGTTCAGATGATATTAAAGGTGAACTTAAAAAGCTGGCCAAAAAAGATAAGTTTGGTTTAACCACTCTTTGGCAAAGATTACTTGTTCACCTCTTACCTACTAACTCATTCATGTGGGTAAGTAACAAAATCTTATATAGAATTGGCTACAGATTAGAATCTGTTGTTTATTGGATATTTTAAATGAAAAAGCTTCGAATATTACATATCACTCCATGGTTTCCAAATCCAGACCACGAACTTGCGGGAGTTTTCATCTTAAGACAATTGCAAGCCTTGAATGAGCACTGCTACAATGAGGTGCTACACTTACATTTTAGTGATTCAAAAGGAATGATCTCTGAAGATTTTGAGGGTGTTAAGTTGAACCGAAAAACTTTTAATCCAGTAGTTAAAAAGTGGATTGTTAAGGAAAAATTGGTTGCTAGCTACATCAATAAATACCTTAAAACAAATAAAGATGATTTCGATATCATCAACTTTTATATTGCTTATCCTAACGCAGTTTCAATAGGGAAATTCAAGAAAAATTTTCCAAATCTTAAATTCACAATTACAGATGTTTGGTCGGCATATTATGAAGAATTTCATTTACCAAAAGGGCATAAAGGAAGAACAAGAATTGAGAATATATTTTCTCATGACATCCCCTTATTCTTAATCTCACATGCCTTGGGAGATGACATTAAGAATTTTTGCGGCTACGACAGCCTTCCCCACAAGGTGATATCAATTGTTATAAATGAAAATGATTTCAATTACAAAGAGAAGGTCAAGAACCCTGAAGTTTTCACTTTCTGTTCAGTTAATAATTGGACTGATTTGAAAAACCCTGCCTTGCTTATTCGTGCATTTAATTTAATGTTAAAAGAAGACCAAAATATACAACTCGTATTGGCAGGGTCAGGAAAACTATCTGGTCAAATAGTAGAACTCATTAAGGAATTAAAGCTTGAAGAAAAAGTAATTTATAAAGGTAGAATCCCGCAAGAAGAATTGATTCAAACCATACATGATTGTCAAGCCTATTGTCAGTCTTCAAATTACGAGACTTCTTCTTCAATTTGTGCTGAGGCATTAGCTACGGGCACGCCTGTAATTTCAAATGAAAAAGGTGGTATTAAAGAATACATAACTGATTTGAATGGATACATTGTCCCTGAAGCTACACCAGAAGCTTGGAAAGATGTCATGATTAAAATGAAAAAGAATTACAGCAAGTATGATGGTGAATCAATTTCTAAATCCATTCTTGCCGACAGAAAATACGAGACAATAGGTCAAACTTATTTTAATTACTTCCAAGAAGTGTTCAATGGAAAATAAGAAGATTCTCATCATATCGACAGAAAAGTGGGGAGACAATTTTGTCTGTAAACATCATTATGCCAAATATTTATCAGAAAACAATCAAGTCTATTTCCTTGGGCCTGCCCAAGGCTCACATAAATCTCCTCTAAAAAAACAGAGTATTCAAGCGATAAAAATATCTGATAATCTAACCGTAATTGAATATAAAAATCTAATACCCAAACTCAATTCAGCACCCAAAGTAGTTCAAGAACGTCTGTATAAAAAAATGGCAAAGAACATTCAAAGTCATAGTTGTGAATCATTTGATCTTGTTTGGAGCTTTGATCCTTATCGCTTTTTTAATCAGGGTGTATGGGTATCAGACAAAAGACTTTATCATTCAGCAGACATTCATTACAATGCGAAATATGAGAATGAAATAGCCAAAAGTTCAGACATCATCATAAGCATTTCAAAGTATCTAGATGAAAAATTGCCAGAAGGTTCAACATCCCATCCATTAGGTCATGCAACCGATATTCATTCTGATGACAAATATGATTCGTCCTTTCCGGGGAATAACAAAATTAAGGCGGCTATGGTAGGTAATTTCAGCAACTACCTAGATTATAATTTAATTGGGGAAATTGCTGAAACATCTCCTGAAGTTGATTTCATTTTTGTCGGCCCCAAAGCAGAAAGCAATCTTGGTTCGGCAGACCCAATAGTTGTTTCACAGATTGAAGAATTAGAAAAGACTAAAAATATTTTCTTCATTGGAGAGGTCAGATACTCTAGGCTCAATGATTTATTAAGCAAGGTTGATATCAATTTGACACTTTACAAACAGGAACTAAGAGTAGTAAATGCTCATAAAATACTTTCATATCTATTAAGCGGAAATGTAACCATTTGTTCTTACATCCAAGATTATGATGGGGCTGACGAAAATTTAATATCGATAGTTGATAATAATGAGGATTTGCCAAATCGAATTAAAGAAATTGCATCAAATTTAGAGTATTGGAACTCAGAGAATCTGATGTCAATTCGAAAGAATTATGCAATAGATAGAAGCTACCCGAATAAAATTAAAGAAATCTCACAACTGATTTATAAATGAGTTTGATCAAAAAAATATTTGACAAGGCAGGAATCAAGAGATTTTACCCTATTAATGTAAATGAAAAGGTCGTCCAAATCCCTATCCACAAAGGACTTGGCTATGCCAACCTGAGAAATGCAGAGCCCTGGATGCTAGAACTACTAAGGAAACTTGGAGGTGAAGAAAAAATACTATTGGATGCCGGAATGAACGTTGGGCAAACTTTAATTGCTTGGAAAACACTATTCCCGCAGGCCACCTATATTGGCTTTGAACCGAATAAGCTATGTGTGAATTATGTGAATGGATTAATTTCAAAAAATTCATTTTCGCATTGTAATGTAGAGCCCTATGGTATTTCCACTGAAACTGGCACCACAGAGCTTTTCATGCTTCCAAAAGACAAAGGTGACTCGACAGCTTCAATCATCAAGGAATTTAGACCTGATGACGGCAGAATTAGCTTTAAAATAAGTACAACAAAACTATCTGACTTTGATTATACCAATTTTGATATAGCCAAAGTAGATGTTGAGGGTGCAGAGTTAGAAGTTATCCAATCTGTCTTAGAGGTAAGAAATGACGCAGTTTTTATTTGTGAAATTCTGCCTGTATACTCAACAGAGCATAAATCTAGATTAGAAAGACAAGAAAAAATTGAGAAGATTTTGAAAGAGAACAACTACTCTCTATTCAGAATAATCAAGGATATGCCGCTTCAGTTAGAGGAGTTAACAGAAATTGGTATTCACTCAGAATTAGAACTTTGTGACTATATATTTGTTCCACAAACTAAAAAGCAAGAGGTGCTATCGAAGTTTAAGTAATGAGCTTTTTTTCCATCATCATACCGTCCTATAACAGAGCACAAAGAATTGAGGCTACAATAAGCTCTATCCTTAATCAAACTTTTAGCGATTGGGAATTAATTCTTGTTGATGATGGTAGTACTGACAGCACCAAAGAAATCATCAAATCTATTAAGGATGATCGAATCAAATACTTCTATAAAGAAAACGGAGAAAGAGGAGCGGCTAGGGACTTTGGAGCCCAAAAGGCAAATGGAAAATTTCTAAATTTCTTTGATTCTGATGACTTGATGCTAAAGGATCATCTTCAAAAGGCTTTCGAAAAAATCGAAGGAAATAAAGAAATTAAAGTTCTTTGTTTTCCTTGGTTGTATTGCGACCAAGACGGAGTTGAGAATGGAGACAAACGAAGCTTTGAAGGAGACTTGAATGAGACGGTTTGCTATAAAAATTATATTCACCTCAACGGAACGTTTGTCCACAAAGATGAATACCACAAAAACCCATTTGAATTAGATAGAGAATTCATCATTTGTGAAGACTGGTACTTTATGTTGAAGTTATCCTTCGAAAACAAATTATTCTACGAAAACACACCAAGTTTCAAGTATATTCTGCATGAAGACAGTACCATGTCCAATATGAAGTCTGAAAATTTTGAAGTTGCAAGCCAATACTTTTCTAAACTCATAAGTGAGCAATCTGAAATACTTTCAAGTTTTGAATCCAAAATATTATTTGAGTTATACTCAATGACCGCCTTGGCTGCATCAATTCAAGGAAGAGGATATAAAAAGAAAGCAATTAGTTATCTTCGTAAGGCAATAAGTAAAAAGCCTAGCGCATTATTCTCTAAGAGAACTTTTGCCACTATTAAACATCTTTTGAATGTTAAAAGAAGAAGCTGAGTGGATTTCATCTCAATTGGATTATCTTGAAAAAGAAAACATCCTTATATACCCAGTGGCTAACATTGGAAGTTCAGATGAATCGCATTATGAATTGCAACCTTGGATCAAAACACTGAGTGAAAAAATCAAGAGTAATGGTATCATTAAAAACATTGACATCAAGGATACTGAAAGTGTAGACTTGGTAGGCGATTTGTTAGATGATAATTTCATTAATGATCTTAAAAAAGAAAAATTTCAACTCTTAATCTGCGCAAATGTTCTCACCAATATTGCCGATAAAGATAAGTTTGCAAAGTCGTTGATTGAGCTGATGCCAACCAATTCAATATTAATGGTTTCAGTTTCGAACAGATACCCTTATGTTGCTGACCCTGTTGATACTCTATACAGGCCCACACCTGAAGAACTTTGTGAACTATTTCCTTCAACCGAAATTCTAAACGCTTCTTTAGTTAGTAGTGATTCGTTTGTTAAGCATCTTTGGCAAGATAAAAAAGCATTCTTCATTACATTTTTTAGACTTTTCGTGCCTTTTTACAAACCAAAAACGTGGTGGAACTTGGTGAAGTATCTTCCTAAAATACATAAACCAGTTAGAGCAAGTTGCGCCCTACTTAAAAAGGCAAAATGACACAGTACGACTCAATATTTTTAGGCAGCAGCCCTTTGATGATCATCTGTCATAACGCTCTGAATTCGAAAGAAAACTCATTACTCATAGAACAAAACGAAAGAATTGGAGGAGCTTGGTATACTGATGAACTTTGGAACATTAAGAATTTAGAGTTGGGTTGTCATATATTGAAAAACTATCAAGCTGGTCATGAACTGATGACAAAAAGTAATCTCAAACCAATTGAGATGAAAATTCCGCCAAAAAAACTATTCAGAACCCGCAAAGGAGAATCATTTCTAAACACATTGAAAATCAATTTTCTTTTGATGTCTAAAGCTTTTCAGAAGAGAAAGCTGATTGAAATGTACAAAGTGGATAAGATTGGAAATCTGTTGAAGAAAAAAGAGATTCAAAAATACTTTTACTTTCAGGATGGATGTAATGAGTTAATCAATGACTTGGCAAATTGTGATAACAACATACTGACTTCAAAGATTGCAGAAGTTTCTGTGAAAGATGGGAAAGCCAATCTGATCTTAGAAGATGGACAAGAAGTTAGCACTGCTAAACTCTATGTTCCTAAGAATTATCGAATAGATAGGTTTGAAATAGAAGGTGAAAAGATTGCTTATGAATACGAAAACTATGTTTCTGAGCATTATGTTTTCTTGTTTGAAAATGAAATTAAGGACATCAGTTTTGTAGATGTAGTTGGAGATGACCTCATCAACTTAGTTAGTAATGTTGGATTGTACACTGACACTATTGGAAAGGGCGTTTTGTGCGTATCAATTAAGAAATCAAATGGAGTTGCTGAGAACAACCTCTCTGTGCGAACTTTTGAAGATATGCCTACTAAAGAAGAGCAAGATTCTGTAATTAAATTAGTTCTTCAAAAGCTAAAGCAATTCAAAATCATAGACTCCTCAAATCAACATCTGAAGTCGCACTATGAGCCCTATATTTTAAATGTCAAAACGAATAAATCTCAATACGATATAGGTGAATTATCAAAGGGAATAATTGAAGAACTTGATACAAGTGATTTAATATTAAGTATGATGTCTAACTCAAAATTGATTAGCCATGAATAATTACTTTTTTGAAGACCATTGGATGATTGGAGTCGCACCTTTGAAGATGTCAGATGTGATTAAAAAAGGGATTAACTTTGACAAAATCACCATTTACAATCCATCAAAAAAGTATTATTACGCCGATCCTTTCTGGCACCCTCAATTAGATGAAGGGAAATTGATTTGTGAACGCTTTGATTTTACTACCCAACATGGTTCAATATCTGAAATTAAAATTGAAGATGATAAAATAACTGAAGAGCAAACGCTATTAAAAGAGGATTGGCATCTGTCATTTCCGTTTTTAATTGAACATGAAGGGGGTTTAAAAATGATTCCTGAAGCCTCATACAATAATGAGTCACAAGTCTATCCACTGGAGTCTCTTGATGCCAAGCCATTTATTAAAAAGGCACTAGTTGACCCTGTCATCTATTTGCACAATGAAACATATTGGTTGTTTGCCAGTATCCAAAACGGAAAGCAAAACGAGGAGCTTCATCTTTTTTGGTCAGATGATTTCGAGAATTGGAACAATCATTCATCAAGCCCAATTTGCACTAATTCATTTGGAGCAAGAATGGCAGGCAATATAGTTTCACATGAAAATGAACTTTTCAGGTTTGGACAAAATTGTGAGAAAGGATATGGTAAAGGAATTGTCATCCACAAAATCAACGAGCTCAGCAAAGATCAATACTCAGAGACAGCAGTAGGTCGAATTGACGCGCCTGCAAATTTCTCAGGTATCCACACTATTAATCAATTTGAGGATAAAGTTGTTTTTGATTTGAAGAAGACATATTTTTCACCTTTAAAGCCATTTAGGCGACTAAGAAGAAAACTATTCTCATGAAAGTACTTCACGTAATATTTTCCGGGCTTGGAGGACATGGAAACGTAGTATTCCCTCTTATAGAAAATGACTTTGGAAAATCTTTCGATAACCACCTTGTCTTTTATGGAGTTGATGCCGTGAACGAAGATTACATTTCAAAATGTGAGAATCAACAAATTCCCTTCACTGTAATTCCTAAAAAACAAAGAAAATACTTGGGCTCATTCAAACTCTTTAAAGAGTTTTTAAAGTCGGCACAGCCGGATGTCATTTTTATTCATAACAATGAATTGATTATTCCAGCAACCAAATATGCAAAGCGAACTAAGGCAGTTTCGATTTATGTTGAGCACGAAAACAATCAGAGTAAGAGCAAATTCATGCACTTCTTAAGTAAGTATGCCCTGAGAAAAGCAGACAGCATAGTTTGCTTAAATGAAAACATGGTTCTTGAAAACCAAAAACTGTACGGAGAAAAAGGAAAAACAGTACTAATCAATAATGGGATTAACACTTCTCAATTTGAAAACAAATCTCAAACCGACAAGATCATTTTTGGCTTGGCTGGACGCATGGTTGAAGTAAAAGACCACAAAAACTTAATCTCAGCTTTTGCCAAAATAGCATCTGAATTTCCAGAATCCGAATTACACTTTGCAGGTGATGGACCATTGAAAGTTAAACTCGAAGAACAAACAAAAGAAGCCGGCATAAGTGAGAAGGTAAAATTTTTAGGTTTGCTTTCTGAAGAAAAGATGGTGCAATTCTACAACAGTATTAGTGTGTACTCACATGCTACTCATGCTGAAAATATGAGCACGGCAATTCTACAAGCTATGTCTTGTGGATTACCCATCATCACTTCTGATATCGAAAACAACAAATTAATAGTTGAAGATGGAGAGAATGGATGGCTGTACTCTACAGGAAATCATCAAGACCTTTATGAGAAAATGAAGGCTGCCATTGAGAAAAAATCTGAATTCAAAAAGATAGGAGCCACGAACAGAAACAAAGTCAAAGAGCTGTATTCGGTAGATAAAATGTCTTTAAAATACACTGAGCTTATACAAAGTTTAACTTAAGCCTTACATTTGTTATAGAGCATGTCAAACTTAAAAACACTTCTTAAAAAAGTCATCTTCAAAGTTGGAGGAGAAAAGGGATACAAAAAGGCCTACATAAAAGGCAAAATCCAGGATATTAAGAATAATAAGTATGACGAAATTGAGCTTTCATTTTCTGAGAATTTCATCAATAAAAACTCAACAGTATTAGATTTAGGAGCCAACTATGGCCACTATTCAATTAAGATGGCTCAACAATGTCCAAAGGGAAAAGTAATTGCCTTTGAACCAATTCCGTTCACATTTGACGTTCTAACTGAAGTGGTAAAAGGATTCAAGCAAGAAAACATTGAATTGCACCATGCTGCTGTTAGCAATAGTGATGGTGAAATCACCATGCAATTGCCGCTCTTAGATTTTGGTGGACCCAACACTGGAGTGGCCTATATCGGAACTAAAGAAGAAAATAACGCAAACCAACACACTGTGAAGACCGTTTGTTTGGACGAATTAAAAATTGAAGGATCAATAGATTTCATTAAAATGGATATTGAAGGTCACGAACCTATTGCCATAGAAGGAATGCGTGATATTCTTACAAAGCATCAACCTACCATTCTAATTGAGTTCTCACATACATGCATGATAAGAGCAGGCCATACTCCTGCAGACCTTTCAAGTGTTTTGAAAAATGAATTTGGTTATGCGTTTTATGAACTAAAAGAAAATGAAGGCAAACCACTTCTTGAATTGAATATTCAAGATCATCCGTCTGATGGTTACTACTTCTTAGTTCACTCTTCTAAGGCTTCAACTCTTGAACAATTTATTAAGAAATGAAAATTCTTTTTGATGCTCGTGTTCATTTAAACTACTACAGTGGCATCAGTCGCTACATAATTTGTTTGTTGGATGCTTATCTTAAACTACATCCAAATGATGAGGTTGATATTTTATTGAACCCTTCAATTGAAAAAGACAACTCGATTTATTCAGTGTTGCAAGCGTACCCAAATGTAAGATTTCACACCATTGATTTACCTCACATGGGACCCAGAAACTACGTTTCAATGAAAAAAGTAATCAATTCATTTGAAGCAGATGTTTATCACTACCCTCATTTAGACGCACCTTATAAAACAGGAAAAACTCCAATGGTGGCAACTATACATGACGCCAACTATTCAAGAAAAATCAAGAAGTTTAATGACCCTAGTGGACTAAAGACAAAGTATTTTAAGTGGGCAATCACCAAAACTTTGAAGCATGCAAAGAAAGTGTTATTCGTTTCTGAGAGTGTGAAAAATGAACTTTCAGAGCTCTACAAATACGCTTCTAATGAGAATAGATTTCAGGTAATGCATAATGGTCTTGAAGAAGACTTTAACAGAATTGACCAACAAACCTTACGTTCTGAAAGAGAAAGTCTGAATCTACCTTCATCATACTTTTTGTATGTAGGACAAATTAGAGAACACAAAAATATCAAACGAATCATAGCCGCTTTTAATGAATTTCAGAAGATCAATTCTGAAATTCATTTGGTTTTAGCAGGACACAACTATTTGAATGAAAATTTAGGAAGTGACAGAATTCATCAGCTAAACGAAGTCTCGAATAACTCTCTAAAAGTGTTATATCACGATTGTCAGGCCGTAGTTTTCCCATCACTTTTTGAAGGATTTGGATTTCCGATAATTGAAGGATTCTCTTTCGGAAAATCTGTGATAACTTCAAACCGTGGAGCAACTGCAGAAATTGGAAAAGGAAATGCTATATTGGTAGATCCTGAAAGTGTTGAAGCGATCAAAGAAGGCATGGTTGAAAGTGCTGCACAAGATTTCAGGAATGAAGAAAAAGTTGAATATTCGAAATCCTTTAATTGGGAGACCAATGCAATTCAGCTTCGCGAAGTTTACCTAGAAGCCATTAAATAACCTCAATTTTCTTAGGTTTCGTTTTTTCCTTTCGGTAAATGTTTATGTAAATTATTAAAAAAGCAAACAAAGAAAAAATCGGGATCTTATACCTTGCTAATGCTCCAAAATTGTAAGAAGTAAAGCCTACTACAAAACCGAATATTAAGCAATAAATTCCAAAGATTACAATCATAGGATGCGAAGCAAAACTTGAGAAGATCTTGAGTTTTCGTGAGAATATGGCTGCCATTAGCAAGATGAAAAACACCAAGCTTTCAACGGCTGCAATCAAAATCACTGGATTTCTGGCCTCCCATAAATAAGGCCTAAAAAAAGTTACATTGAGAGAAGCGGGAATCTTTGTTAAAACGCCCACTGGTGAGTAATCTGTCACCCCCAAATCATAAGCAGACCCCCCCTGGAAAGTATGCCACGTATGAAATCCTTTTACTCTCGATTCTAATCCACCCACACTATACTTTTGAGAGTTCTCTCCAACAAAATTTGAAACTGCAAAAACCAGAACTACAGAGACACCTATGACTATAATATTCATAAGCCTCCTAATAATAGGGTTATCGAATTTCACTTTCATCAAGGCGTTTATCCCGAATAATAAGGCAGGTACAAAGCACAGTAAAATATAAGCCTTCAACATGTAAATTAAGACTATGCACATTATCGAACCAAAGATGTATTTGAAAACCCACCTGTTTTCGAAAAGCAACTCATAGGTGTAGTAAATCAAAAGGTTTATGCATCCGAGCGTTAAAGTATCCTTCATAATCCCACCTCCCCAAAAGAGGGTTGACGGAATCAAAAAGGCTGCTACAAAGCTCAGAAAATCTTTATTTGGCAGGATTCTTCTAAACACTAAAAACAATTTCCAAGCACCTACAAAAGAGAACAATGAGGTGAATAAAGTAATAACAATGTATGATTTGAATGATAGAAAAGTGAAGGGTGACAACAGCTTGATCATAAACCACTCCTCATGTCCAGTTGAGTAGACAATTTGAGAGGTGTATTGCCTTAAGTCTCCTGAGAAGGAATCTGCCGAAGAGAAAATCAATCTAAAATAACTGCCCGGATCATCAACTAGAGCGTCTGCCAAAACACCTGATCCATTGAAATATGCGAAAGTATCTCCAAAACCATAGTAATAGACGTAAATCATGGCAAAGCCTAATCCTCCCATGATTTTCAGTACAAAACCAGCAAGAAAAAAACGGTAATAGGATTCCTTCTTCGTGTTTCTGTAAACCATTAATAATAGGAACATTAACACAAAGTATGTTATCCAAATTCCCCAATCTAAAATTCCGACCATAACTTGCTGTTTCTTTTTACGCCATTTGTAGCTTAAAAGTTAGCTCAGGTATTGGTTTATTTCCTATTTTCACTAAAAAGTTGGCTTATTCAAGGCGTATTTTGCATATCACTAGATTTTGAGAAGTATTGGGGGGTTCATGATATGATATCATGGCAAAAAAAACATGATGAGCTTCGGAGAGTTGAAAGTGTTTGCCTAAAAATGCTTCATGAATTTCAACAAAACGAAATCCATGTATCTTGGGCCATGGTAGGCTTATTAGCTCAAGAATCGTTACAAGAATTGCAAACAAATTTCAAAAGCAGAAAAAGTCCTTATCAAATTAAAAACTACTCTCCTTTTCCATTATCTCAAGACAAATTTACTGATATACCATATGAAATTATTAGCGGTTTAAATGAGGCAAAATCAATACTTCAAACAGAACATCAAGAACTTTCTAGTCATACGTTCAGCCATTATTACACCCTAGAAGAAGGGCAAGATATTTCACATTTTGGCGAAGACCTTGAAGACATGTCAATCGTTTCTGAAAAGCTCAATACTTCTTTCAAATCAATCGTTTTTCCAAGAAACCAAATCAATGAAGATTACTTGAAAGCTTGTCAAGAAAAAGGGATCATTGCTTTCAGAGGAAATCAGCCAAACAATTACTGGTCAAACAGTCCATATTCAAAAGAAAGTTTGAGTAAAAAAGGAATGCGATTTTTAGATGCCTACTACAAAGTATCGAACACTCAAACTTCCAAAATTCAAGATCTAGCAGAGATTTCAGGTTTATTAAATATCCCTGCAAGCCGCTTTTTTCGACCTCATTCGGGAAAACAACTCCTTGAAAAGAGGAAAATCAAGAGAATAAAAGACGAAATGACGAATGCCGCCAAAACTGGCTGCCTTTATCATTTATGGTGGCATCCTCATAATTTTTCAAATAATACAACACTTCATTTTGAGCAGTTAGCTGTGATTATGGAGCATTTTAAGAATCTCAAGAACACTTATGGTTTCAAATCTTTAAACATGTCTGAAATTGCAGAACTCCCAAGAACATAAAGCATTAATTATAGCAAGAAGAGGTTTGAACACAGACCTCCTAATTCAAGAAGTATCTAAGAATTGGGAGGTAATAGGAGTGATATATGAAAACGCCCCATCTTCACTAGAAGTGATTAGACGAAGAAAGAAAAAAATTGGATTTTTCAAAACCATGTCTCAGGTTTCATTCATGGCCTTTATATTACCCTTATTGAGTTCGAAAAAAAGAAATGCCTCTTTGATTTCTGAACTAGATCTTGAAACTATAGAATTGGATAAATCAATTATTTCAGGAATTGACAATGTAAATTCTGACCAATTAAAAGAAGCTGTAAAAGACAAAAAGCCAGACATTGTGTTTATCAATGGCACAAGAATCATCTCTGAAAAAACTATTGATATCCTAGGTGTCCCTTTAGTTAATGTGCATGTCGGAATCACTCCTAGGTATAGAGGTGTTCATGGTGGATACTGGGCCTTATATGACGCTAAACCTGACCTTTTTGGTGTTACCATTCATTATGTTGACAAAGGAATTGATACCGGAAAAATTATTGATCAAGAGGTTATTGAAACATCTTCTAAAGACAACTTCAAAACCTATCCACTTCTGCAGTACATGGCTGGGGTTAGACTTATAGGAAAGAACCACAAATTAATAAAAGAAGGACTGTCTGCTGAACCTAGAAAGCTTTGTAAAAAACACAAACTGCACTACCATCCTGGTTTCTTCCAATATCTTTCAAAAAGGATCTCAAAGGGAGTGAAATGACCTATTCGTGATGATAGGGCTCATTATTCAATATTGAAAAAGCCCTGTAAAGTTGTTCTAAAAACAACATTCGAATCATTTGATGACTAAAAGTCATCTTAGACAAAGATATTTTAGAGTTCGTCCTTTGATAAACTTTCTCTGAGAAACCATAAGGGCCACCAACAACAAAACAAATCTTTTTTGGTCCCTTATTCATCTCCTTCTGTATCCATTTAGAAAACTGAACTGAAGATAATTGAGTTCCATTCTCATCTAATAGCACCATTAAATCGCTATTATCAATTTTAGATAGAATGCGCTCCCCTTCTTCCTCTTTCACTTGATCCTCAGACTTGTTCTTTGCATTCTTGATGTCTGGAATTACAACTATCTCAGATTTGCAATACCTCTTTAGACGCTTGAAATATTCAGCTTCACCATCTACCAAGAAGCTTTTATGGGTTTTCCCAATTACTATTAATGATACCTTCATCTCAACTCTTATTATGGCCTTGAAAATGGTGATTCAACTTTTTAATCAAAGGCTTCTCTATGAATGAATAAAAAAGAATTGAAACTCCGATTATCGATATAACTATGAAAAAATTAACCACATAATTAGACATCACTGAATCAACATGTTTTGCCGATATTTTATGCGCAATTCTGAGCATTGGAAGATGAATGAGATACATTGAATAAGAGGCATCACCTATTAATGACGGAATTTTCAAAAACTTAAATTCTATATTTTTCTTTACTTCCCAACTGCTAAAACCGACAACAATTAAGAATGAAGGAATCCCGTATAACAAGATTCTGGATATTTCATGATCATACAGATATCCGCCAATAAGAAGTAGCACAACACCTAAGACACCCAATATAGGACCTCCAATTTTCTCTTTTACCAGATATGCGGCAAGTAGACCAAAGCCGAATTCTATCAAAAATGGATTCGTTAAATATTCTAAAACTCCCGTATTCAACCATTCTGGGGCTATGAGTAGGTTAACGACAGATAAAGTAAGTACAGACGCGCCTACCAATAGAAATTTTCGGTTTAGTAGAAAGAGAAAAAACATGAAGTAGAAGTATAGCTCATAACTCAAACTCCAACTCACTCCGTTTAACATCTCGTGACCAAACCATAAACTTATGGTGGCCGGTATATCTGCTGCACTAAAAGTATCTCCCACTGAAGAAGTATCTGTCATTAAATATGAAGCAACAAACAATCCTCCAATCACAATCCAATAAACAGGATAAAGCCTCAAAAGACGTTTGATAAGAAACTTAAATGGAGTTTTGTTTTCAATGTATTTTGAAGAAGTGTAGAATATTATAAATCCACTTATAACAAAAAACAAATCAACTCCTGAGTATCCAAACTTTGAAAAAGATCCAAAAAAAGTACTTCCAAGCTCAGTTCTACTTGATTCACTCAAATGAAAGAAAACCACTGCTAATACTGCAAAAGCTCTGCATACTTGGACTAATTTTAGTTTACTCATTAGAATTTTAATATCATTACCAATTGAACTGCTTTATGCGTATATTTACTTGAAACAATTCTGGCTCAGTTTTTGCTTATTAGTGTTGTAAAAGTAATTCAAACTATTGAAATTAATTTGATGAAAAAGTACATATTCATATTCAGTTTAGTAATAAGCGGATTTGCATTTGCTCAACCTAGTGGTCCTCAAATCACTGAAATTGAGTTCAAACCAGTATTGAGAGGTGAAACTGAGTTACTTCAGCAACCTACGTTTGAATCATTAATGGTTTCTGCATTTAAAGCTGGAAACGCCGAGCGAATAGCCGCACGTTTTAGCGATAATGTTGATTTGTCAATTGATGGAAAAGAAGACCTTTATTCTGATTCTCAATCAGAGCAAATTCTAAAAACCTTTTTTGTAACGCACAAACCAAAAGACTTTAAAGTCATACATAAAGGAAAATCAGGTCAAAGCGAATATTTTATAGGTGAGCTTAGTTCAGATTTTATCTACAGAGTCACAATCAATTCTAAGATGATTAAAGGAGTGAATAAAATCACTTCTTTGACGATAGAACAGAACGATTAATCGGTCTCCTCTATGATGTCGGCGCCGTGGTAAATCATGCGCTCAATTCCATTCATTTCTCTAAACTCATAATCAAAGTAGAGCGTTTTACCTTCATAATCTAAGGGACGGGCATAGAGATTATCTAAGAGCTCATCTCCCTTTGTAATATACAGAGCTACTCCATACTTACTTTCAGAGTTCTCAAGTATTAAATATGACTCAGGACCTAGAATTAAGAATTCCCCATACTTCATTTCAAAGTCACCTTCTTGCAGCAGAGCATTCATAGGCCGTTCAAAATCATATTCATCTGCCGATACTTCAACAGCCTTGAATACCTCAAGATCAATGTCAAGAACTGAGCTACGCTCTTCTGCCTCGATTACATCTCTCCCATTCAAATAAACTTTACGCTCAATATAGCTGCTTTCTTCTTCTCCGAATTCAGTAATGTACTCTTCAACATAAACTGGTAAATCTTCTTTATAGAATATATTACGGGTGATAGAAGAGCTCTCACTTACCTCTTGAATAGCATGGAGAACGAGCGTATCATAATGAGCATACCCATTCACCTGATATGTCTCATCATCTCTTGAATATCTAGCACCTTGTGTTATATCATAGATTTTATCAGGATCTAAACATGATTGAACGTACTCATCAATTTCTGCTCTATCAATATCTAACACAGGTCCTGAATTACAGGAGACCAAGGTTAATAATAGAATGATCGGGAATATATTTAATACTTTATTCATCAGCTTAAATATAATGCAATTGCTCAAATAAGTCACAAAAAAAAGTCCCCTCATGGCTGAACCAAGAGAGGACTTTAATATTTAGTTAGCTTGTAATCTATTCAAAAATCACATCCATTTCAACACGTCTGTTTTGTTCTCTTCCTTCAGCTGTATCGTTTGTAGCGATTGGCTGCTCTTCACCGAAGTATTGAACAATCATTCTGTCTGCTGCAACACCTCTTGATTCTAAGAAGTCTCTTACTGCCTCAGCACGTTTCTTAGATAAGATTAAGTTGGCCTGTGCCGCACCTTGACTATCTGTGTGACCTGCAATCTTCAATCTGAAGTCAGGATTATCAACTAAGTAAGTTGCAAGATCTTCAAGAGATGCTTTCGACTCTTCTTTGATAACCGCTTTAGAAGTTTCGAACTGAAGTGCATCAAATGCTCTCTTCAATACTTCTAAATCTACAACTGGACAACCTTTGTTTTCAACTGGACCAGGAGTATTAACACACTCATCATCTTTGTCAATTACACCATCACCATTAGTATCAGTATAAGGACATCCGTCATTTTCAGGAGGACCTGCATTGTAAGGACATTTGTCATCTTTATCTAATAGACCATCTCCATCAGTATCTGGCCAAGGACAACCTCTATTCTCTTCAGGACCAGCCTCAGTAGGACAAGCATCTAAGTAATCAAAGATTCCGTCACCATCAGTATCAGGACAACCTTGGTTTTCTTTAGGACCAGCAACTTCTGGACAAAGGTCATCAGAATCTTTCAAGCCATCTCCATCAGTATCAGGACATCCATTGAATAACTCGATTCCAGCAACATCAGGACAATCATCATTCTTATCAATGATTCTATCACCATCTCTATCCGGGCATCCGTTAAACTCAGCTAAACCTGCATCATCTGGACATTGATCATCTTTGTCAATAATCTTATCTCCATCTCTATCAGGACAACCCTGGAATTCAACAGGACCTGCTTCAGTAGGACATGCATCCTCTGAATCTTGGATTCCGTCACCATCTGTATCAGGACATCCCATGAATTCCCAAACACCTGGAGTTTCAACACACAAATCAACTTTGTCTGAAACTTTATCCATGTCAATATCTTTAGGATGTGTAAATAATACTGGCACTTTTAAAGCGAAGTAAATATCTGCTCCTCTGATATCTTTGTCTTTCGTTGGTGCGAACACCCATTTCAAATCTCCAGTTCCAATGATGATTGGCCCCATTCTTAACCCTAATCCAGTTCTTAATCCGTATAAACCAGAGTAAGTAACAGGAACAGATAAGCCAGCCCACATGAAATCATATCTTGGAGTTAATGAGAAGCTTGTTGGGTATCTTACCTTGTGAGCATCTTTGTTCATTTGGAACCCAATCATTGAATTGAATTGTAAATAGAAGTCATTCCAGATATTCCAATCTACACCAGCATTAATGTGAGTAGGTAAGTTCATATAGAAAGTTCCCTTATCATTAATGTAACTAGCATTTCCACCTGTTACCATTGTATCAACATTTGAGTTGAATGATTCTAAGCTTTCGGTATCGTTAAATCCAGCTAAATCAAACACAGATGCATCAGCTTCAAAGTTTCTTGAATTAACAGACTTTGTATATCTCATTCCACCTAAATCATTCAAGGCAAAATTTACTTTCAATTTATACTTGTTCTTATCTCTTCTCCATAGATCAGTTTCACCATCCATGTCATACTTGTATTCTTTCCAATCAGGTCTCCACTCGTAAACGATTCCTAAATCAGCACCAAAACCTAATTTAGATTGTAAAGAGTAGATGTCAGAAAAGCCAGGAGTACCAGTAAACTGAGAGTTATTAGAATCCCAGTGCGTATCGATATTTGATGAATATCCATAGTTAAACTCACCTTGTAATACATTTGCTGTATCTGCATTTAAGAAGTTATAGTTTACTTCATCAGTATACATATAAAGTGAACCAAGACCTTGCAAGAATTTCAACTTCACACCTGCTTTCATGTAGTGTTCATCTTTGTCAAATACGGTCATACCAAATCCAGCATTATACTCAACCCAGCTATTGAAAGACATGTTCAATAACTGATTGCTTAAATCTAGATTCCATAAATCAGGAACCTCTAAATCATTTTGAGCTAAATCAAGTAATTCAGGTGCTAAGTGATCTAAGTTGAAAATCGTTCTTGATTTTACACCTAAGCTAATAGCCATACCGTACTTTCTATTAATAGAAACCATCACGTTTAAGATATCTATATCATTAGAAAAGTAAGCTGTTCTGGGCTTATCAGAAGGATTTGGAAATGTAAAGAAGTTTCCTTCTCCAATCCCTTTGTAGTAATCAGTTGAATCAGGACCAATGATTTTTCCATAATTCGGAGCAGTCTGCCATGCATTTACTGCAGGATCACTATCGTCAAATGACTGAGACCACCAATATGGCATTAATCTCGTGTTAAAAAATAAATGATCATTGTAACCTGAAAAAGAGAATCCCCCAAGAGTTACGTCTACTACAAATCTATTATCAGCAATGCTGGCTGGATTAAAATCCCCACCTGAAACTCCTGAGTAATTACTTTGTCTATACCCCATAAAATCTTGAGCTATGGCCGTAGTAGAGCCAAAAAGAGTAAAGACAGACAATACAAGTAATAATTTTTTCATCTTCTAGTTTATAATTTGGTAAGCTTTAATATTAATTCCAGAATAAGTATAAAGTACATCACCCGATATCGAACAGACCGAAGAGCCTTGAACAGCATTGGGCAACATCATTTTTCCGAAATTATTCAACAAATATATACTATTCTGAGAATTATCCGAAAAAACAAAGCCATAGTCTTTGCTTCCTACCAACCCAACGAATTTATTAGTTTGTTGAGGTTTTAGCACTTCACTCTTGATATATCCATGCTGGTCAACTATCAAAAGTCGCTCAGATTCCTCTACGATTAGCAAAGGACTTCCGTTATTATATTCCCAGCTAACATCAATAGGCTGAACGTATTTATCAATTTTTACTGAATCTTTTTGACCGTCTAAAACATAGTAATTGTAGATATAACCATTTGAATACCCCATCTTTCTAAGTGAAGACTCCATTCCACCGACCACAAAATCAGTTTCATTAGGTAACTGAAAGCTGACCTGCGCAGTCAATCTACTCTCTCCTCTTCTATTTAATATATACTGCTGTTTATTCTCATCTTTGAAGGCAATGATGTCTTTACCCGAAGTCAGTACATGGTAGATTTTACTTTTAATTGGAGCACTCATTCCTTCAAACATCCAGCCTTCAACAATTTTCCCTGATTCATTATACACCTTAATTGCATTACCTTCATTTATAATCAATCTATGATTGAACATATTATCATAATTAACCGCTAAGCCTGCTTTACAATTCCCAGACAGTGAGACAGGAAAACCGCTAAGAGATTTACCCATGGCGCTTACGACATCTAATTTGTTCTTTTGGAACAGAACGTATTCATTAACACCATCATTCTCAAAATCAACTATTTGTGGTTTCGAAATTAATCCAGCTTCAGAGTTCTTAGACCAAAGTAATTCACCTTCATGTGAATAAACATTTAAGGCGCTAGCATTAGAAACCAAAATCTTATCTTCATCAACTAAGATGTCTGTGGGTGTTATTTGAATCGAAAAATCAGCCAACAATTCAACATTTTCAGATTGAATATCAAGCTCATTAGTTTCTACACCTGTAATTAACTTCAAGCCATTCTTTTGATAAATGTGACTTTCACAACTCACAGCCTCCTCGTTTTTAATCATTTGGATGAAGTGCGAAGAATTCGGCAAACAGTCTTCATACAATCTATAGTCTGACAAATTCTGTTCGAACAAATTACCCAATTGGAATTCACCCAAATACCATCTCATAGCTGGAATGCTATTAGACAAAATCACAAAATCATTTAGCTCAGTATAATATGAAAGGTTCGTATTCAATGAGGGAATAACGGTTGACCAATCGGTCGCACTTTTATAAGATTGAATTTTGTAATTACCAATATTGAATTCATTTATTCCTAGCGAATCAGTTTCTGAATCTAAAGTTTGTTCTTCTAGTATCAAGCTTAGACTTACCTCTGCCTTTTCTCTCCCAATGATCATTTCGTGATCTCCAAATTGAACCATGAGAAATCCGTCCTGAACCCAATTCATCACCTCAGCAGCTCCTTTGCCGAGCAAGATTTCAGCATCTTCTTCAAACCTAGACGAGCCATAAAACTCCATTACGTCAAATTTGCCAGGGGCCACTTTAAAATATTCTTCCGAGTTAATGACTTTTCCCTTTAAAGCTGTGCTTGATTGTTCAGCAAGTGTAAAGTGATAATCTTTTGAAACCATATGCCTCACACCATTTGGCGAAAGATCATTAAAAACAATGTAATCTGCAGAACCATATTCAATTGAATCTATCGCCTCAGATGGTGTGACTATTTTTGAAGAGATACACTTAAAATCACCAAATTCTCTAGCAAAAAACTTATGCTCACCAATAATCAACTGATCCCCAGATAGTGAAGACTCAACATTTAGTTCATTCGAAATAAAACTTGCCAAAGCAGTAAGAGAAATACCGTCTTCATAGGTAATCGCAAAATCAGACTGATTAAAAGAAATTGATAGCTCTTGAGAGACTACTTCGTTAAAGTCAATGCTATCCTTCTCCAATACAAAATCAAATCCTGATTTTAAAAGCTCAGGATAGCCCTCAATCTTCACTTCAGAAGAATTATCAATCTTACCAACCAAGCGGTCAACATCTGAAACTACAACTGTCTGCGCCTGTTCATCTATTTTGAAAGATAGGAGCGAAAGTTTTGAAGCTTGAATATTGAAAATGGTGAGCGCCAGATATCCAAACATGGCTAGCAATGCAATTACCAGTATAATTCTTGAAATGACATTTGACTTCTTCACAATTCAAAATTATGAATACTAATTGACTAAAAACGTCCTCTACTTATGGATGTTTGCACACTAAAATGTGAACTCTAAATATCCAATTTCAATTGCTCATCTGCCAACAATTTGAAGGTAAGTCTGTGAATGGGTGAAGTCCCGACTTTTTCAATGGCAAGTCTATGTTCTTTTGTTGGGTATCCTTTATTCTTGTCCCATCTATAATCCGGGAACTTTATAGCATACTCCTCCATAATCTCATCCCTTTTGTGTTTAGCCAACACTGAAGCTGCTGCAATTGACAAGAACTTTGCATCTCCTTTTATTATACACTCATGACTGATACCTTCATAAGGATTGAAGCGATTTCCGTCAATCAATAAAAGTTCTGGTCGTTCCTTCAAGTCGTGAACAGCTCTATGCATGGCTTCAAAAGAGGCATTTAGAATATTGATTTTATCAATCTCTTTATGATCTACGATTCCAATCCCCCATGAAATTGCCTTCTCCTTAATAATTGGGTAAAGCAATTTTCTTTGAGCAGCTGTCATCTTCTTAGAATCATTGAGCAATGGATGTTTAAATGACTTAGGCAAAATTACTGCGGCTGCAACAACTGGTCCTGCCAAACATCCTCTACCAGCTTCATCACATCCGGCTTCAATTTTATCCTTTGAAAACGATCTTTTCAGTGCCATTAATCCTTTCTTTACATCAATAATAGTCCTTTTTTCAATACACCAATCTGTAGTCTCAAAAATAATTTCATATCTTGGCTCAACCTTTGGCATATGAATTGCGTCTAATGGTTGAATCGGTTTTTATTACCGTTCTAAAAAATTGAAAAAACCCAGTAAAATGGGACAAACGAATAAAAAATAGTAAAATGAAAAAGTTTTTAGGATTAGCAACTGGATTATTATTGACCGTATTTACAATGGCTCACAATGGTGTAACTTTTGATGACGCATCTGCTGAATACGACAAGGCATCAACAAATACATTCAACTTTACAATGTCTGATGATTATTCAATTGAAGACATCAATAAAACTGCAGCTTACTATGTAGATTATTTTTCAGTTTCTACTTCAGCCGTAGAGGGTGGTGGTAACAATGTAATCTTCACTGTAAATGATGATAACGACATGGCTAGAAGAGTTATCACTAGATTCTTTGTTAGTCTTGAAGTAAAAGAAATTGACGTAAACGGTGAGCATATTGAATTAAATCAATTCATTAGCGACTACATTATGAAATAATATTTAGATACCTAAATCATTTTAAACCCTGATGTTCACACATCAGGGTTTTTTATTACCCTAAGTTTTTTTTGGATTGTTCCTGATTTATTCCTAAATTGAGAAAACCGAAATCACTCAGAATCAAGATTAAACACGTTTGACTCGCATTTTTATGAATGTGTTAATTGAGAGACTGACCTCAAAAACCTCGCTATGCCAGATGTATTAAACCCAGTGCTAATTGAGAAAGAATCAATCACCACCCTTTCGTTCAAAAAGATGATTCAATTTGAACAACACCCTGCCTTAATGTCCAAACTTCGAGATGCCACTCGATTAGGTAATATCGATAAATTCAAATGTGAAATAGAGTTTTATTCTGACTCAGGTTTAAAAACTGTTCAAACTACTGTTTGGGCGACAGGAAAGAGTTTCATTTGCTTAAAAGGTGGAATTTGGATTCCAATTTCTAAAATAGTAGACATAAGAATGATATAATCATCTTAAATAATTGTTAAAAAAAGCGGCCTTGGGCCGCTTTTTTAGTTTTTAGAAGTTCAAGAGTAAAGAGTATATAATATATTCTAATCTAGCCTTTTCTATTAAATTTGAAATTCAAAATCTAGAATTATGTTCAAAAGACTTCTGTTAACACTTCTCATTGCATTAACCTCTGCATTTTCTTTTTCTCAAGAAATGCCCAATTCTGTTGATGAGGTAATCAAATGGAATTTTTCAGTTTCTTATGACGGTTGTGATGCTATTATAAAAATGACAGTTGACCAAAAAGACGGTTGGCACATTTACACTCAAAAGCAACCTGAGGGCGCAGTAGCCTATCCAACATCTTTTAGTTTTGAAGAAAGCTCTGATTTCACGCTTATTGGTAAAACTAAAGAGTACGGAGCCGAAACACACGACAATGATGGGATTCCAGAAAAAGTATTCCCAGGTGGAACAGCCACTTTCAAACAAAAAGTGAAAATCAATACTGATCAAGATTTCAAGATTAAATTGGTTTATGAATACATGGCTTGTAAAACAGCTTGCTTCCCTCCTACAGAAGGTGAAATAACATTAAACATCAAAGGAAAAAAAGAAGACTGTGATCAAGCGGGCGAAGTAGAAGAGACCGAAGTAATAGAACCTGAAATTGATTTCGAAATCATCAAGCTTGATACCGCCCTTGCAAAACTGACAGCTTCATGCGAAGGCTTTTATTACGAAGAGAGATTCAATCCCGTTAGTGTTAAAGCTAATTCTCCAATAAAGAAAAACGCCACAACTTATGAATTAAGTGTTGACATTTCAGTTGATTCAATTTTCAAGATGTATGACTTCATTGATGATGGCAAATACACCTCTTTATTCAATATCTCGAATAGTGACAACATTACTTTTAGTGGAGACGCCAGATATTCTTTTGATGCTCAAAAGGGGCTTTTCTCAAAACCTGATTCAACTGACTTTACACTAACTTACTCGCAAGACATCACAGTTAAAGACACTGCCGGCTTAGACACTTTGTTTGGATTCATGGATATTTATTTAGCTGGTTGCGAAAATGACTTTAAAAATACAGAACCAATCAATGTTTACTTTGATATGGCTCACCCAATTTACTTAGACCAAGATGAAGACAGCAGTTCACTTTGGATTGTTTTCTTACTGGCATTTGCATCTGGTTTCATTGCATTATTAACACCATGCGTTTTCCCTATGATTCCAATGACCGTGACATTTTTTACAAAGCAATCGAAAACCAAGTCTGAAGGAATTCGAAAAGCCTTGCTCTATGTCATATTTATAATTGTCATATATGTGCTACTTGGTGTATTGATTTCGGGTGTTTTTGGAGCAGGAGCCCTAAACGCAATGGCCACAAACCCTTGGGTAAATTTATCATTTGCTATTCTGTTCATCATTTTCGCAATATCATTCTTAGGAGCATTTGAAATTACACTTCCTAACTCTTGGGTAAATAAGGCAGATAAACAAGCTGATAAAGGTGGTTTGATTGGTATCTTTTTCATGGCTTTTACTCTTGCATTAGTTTCATTCTCCTGTACCGGACCAATTGTAGGATCCGTTCTTGTGAAATCAGCTGAAGGAGGAGAGGTATTAGCCCCAATTATTGCCATGCTAGGATTTTCAAGTGCCTTGGCATTGCCATTTGGATTATTTGCTGCTTTCCCAGGATGGTTGAATTCTTTACCTCAATCAGGAGGATGGTTGAATGTAGTTAAGGTGACTTTAGGTTTCCTTGAAATAGCATTCGCAATGAAATTCTTGTTACAAGCAGATCAAGGGTTCGAAACTTACATGTTTATGAGAGAAATCTTCTTAGCAATCTGGATTGCTGTTTTCCTTGTACTTGCAGTTTACCTCTTTGGTTTTATACAATTTCCGCACGATTCCCCGGTAGAGAAACTGTCAGTTGGACGTGGCCTTTTTGGGTTGATTTGTGTTTCTTTCGCATTCTATCTTTTACCTGGATTATGGGGAGCGCCAGTAAACATTATATCCGGACTCGCACCTTCCAAAACCTACTCTGAATCACCTTATGGTGTTAATGTTGAGCGACCAAAGAAAAGTGATGACATGCCTGAATCGGCAGAATATCATGGACACGGAATTTGGGTCGTGAAAGATTATGATGAGGCTTTCGAGTACGCAAAGGAAGAAGGCAAACCTCTACTCATAGATTTTACAGGGATCCAATGTGTGAACTGTAGAAAGATGGAAGATTTTGTGTGGGCAAATGAAGAAATTGCACCAATAATGGCCGACAAATTTGTCATTGCTTCACTTTTTGTAGATGACAAAAAAGCATTACCTAAAGAAGAATGGATCACATTAGATGACGGAACCGTTCTTGACCAAGTTGGTGAAAAATGGTTCAACTTTCAAACTAGCCGTTACGCCCAAGGAACTCAGCCATTATATGTAGTTGTGGATTATGATGAGAACAACATCTCTGGTAAAGCTAGCTACGACACACATAGTGACCCTGAAGACTTCAAAAAATGGTTAGATAATGCATTAATGCAATTTGACATTAGTCAGAACCCTAACATTGACATTACTGATTTCGAATTGGTGAATCCAAACTAGAGCCTTCTCATTATAGAGTGGCGAAAAACTTAAGTCTGACATTGAGCTCAGATAATCTCTAAAACAACACGCTTAAAAATCCCATTGCGAAAGCTTTGGGATTTTTTTTGTTACTTATCACAATCTCTGTATTATCGAATTAGAAAAAGGGAGCTTCCTTGAAATTCAAATCATGGTTATAATTTGTTGGAAGTGAACCTTTTTCGTTTAAAAATGTAATTCAACAAGTGATACAGATCTCCAAAAATATAGCCTGGTTAACAATGACCTTCTTCGCCATTGTTCTTTTCTATATTACAGCAGAGTATTTATCATTTAAGCCAGATATAAATTTCTTGCTGGTAAAAGGAGAATTGATTTTCGACCCAATTTGGAGACCAACTTTCTATATCCACGTGATTAGCGGTATGGCAATTATTCTTGTTGGTCCTTTTCAGTTCATTGAGAAAATAAGAAACAAGAACCTTAAACTTCACAAGGCAATTGGCAGAATCTATGCCTATGGTATCTTGCTCTTCGCAGCACCAACAGGTCTCATCATGGCTTTTTACGCCGAAGGCGGACAATCTTCTACAATCGCATTTCTAATAATGGGTGGACTTTGGTTCTACACCACAATAATGGCTATCGTAAGAGTTAAACAAAGAAATATTATCGAGCATCAAAAATGGATGTACAGAAGTTTCGCACTATCCTTTGCTGCAGTGACCCTAAGAATCCTAGTTCCGCTAATGTCTTTCGCGAACACTTTCACTGAAGACTTTGTAATAGTGTCAACCGCATGGCTGAGCTGGATTATAAACCTTTTATTCATTGAAATATTTATCCATTTCAAGTTCAAGAAAAACCAATCTATCAATAAATCTAAAAAATCAGAAATATGAAAAAGTTAATTCTATTAGGCTGTGTTTCATTAACAGCAATTCTCTTCAGTTCTTTTGGCCAAGCTGAAAAACCTACCGAAAACAATGACAAAGTAACCAACTCAGAAATGTGGGCCTTCATGCGTGAAAACGTATTCACTGAACTCAATGACTTAGTTCATTTTGACGAAGAGAAGATGTTTAGTAGATGCCCTTCGGGTTTTTCTCAAAGAATAGACGACGACAAAACCAATGGTGATATCGTTTTCGGCAACATCACATTTGCAGAAGGATGTGCTAGAGACCATTTTTGTGACTATAAGGTGAACTGGGAAACTAAAGACACCTATTTGAAAAAGGATTCAGAAGATGAATTTCTTTCGTTGACAAGCTTTGTGAAAGAAGAGAAAAAGAAAATTGCCAAAATATAAATTACCTAAATGGCAAAATTAAGGGGCGCGAAAGTGTCCCTTTTTTTATTGCTATATTCACAATTCAAAAACTATAAGAATGGAAAATAACGGTGAACTATTATTGATTGAAGATGCAATGGCAATGAACTCTAAAATGCCAATGAAACAAATATACAGTTGTGTTTTATGCACCAAAGATTACTTCTTTGTAATCCCTACAAAATCTATTGGGATGTTCGTTATTTTCAACACCATTAAAAACCACTCGCATTTTGAAGGCCTTACTATTTACGAAGGACTAAAGAAACTTCAAAATGAAGCGACAGACATTGCTGATCTTGAGTCAAAAATCAAAGATGTTTTAGAAAATGATGAGAAGTACATCTTCGAATTTGCACAGGCGACCAAATTGAAGATCTCTGGATTCTTAGGAAAGAAGACATTAATGTTCAGAAAAGGTAAGAGCTGGGGTTCATTCTCTCCAAAATCTAAAGCAGACGGGAAAAAACTAGCTGAATTTTACGATTTCTAAGACTTTTTCCTTTTCGGATTTTCAGGAACTGGATCATGCCCCATTCCTCCCCAAGGGTGACAAGAAGCGATTCTTTTCAAGCCCATCCATCCACCTTTTAGTGGTCCCCACTCTTTTATAGCCGTAATCATATAACCACTACAAGTAGGGTTATACCTGCAGCTTGCAGGGAAAATAGGTGAAATTACCCACTGATAAATTTTCACCGGAAAAATAAAGATTGAGTTGATTACCTTTCTCATTTCACGTACGATTCTCGAACTACCAAAGCATAAGCTCCGTCTTCGAGCTTTATATAACCTTGGTCATAGCAAAAGTAATACTTTCCACCCTTCTTAGTTTCATAAACATTGGTGAAATAAGCAAAATTAAATCCGTGCTCCATAAGCACTGCCCCTGATATTTTTGACTTCCCTTTCGGGTTGTGTTCGGCCAAAATTCTTCGGTTCTTTCTGAGAATATTATTGACTCTTCTCATGTAAGTTGAGTAGTCTCTATTCTGCTCGTTATGAGCACCTGATCTGCAATAATCTGAGCAATACTTTTTATCACGCCTTCCGAATAATTCAGAACCGCAATGCAAACATTCTCTTTTCTCAGTCTTATTCTTAATCATTCATCACATAAAGATAAGTTCATGAAAGATATAAAATATAAGGGAAATGAGTATCTTTAGTCTAAGGAATGTACGGTAAAATTGACATACAAGAGTTAGCTAAATTCGGCAACTTAGAATTTGTTGCCAAGCAAGTTGTTGAAGGGTTTATTACCGGTATGCACAGATCTCCATTTCATGGCTTCTCTGTTGAGTTTGCTGAACATAGACTGTATAATAACGGAGAGAGCACCAAACATATTGACTGGAAACTATTCGCTAAAACCGACAAGCTTTTCGTTAAACGATATGAAGAAGAGACCAATTTAAGATGCAGAATGATCTTAGACATGTCATCCTCTATGTACTTTCCTGAGCTAAGCGAAGAATACCCATTAAACAAAATTGGATTTTCAATCTACGCAATGGCATCTTTGATTGAAATACTAAAAAAACAAAGAGATGGTGTAGGTTTAACAGCATTCTCTGATGAAATCAAATTAGATACGGCTGTAAAGACTTCAAGCTCACATCACCGAAGACTGTATCATGAGCTTGAACAATTGATGGGCGAACAGGCCTCCAACTTAAACAAGCCCACCAAATTAACTGACATCCTTCACAATGTTGCTGAGAACAATCACAAAAGATCACTAATAGTTATCTTCTCTGACTTCTTCTCATCTGAATCTTTAGATGATATAACAGATGCTTTTCTGCATCTGAAACACAACAAACATGAAGTTTTGCTATTTAATGTAACCGACAAGAAACATGAAATAGACTTTGACTTCCCAAATAAGCCAACAACATTCATTGATTTAGAAACTGGAGAAAAAGTAAAACTTCAACCAAACGAATTGAAAAAGTCTTACAAAGCTGAAGTTGAGAAAAAAATGTCTGACTTAAAAATGAAGTGTTCTCAGTTCAAAATTGATTTCATTGATGCTGATATTCAAGAAGGTGTCGAATTTGTCTTACAGCAGTACCTGATAAAGCGACAAAAAATAATTTAATTTTTTTATTTTTTTTATTGCGCTATTCAAAAAAATACGTAATTTCGGCCTCCGCTTTCAACGGAAAGCAAAATTTGGTCTGGTAGTTCAGTTGGTTAGAATACCTGCCTGTCACGCAGGGGGTCGCGAGTTCGAGTCTCGTCCAGACCGCCAACTCAGTTTGAGTAAAAAGTAAGTCTATATGGCTGTAGACCTAGAAAACCCGAAGTTTAAGGAAACTTCGGGTTTTTGTTTTTTTACCCCCTCTACTTTGACATTTCATCAATTAAATTTGATTAACTTTAATTATGGAGTTTTCAGACTACCCTATCTCTAAAAACGAAAACGCATCTTCATTAAGTCAAGCATGACAAAGGTTTTACATATTGAAAATGATGAAGCAGATCTTCTAATATTCAGAAGACATTTGGGTAAAAGCTCGATCCCCGCAACTTTGGTTGCCGTGAATTCATTAGCTGAGGCATCAAATGTCACATCTCAAGAACACTTTGATATCATCTTTTGTGATTTTATACTTCCAGACGGAACTGCCCTAGATTTTATTAAGAACAACCATAACATTGAAGATAGCCCGGTTATCATATTGAGTTCAAAAGTAGAAGTTGAGCGTGCTGTTGAAAGCCTGAAACTTGGTGCATTTGATTTCATTGCAAAAGACTCTATAAGCGTTGGGGAGATTGAGAAACAAATCACTAACGTTGAAAGAAGAAAAAAAGAAGACAAGTTAAGAGACGATTTAGAAAAAAGACTGGATGAAAATTATGCTAACACTAGAGCTTTTTTGGACAATACTAATGATGGCATTTGGTCTGTCGATTCTGATGGAAACCTACTTATCATTAACCAAGTCGCAAAAAACAATTTAAAGCAGCATAGTCTTTCTCCCTTAAAAATCGGCGAACCAATTTTTGATCGCCTTTCTGAAGAATTCAGGAATAATTGGTACAAACTTTATAAAAGAGCTCAAAAAGGTGAGAACTCTCGCTCAATTGACGAATACACTGTTGATGACAGATCATTTGTTTTGGAATGTTCGTGTACACCAATCCTGTCTAACAACAACATTAATGGCGCCACCTTCTTTGTAAGAGAAGTAACTGAAAGAATCCATCAAGAACAAAAAATCAGAGAGAATGAACAAAACTTCAGATCGATTTTTGAAAATAGTGATGTCCCTATATTGGTAGAATCAAGAGCAGACAATAAAATTATCGATCTAAACGAGGCTTGTTCAAGACTCCACAAATATCAAACAGGGAAGATGATAGGGATGAGCATTTTTGATACCATACCTCCTGATCACTATGAAACTTCTCAAAAGAACTACAATCTATATTTACAAGGGAAAATTGATGTATTAGACTCTTTCGCCTACACCTCTGATAAACAATCAATTCCCGTTCAAATATCCGTAGCAGAAATTGAGTTTAATGGCACACCTTCAAACCTTATTTTCTATCAAGACATTTCTCAAAGAAAAGAGACTGAAAGAAAATTAAAAGAAGCTAAACATTTTGCAGAAAAAAGTGCAGAATTTAAATCGCAATTCTTGGCTAATATGAGCCATGAGATACGAACTCCATTAAACGCGCTTATTGGCTTTGCCGACATACTACAACAAAGTGAGTTGACTCCAGACCAATCTAAGTTGATTGGAATAATTCAAAGATCGGGCGAAGACTTGATGTCAATTATCAATGACATCCTAGACTTAACTAAAATCGAAGCCGGTAAAATGTCTGTGAATAGACAGAATTTTGACTTGGTTGAACTGCTAAACAAGGTAGACTCATTATACTCTCAAAAGGCGCAAGAAAAAGATTTAAAACTTGAAGTTATTATCCCGGTAGATCTGCCAAAAATAGTAAAGGGTGACCATGTTAAAATCAGTCAGGTCCTTAACAATTTAGTTAGTAACGCCATCAAGTTTACCAATAAAGGCGAAATTACGTTAGCAGCCTCTTTTGTTCCCGTAGGAGACAATCATCTGGCATGCACTTTTGAAGTCAAAGACACAGGGATGGGTATTTCAAAAAAGGATGCTGCTGTGATCTTTGATAATTTCACACAGGTAGATTCCAGCTTTCAAAGAAAACATCAAGGAACCGGTTTAGGGCTTTCTATTGTTAAAAATCTCTGTGATTTAATGGGCGGTAGTGTTAGTGTTGAGTCGAAGATTCATAAAGGCTCAACTTTCACTATCAACTTACCTCTCGAAGTCAGTAAGTCAGCTGAAATTCCTGTCTCCGAAAATTTAGAATCTCTTGATTTAAGTTCTCTAAAAGTTTTAATTTGTGAAGACCATGAAGTAAACATCTTACTGAATGAACGAGTAATGGAAGGGCTCGGAATCAATTATTGCTCGGCAAAAAATGGCCAAGAAGGAATTGACATGTTCAAATCATTTAATCCTGACATCATTCTCATGGATCTGCAAATGCCTTTGATGGATGGATATACGGCAACTTCAAAAATTCGCGAAACCTCGGACGTTCCAATTTTCGCAATGTCTGCCCATGTACTTGATGAAGAAAGATTAAAATGTGCTGAACTAGGAATGAACGGATTTATTTCCAAGCCATTTAAAATCAATGATCTCAGAGAGGCGCTTGGACAGGTAACTTCATCAAAAAACGAAAAATCCTTTTCTTCAAAGTGGGACGGCCTCGAAATGCCAACATTAATCAACTTGTCAGATGGGGACGCCGATTTTGTTAATACATTATTTGATATCTATATAAAAAGTACAACTGAAGAAGTACTCAAAATGAAAAGTGAACAGGATGTTCAATCTTCGGATTTAATTAAAAAATCAGCCCATAAAATGAAACCTTCATTCATCACTTTTGAATTTACCGAATTGAATCAAAAGGCAGAAAAAATTGAAAATGGAACGGCCACTCAATCTGAAATTACTGAATTTATATCAGAAGTAGAGCAAACAATTCAGCACGTCGCAGATAAACAAAGAAACTTCAACGGGTAATCTATCGGGTTTTTGGGGCAACTTATCGATTTTGAAAGAAAAATAGCACTCTTTCGGTATACTTTTGTCACATGAATAGAATTGCCCCTGTAGAATTAAGAGATGAGAAAATGCAACACGTAGTGTTCGTAGGAAGAAATGAAGAGAAATTGGCGAGAACAAAACTTATTCTAAAAAACTTCTTTACTCTAAAAGGTCAAGATTGGGCGTTAAAATCCTACAGCAATGTATTGGACTTAATGAAAAGCGCTATTCCTGACCGCACCTTGGTCATTTCTAACGAATCCGCGTTTCACGATCAAGAAGACTTACACTATTTACAACTACTCAAAAACAAGTTCAATTCAGCAACTATCGTGCACACTTACAAACGTTTCGCACCAATCCACATGGATGATTTAGTTGTTAAAGCAACAACGAAGTTTGTCAAGGAGGATGTTCTCTTCGAAAGAAATTTTGAAAGATCACTTAATATTCTCTATTCGACTAAAAAATTAAATTATGGAAGTTAGAAATATATTCATTGTTGAAGACGACGAATTCTTTGCCGTCACCTTCAAAAAAAGACTTGAAAAAGTTGGCTCATTTAACATCCATATTTTCTCAACCTGTGAAGAAGCCTTAGGTCAATTACTAAAGGTGAAACCTGAAATAGTCTTTCTTGATCATATTTTAGGAGGCTTAAATGGTGTAGATGCGCTACATCTGTTCAAAGAAAATTTACCAGCTTGCGACATAGTTGTTGTTAGTGGCCAAAACAATCCTGAAGTTCTTGAAAAAGCTGATCTGGCGGGGGCGACCAAGTATTTCAGAAAAGACGTGTTATTAATGCAAAACGCCGAAGGATTCATCCATGACTTTGAAGAACAAAATGAGAGTAAATTGAAGAAATTTTGGTCCAGATTTTCTAAGGAATATCTTTCAGTTTTCTAAAAATTCAACTACCAAACAGACTGAACATCAGCACTTCCAACAAAACAGGCAAATGAATCATCACTCAATCGCAGGCAATTTAGAATCTGCATTGTGAAACATCAATGATTGAAATACCGTATTTAAGCAGCCGAGCGAAGGTTTTTTGATTGAATTATTGTATTTTAGGCTTTGAAAAAACTAAATACTTAGGGAAAATTTGAAAATGGAGACTACAGAGTATCAACATCAAGATGTATTAATTTTTGAAAAAACATCAAAAACTCCATACATCAAACTTGATAAACCAAACGGTGAAATCGAGTTGAGAGGTTCCTCAATTCCTGAGAACACCAGAGAGTTTTATTATAAGTTCAATAGATGGATGGCTGAATACACGGCAAATCCAGCTGCCAAAACTAATGTGAAATTTGCTTTGATGTACATGAACAGTAGTTCAGCTGTAGTTATCACAAGAATGTTAAGAATGTTAGATGACATGATTGGTATGAAAACTGAAGTTGAAATTGATTGGTATTACGAAGCTGACGATTTAGAAATGAAAGAAATTGGAGAGTATTATGATGAAATAATGAAATGCAAGATTAATCTCCATGAAGTTGAAAGGCTTTAAAACTTTATAATTAATGAACAATTACAAGGTAGGCGAAACCTTCAAGACACCAACGATTGAAGGGAGTATTTCAGACGGAATTTTAAGCATGAAAGGAAGAAGTCTTCCTGAAGATGCAAAGACATTTTATATGCCTTTCAGAGAATGGCTGAGTCGATTTTATGAGTCTCCAGCCAAAGAAATTAAGGTTACTATTCAATTAGAATACTACAATACAGCAACATCAAAATTACTTATCAACCTATTGTTAAGATTAGAACAATTAAAAGAAATTAAGCCAGTGAGTGTTGACTGGATATATGACGAAGATGATCTTGAAATGGAAGAAACCGGCCAAGATTTCAAAAACTTAATAGGCGATATGATTACCATGAAAGCCATCAACTCTTAGTTTGAAATCTTTAACTAAAATATTAACCCTCTTAATTCTCAGCCTTTTCGTTGGCCACAACTCTTGTGCCCAATTGGCTGGGTATATCTACTATAAACCGGTAACAATTAATAGTTCATTGGTTCAGGGTGTTGTTGACCATATTGATTTTCCTGTCATGATTAGTGAGACAGATGCACAAATGGCTTACACCTCGTTTGGAGGTGAAATGGAAAGTGCAAATGGATGGGATATTAAGTTTAGTCTCAATGACGGCCTAACAGAACTTGAACATCAATTGGAATCGTATAATCCAATGACCGGTGCTTTCACGGCCTGGGTTAAAATCCCAGTTCTTAGCTCTACAGTAGATACTGAAATCTGGATGAATTACGGAAATGCAACCATTCTTGCTGATCAATCTTCTGACTTAACATGGGATGCAAATTACAAAGGGGTGTATCATTTGACCGATAATTTTATTGATGGAACAACCAGCAATGCCGACTTAACCAATAATGGAACTTCAAATCATGGAACAGGGGTCGCAGCTAAGTGTAGATCATTTAATGGTGCTAACGACAACTTACAAAGTCTCATTGATCCAGACCTTCAAATAGCTGGGGACTTAACGATAACTTCGTGGGTTGATATTCAGTCATTATCGCCCGGATTAAGAAGTAATACAATTCTGGGAATGGGTGGAGCGGCATCAACTTCAAACAGAAATTTTCTTTATTACTTTAATATATTGGATGATGGCAGATTACAAATGGATTGGGAGTATGGAGCGGGGCCAACTCTAGAATCTACTGTAACAACAAATACAATCAGTCTTGCTCCTGGATTTTCAATGCTAAGTGTTACCCGAGATGCAACAGCTAATGAGTTATTTTTCTATCAAAATGGTGTACTTATCGAGGGGCCAATTTCATACGTCAACGACCCTACCGACGGTACGCTCTCATTCTTGAGTATAGGAGACGACCAGGAATTTGCAGCCACCGGAGAACTAGATGGTAAGCAAGATGAAGTAAGAATCTCAAACATTGCAAGAGATGCTGATTGGTTGGCTACAACCTTTAACTCAATTAATGACCCAGCATTTTACTCTGTTGGTGCTCAAGTGGCTTCTTGTGACGCCTCATTCAATTACGGAGCATCTACTTATTGTTTGGTAATCGATCCTGATCCTGTGCCAACAATAACAGGTGACTTAGGTGGTGTGTTCACAGCATCTCCATTGGGAGTAGTGATAAACAGTTCAACAGGAGAAATAAACCTGCAAACCTCTACTTCAGGGGTCTATACTATTTCTTATTCTGTTTTCCCATGCATTGAGACTTTTGCATTAACCATCAACAATGCTGATGATGCATCTTTCAATTATTCTACAACAAACTATTGTGAAACGGCAGCTAATCAGACACCAACTTCAGTAACTTCACCAGGAGGTACTTGGAGCGCTAATAGTGGCTTATTAACTATTGTTCCCGGAACTGGTGAAGTTGACATTAGCGGTAGTACACCAGGCGTATACAAAGTTTACTACACAACAAATGGACTTTGCCCCGTAACCGATTCTGTTGATTTTGTAATTGAACCTCTTCAGGATGCAAGTTTTGATTATGATCTCTCTTATTGCACCCCTGGAACAAATGTTCTTCCTAATAATTTAGCAACAGCTGGTGGTACATTCTCAGAGGTAACGACGAACTTACAAATCGTGAATACTACAACTGGAGAAATTAATTTGAACACTACCACACCAGGAAACTACACTATTGACTATGTAACTCCGAATTTATGCGCTACAACATCTTCATTCTCCATAGAAATTCTCCCACCTATTAATGATATTTTCTGGATCCCAGATACAGTTTGTTTACCTGACACCTTTATTGACCTAAGTGATTCTGTTCAAACCATAGTAGGTGAAACAAGCTCTTTTTATAGTTATGGGGGATCTGGATCTGGGACTCATTCTGGCGCAATGAATGAAATATTTGATTATTCTACTACAGCTGCAGGCACTTATAATGTGACTCATGTTATTGACAACGGAACTTGTGAAGATAGTTTGACGCTTCAAATCACTTTAGTAGAAGATAAGAATCCGACAACTCAATTATTAGATACACTTTGTGAAAACATTGGAACTTTTGATCTAAATAATCTTTTTATCTCAGGTACAACATCAGCTGGTGGTTTCTGGGAAGGCACATCAATAACTGGTGGATCTATAATAGACTTATCTGGATTAACTGGTGATTACACAATTGATTATATAACAGGATACGGACAATGTCATGACACCTCTTCGCAAATCATTCATGTTCTTCCTGATTTAGATTCTGCATGGACAATGCCAACACCTATTTGTATTGCTGATGGAACAGTTGACTTCTCTTTGCTTGTGACAGGTTCTTCACCTGGTGTTTGGACCGGGAACGGAATGACTGGAAACAATTTTGACCCAACGATTGTGGGAGCTGGAACAACTGATATTACCTATACAGTGGGAACTCCGGCCTGTGATGAAAGTCTAACCCATCAAATAACTGTTATTGGAATCCCGACCCCAGAAGCTGGAATTGACACTGTTGCCTGTGGACTTGACATTCAAATGTTTGCCTTTGATTCAGGGGTATCAGGATATTGGTATTCAGATTTAGATTTTACAACAAGTGATTCAAGTTTATATAATGCCGACATCACTGTAGCTGATTACGGATTGCATGAATTCGTATGGCATGAACAAGAAGGTAGTTGTCAAAATGAAGACACCTTATACATCACTTTTTATGAGCAACCAACGGCTAATGCAGGAGATGATATTGTATTGAACTACAGATTTTTCACAAATCTAAATGCTGTAGACCCCAATGTTGGAGCAGGTAACTGGTCCAATTTAGAAGGGGCAACCATTGAAGAAATGGGCAATCCAGCTACTCTTGTGAGCAACTTAATGGAAGGAACAAATGTATTTACATGGACAGTTTATAATGGATCTTGCCCGACTGTTGAAGATGAAATGATCGTTACCGTGAATTCAATATTCATTCCGGCAGCAATTTCTCCTAATGATGATGACAAAAATGACACCTTCATCATTGATGGGATTGAAGAGCTTCCCAATTCATTAAATATTATGAATCGTTGGGGTCAATCTGTTTTTCAAACAGAAAATTACCAAAACGACTGGAAAGGAACTGATTCTTCGGGAGAGACATTAATGAATGACACGTATTACTACATTTTGATCGTAGATGACAATCTAACTTATAAAGGATACTTGGTAATCAAAAAATGAAATTAATCTTAACCATATTATCTTTTGTGTCAATAGTGACAGCATTTGGGCAGGTATCTCCTATTAGAACACAATACATGTTTAACGGAGTGCCGTTAAATCCTGCACTTACTGGAAGCGAAGAAGCTTGGTCAATTTCAGGCTCTTTTAGAGCACAATGGATTGGATTCCCTGGCGCACCTCTTACTCAGAGTTTATCTGCTCATTCCCCTCTTAAAAACGAATCTTCAGCTATAGGTTTTCAATTGTTTGCAGACCAAATAGGTGTAGACAGAAACACAGGATTTTATGGTACATACGCCTACAGAATCAAAATGAAGTCATCACAACTGAGCTTCGGGGTGGCCGCAGGACTTAACTTAGTAAGATCTTACCACTCTGAACTTCAAACTTACGATACGGGTGATGCACAATTCTCAGCTGACACCCCACTCTCTATACTTCCCAATTCAAGCTTTGGTGTATACTATGGTTCAAAGAAATACTTCTTAAGTTTATCTATTCCTTTTATGTTCAATAGTCAAGTTGAAGATGGAAAACTCACCATGTCTCATAATCCACTTGATTATAATTTTCATTTAGGTGGTGGTTTAAAAATTGATGCCGGATCAAAAATTAAATTAAAACCTTCTTTCTTATTGAAGTACAATGCTGGCACCACACCTCAAATTGACATTAATTTAATGGCAGAATTCAACCGTTTTTTTGAGGCTGGAGTATCTTACAGAACTTCAGAGTCTATTATTGCGCTCTTCAAAATAAATGCTAATCAGCAATTAAGTTTTATGTATTCATTAGGGATACCATTAGGTGATTTATTAAGTTATTCTTCAGGATCCCATGAACTTGGAATCAAGTATAACTTTTTGTACAAAACTAAAGCGCAAAACCCTCGATTCTTGCAATGGTAAAAATAATGTCAACCATATTAGGATTAGCGATTATCTCCATTTCTTTTGGGCAAGAATATGAAATCTCAAAAGTAAAAACAGGCTTAAGAGGTAATGTTTTTGCACCAGTTCAATTTGAAGACAAGATTATCGTTTGTAGCGATCAAAAGAACAATATGAAGATCACTTACTTAGACGCTTCAAATAGAAACACCAATGAGCTTTACATCTTAGATACCACAAACTTCAAATCTACATCTGTATTTGACAAAAGGTTCAGTTCAGCACTTCATGATGGACCAATTTCATTTGGTTCAAGAAATCAATTTGCGGCCGTTTCTAAAAACCAACTACAATATTTAAATGGGAGTAAACTAGAGAAAGCTAATACAAAATTGGGGATCTATTTTTCGAAACAATCAAACGGGAAATGGCAATTATTGAATGACTTTACACATAATGACACATCTTATAATGTGACACACCCAGCACTAAGTGAAGATGGCATGACTTTATACTTTGCTTCTGATATGCCTGGCGGATTTGGTTCTTTTGATATCTATAAGTCTTCCTTAGTGAACGGAGAATGGTCTAAACCAACAAATCTTGGAGCAGATGTAAACACAGATAAAGGAGAAGTTTTTCCAACTGTGATTGAGCAAAACATCTATTTCTCGTCAAACAGAGGCTCAAAGCAAGATTTAGATATTTACAAATATTCTGAAGGTGAAAAAGCAGTTTTATTAAAAGCCCCTATTAATAGTGAAGGGAATGATTTCCACCTTACTTCTGTAGATAATTTAAGTACAGCTTTTCTCTCTTCTGATCGCGGAGGAAAAGATGAAATCTATAAATTAAACTCTCTCTTTCCAACATTTGATAATTGTACTGAGCTTGCCGAAGTAAGCTTCTGTTATCTCCTAGAAGAAGAAAACGCAATGAGCTTTGACGATACGCCAGGCTTAATTTATGAATGGAACATTCAAGGCGTTAAGAAAAGAGGCATCTCTGTTGACTACTGCTTTCCAGGTTTTGGTGAATACGACATCTACCTTAATGTTATAGACACCATTGTAGATCAAGTTTACTTTGAACAAAACTATTTTCATCTTAGCCTAGAAGAAACTGAACAAGCCTACATTTCGTCAGCAAACGCGGTTGCTCCGAATGAAAAATTCTTGGTCTCTGCAGAAAGAACAAACATTGCAAACTTAAATCCAGAAGGATATTATTGGACATTTGATGATGGAACTCACTTGAAAGGAAAAACGGCTGAACACAAACTTACTACCGAAGGACCTCACTCTATTACATTAGGAATTATTTCAAAAGATGACGGAAAAAAATATTGCGTCACAAAGCAAATCAATTGTACTGAAAAAGCTTCATCAAGTATCGAAAGACTAAATCCAAAAGAACATAGTATTGCCTCAAATCCTAATGGTGAAACAGACCCTACTTACCTCTACTCTATTGAAGCATTGAGATCTGATTCAATAATCAATGACAAAGCATTTAGAGTTGGATTAGAGAAATATGGTAATGTCAGAATTAAATATATCGAAGAAGAAAAGACTTACATGTACTTGGTAGGTGAGTTCAAAAACATTGAGCAAGCTCATCCGGTTTGGAAAGAATTAAAAAAAGACGGCTTTGAAAACGCCGAGGTTAAACCGTTCACTAAGAGTGAATTAGATGATTTTCAAATCGACAAGGCATTTGTTCTTGAAAACCTTCAATTTGACGAAGGAAGTTGGCAAATTAAAACCCTCTTTGAAAAAGACTTGAAGCTAATTCGAAACATATTGCTCCAGAATAAAGACCTAAATATTTTAATCGAAGCCTTTACAGATGCCACTGGAGCTCCAGAATATAATTTGAATCTTTCAAAGAAAAGAGCGAATGCTGTGAAAGACTATTTAGCAGCCGGAGGAATTGATGGAGGTAGAATTACATCAAGAGGACTAGGAGAAGCAAACCCTATTGCATCTAACGAAGATGAAGCTGGGAAACAAAAAAATAGAAGAGTTGAGTTCACACTTTTAAAATAGTTGGCTCAATTATTGAAAGAAACGAATCATGAAAATTATAATAGCGCTAACATCAATCTTCTTAATGTCTTTTCATACAGAGGCACAGCAGGTTCCTGCAAAAATTGAAAACATACCTTTCCTTTGCACCTTCGGTAAAGAAGGAAGTAAATCCTGGGGTGATGATGACTTTTCACAGACTTTCTTCTTTGTTATTCCAAGCACCCATAAAGACCCAGTTTATATCAGAGTATATGATCCAGGGACAAGCGGAAAACATGATGAGCAAAAAGGTACATACAATACGAAAACAAAGTTTTCAGTTTATGGAGGAAAAGGTTGCGTAACTGAAAAAGATGCTAGGTCTTCAAGTCCAATCGGAAAATACAAAAGCGGAAACCTACTCCATTCTAAGACATTTGGTACTGATTACGACGGCAAATGGTATACATTTGGTCCGCTCAACCCTACCTCTGGAGAAAACTGGAAAAAGGTAGGAGGAAATGTATTCAAGATTATTGCTGAGGGAATAAGTGGTGATGATGGTAACTTATATCGTTATTTCTTAAGTACCTCACCAACGAAAAACATTGAAATTGAAGGTGGAAATGCCTTCACGTATGAATATACTTTCAGAATGCATGAAGATCCAAAAGAAATCTCGCATGTTTACCCGTACATTGACAACAGAACAATTTCAGTTAAGCAAGGAAACTTTGATTGGGATAATGATGGAGAATTGAAAATAATCACAAATTCAAGATACGCCATCTTTTTGAAGAAATCTGGTCAAGGAAAATGGATGAAGAGTGAACACAAAATTTTTGAGAAAGAAAAAGAATCAACTTTTGATGTCCAATTTCATAAAAACAAGAAGAATCCTGCAAAAAATAATAATGTAAGCTTTTATATCACCAATCAATACGGTGAAACCTTGCCCTTCTTCACCATTCCTATCGGTGGAGTCCCAAAACCTAAAACCAATATAAAAATAACGCCAAAATAGCATATCTCATGCTGTTTGACCGATTTTTAAGACGACTTATCGATTTGAAGATAATGCAGTCAAAAGAACGGTGTAAATTGCGTTCTACTACTTCATTCAGATGGAAAATTCATTTATAGCAATAGAAACAGAGAAGTCACCAGAGATAATAGGTGATATTGAAAAGGGTACACTTTCAATTGTTGGCAAGAGTTTGCCTGAAGACGCACGATCGTTTTTCTCTCCTTTTCAAAATTGGCTAGGTGAATTTTATAAATCCAAGGCAGACATTTTACAGGTGTCAATTGAATTAGAATATTACAACACAGTATCTTCAAAAGTTTTAGTCAATATGATGCGAGAAATGAAAACTCTGCAACTTTCTCGAAAAATCCAAATAGAATGGAGATATGATCAAGATGATATCGAAATGGAAGAAACTGGAAATGATTTTAGAAAATTAGTGGGGGACATTTTAGTTATGACTCCAATTGAATTAAAATCTTAGAAAACCTTTAGAAGATTCATAAAAATAAACGAAACCTACCGTGAATAATAACGTAAGTTTCTATATTGCGAATCAATAAGGAGTAACCAAACCTTTGAAAGCAATTCCTCTTAGCGGGCTGCAATTTCTCAAAGAGGTGAAGGCATGGCAATTCCTAAAAGACACTAATGGGTAAATTTATATTTCTACTTCTCTTATTTACAAGCATTTACTCTAGAGCTCAAGAGTACAGATTTAATCAATACACGACAGAAGACGGAATATCCCAAAACTTTATTTACTCAATAAATCAAGATCCTCAGGGATATTTGTGGGTCGGTACAGGAGAAGGATTAGCCAAATTTGATGGCAAGAACTTTGTCACCTTTTCTACTTTAGATGGCTTGGCCGAAGATATTATCACTTGTTCCCACGTGGACAGTGAGGGATTGCAGTGGTTTGGTCACAATGAAGGCGGCCTTACTAATTTTAACGGAGAAGATTTCACAGCCATCAGAACCAAGGGATTTGTAGATGGTAAAATTAATGGTATCTCTTCCAACGGTTCAAGTACCTTTTTCATTAGTCAAAGCGAAGGCTTATTCATGATTGATAATAACGTGCCAATGAAAATTGGTTCTTTCGAAAAAGAAAATTTCTTCTCAATTCAATGCATAGACGAGACAAGCATCATTATTGGAACTGACGAAGGCTTAATTCTCATCCAAAAATCAGAAGGACAATGGGTTTCAACTGCCTCTTACTTTGAAGACGAATGGATTTCAGCAATCTCTCCTTCAAATGATAAAGATGTCTTCTTAATAGGAATGAAAAATGGAAACCTTGTCAAAGCAAGACTTGATAACAAGCTTCAATTTAGAACATGGGACAGTGATGTAGATATTTCAGAATATCAAATTCAAACGATTCTTGAGGACAAGGATAATAATATTTGGTTAGGAACTTATGGTCAAGGATTGATTAAACTTCATACTGACTCAACTGGAAATAGCGATTTCAGAGTGACAGCCTACAATGAAAACACAGGACTCTCGAGTAATTATGTTCAATCTGTATTTCAAGATAGAGAAGGCAATATTTGGGTTGGAACATTTGGTGCAGGACTTTCTACATTGATTGATGATTTTTTCACTTTTTATAGTCACGACCCAAATGAATATGGAAATGATGTTAGCGCTTTGTGGATTGATAATGAAAATAAATGGTTTGGAGTAGAAAATGGATTAATCAGAATTTCTTCCAACTTAGATCAACAATGGAAGTTTTACAATCATGAAAACGGATTATCGAATAACATAATTACATCTCTTTTCCAAAAGGACTCTGTTATGTGGGTAGGAACTCATAGAGATGGAATGTACTCTATCGATTTGAGAACTGACAAGGTGAACAAAATCAAATGGGATTATGGTTCTTTACAAAATAGAGTGAATCAATTAACAGTCAATGATGGTTCAGTTTGGGTCGGGACAGATGGCGGATTAATAGTTTACAGTATCTCTAATAACTCGACAAACCTATTCGATACCGAAATGGGACTTGCCCACAACGCAATCAAAACGGTAATGGTTGATGATGAAGGGACAATTTGGATGGGAACTCATAGTAGATACCTTTATGCATTAAGAAACTCATCAATTGAAGAATTTGAAATCACTAACACAGGTGAGCTAGAGGTTATAGGAATTACTAGCGACCTGAAAGGGGGTATTTGGCTTGCAACTGCCGAATCAGGAATCTATAAAAAAATTGGTAAATCGTTCGTCAACTTTTCAACTGATGACGGACTTAAATCAAACTTCTGCTATTCACTGCACACAGACAGTAAAGGCTTCATGTGGGTCGGGCACAGAGGTGGTCTTACCAAACTATCTTCTAATGCCGAAGAAGTTCAGACCTATGATCATGAATCGGGAATAAACTCTCAAATCAACTTAAACGCCATGTACTTAGATGACTTATCTAATTTATGGATTGGTTCAGATAAAGGCGCTATCAAATATGACCCTAGCAAGGATAAAAAGAACAAAATCGCTCCAGTTGTCAACCTCTTGAAAGTAACTATCAACGAGAAGAATTACAGCATTGACGAAGAAATTGTTTTACCTTATAACAACTACAGAATTCAATTTGAGTTTATAGGAATCAGCTTCAAGAACCCTGAAGACGTTACCTATAAGTTTAAACTCGAAGGCTATGACGAGATTTTTTCTAATCCATCTTATGAAGAATCGGCGACTTACGGTAGAATTGCAGATGGCGAATATGAACTTCAATTAATCGCATGTAATGAAGACGGGAATTGTTCACCAATAAATAAATGCATCAAAATATCTATCGCAAAACCTTTTTGGAAAACTTGGTGGTTTTACCTTCTTGTTCTATTAGCCCTAGTTGGCTTGGTCTTAATTGTTATCCGATTAAGAGTCAGAAGATTCAAAGCGACTCAGGCCTATCTTGAAAATCAACTTGAAATAAAAACGAAAGAGGTTGTCGAAAAAGCTGATAAGATTGAAGAAATCAATAATGATTTGACTTCTAGTATTAACTACGCTCAGAGAATTCAATCTGCCATACTTCCAAAAGATGGCGCACTTGCAAAATACTACCCTCACTCATTTATCTTCTTCAAACCTAGAGATGTAGTAAGTGGTGACTTTTACTTTATTAGAGAATACGAAGACAAAATTATTGTTGGATGTTGTGATTGTACTGGTCATGGTGTACCTGGTGCATTTATGAGTATGATTGGATCTACGACTTTGAGAAACCTATATAAGCTGATGGAAACTTCAGGTGAATGGTTAACACCTGAAAAAGTACTAGAGAAATTAGATGACGAAATTCAAAAAATTCTTCATCAACAAGAAGAAAGTGACACAAAAGAAATGGACTTTTTCAGGTCAAGAGATGGAATGGATTTAACACTCTGTGAAATTAATACTAATACAAATGAAGTATTGTTATGTGCTGCCAAGCGTCACTCTTACATTCAGCAAAAAGGTGTTATTGAAATTATTGGAGGTGACAAACGTGGAATCGGTGGAGGTGAATCAAATCAAGTTGATTTCACACTTAAAAAATTCCAAATGAAACCGGGAGAAGCACTATATCTATTTTCAGATGGCTACCCTGATCAGTTTGGTGGGCCAGATGGTCGTAAACTTAAACTTTCGGGAACTAAGAAAATAATCGAAGGCTTAAGAGAACACAAAAAAGAGAATTACTCTGATTCGGTCGCTTCAAACTTTGAACTCTGGCAATCTGATTTTGACCAAATTGATGATGTTCTTTTCATGGGAATCTTGTTTTAAGGCAAATTAATTAGTCGACTGAAATAATAATTTCATCTAACCCCTATTATTTTTAATCGACAAAAAAGTCGGTTTCCCTTGCCCCTATTCACTTTTCAAAAGTTAATTAAATTACAGTTTTAAAGAAGAACATTATTTTTTCTTTTTTGAGTCAACCATTTAAAAATCGTCTCGTTCTTAAAGTATCAATTGACACTTAACTTACGACAATGAGAAAAATTTTGAGCCTCTTAATTGCCCTAATTAGCTTTGCTACAATCTCTAATGCACAATGCGACCCAACTTTCACGAGCACAACAGTTGATTGTGACTCTATCTGGTTTGTACCAAATTCAGTGGGATCACAATTTGTTTATTTCTGGGATTTCGGTGATGGTAACACTAGTATGGCAGAAAGCCCTGCTCACAACTATGCAGCCAATGGGACCTATACAGTAATTCTCACATTGCAAGATACAGTTGCCGGATGTTTTCAAAGTAATACGGACGTAATTACAATCAATTGTACGACGGTTTGTAATCTGTTTACTGACTTCGTTTTTACCTCAGCCAACTGTGAAACATTCTTCGCAAGCACTGTGAGTGGCATTAGCCCGTTCACTTACTTCTGGGATTTTGGAGACGGAAATACATCAACTGATGCAAATCCTGTTAACACTTTTCCAAATAATGCCACCTATAACACTTGCCTAACAGTAACAGATGCCTCTGGTTGTGATACAACAATTTGTTATCCCGTACAGCAACAGTGTATTCCACAATCATGTGATGCTCAATTCAATTATTCATTTGCAAGCTGTGATTCAGTTTACTTTTATCCAAGTAGTGTTGGATCTCAGTTCACTTATTTCTGGGACTTCAATGACGGTAACACTTCAACAGATGCATATCCGTTAAATCAATTTTTGACGAACGGAACCTATTTAGTCTCATTATCAATAATGGACACAGTCACACTTTGCCAAAATATTGTCACACAATCAGTGACGATTAATTGTACATCTTGCTCTGTTCAGGGAGCATTCGCCCATTTTGTTGACTCAACTGATTGTAGCGTTAGTTTCGTAAGTACCGCTTATGGCGGAGTTGCACCTTACACTTACTTTTGGAATTTTGGAGATGGTCAAACTTCAAACTTAGCTAGCCCAGTTTATACGTACCCATCTCAGGGAACATACACACCTACTCTGACTATTACTGATGCGAATGGATGTGATACTACGCTATATGATGTAGTTCAAGCTTATTGTAATCCGACAGCCTGTGACGCCTCATTCCAATACACTTATGTCGGATGTAATGGCGGATACTTTTTCCCAACAAGCACAGGACTCAATTATACATACTACTGGGACTTTGGAGATGGCAATTTCTCAACTGATGCTAATCCAATTAACAACTTTGCAAATGGCGCATACGAAGTGACATTATATTTAGAAGACTCATTGTCTGGATGCACGGACTCTACGACTCAATGGATTACAATTAATTGTGGATCTACTTGCAGCACTTATGCTGATTTCACTTACCAACAAAATGGAAATTGTGAATTTGTATTTGTTAGTTCTGCATATGGAGGGTTAGCACCTTACACTTATAGCTGGGACTTCGGAGATGGAAACACATCAACTGACGCAAACCCAACTCATGTTTACCCAAACAACCAAACTTACCAACCATGTTTGACTGTTACGGATGCGGGTGGATGTGACACTACAATTTGCATGAGCTTATTCTCAAATTGTACCTACCTACCTTGTGATGCTCAATTCACTTGGACATTGATTGGATGTGACTCTGTAATCTTTACTCCGGTAAATCAAGGCCCTCAATTTACTTATGATTGGTCGTTTGGTGATGGCGGCACGAGCACTGACCAAAGTCCTGTTTACGCATACAGTGCCAATGGTGTCTATACAGTTCAATTAGTAGTCGTTGATTCAATAAATAATTGTGGAGATCAAACTTTCCAACAAATTCCAATAAACTGTACAATCACTAATTGCAATGTACAAGGTGCTTTTGCTAGCTACACAGATTCTATTGACTGTAGCACACAATTCGTAAGTACAGCTTATGGAGGAACGGCACCTTATACTTATTTCTGGAACTTTGGTGATGGTAATACAAGTACCAACCCTCAGCCAATTCACACTTACCCGAATAACTCAACATACACTCCAAGTTTGACAATCACTGATGCGAATGGATGCGACACCACAATATATAATGTCGTTCAAACAAATTGTGCAACAACTTCGTGTGACGCTCAGTTCACATTCCAATACACTGACTGTAATACAATTCAATTCTTCTCTGCTTCAACAGGCTTGAACTTTGACTATCTATGGGACTTTGGAGATGGAAACACATCTACAGATGCTACGCCAACACATGATTTTGCTGATGGTGTACATATTGTTTATTTATATGTGAACGATTCTTTATCAGGTTGTTTTGATCAATACTATTTAACTCTTCAAGTAAGTTGTGGAGGATGTACGGTCAACGGTACATTTACTTATAATCAAATTCCAAACACATGTGAAACATTCTTTGTTCCTGCTCCGTTTGGAGGTCAAGCACCTTATTCATACTTCTGGGACTTCGGAGACGGAAACACTTCGAATGCCGAAACACCAACGCATATATACCCAAGTGGTCAAACTTACACACCTTGTTTAACAATCACTGATGCTAACGGATGTGATACAACAATATGTCAAGGCT
>Ga0316204_10002021_pt1 | contig 49205 bp, 41 predicted proteins | sample 6monrhotite_MG_2_FD_205661 | JGI IMG/M metagenome (GOLD analysis project Ga0316204, IMG submission 205661) | Microbial mat bacterial communities from mineral coupon in-situ incubated in ocean water Damariscotta River, Maine, United States -... | ecosystem: Environmental > Aquatic > Marine >... | reverse complement strand
TTAGATAGCCTCAAAACTATCATGATGCAGAACCCTAATAAATAAGGGGAAACACCTAATTTATTAGGGTGATGTTCGTAGAGGTATACTTTAGTCTATTAGATTGGCCTTTAAAGCATATTTAATAATCCCTGCCAGATTATGTACCGCCAATTTGTTCCTAATGTTTGTTCGATGAGTATCAACTGTTCTATGGCTAATACCCAAAAGTTTCCCTATTTGAGTATTGGAATACCCATCGGCGATTAACTTTAATATTTCTATTTCTCTGGGTGTTAATCTATTTACTTCTACTAAAGGTTCCATATTAATTTTTTCACGAAGTAAGCCTTGATTTTAGAAGCTGAAAATAGAGGGATGTACTGATTTTATATAGGTTAAATACCCTATATAATTATGCCTTGTATAAAAAGGCGGAGTAAATAAAAAGGGAAAGAAAATTAAACGGACTTAATTTATTAAGCCATTCTTGATTGCAAATTTGATGAGACCAGCTATATTATGAACTCCAAGCTTTTTCATTAGATTAGTTCTATGAGTATCCACAGTTCGGTGAGAAATAAACAATTTATCGCCTATTTCTTTATTTGATAAGCCTTCGGCTATGTTTTTAAGAATATCTATCTCTCTTTCAGTAAGTTTAGACAGTTGAACAGAATCACTATCTTCAAAAGTTAAGCTCTTTTTTACATCCTGATTTAACAAAGCCTTTGTTACATCTGAACTAAAATAACTTTTGCCATTAACTACAGTCTTTAATGCATCGTAGAACTCTTCTCTATCTGAATTTTTAAGCAAATAGCCGTCTGCTCCAATATCCATCACCTTCTTAATAAGTGAAGCTTCATTATGCATTGTTAAAATAATAACCTTAGTTGCTGGTAGTTCTTGTTTTACTCTTCTGGTAGCTTCTAATCCATTCATAATTGGCATATCTATGTCCATTAAAACAAGATCTGGATCCATTGTCTTTATGAGATCTACCCCCTCCTTACCATTCTTAGCAGAGCCTAAAATTTCAAATTCAGAAAGCTCTTTGACAATTGACTCTAAGCCATCCAATACCAATTGATGATCATCTACTAAGATAATAGAATGGGTCATAACAAATCAAAGTTTAAGCTAGAACAAATTGGTCAATCTATATATGCTAAGGTATAATTCTTTTTTATCAAACAATATTCAATTTTTAAAAAGTTATTTAAGATTATAGTTTTAGGACTTTTTATTCTTGATCCAAATTGATTTTCTACCTTCGCCCAACTAGAAATTTTGCTTTTGAGCACAAAAAAAATACTATTTCTTACAACTCAATTACCTTATCCTCCAAAAAGTGGAGGCACTGTTAAATCATGGAATTACGTTCAATTTCTAGCAAAAAACTATGTGCTTTCCATCGCTTGCTTGTTAAAAGATGACGATGAAATACATATCGATGAATTTCAAAAAAAAATTCCCTTAAATCATTTCTCTTCAGTAAAAGTTAACAGCCGCCGAAGTGCTATCAATTTAATTAAAAGCTATTTCATTTCTCCATGTTTGAATGTTTATAGAAATAAATCTAAAAAGCTTCAAAAAAATATTATTGAACTAGCTTCTATTAATGACATTCTGATCATCGATCATTATGAAATGTTTCAATTCATCCCAACTAATTATAAAGGAAAGATTGTAATTCACACTCACAACGCTGAATTCATGTTATGGCAACGAATGAGTGAACTGGAAAATAAAAACCCAATAAAAAAATTACTCTTAAAGCTAGAAAGTAATCGAGTAAAAAAATATGAAAAGGAAATTTTCACAAAAGCTGATCTAATCTATTCTACCCCATCAGACATAGACTTATATAAAACACATGGAATTAATGTTTCCAAGCACAGTCTCACATATCATTTAGGAAACGACAACCTGCTTAACTTAAAAGACCTTGAGTTCGAACAGACAGAAAAAGCTATTACTTTCATGGGAACCTTAAGTTGGGAACCCAATATAGATGGCCTAATTTGGTTTATTAATGAAGTATGGCCAAAAATTATAACCTTACATCCCGATTGTAAGTTCTATATATTAGGAAAAACACCTGATGAGAGAATTATTAAAGCCACCAATAACGATAATCGAATTGTATTTACAGGTTTTATAGAAAACCTAGAGAGTTATCTAAAAAAAACTAGAGTGTATATAGCTCCTTTACGTTTTGGAAGTGGCATGAAAGTAAAAGTTCTTGAAGGCCTGTATCGTGGAGTTCCTACCGTTTCTACTTCGGTTGGTATAGAAGGCCTTAAAGTATATTCTGGCAAGGAAATTATGGTTGCGGACGACTCTGAAATATTTGCTAAAAATTGCTCAGAGTTATTAGAAAATAAGGATCTGTGGAATAAATTGAGAGATAACAGTCGTAAAGTTGCTGCAGAAAAATACCGTTGGGAGCCTCTATTTAATATGATGAATAAAAAACTGAGCGACTTAATTCTTACTTCTTAATACTTTCTGAAGCAGTTATAGTTCTTGAATAATATAAAGAGGTATAAAACTTGAAATACTTCTCTACATCTTGTATAAAAAAATGATCAAATTCTGTAGCCTCAGAATAATGATTCTCTTTAAATTCTACCTCTTCCAACTGAAAACCATCTCCTCTATCTTTATGAAGTGTTCCTCCTCCAAAAAGATGAATAATAGAGCAAATTTTATCTTTTTTAAAATTTACAGTATCCTTTAAACACAGTGAGCCCATAGTTTCTATTCCTGAGAAAGGTTTTAACCGGTTGTGAACATTTCCCATAATTGTGATGAACATATAATCAGGAAATTCTTTTTTAACCTCTACCAAAGAAATATACATGGCACTGCTCCTGAGTTTCATAATTCTACCTTTTAGATTATCAAAATAAAATAGGTAAATATTAGTATCTTGATAGCAACTGAGTATCAAATCATACCAAGCTTGTGCATTCCTCCCATCTAGATTATTTTTTGAAAAAAAACTCGTCTGCTTCAAACTTTCTTCGTTTGGATTCTCAATAAACTGCGTCATTTCTTCCCTCGGAATTTCGAGACCAAGAGCAACTTTTTTCCCATGATGAACCATTACCTTAGAGAGATGTTCCACAAACTCTGCTGGTTCTTTTGTACCATGCCGCTCCCCTATCATAATCAATTGAAAGTCCTTGAGCTTTTGATATAAAGTATCACTTTTGGCATCCTCAACTGAAGTAACCTCTATTGCGTTTTCTTTAATAAACTCATGTGAAATCTGAGCCCTTAAGCTAGATGCTAAAAGGATAAAAAAGAATATGAATAAGCTTCTTACTAAATAGTTAGCTGCTGCTTTTAAATGCATTTTGTCCAGTAATGTCCATTCCTGTAATTAATAGATGGATATCGTGAGTACCCTCATAAGTAATTACAGATTCTAGGTTCATCATATGTCGCATAATTGGATATTCGCCTGTTATTCCCATACCTCCATGAATCTGACGAGCTTCTCTAGCAATTTTTAATGCCATATCAACATTATTCCTTTTTGCCATCGAGATCTGCTGAGTGGTAGCTTTACCTTCATTCTTTAATTGTCCTAGACGCAATACCAATAATTGTGCTTTCGTAATTTCAGTAATCATTTCTGCTAATTTCTTTTGAATTAATTGAAATGATGCTATTGGTTGGTTAAATTGAATTCGTTCCTGAGAATATCTTAGAGCAGAATCATAACAATCCATTGCCGCTCCAATAACTCCCCATGCTATTCCATACCTGGCAGAATCTAAACACCCTAATGGAGCACCTAAACCAGATTTATTTGGAAGTATATTTTCTTTGGGAATTTTTACATTGTCAAACACTAGCTCTCCTGTCCTTGAGGCCCTTAATGACCATTTCCCATGAGTTTCAGGTGTTGTAAAGCCTTCCATTCCTCTTTCTACAATCAGACCATGTATTCTTCCTTCCTCATTTTTTGCCCAAACTACAGCTACATTACAAATCGGAGAATTAGTAATCCACATTTTGGCTCCATTGAGTAAATAATGATCTCCTTTATCTTTAAAATTTGTTATCATACCTCCAGGGTTGGATCCATGATCAGGTTCTGTTAAACCAAAAGATCCTACCCACTCCCCAGATGCCAATTTTGGTAAATACTTCTTCCGCTGTTCTTCCGTTCCATATTGGAAAATAGGATACATTACTAAAGAACTTTGCACAGATGCTGCAGAACGGATTCCTGAATCCCCTCGTTCAAGTTCTTGCATTATTAACCCATAAGAAATTTGATCTAATCCTGCTCCTCCATATTCAGTTGGGATATAAGGTCCAAACCCTCCTATTTCAGAAATCCCTTTATTTAATTGAACAGGATATTCTGCTTTTTGTGCATAATCTTCTATAATAGGAGATACCTCTTGTTTAACCCATTCTCTAACACTTTCTCTTATAAGCTTATGTTCTTCGCTTAATAAGTCATCAATTTGATAATAATCTGGAGATTGAAATCTATCACTAGCCATTTGTAAAAAATTTCGAACAAATTTAGACATTATACTACGGCCGATGTCAATCTAAAACAGACTATTAAGCTTACTTTTGTTTTATTCATATCGTAAACAGCTATTTTGATTTTAGATTCTTTATCAAGTAATCTAGTTATTAGTCCGCAATCATATAATGAAACCCCTATTCAGGACTATAATAGTACAGCTTTAGCCAAAGAGCTTTACCATGTGACATTGCGATATAAAAAGTCTATCCCATACCAAAGAGGAGTATTAAATAATTCTTCTATCGATAGTTGGATACTTTTCCTTTTATTATTCAGCCTTGGAAGTTTAGCCTTTGTTAGGGGAATTTATAGAAAAAGATTTTCTATGCTATTTCAAACTTTTATTAATTGGAAACTATCAAAACAAATCATACGGTATGAAAAGGTATATACTCACCCAGTCAACTTATTGTTATTACTAAACTTCATTATATGTGTGCCTTTATTTTTTGCGATCGCTTCTTTAAAAGAATATAACCTTCACATTCCATCCTTTAGATTGTTCATTAGCATCCTCATTCCTCTAATATTATACCTATTAGCAAAATTCTTTTCGTATCAATTCAGTGCCTGGTTATTGAAAGAAAAAGAAGCCATTGATGAATACGTTTTTCAAACTAACCTCTTTAACAAATACGTTGGTGTTCTATTCCTTATTTTGTCAATTTTATTAATTTACTCTCCCATTTCTTCCACTATTCTATTTAACATAGGCTTATTGACTCTGCTATTTTTCCTTGTTTTTCAGCTTATCCGAGGAGTTATTATTGGCATTCAAAGAGCCAAGAGTTTGCATTTGATAATTTTGTATCTTTGCACCCTTGAAATTTTACCGTGGCTAGTCCTCGGAAAATGGCTAAATAATTTGCAATAAACTTTCGATTACTCATCTAAAAATTTAATTGCTTTGAAGGTAAAAACAATCTTAGTCTCACAACCAAAACCTGAAACTGATAAATCTCCTTATTTTGATTTATCAGATAATTGCAAAGTTAAAGTTGACTTCAGACAATTCATTCATGTTGAAGGCCTAGAAGCCAAAGAATTCAGACAGCAAAAAATTAACATTCAAGAATTTGATGCTGTTATTTTTACAAGCAGGAATGCCGTAGATCATTTCTTTAGAATGGCCGAAGAAGTTCGTTACAATGTTCCTGACGGCCTAAAGTATTTCTGCATTTCAGAATCAACAGCTTATTATTTACAAAAGTATGTTGTATATAGAAAAAGGAAAATTTTCCACGGAAGACAAACAATGGAAGATCTAATTCCTTTGATGAAAAAACATAAAGTAGAACAATTTTTATTGCCTTGTGCTGACATCTTAAAACAAGATATTCCTGATACTCTTGATAAGCACAAGATTGTATATGAAAAAGCAATGTTATACAGAACTGTTTGTAGTGACTTATCTGATTTAGAAAATGTTAATTATGATGTTTTAGTCTTCTTTAGTCCTGCTGGAATTGCTTCTCTATATGAGAACTTTCCTAACTTTAAGCAAAATGATACACGGATTGCTGTGTTTGGTGCTACAACAGCTAAAGCTGCTGAGAAGGCTGGCTTAGAAATCAATATTGCAGCTCCTAAGCCTGAAGCTCCCTCAATGACGATGGCTTTAGAACAATACATAAAAAAGCAAAATAAAAAATAATAATATTCAATAGAATTCTTTAAAAGCATTAGTCTTATGGCTAATGCTTTTTTTATCTTTAAACTTTAGAACAAGATGGACTTTAGCTTTAAAAAAGAAGAAAGAATTCACAAAAGAGATGACTTAACTCTCCTTTTTGAGAAAGGGAATAGTTTTTTAATTCACCCCTTTAAGGTTCTATACCTTGAATCACAAGATTCTGCAGCAAGAACAAATGACCCCTCTTTTTTAAAATTTGGAGTTAGTATTCCAAAGAGAAAATTTAAAAGAGCCGTTGATCGAAACTTATTAAAAAGGAGAGTCAAGGAAGCCTATCGATTAAACCGAAATGGTTTAAAAACCCAACTTAAAAAACAAAATAAATATGTTTCCTTTATGGTTATATATGTAGATAATAGCATCCTAGAATTCTCTGTCATTGAGCCTAAAATAATCTTAATTTTACAACGTTTGCAAGCTATCTATGCAGAAAATCATTAGCAAGGTTCTTATCTTTTTTATTCGCATCTATCAATATTCATTATCCCCTATCTTAGGGTCTAATTGCAGATATATGCCTACTTGCTCAACATATGCTGTTGATGCATTAAAGATTCATGGACCTTTAAAAGGCACTTTTCTTGCAACAAAACGAATATTATCTTGTCATCCATGGGGAGGCAGTGGGTTTGATCCCGTCCCCAAAAAATAATTGATATGAGAAAAATAAAAATAGCCCTTGTCGGAGTTGCAGTTTCTTTTAGTGTTTGGCTTTCATTTGGATTCGCCGATAACTATTTCGAACTTTCTAAGAACCTAGACATCTTTAGTACAGTAATTAAAGAATTAAACACCTACTACGTTGATGAAACTCAACCTGGGGAGTTAATGAAAACGGCTATTGATGGAATGCTCAAATCACTAGACCCATATACAAACTATATCCCTGAGTCTCAAATTGAAGATTATAGATTCATCACAACTGGTCAATATGGGGGGATTGGAGCTTTAATTCACAAAGACAGCAATTATGTTATAATATCTGAGCCTTATGAAAATTTTCCAGCAAATAAGGCTGGTTTAAAAGCTGGTGATATGATAATAAAAGTAGATGGCAAATCCGTTACTGGTAAAAGCACATCTGACATTAGTGAGGTTCTAAAAGGACAACCAGGCACTAAAGTGACTTTGAATATCAAAAGGCCTGGGAAAGAGCAACTATTTGACAAGGAAGTTATTCGGGAAAATATCAAAATCAATGATGTCCCTTATTATGGCATGTTGAATGAGACTGTTGGTTATATAAAACTAACGAGTTTTACCCAAACTGCTTCTAAAGAATTTATAGCTGCATTCAAAGACTTAAGAGACAAACAGAACATGAAACAACTCGTTTTTGACCTTAGAGGCAACGGTGGTGGATTACTAATGGAGGCAGTACACATTGTAAACACTATTATTCCAAAAGGAAAAAAGGTAGTAGAAACAAAAGGTAAACTAAAAGAGTGGGACGCTACATATGTTACTCGAAATGAACCATTAGATACTGAGATCCCTGTAGTAATATTAGTAAATGGAAACTCTGCTTCTGCTTCAGAAATTGTGGCCGGCACACTCCAAGATTACGATCGAGCTGTAATTATTGGAAGTCAAACTTTTGGAAAAGGCTTAGTTCAACAAACAAGACCTCTAAGTTATAACGCTCAACTAAAAGTTACTGTGGCAAAATATTATATTCCTAGTGGCAGATGTATTCAGAAGGTTGATTATTCCAACAAGAATAATAAGGGTGTTGCACTAAACGTACCTGACTCTCTAATTGCCTCCTTTAAAACTTTGGTAAATAACCGCCCAGTATTTGATGGAAAAGGGATTAAACCTGATATAAATACCAGTCAGGATAGGCTTTCTATCCTTTCATCAACACTAATAAGAAACTACCACATTTTTGATTTTGCTACAAGCTTTGAACAACAAAATGAAACAATTCCAAATGCTACCGAATTTAAATTAAGCGATAAAACTTATAATGAATTTGTAACATTCTTGAAAGACAAAGATTATAGCTACTCTACAAATAGCGAAAAATTATTAAAAGATCTAAAGAAAGCTGCTGAAAAGGAGCTCTATTTTGAGGGAGCTAAAGAAGAATATAAAGCATTAGAAGCTAAATTGTCTGCTGACAAAAAGGACGATTTGATGAAGTTCAAAGAAGAAATAAGCTTATTGTTAGAAAATGAAATTGTTTCTCGCTATTATTATCAAAATGGAAGAATTGCTCAATCATTGAGTGATGACCCTGAAGTACTAAAAGCAATAAAATTATTGCGAAACCCAAAACAATACAATGAAATTTTAGCTGGCACGTTTAAGCCTACTGAAAAGAATTAAACTTGGGGTTACTAGACCACTTCTTTGCCAATAAAAAAGTACATGTTTGGCTAAATCATCGGAATCTATACTTAGTCGGTTTATCAACCGTTCTTTGTGGCCTGGCATGGTCACAGGCCTTAATGAGTATCGGTCAACTTATTTTAGCTGGAAATTGGTTGATTGAATTCAACTTTAAGTCAAAACTCAATATTTTAAAAAGCTCTCCCTTACTGTGGGTCCTTTTTTCAGTATACTTTCTGCACCTGATTGGTTTTTCATGGTCATCAAATATCGAGTATGCTTTAAAGGACAGTAGGATTAAGTTACCTCTTCTTATTCTTCCTTTAATTATTAGCACATCAAAAAAAATAAATGCTAGGGAGCTAAAAATTATTTTTTTAATTTATCTTTCTACAATCTTGATTCTCAGTCTGGCCAGCTTATACAAATTATTAGGCCTTTCTAACCATACAATTATAGATAAGAGGGATCTATCGATCTATATTTCACATATTCGCTATGGCTTAAATATCGCATTCGCTATTTTTCTTAGTCTTCGATTTAGAACACTACTTTTTAAAAATGCTCATTTCTTAGCAATCACAATCCCTATTTGGTTAATTGCTTGCTTATTTCTTTTCGAATTATATACTGGTCTAATCTGTTTATTGGCAATTTTTATATCTCTATCAATTGTTTATTTATTTTCTAAAAGGGTAAGCTTAAGTTGGAAGCTTATAGGACTAGTTATTTTGTTCTTTTCTGTATTAAGCCCTATATATATCACTTCAAAGGTATATAAGGACTACACAAGAGAAATTCCATTGGGTTATGATCAAACAATAAGAGTGGCCTATACCTTAAATGGAGAAAAATACTGGCATGATGTTAAAAGCAAAGAAAAAGAGAATAATGTATATGTAGAACGTTACATTGCTTGGAAGGAACTAGAAAAGGCTTGGAATTCTAGAAGTGTTTATGGCTTTCGAGATACAGATAAAAAAGGGAATTATATCATAAGCACTGTAACACGATTCTTATCTTCAAAAGGATTAAAAAAGGATTCAACCAATATTTATTCTCTAACTCCTGATGAAGTAAAGGCAATAGAAAATGGAACGGCCAATGTCTATTATCTGCATCATAACAAAGTGGAGAATAGAATCCATAAAATATTTTATGAAATTGATCATTATCAGCAAACTGGAATTGCAAATGGTTATTCGTTAGCAATGCGATTAGTATATTGGAAGACTTGTTGGCGTATAATCAAAAACAATCTGATTTATGGAGTTGGAACCGGAGATATCAAAGATCATTTTGCCCACCAGTATGAATTGGATGAAACATTACTAGATCCAAAATTTAGAAAAAGAGCCCACAACCAGTACCTTACTTTTTGGGCAACTTTTGGTATTGTTGGACTACTTCTCTTCATATTAAGCCTTCTTATTCCTCTTTTTTACAATACAGACTTTAAGAAAATTTATTTTGCTTTTTGGGTTTTAGTTTGTCTGTCATTTATTTCAGAAGACACCCTAGAAACCCAAGCTGGGGTTACTTTTTTTGCCTTGTTTAATAGTTTATTCCTCTTAGGCCTGAAGAAACCTAATCAAGAGCTTCATTATACTGATGTAAAGTCTGCTGAGCAGTAGTTTTCTTAGAAAATTGTTGAACTTTTTTGTTTGCGTTCTCAATTATTTTGTTTCTCAAACTAATGTCTTCTTTCAATTGCCCAACGGCAATACTTAAAGCCTTTCCATCTCCTACAGGACATAACAAACCTGTCTTATTATTTTCTACCAACTCTGGGATTCCTCCTGCTTTCGTAGCCACAACAGGGACTTGACAAGCAAAGGCATCTAATATTGATGTTCCCAAGCCTTCAGTTTTAGATGAAATTAAGAATAAATCTAAGTCTCCCAATACCTCTGGAATATCATCTCTAAAACCTGTAAAAGTTAAGTTGTCTCCTAAATTTTTCTGTTTAGCATAAGACTTAATCTGCTCCTTCATAGGTCCATCGCCCATTATAACAAAATAGTAAGCAGGGTCTTTTTTGATTAAGATTTCGGCAACATCAATAAACGTAAAATAATCTTTATGATCTGCTAAGGCAGAAGTATTCCCTACCAAAAAAGATTGCTCAGGAATTTTAATTTCTTCTCTTAAAATATTTTTGGGTTTTTTAAATTTCTCTAAATCTATCCCAGAATAAACAGTCACTAATTTTGATTTATCCCTAATATCTTCTGCTGTAATTTGCTGTATCATCTTGCTTACGCATAGAATTTTGACTATTAAAGGATGGTTGTATTTGAAGCTAGAAAACCAATTCTTCTTAATAGGGAAATCAACTCTTCTGCTTAATATTAAGGGTGTTGAGTTTCCATAAATAGTAGCAGCTAATATAGCGTAGCTGTGTGAGTGAGCATCATGAATATGACAAAGATCTACGGATTGCTCTTTACATATCTTTTTTATCCACCTAGCATATTTTAGATCTATACTTCTCTTCTTTTTTCTTAAGGAGTAATATTTTATTCCTTTCTCAATGCAAAACTTTTCAAACTCTGACCCTTTTGAGCATAAAACAATTGATTCAACCTGATCAATTAACTCTTCAATTAAGTAAGCTGCTTGTTGTTCTCCTCCTCTCCAACTTACAGAACTTACTATGTGCAATATCTTCTTTTTGCCTTGCATTAAATAGTTCCTCCTCTTTGAAGTTTCAGCAATTTAGAGTATTTAAGATAGTTTGCATAGGCTGATAGTCTGCTTATTGCAAACCCTTCCGGGCCATCTAAGTAACCCTTAAATACAAAATATGCTTTCACAAAACGTGCAAGGGGCTTTATGAGTAATTTTAGTAGGGATGACTTAACTCCCTTTTGATACAGTGCATTTGCTCCGATAGTTGAAAATTTATGTATCTGTTCAATATGCTCCTCCCTTGAATAAAAAGAATAATGCAATAAGTCTCCTTCCAAATGTTTAACCTCAACTCCTGATTTAGGAATAAACTTATCGTGTGGGTTATTTCCTCCCCAATCCCCTTTATTTCTATTAAATAATCTAGTTTTAACATCAGGATACCAACCTGAATGCCTAATCCATTTCCCACAATAATTCGTCAATCGATTCATAGAATACGAATCCAAAACCCAATTTTCTTTTACTTTTTTTATTGAATTTTTTAGTGTTTCATCCAAAGCTTCATCTGCATCTAAAGAAATGATATGATCAAAAGTAGCCTGACTTTTAGCCCAATTCTTTTGTTCGATGTGCCCCTCAAAAGCATGTTCTATGAACTTCACAGCAAACTCTTCACATATCTTTTGAGTTCCATCGGTTGAAAATGAATCTACAACTACAATTTCATCTACCACTGACACCAAAGACTCTAAACATCTCCTAATATTTTTTTCTTCATTAAAAGTGATGATAACTGCAGAAAGTTGTACTCGCATTTTGCAAAATAACAATAATTATTCCCAAGAGCATTGCTTAAAGATTAACTTTGAATTTCAAAAATCTGGTATGTCAAAATTATTTCTTGTTCCAACGCCAATTGGCAACCTTAAAGATATTACCTATAGAGCTATTGATGTCCTTCAATCTGCTGATTTAATCTTATGTGAAGATACTCGAACAAGTAGCAAACTCTTAAAGCATTATGAGATCAATAAACCTTTGTATGCTTATCACCAACACAATGAACATAAGGTAGTAGAAAGACTAGTAGATCGGCTGAAAAGTGGCGAATCAATGGCGTTAATAACAGATGCTGGGACTCCAGCAATTTCAGATCCCGCATTTCTAATTGTAAGAAGTTGTGTTGAAAATGGAATCGATATAGAAACATTACCTGGCGCTACTGCTTTTGTGCCTGCATTAGTTAATTCAGGTATTCCATGTGAAAAATTTGTTTTTGAAGGGTTTTTACCACATAAAAAAGGAAGGCAAACAAGGTTGAAACTATTGAGTGAAGAAAGCAGAAGTATGGTTTTTTATGAATCGCCACATCGGCTATTGAAAACACTCAATCAGTTTAAAGAATATTTTGGAGATGACCGTTCTATTTCTGTAAGCCGAGAATTAACTAAGATTCACGAAGAAACTATTCGGGGAACCGCTGAAGAATTAATCTCTTATTATGAAAACAACACCTTAAAAGGTGAAATTGTAATCGTAGTTGAAGGTAAAAAATAATTTTTTCTTCTTTCACTTAGAATATATAAAACCAGTAACTTAACGCTTTGCCTTATTGAAAAGAAATGAAAAAAAGATGGACGATTAAGGAAAATTCTGAAGCAAGCACTATTCTGTCCTTATCAAAGGAACTTAATAACCTAGACCCTACACTTACCAATATATTAATCCAAAGAGGCATTGACACTTTTGACAAAGCCAAAGCATTTTTTAGACCCAACATTGAGGCTACCCATGATCCATTTTTAATGAAAGACATGGACAAGGCTGTAAGTAGAGTTCAGAAAGCCATTGAAGAAAATGAGACAATTCTGATCTATGGAGATTATGATGTAGATGGGACTACTTCAGTTGCTTTGGTTTATTCTTTCTTAAAAGGTTTACACGATAAAATACATTATTACATTCCCGACCGATATCAAGAAGGGTATGGCATCTCTTTTAAAGGAATTGATTTTGCTGAGGAAAAAGGGATCAGTCTAATCATTGCCTTAGACTGCGGAATAAAAGCAAATGAGAAAATTGATTACGCAAATAAAAAAGGAATTGATTTTATCATTTGTGATCACCACCTCCCAGGTAAGGAACTTCCAAAAGCTCATGCAATTTTAGACCCTAAGAGAATCGATTGCAACTACCCCTTCAAAGAACTATCAGGCTGCGGAGTTGGATATAAATTGATGCAGGCCTTCAGCGAAAAAGAAAACATTCCTCAAGAAAAGTTAACTGAAAAATTAGACATCTTAGCTGTTAGCATCTGTGCTGATATAGTCCCTATAATTGAAGAGAATCGAATCTTTACACACTTTGGATTGCAAAAATTAAACAGTAATCCTCAAAAAGGGTTTAAAGCAATGTTAGCGACCGCAAACATTAAAAGAAAAGAACTCACGGTAACTGATGTAGTTTTCACTTTGGCACCAAGAATTAACGCAGCGGGAAGAATTGAAAGTGGCAACAAAGCTGTTGCTGCAATGCTATCTGGTGATTCAGAATCTGCAGAAATGGCTAGTGCTTCCATCAATGAAAATAACATTGACAGAAGAACTTTAGATAAATTAATTACCGAAGAAGCAATTGCTATGATTGAGAGCAACGAAAAGCTACTTAAACAAAAAACTACCGTTTTATTTAAGGAAGATTGGCATAAAGGAGTAATAGGGATCGTTGCTTCCAGGTGCATTGAAAGTTATTACCGCCCTACAATCATTCTTACCGAAAGTAATGGAAAGGTTGCTGGTTCTGCTAGATCAGTAAAAGGGTATAGTGTATACGATGCTATAGAAAAGTGTAGCGACCTCTTGGAGCAATTTGGGGGCCATAAATATGCTGCAGGAATGACCTTGAAAAAAGAAAACGTCTCAGCATTTCAAAAAAAGTTTGAAGAAGTAGTTTCTGCCACAATCACTGATGATTTATTAATTCCCGAAATCGAGATCGACAGCGAATTAGATCTTTCAGCAATTACACCCAAGTTCAATAAAATCTTGAAACAATTAGCTCCATTTGGACCTAAAAACATGAAACCGGTCTTCTTAAGTAAAGCAGTCAAAGAAAAAGGATTCGCTCGAATAGTAGGTAATGATCACCTTAAACTAGACTTATTCGACCCATCAAACGAAACAGTTCAACTTCCTGCAATTGCCTTTAATTTAGGGCAGCATTTGGATGGCATCAAAAGTGGAAATCCATTTGATGTGGTATATACTATTGAAGAAAATGAATGGAATGGAGTTGTTAGTCTACAGCTAAATATAAAAGATATCCGACCTTCTTAATTAAATCCCAATTTTTCTCTTACTCGTTGTAAAACAGGCTGAGCCACTTTCCGAGCTTTTTCAGCCCCCAGTCTCAATAATTCATCAATTTGAGTTCTATTTTCCATAAGCTCCCAATATTTTTCTCTTTCAGTAGAATATCTATCGACAATCAATTCAAACAACGCTTGCTTAGCATGTCCATATCCATAGTTCCCCCCAAGATAGTTCCCTCGCATATCTTCTATCTGACTACTATTTGCCAACAAAGCATATAAGGCAAAAACATTACAGGTATCAGGATTTTTAGGATCCTCCATCGGCGTGCTATCAGTTTCTATCTTCATCACTGCTTTTCGCAATTGCTTGTCAGGCAAAAAGATATTGATGAAGTTGTTATAACTCTTGCTCATCTTTCTCCCATCAGTTCCTGGAACAACCATGACTCTTTCATCAATAAGAGCTTCTGGAATCACAAAAGTCTCTTGATATTTGTGATTGAAAGAAGAAGCCATATCTCTAGTCATTTCTAGGTGTTGCTTTTGGTCTTTTCCTACAGGCACGAAATTGGCATCATACAACAAGATATCGCAAGCCATCAAAACTGGGTAATCAAACAATCCAGCATTCACATCCGACAAATTCTCCGCTTTATCTTTAAATGAATGTGCATTCGCTAACATAGGATAAGGCGTAAAGCAATTCAAATACCACGTTAGTTCGCACACCTCTGGCACATCAGATTGACGGTAAAATACATTCTTAGCGGTATCAAATCCAAATGCCAACCAGGCTGCTGCAACAGCGTAAACATTTTCTTTTCTAGTCGCCGCATCTTTAACGGTAGTTAAAGAATGTAGATCGGCAATAAAGAAAAATGCCTCATTTTCTGCCTTCTCTGAAAGCTTAATTCCAGGTTCTATTGCTCCTAATATATTACCCAAATGCACCTCACCACTGCTTCCTGAACTTTGTATTCCTGTTAGTATTCTTGCCATGCTTCAAAAATACCAATTGTTCCTACTTTTGAGCCATGAAGTGGATAAAAGGATTATTGGGATTTATATGGAAGATCTACTTCCTATTAGTAGTTCTCATAACGCTACTTCTGCTCTATCCTGCCTATCTCATATTGTTGCTCAATGAAAAATATTTTTTAAAGGGATTTCAGCTAACACGCTTTCAAGCCAGATTAATTCTATTCTTAATAGGTGTTCGAAAAGAAGTTCATGGATCAATTCCAAATGACAAAGAAACAACTTATATCATTTGTCCAAACCACAGTTCTTATTTGGATATTCTAATTCTTTATGCTGCTCTTCCAAACTTTTTCATTTTTTTAGGAAAAAAAGAACTGGGAAAAATTCCAGTTTTCAACATTTTCTTTAAAAAATTAAACATCTTAATTGATAGAGGAAATCCAATGGCTGCTCATGCAGCCATTGAAAAAGCATGCCATGCCATGGAGAAAGGAACCAATGTGGTCATTTTCCCTGAAGGAACCATTTCAAATGAGGTCCCTAAAATGAGACCTTTTAAAAACGGCGCTTTTAAAGTAGCGCTCCAATCAAATATTCCTATTGTTCCTATTACTTTAAGAGATAATTACAAATTACTAGAAGATCGCATTGGCTTTAATGCTAGTGCCCGCCCAGGAAAATCAAGAATTTATATCCACCCTCCAATATTCATAGATAAAAATAGCCCACCAGATTTGCTAACTTTGCGTGAAGAAACCAAACAGATCATCGCATCTAAAATTGATTAAATATGCCCGTAGATTCTAAAACCGTTGATCGTATTGCTACTCTAGCAAAACTTGAATTTAACGAAGAAGAAAAGCAGGAAATCAAGCAAGACATGAATCGCATGCTAGATTTTATTGATCAGTTAGAGAAGGTAGATACTGAAGGTGTTGAACCTTTAATTTATATGCTTGAAGAGGAAACAGGGATGAGAAAAGATGAAATAAAACAATCCATTTCTCAAAAAGAGGCACTTAAAAATGCTCCAGAAAAAGACACAGATTTTATTAAGGTTCCAAAAGTGTTGAACCATTAGTCCGAATATATAAATCACAAAAAAGCCCATTCATTTCTGAATGGGCTTTTTTGTGATTTATATATTTTCTCTTATTGCACTATTTCAAATGCAGGATAAGAAGCAACATCTAACTTAGGAACATTAGCTCCATAAGTAGAATTAATCGCATCAATAAAATCATTAGCAATAATTGCATACCCTCTAGTTGCAGGATGAACTCCATCCAAAGAAAATGCTCCTCCAGAAATAAAAGCATCTGAAAACGCAACTCCACTTTCTACAATTCCAGTTGTTGCCAACTCCTTTAACCTAGCATTAGCATCCACAAAAGCCAATCCATTTGCATTTGCAATAGATTTAATAGTTGAATTGTAAGAGGCTACTGCATCGCCTATACTTTTAATCTCATCACTTGTTAAATGAAATTGAGGAGCAATTGGTTTTGCTGTTCCCCATTGAGCACATCTGATAGAATCTCCAGGCGTAGTTAAGGTTAATAATTCTCCTGGTCTTATCTGTCTCATACTAACTAAAGCTGGATTAACTACAGTCAAATCCGTTAAAGAAGGATCCATCACTACAAAAGTATTTATCTGTCCTGCAGTAAAAGAAATTTTTCTAGCATCTGCCATTTGTTGAGTAAAAGCTTTAGTAAAGGGGTTAGATGTATCCGCAGCTACTTGATCCAAGCCTGCATTATACGCTCCATAAGCTAATGCACTATTTAATTGATCTGCTTGTGCCTGACTTACAGCATCAGTTCCAATTGGAACGGTAGTAAAGAATGGGATTGACGTAACATCTGGGATTGTAGCTACAGCTCCTTTGGCCCCATTTGCAGTTAAAGCAGTCACTATTTGACTGTAAACAGCGGCAAAAGCATTTGGGTCAGTAATATCATTCGATCCATAAGTCAACACATCCGTGTTTCCTGTTTGATCAACTCCTGATCCGCCAGATGTAGCATAACTCAAAACGTCATTACTGCCTATAAATAATGTAAAAAAAGTTGGGTTTGCTCTAACCGCAGCCCCTAACATTGTCTCATCAAAATCCAATGGGTTAGCAAATCTTCCGTAATATGGGTTTCCCAGACCTGCCTGAATATTAACCGGATTCCCATAACCTGGTGCTACAACATGAAACGACTTTGCCCCAGGAACGCCAACGTTATTATAAGGACCAGCAGCTCCAACAGAAGATGCAAATTGGTCTAGTTGTCCAGCTGAAGCAATAGGTCCAGGTGAAGGACCTACAGTTCCTTGACAGTCTGCTTTTATAAAGATTCCAAATTCAGCATTTCCAGTTGATCCTACTCCAACACCATCAGCTAAAAGAGGTTGTTTAAAGTCCCCTCCTCCAACTTTTTGTAATTGCTGTGCAATCATTGCTGGAAAACTAACTTCTTGTTTGTCTCTTCTCAATGCCCCACTTTGAAAGCCTGCAGTTAAGGAATTTCCAACCGCAACAGTTCTTGTAAAATCTGCACTCCCTCCATTAAATTCAACATCGTCAAATTCTGGCTCACAGGCTACTAAAACTGCAAGTGGAAGTATATATAATAGTTTTTTTGTCTTCATAATTTCTTAAAAATTAAAGTTTAATCCAATTCCAGGAATAACTGATGTTGCCTTGTATTTTCCACCAAATCCAGCTGGCTGGTACTCAGATTCTCTTTCTTGACCAGATATATATAATATAGACGCATCAATACTTAAATTATCCATTGGTCGTACGCTTAAACCCGCTGTAAACCCTAAGTTATCAGTATTTGGCGTTTCTGGATTAAAGTACTCATCTGTTATTGGTGATTGATCGTAGTAAAACCCTGCTCTTACGTCCAATATATCACAAACTGCATATTGTCCACCTACACGAATAATAACAGCATCTTCATAATTTCTAGGATTTTGCGAATCTTCTAACCTAGAAGTATTTGTTGCAAAGTCAAAATCCAAAGACTCATATTCACTCCACTGAACAAAATTTGCTTCAACTGCAACCATTAAATCTGCTGATGCTTGATAAGAAATTCCTAAGGTAGCAGTAGCGGGTAATGGCAGGGTAGCAGCAAATTTACCATCGGGAAAACTTGCAGCCAATGATGGGTCAACTGTAAAGTCTACGTCCCCATCTTCTAATTCTATGTCTACCTGAGACCTATAAGTTAATCCAACTCCTATTTTTTCTGTTGCTTGATAGTATATCCCAGCATTGAATCCAATTCCAGTCTCATCTCCTTCAAGATGGGTTGAATTGTTATTTCCTATTGGTGCTGGAACAGCCCTATTAATTTCAAAAGCCCCCATAACATAGGTTAAACCCGCACCAACGCTTAAATTTTCATTTACATTGTACGACAAAGTAGGCTGAAAATAGATCGCTCTCAAGCTAATATCTTGAATTAAATTTTTTCCAGACCAGTCTTCTCCCCATTCAACTGAGCTACCAAAAGGAGTGTAAACTCCCAGGCCTGCTGTTAAATCCTCATTAATTTTATAGGTTAAATAAAAGTAGAAAGGAGTTCCCATTGGGTTATCCGTTTCTTCGCTTATTCCAGTAGACTGATTTTGGTAAGTAACATTCGAAGTAATAAAAGACGCTCCTACTTCAATATTTACTTTACTGGAATCCATGCCCATCATAGCTGGATTAAAGTAAGTGCTTGAAGCGCCTAAATAAAAACTTGTTCCAAGATGGCCCATTCCAGTCTGCTTGGTACCTTGAAGGTTTACTTGAAAACCTCCTGCCCACATAAATAGCGGAGCTAAACCGAGAATCGGCAATAATAGTTTCTTCATAATGTTAAATATTTGTAAAAAAGAAACTAAATATAGGTAATTTTTTTTGCCTTCAAAACCAAGTAGAATCTTGGGTGTTATTTAGACTAAATCTAAGTAATTTTAGCCTCTCTATAAATACCACAACCTTTAAATGACAAAAGAAGTTGAAGAAAAAAGGGAAGTAACTATTGTATTTGCAGGAGATTCTGGAGATGGAATCCAACTAACTGGAACACAATTTACCAACACCAACGCACTGTATGGGAATGACATTAGCACTTTTCCAAATTACCCTGCTGAAATTAGAGCTCCACAAGGTACCCTAGCTGGTGTATCTGGCTTTCAATTGCAGTTTGGAAGTGTACAAATTTCTACCCCTGGAGATGAATGTGATGTGCTAGTTGCGATGAATGCTGCTGCCTTCAAAGTAAACTTCCCTCGATTAAAAAAGAATGGAACAGTCATTATCAATATTGATGGCTTTAACGCTAGAAACTTAAAACTAGCAGAATACAGCAATAACCCTCTAGAGGATGGCACCTTAAATGACTTTAGAACCATACAGATAGATGTGTCAAAAATGACACGAACAGCTTTGGTTGATAGTGGTTTGGGGAAAAAGGAAATTGATCGTTCTAGAAACATGTTTGTCCTAGGATTTCTTTATTATATGTATAATAGAAACCTAGCAGGAACGGAAGAGTTTATCAAACAGAAATTTGCCAAGAAACCTGAATTAATTGATGCCAATATCAAGGTTTTAAAGGCAGGTTATAATTTCGGCGACACAAGCGAAACCTTCACTTCCAGATATAATGTTAAAGCAGCCAAGCTTCCTTCAGGCGAGTACAGAAACATTATGGGAAATCAAGCTGCTGCATTGGGGTTAATTGCTGCTTCTCAACAATCAAACTTAGATTTATTTTACGGCTCTTACCCTATTACACCTGCTTCTGATATTCTTCATGAGTTAGCTAAACATAAAAACTTTGGAGTCAAAACCTTTCAAGCAGAAGATGAAATTGCTGCAATGTGCTCAGTGATAGGCGCTTCTTTTGGAGGGAAACTAGGAGTTACAGCTTCATCAGGGCCAGGCATTGCATTAAAAGGAGAAGCTATTGGTTTAGGCATTATGCTTGAGCTTCCTATGGTGATTGTCAATGTGCAAAGAGGAGGCCCCTCTACTGGATTACCAACCAAAACTGAACAAGCCGATTTACTTCAAGCCTTATATGGTAGAAATGGAGAAGCTCCAATACCCATTGTTTCTGCTTCAACTCCATCAGATTGTTTTAATGCTGCTTATGAAGCTTGTAGAATTGCCATTGAACACATGACTCCCGTTTTTCTTTTATCTGATGGTTATATTGCTAATGGTTCTGAACCATGGCGCTTCCCTAAATCGAGTGAGCTTAGACCTATTAAACCACGATTCATTCAATCTAAAAATGGAGATACTTACCTTCCTTACAAAAGAGATGAGAACTTGGTAAGAGATTGGGCTATTCCTGGAATTCCTGGTTTAGAGCATAGAATAGGTGGTTTGGAAAAAGAGGTTGATACTGGTAATGTTTCTTACGATCCTGACAACCACGAAGAGATGGTAAAAATAAGGGAAGGAAAAATTCAAAAAATTGCAGAAACCATTCCTTTACAACAAATAAACAATGGAGAGAGAAGTGGCGAGGTCCTTATATTAGCTTGGGGCTCTACATACGGTGTTATTAAAACTGCAGTGGAAGATTGCTTAGCCAAAGGAATAAAAGTTGGTCATGTCCACCTGAATTACTTGAGTCCTTTTCCAAAAAACTTAGGTGACATTATACAACAATTTGAAAGAATCATTATTCCTGAAATGAATAATGGTCAATTGGTTAAAGTAATAAGAGATCAATTCTTGATTGATGCCAAAGGGTTGAATAAAATAAAAGGAGTTCCTTTTACTACCAAAGAAATTGTAGATGCTATTGAACAAAACGTATCGGTACTATGAGTGAGGCAATAAATAATACATTGACAGCAAAAGATTTTGCTACTGATCAAGATGTTAGATGGTGCCCAGGTTGCGGTGACTATTCTATACTAAAGCAGGTGCAATCTATCATGCCTGATTTGGGCATTAAAAAAGAGGACATTGTATTTATTTCTGGGATTGGATGTTCCTCTCGATTTCCATACTACATGGACACTTATGGAATGCATAGTATCCATGGCAGGGCTACAGCAATTGCTAGTGGACTAAAAATTAGTCGACCTGAACTGAGTGTTTGGGTAGTGACTGGCGATGGAGATTCTTTATCCATTGGAGGAAATCATTTAATTCATATGATTCGAAGAAATTTCGACTTGAATGTTTTGTTGTTCAATAATGAAATATATGGTTTAACAAAAGGACAGTACTCTCCTACTTCTCCAGCAGGGAAAATCACCAAATCAACACCTATTGGATCTTTAGACCACCCTTTCAATCCCCTAAAACTATGTTTAGGAGCTGATTCTACTTTCATTGCTAGAACAATGGATAGAGACCCTAAGCACCAAAGAGAGATCTTATTAAAAGGGAGCCAACATGTTGGCACTTCAATTATAGAAATTTATCAGAATTGTAATGTTTTTAATGATGGCGCTTTCGAGATATATACTGATAAAGGATCTAAAGCTGAAGAAATTCTAATTCTTGAGCAAGGTCAACCATTAATTTTTGGTGCTGAAAATAACAAAGGAATTGTTTTAGATGGTTCTACTCCAAAAGTAGTTTTGCTAGAAGATGTTAGCGAAAATGACTTATGGATACATGATGAGAAAGACATGTTTAAAGCTCAGCTTTTAACTTCTTTCTTTGACGATCCTAAAGTAGAAGGTCATTTACCTCGACCATTTGGAGTATTCTATTCTGAAGATCGTTACCGATATGAAGAGGCTATGGAAGAACAAATTCAATACGCTATTGAGAAAAGTGGAAAAGGAGATTTGGATACTTTATTGCGTGGGCGTAATGTTTGGGAAGCAGAATAGCACTAAATTAATTCTAATAACTCATCTGCTAACTTTCTATCGTTTGCCAATCTAGGTAATTTATTTTGCCCTCCAAGCTTACCTTTTGACTTCATGTATTTCTGAAAACCTCCCTTAGGAATTGTCGTAATTTTCAAATCCTGAAGCATCTTTCCATCTATTAAATCTTTATAATAGGTATTGTATTCCATCATTTTTTGGTTGAGCAAACTAGAGAAGCTTTCTAGATCAGCTGTAGGATCTTTTAACTCTATCATCCATTCATGAAAAGGCAAACTTTCCTCATTAGGGTGAAGCTGAGGAGCTAAATGAAATTCTACTACTTCTATTCCTGTTTCCTGAGAGACTACGCTAATTGCTCTCTCTACTTCTTCGGCTATAACATGCTCTCCAAAAGCAGATGTGAAGTGTTTAATTCTTCCACTTACTACTATTCGATAAGGCTTCAGGGATACGAACCGAACAGTATCGCCAATATTATACCCCCATAAGCCAGCATTAGTATTTAAAATTAATACGTAGTTTTTATCCAACTCTACGTCTTTCAAACTCATTCTTCTGGGGTTCTCATTGAAGAACTCATCAACCTCAATAAACTCATAAAAAATTCCTGAGTTTAATAACAAAAGCATTCCTTCCTCTTTCTGAGAGTCTTGAAAAGCAATAAACCCTTCCGAAGCTGGATACACCTCTATTGAGTCTACCCTCTTCCCTATCAATTTTTCCATTGTTTGCCGATAAGGTTCGTAATTCACTCCTCCGTAAATGAAAAGTGAGAAGCTGGAAAATATTTCTTGAATAGTTTTTTTGTCGCTCTTCTCAATTAATTTTTCGAAATACATCTGAATCCAAGGAGGAATTCCACTAATTAAAGTCATCTCTTCCTTTATGGTTTCTCCGCAAATTGCATCTACTTTTTTCTCCCAGTCATTTATACAGTTAGTTGTTAAACTTGGCAATCTATTTTTTTGCAAATAGTTAGGCACATGATGGGCTACAATCCCTGAAAGTCTACCCACAGGTATCATACCTGACTTGTCTAATTCAGGGCTTCCTTGTAGAAAAATCATTTTCCCATCTACAAATTCTATCTTTCCTGTCTCAGCTATATAATGTAAAATGCTATCTCTTGCTGCATTAATATGAAAAGGAATAGATTCTTTAGTTATGGGTATATATTTAGCCCCTGAGGTAGTCCCAGATGTTTTACTAAGATAAATTGGAATGCCAGGCCATAAAACATTTTTTTCTCCAGCTCTTATTCGATCTACATAACCTTTTAGTCCTTCGTAATCATTAATTGGAACGTTTTTCTTAAAATCATCATATTCATTGATTTTGTCAAATCCATGATCTTTACCAAACTGGGTCCTTTTTGCTTTTTTGATTAAACTCTGGAAAACCTTTTCTTGAGTTTGGATAGGATTACTAGCCCATTTTATAGTTTTCCTACGAATGAAGTTAGCAAAGGGAATACTCAAATTCGCTTTTAAACTCATTCTAGTTAAAGTTAATGTAATCAGCTGGGTTCAAGGCTATTCCATTTTGCCATAATTCAAAATGCAAATGGGGCCCTGACGATAACTCTCCTGAATTCCCAACAATTGCAATTGCTTCACCAGCCTTAATAATATCCCCCGTTTTTTTAAGCAATACGGAATTGTGTTTATAGATTGATGTCAAATTATTGGCATGTTGCAAATGGATCACATAGCCAGTTTCTACCGTCCATTCAGCAAAAATTACTGTTCCCCCCAGGGTAGCCTTTATTGCTTCATTTTGTGGAGCAACAACGTCAATCCCAAAATGCTCCTCTTTAGGGTTAAACTCCTCTGTGACGGTGCCTTTCAAAGGTGTAAAAAAGTAAAGTTTATCTGCTACTTGTGCAGAATTATCACTGGTTTTTGATAACGAATAGGAATCTTCTCGCTCTACATAATCTCTTAAAAGAGAATCATCTTTTGATTTCTCGTTAGAAGCTTTAATGGAAGAATTGAGCACCCCCTCTTCTTGCACTGAATCAATTTGATTAGGGTCTTCTCCCCTTAGTATTGCAGTCAAGTTATTCAAGTATTTATTATTCAACTCCAGTTCTCTTTCTAGTGAATCTGACTTAAGAACCATCGTTGTTAGATCTTTACGAAGGCTAACATCTGTATATCCAGGAATATACTCTCTAAGTGGTGTAAAAATAATTACCATTACTACTGAGAGAATTAATACCAAAGCAAAACTCAGAAATAAGGTAACAATGTTTAATGGAGAAAGGCGATAAGAAAACTTTTCTTCAAAAGATGCATCATTCAGAATCACAAGTCTGTACTTGTTTTTCAGCTTCTTAAGAATCTTACGTTTCTGTTTTTCCTCTTCCATCTAAAATATCAAAAATCAAATATCCGAATATTTAAAAGCACTATGAGTTTCAAATCTCATTTCCTGATACTTTAACTACTTTTGTGAGCTTGTGGTTAAATATATAATTTTTAGTCAAAAAAACAGTTAACTGAAAACCATTCTACTCCTTTTAGTGAAGCGAACCCTTAGCATATTTCTTATTTCCCTTATAGTTATTAGTGGCTGTTCACGAAAAAAGAACACTTCTTTATCTAGAGCATTTCATAATACTACGGCACGTTACAATGGGTATTTCAATGCAAAAGAGATCGTTAAAGAAAAAGAAAAGGAAATGCGATCCTCTCAAAAAGATGATTATTCTCAATTACTCCCAATTTTCATCTACCCATCCGAAGAAAAATCACAAGAATTGTATCCAGATATGGATAAAGTGATAGAAAAGTGTTCTGAAGTAATCGAAAGACACTCAATTCGTAAAAAGAAAAAAGAATACATCAAATGGATCGATGACAGTTATTTTTTAATTGGAAAAGCTCGTTTGTATAAAAAAGAGTTTGGTTTAGCTGAACAAACTTTTTTATGGGTCTACCAGTCATATAAAAAAGACCCTGCCCGTTACCAAGGGTTAAATTGGCTAATAAAAACTTTTATTGAAACTAAGCAGTACGATAAGGCAGAAGAATTCTTAGACTTAATTGAAGATGAAGGGAAAAAATTTCCTGAAGAATATCGAGGGCACTTTAATGCAATTTATGCAGACTACCATATCAAAAAAGATAAAGATTATGAAAGGGCTATTGAACGTCTAGAAGCAGCAGCCCGATTAACTAAAAATAAAGAGTTTCGTCGACGGTATACATACATTCTAGCTCAACTCTACCAAAAACAACAAAATTTCTCTTTAGCCACTGAAAGATATGCTAGGGTTCTAAAATTAAACCCAGATTACATCATGCGCTTTAATGCTCGAATTAGCCGTGCTATTGCTTATGATGTTTCTGCTAACAACAGTGCTGACATTAAAAAAGAGCTTCGCAAAATGTTGAAAGATGTGAAGAATGAAGAATTTAGAGACCAAATCTATTATGCTTTAGCTGAACTCGCATTGAAAGAAGACGATGAACCATTAGCTATAGATTACTTGAGAAAATCAACAAAGTACAGCATTGGTAATAACAGGCAGAAAGGGCTTTCATATCTTAAGTTGGCTAATATTTTCTTTGAACAACCTAACTATATCTCTGCTCAAGAGAATTATGATAGCACGCTGCAGTTTTTACCTGATGACCATCCTGATTATTATGAAGCCGATGACAAAAACAATAGCTTACAAGAACTAGTAAAAAATCTAAAAATCATAGACCTACAGGATAGTCTATTGAAACTTTCTAATCTCAGCGAGAAAGAACAAAAGAAAAAAGTTAAAAAGATTATTAAAAACTTAAAAGACGAGGAGGAAAGGAAAAAGCAGGAAGAACTTCAGCGGTTGCAAGCTCTACAAGACAACACTTCTGGTGATCTAATAAATACAGCCGCTCGCTCTGGAAGTCGAAGTCAATGGTACTTCTATAACCCTAACACCCTTTCTATAGGGCTTTCAGATTTTAAAGTTATTTGGGGCGATAGGCCTCTTGCAGACAATTGGAGAAGGAGTAAAAGAGGTTCAACAGCTATAGTTGTTGACAATACTGTTAATGTTGGTGAAAAGGATAAAAAGGCTCAACAGCAACAAACTGACTCTATTGCAAAAGCAGAAAAGTATGATTCAGATACCTACTTAAAGGACATCCCTAAAGGAATCCATGAGCAATTGGATGCGCATGGAAAAATTGCTGAAGCTCTTTTTAACGTTGGAGCAATTTTTAAAGAAAGCTTCACCGATTACAAATCTGCTATTACTTCATTTAAACGCATTACAACAGAATACGATACCTCTCGATATAATATTCCTTCTCATTACCAACTTTATCGGATTTACTTAATAAATGATGAATTGGAAAAAGCTGAAGAGGAAAAAAATTGGGTACTTAACAATCATCCATTTAGTGAATATGCCTACCTCATAAAAAACCCCAATTACAATAAGGAATCAAAAGAAACAAAAGAGAAAGTAGAGGAATTTTATGCAGCTACTTATCGTTTATATAAGTATAAATTATATGCTGATGTGATCGAGAGTTGCGATAAGGCTGACAATACTTTCAATAAAAATCACATTAAAGCTAAATTTGACTTCTTGAAAGCTAAAGCAACTGGCCATGTTAGAAGCAAAGAAGAATTCAAGCAGAGTTTAGAAAAAGTGATTGCTGACCATCCCGAAGATCCTGTTAAAAATGAAGCTCAATTCATTTTAGACTACATGAAAAAAATGGGTGTAAAAAAGCCAAAAACCAAAGAAGTTAAGAAAGAAGAAAAGCCTGATTTTGACTATAATCCAAAAGATATTCATTTGTTTATTTTATCCGCTAAAAAGAATTCCAAAAATTTTAACTACCTGAAGAATGAACTATCAAATTTCAATCGCCAATCCTTTAGAGAGATAAAACTTCAAGTAACTTCATCCTCTTTAAAAGATAAAGATCTATACCTAGTACGTTCATTTGCTTCTCAAGAAGAAGCAATACGATACCTAAAGGCTCTACAAAACAATAAAAAATTAGCATTGATGATTAAACAAGCCAATGCAATTGAATACATTATTTCTAATACGAACTTTAGAACGCTATTCAAAAAGAAAAACGAAGAGGATTACATCCGTTTTTTTAAAGAAAAGTATCCCAAATAGATACATTTTTGAGAGTTTCCAATAAATCTTAATTTTGTACCAATGTTTAGCAAAGCAAACAACATGGCAAGAAATAACGAAACAGAAGCTTCAGCAATTAATATTATTCGAAACGGAACTGAAATTAATGGAGACATTAATTGTAAAGGAGACATCCGTATAGAAGGCAAACTAATTGGAAACCTTAAAACAGAAGGTAAGTTAGTAGTAGGTGAAAGCGGTATAATTGAGGGGAATGTAAGCTGTGCTAATGCTACAATTTCTGGAGGAATAAAGGTTAACATAACGGTTAATGAATTGTTAGTCTTAAATTCTACTGCTAATCTGGTTGGAGAAATTGTTACCAATAAACTTCAAATCGAACCAGGAGCTAACTTTTCTGGAAGTTGTAAGATGGGTGCTGTAATCAAGGGAATTGAAAACAACGCTACTGAAAACCAAAGAGAGAAAATAGCCTAATCTTCTGGTCTATATTAAATCACGATAACGAAAGGTGCCCTTCTAATTCCTTAAAAAAGGATTTTAAAAGATCATATTTAACGTGGTCCATTACTACAATTTTCCACCATGAAGGAGGGCCGTCATATGTATCTGCTACCAATTCATATTTGTGCGCCAAGCTTACTGGTATTTGATTTGCTCTAATCGTCACAATATTGATGAATTGATTTCGGTAATAATGTAACCCAAGTTGATCTAATTCATCGCATACATAATCGGTTCGTTGAATTAATTCATTCATTTTCTTCCTCCAGCCTTTTGCTCCATAATTCTTTAAGAGCATCCAAATAACAACTGCATTTGCTCCACTTCTACTCCCACACAAAGTATAATCAAGACCTGGAACATATTGTGCTCTAGTATTCGTTACATATTGCATAAACCCTTTACGAATCAAAAAAATTCCTGTCCCATAAGGAGTTTGCAGCATTTTGTGTCCATCAATAGAAATGGAACTGACTCTAGAATTGCCAAAATGATGTGACGAATTAGGATTTGTAAAAGGGTAAATAAACCCCCCAAAGGCAGCATCTAAGTGTAATTTGAAAACAACCTTTGCTTTATCCAATTGCTTAACAATTGGATCGATTTCATCTACTGAACCGAACATAGTTGTAGAAAGGTTCACAATCACTATAAAGTATTTGATCCCTTTCATTTTAGCAATATGTAGCTGATTTTGTAATGCTTCCTTCTCTATTTGTCTATCTACCTCATTAACTCTTAAAAGAATTGGTTCAATCTGCAATAAGTCACACCCTTTAGTTATGGAATAATGGGTGTCTTCTGAAAATAATACTCCAATTTGATCAGAGCTAGCTTTATATTCTTCCTTAAAATAATTACGATAAATCCATAAGGCTTCCAAATTTGCTTCTGTTCCTCCAGTTGCAACATACCCATCAACTTGATCTTGCTCTGCTTGAAAAATCTCCTCTGCACAAATTGACATTAGTTCCTTTTCAATTTGCTGTGTTCCTTTAAATATGGGTGAGCTTTGATGACTTAAAGTATGACAACCAATATGGTTTGGATTAGCAATCAACGTTCTTAAAAAAGGAGCATTCTTTAAAAACGAAGCATCAGGGTAAAACTCATCTTTGTCTAAATATGTTGCTGGAGTTCCAATAACTTCGCCCTTAGCATAGCTAGCATTTTTAGCTAAAGCATTATCTACTTTCTTATTAATTTCTTCTCTGCTAATTGACTTCCACTTCATATTAATGACACTTTACAATTTGCTCGCCCTCACTTAATTCAGGGCTTAAATAAGGCACCCCTAAATCCATTCCTCTCAAAATAAATAATGCCCCAATCAACACTATAAAAACGGGTATAAACTTCCTAAACCTCAACAGCAATGATTTTTGCAACTGATTCCCATATACTCCAATTGATAGCATTAAGGGTAATGTTCCTAGTCCAAAAGCAAACATATAAATTCCTCCATCTATTGCATTTTCCATAGCTATTGATCCTATCAATCCCATATAAACTAGACCACAAGGCAGAAGTCCGTTTAGGGCACCAATAACAAATAGATTTTGATTAGAGTGCTTTCCAAAACGTCCAGCCATTCCTGCTTTTACTTTTCCTAACCACAGGTTAAAAGAAGGGCTTACCAATTTCTTTAAACCAAAAATTGGCCATAATACACTTACAATCATGATTCCCCCAACGATTATGGATAATGTTTGCTGAAACCCTGCTAAAGCAAGTCCTTTTCCAAACAACCCAAAGGTTATTCCCAAAAGAAAGTAAGTGAAGAATCGACCCATATTGTATATACCATTCCCTTTAAATATTGAGAATGGGGTTGAGCGATCTAATGGGAGAGCAAAAGCTATCGGACCACACATTCCAACACAATGTATGCTACCAAACAATCCAATAGATATAGCTGTCCAAAATTCCATTTAAGGGATAATTACTGTTTGTTCACTGTAATACGTTTCTCCTTCTGCTTCCCAATTAATCTTCAAAATATATTTCCCCTTACTAAACTTCTCAAGAGGCAATTCATAAAACCCTTTCTTAGTACTAATCTCTTGCCCAAAGTCCTTATCCTCATCTGAGGGTCTAAAACAAACTACCTTCCCCTTTAAAAGTCCTTCTTGATCTGGGAAATTGATCTTTAAATTCTCTCCTTCTATACTTACAAAAAGGTTCCCTTCTAAATCATTTGCCCTCTCTTTTTGATCAATCTTACTTTGGTATTTAATCTCTTCCTCATAGTAATTCTCTGTTACTAAATCATACTTCTGAGTAGTAGTCAAGTAAATCATAAACCCTATAAAGAGTACAAATGAGATGTAAAATACAGCGATGCCTGTTCCCCAATTTAATTTCATTTCTTTTTTCTTTTTACTGGTGCAAGAAAAGAGGTTTTAACCTCATCGAGAAGTAATCCTTCTTTATTAAATATCCCTAACTTCAAATCTGTTTCTCTATCATCAATTTTTGCCATATCTCTGATTAAAAAGAATGTTCCTTCAGCTAATGCTTCAGATGGAATAACAAAATCCTGCTGCTGCCCAATAATTTGAATTTCTCCTTCTCCATCGATCATCCGAATCTCAGCATCGATATCTTCAAAAGTTTTATTGACAATCTTAAAATTGTATAAGTTGCTTACTTGATTATTTTCTCTCTTTTGATATTGCTGGCCATATGTCTTTAAAATGGTAGCATCAACATCCGTTCTGCTTAACAAAAAGAAAGTCATCACTCCCATTATTAATACTAGAACAACCATGTAGGCAATGGTTCTTGCAGAAAATATATTTCTATTTTGACTTACAATGCCCTCCTCAGAATCATAACGAATTAATCCTTTTGGCAAGCCAACATTTTCCATCATATGATCACATGCATCAATACATGCAGTGCAATTCACACATTCTAATTGAGTACCATTCCTGATATCAATCCCTGTAGGGCAAACATGAACACATTGATTACAGTCTATACAATCTCCCTTTGAAGCCTCTTCTCGATTCTCATTCTTTTTAAACTTCCCCCTCATTTCTCCCCTGATGTAGTCGTATGCTACAATAATGGAATTACGATCTAACATCACTCCTTGCAGCCGCCCATAAGGACAAGCTACTATACAAACTTGCTCTCTAAACCAACTAAATACCCAATAAAATACTCCAGTAAAAATTAAAATAGACACCAAACTTCCAATATGATCTAAAGGGTTATCAGTAATGATTTTCATCAATTCATCTGAGCCAATTAGATATGCTAAAAAGGTATTGGATATCAGAAAAGAGATAAAAAAGAAAATCGCATGTTTTATGCCTTTCTTCCTTATTTTTTCAGAATTCCATGGGCTATCATTTAACTTCTTTTGTTGTCTAAAATCTCCTTCAATCCAATATTCTATTTTTCTGAAAACCATTTCCATAAAAATGGTTTGGGGACACACCCACCCGCAAAACAATCGACCAAATACTACGGTGAATAATACCACAAATAAAATTCCAGCCAACATAACCAACACAAAAATGTAGAAATCTTGAGGCCAAAAAACTTGACCAAATAAAATAAACTTTCGTTCTAAAATATTAAATAATAAAAGTGGTTTCCCCCCTACTCTAATGAAAGGTCCACTAAAAAGAAGGGTAAGTAATAAAATACTTACCCATGTTCTTAAATTGTAATGTTTCCCTGAAGGTTTTTTGGGGTAGATCCATTTTCTAGATCCCTCTTCGTTTATCGTGCCAATTGAATCACGAAAACTTTGATCCATATATTCTTCCTTCTCCTTCATCTATAGTTCAGTTACAAAGCTGCAACATTCGTGGTATCAGCTTCTGTAGTTTCTTCTTCAGCCTCTTCAATGTAAATTTCTCCTTGTGGATCTCTTCCATTAGGAGGGTTAGTTCCTTTAAGAGTTATTATATAAGATGCAACCTTTTGGATTTGTGTTGGACTAAATTGGCTTTGCCAAGCAATCATCCCTTTAGCTGGGATACCATATTTAATACTCTTAAATACATTATTTATTCCGCCTCCATGCAACCAATATTCATCAGTAAGGTTTGGCCCAGCGCCTCCTTCTCCTAACTGACCATGACAAGTAGCACAGTTTCCTTGATAGATAGCTGCTCCTTTTTTAATAGCTACTTCATCAGCTAAAAAAACCACATTATCTTCTGTTACACTTTCTGTAGCATTTGCCATCATTTCAGACTTAGCCTCTTCTGCCGCCTGCATCTCCATAGCATATTCTTCTCCTTGCAGCTGCCCATTGCCTGTAATATGGTATCGAAACATATATACAAATGCAAACACTATGGTTCCATAAAACATATATTTCCACCATGGTGGTAAATTGTTATCTAACTCCCGAATGCCGTCATACTCATGATCCATCATTACTGAAGATTCTTCTTCAATAGGAACATTATCTGTTAAACTTAATACTTTGAATATATCTGCTTGTTCCTCTTCTTCAAATTCTTCTTCTCTTTCTAATTTAATTAAGGTCATCAAAGAGCTGAATAGAATCCAAATAACTACTGCTAAGAAAATAATGAATCCAATCAGAGTCCAGAACAATCCATCACTCATCATAAAAGCAGATCCTGTCGAAGTAACTTCTGCAGCTTGAGCACTGAAAGTACTACCCAATAAAACCAATACTCCGACTGCTTTAGCAACCGAAGAAGACTTATTTTCCTTTTTAAATTGAGGTGACTTGCTAATCCCTTCTATGCTTTTTGCTAAAGCCTTAATAATAATCAACAACAAAACAATAAAAGTGATCAATAAGGCTAATAAATACCCATCAGAAATGCCTGTAGATTTAGCCATGCTATTATTAGCAAAACTGCTCATTGGAATACTAATGACGATAAATAGAGCTGTAATATATCTTTTCATGAGTCTTATTTTCTTTTGTTAATTATTTCTTGTTCGTTTTCATCATTCTCAAATGGCAAAGCCGCTAAGGCATTAACTTCAGCTTTTTTTAGCTTTGCGACCCAAATAAAAAGGCCTATGAAGAAGATAAAAAAGATAAGGAAGGAGATAATTGGAAAAATTTCAATTCCAACAATCGTTTCCATATTGTGTTTGATAAACTTTAGCATATCTTATTTTTTAGCAGGTTTTCCTTTCTCAATATCTACTCCAAGTCTTTGTAAGTAAGCTATAAGTGCAACAATCTCTCTATCAGCCGCCACTTCAAACCCTTCTTCTTCTAATGACGCTCTCATGTCCTCAACAATTTCGTTAGCTTGCTTCATAACATCTTCATTTGCTCTTTGTGGATAATCCTCATCGTAAGGAACACCAAGAGTGATCATAGCTTCAATCTTAGCAGCAGTTGTTGTTGTATCATATGTTTTATCCAGTAACCATGGATAAGCTGGCATAATTGAGCCTGGAGATACACTTCGTGGTGCATACATATGCTTGTAATGCCATGAATTTGGTTTCCTCAACTTGCCACTTCCTTCACGTGCTAAATCTGGGCCTGTTCTTTTTGACCCCCATAAATGTGGATGATCGTAAATAAATTCTCCAGCTTTAGAATACTCTCCGTAACGTTCTGTTTCTGCTCGGAATGGACGGATCATTTGACTGTGACAATTATTACAACCCTCAGAGATATATACATCTCTTCCATGAAGTTCTAGTGGAGTGTAAGGTTTAACACTTGCAATTGTAGGGATGTTAGACTCGATTAAGAATGTAGGAACCATTTCTATAATTCCACCTATTAATATCACTACTAATGAACCTATTAATAATTTAAATGGCTTACGCTCAATCCACCTGTGCCAGTGCTCATCTTGATAATCAGCTCCAATGGGTTTCAATGCCGGTGCTTCTGCTTCTTCATTTGCTACGAATGAACCTGAACGTGCAGTTTGAATTAAATTAACCACCATAACAACAACACCTATATAATATAGCAAACCTCCTACTGCTCTATAAGCATACATAGGAATAATGTTCGTTACCGTTTCTAAGAAGTTAGGGTACTTCAGAAATCCTTCGTTTGTAAAATCATTCCACATTTGACTTTGTGCAAACCCTGCCCAATACAATGGTATAGCATAAAATAATATACCTAGAGTTCCAATCCAAAAATGGAAGTTTGCCAATTTCATTGAGAACAACTTTGTATTAAAAAGCTTTGGCCATAAGAAATATAACATACCAAAGGTTAAGAATCCATTCCATCCAAGTGCCCCTACATGTACATGTGCTACAATCCAATCGGTGAAGTGAGCTATAGCGTTTACATTTTTCAATGATAGCATTGGGCCTTCAAATGTTGACATCCCATAAGCTGTAATAGCTACTACCATAAACTTCAATACTGCACTATCTCTTACCTTATCCCAAGCACCCCTTAATGTAAGCAGTCCATTGATCATCCCTCCCCATGATGGAGCAATTAACATAACTGAGAACGCAACACCTAAAGATTGAGCCCAGTCTGGTAAAGCAGTATACAATAAGTGATGCGGCCCTGCCCATATGTATAGAAATATTAATGCCCAAAAGTGAATGATTGAAAGCCTATAAGAAAATACTGGTCGATTAGCTGCTTTTGGAACGAAGTAATACATCAAGCCCAAATAAGGTGTCGTTAAAAAGAAAGCTACTGCATTATGCCCATACCACCATTGTACAAGTGCATCTTGCACTCCTGCATACCAAGAATAACTCTTAAATAAACTAATAGGGAGTTCAAATGAGTTTACTATATGTAATACTGCTACTGTAACAAAAGTTGCAATGTAGAACCAGATAGCAACATATAAATGACGTTCTCTTCTTTTAAGAATTGTTCCAAATAAGTTAATTCCAAATACAACCCAAATTAGAGCGATCGCAATATCAATTGGCCACTCTAATTCGGCGTATTCTTTAGAGGTAGTTATTCCTAAGGGTAAAGTAATAGCTGCAGAAACAATGATCAACTGCCAACCCCAAAAATTTATTTTACTAAGTAAATCACTAAACATTCTTGTTTTAAGTAACCGTTGCAAAGAGTAATAAACCCCCGCAAAAATTCCATTACCAACAAAGGCGAAAATAACTGCATTGGTATGAAGCGGTCTTATCCTTCCAAAAGAAGTGTATTCTATTCCTAAATTCAGTGCTGGAAATATTAATTGGAAAGCCACTAAAAGCCCTACCAGCATCCCTACTAAACCCCAAAGAATAGTAGCATTCCCAAACATTCTAACAATATTATTGTCGTAGCTAAATTTTTCTATTTGCATAACTTGGTTATTGATTCTCGTTTTCTGTTTTATCTGTTGATTTCTTATCCTCAAAAAGCATTCTTATTGATGGTGTATAATCATCATCGTATTGCCCTGAGCGAACTGACCATATAAAGGCAGCTAAAAATCCTAAGGCTACAACTAAGCTGGTTATAATTAAAATAATGAGTACACTCACCTCTTTTCTAAATTTCAAGCAAAGATGTGATTGGCCTTAGCGCTAAAAAATGATATTTATCAGCTTTCTTAATTTTTCTTAAATAAGAATGTTCCTTTTAAAGGTTAATCCTCTTTTTTGGAGATTGTCCAAATCGAAAGGCTAACAAAAGCAACTACTGAAATGGAACTAACAGGCATTAGTATAGCAGCAAAAACTGGAGACAAAAGGCCTTGAACAGCAAGGCTTAAACCTACCAAGTTGTATAAAAAAGAGATTACAAAACTGATGATCACAACCTTTTTACTGCGTCTTGCAAATTTTAAAAAAGAAGATAATTGATGAAATTGATCTGCTCCCAAGATAATATCACAGGCTGGAGAGAAAGCATTTACATCCTCTGCTATAGCTACCCCTATATCAGCTGAGCTGAGGGCTCCTGCATCATTTAGGCCATCCCCAACCATCATCACTACTTCCCCCTTTCCTTTTATGCTTCTTATTGCCCTTAGTTTTTGTTCTGGATTTTGGTTAAAAAGGAGTATACTTTCCTTTGGAAAATAACTAAATAAGACTTCTCTTTGGTTATCATTATCTCCAGAGAACATCGAAAGTCTGTAGTTTTTCGAAAGAGTCTTTAATAGCCCCCTAAGTCCTTTTCTATATTCATTTTCGATGCTGAAATGCCCAACGTTTGTATCATTGATCTCTAGTACTACAATAGTTTGCTTAGGATTTTTAAGTTCATACCCTAGCCAACTTGCTGAACCTAACCTATATTTTACACTCCCAATTTCCCCTTCTAAACCTTTGCCTTCATATTCTTTAAACCATTCAATTTCCGATTGATTATTAATTGGTAAAGAATCTTTAATTAATCTACTTAAAGGGTGATTACTCTGATTAACAAGAGTCCATACTGCTCTTATTTCCTTTTCCTTCAATGGACTCCCTTTGTAATTTAATTTTTGATTCTTCCCATAGGTGAGCGTTCCTGTTTTATCAAATACAATGTGCTTAACCTTTGCTAGCTCTTCAATTATAGATGCTTCTCTTAGATAACAATCTTGTTTTCCCAACCATCTAGTAGCATGACCAAAGGCAAATGGGGCAGCCAGTGCTAATGCACAAGGACAAGCTACTATCAATACTGCAGACATAACCTCTAACGCTCTTCCTAACCCATATTGCCAATGGTACAATCCAGAGAATAAAGCAATTAATAAAATAATTGGTGTAAACCACTGGCTTACCTTATCTGTTAAATGTGAAAAAGTAGCTGTTTCTCTTCTCTTTTGAGCATAGTCGCTCCATAATCGAGTTAATTTACTTTGATCTAAAGACTTTATCACCTCCAACTGGATAGACTCACCTATTTGCCTCCCACCAGCATAAATTTTATCTCCTATCTTTTTTTGAATTGGTTCTACTTCTCCAGTTGCAAAGCTGTTATCAATATTTCCATTTCCTTTAATTAAATAAGCATCAACAGGAATAAGCTCTCCATTTCGTACTAGAATTTTGTCTCCCTTATTAATTTCATTTATTGGAATATTATGCTCTTTCCCTTGCCTCAATTTAGTTATTGAAATCGGGAAATAAGATTTATAATCTCTTTCAAAAGAAAGCTGATGATATATCTTTTCTTGGAAAATCCTTCCCAATAACAAAAAGAATAAAAGGCCACAAAGTGAGTCTAAATATCCTGGCCCTGTTTTACTTACAATTTCATAGAAACTCCTCAAAAAAAGAACAAGTACCCCAAAAGCAATAGGCACATCTATATTCAACCTCTTTTGCTTTAGACTCACCCAAGCTGAACGAAAGTAGTCTTGTCCGCTATAAAAAGCTACTGGAGTTGCCAAAGCTATATTAAGCCACGCAAACCATCTAGAAAATGATTCATAGCTTGCTAAGTCTAAACCAAAATATTCAGGCAAGCTCATTAACATTATATTCCCAAACGCAAAACCAGCCAATCCAACTTGATACATTAGCCTTCTACTTATGGGCTTTCGTTTTACCTCATCTAATTGATCTAGTGTAATCTTTGGTTCATAACCAATGGCAGCTAATAGTTCTACCAACTGCTTTAAACTTAAGCTTTCATGGGCATAGGTTAAGTAAACTTCTTTCTTCAAAAAGTTTACCCTACTCAGTTGAATATTATGATTTAGTTTATATAGGTTTTCTAGTAGCCAAAGGCACGCACTACAATGAATTTGCGGAAGGTAAAACTGTACTTTACTTATTGTACCATCTTGATAATCTAATAATCTGCCTTTTACTTCTTCATTATCCAAGTAATCAAAGCGAGTTTCTCTTCTCACTTTCATGCTTATTCCAGGCTTATTCTCTAAATCATAGTAATTACAAAGCTCGCTTTGTGCAAGAATTTCATAGACAGCCTTACATCCGTTACAACAAAAAACTTTCTCATCTATAGCTATTTTCTCAGTAACACATTCATCACCACAATGATAACAATTTGGTGTTTCCTTATAAGTGGAGATATTTTTCGCCATAAATAGAAAATCAAATGTCTTTTCGAATGTGCTAACAAAGTATGATATTTGTCATGATTATGAGTGAAAGAATGAAAAACCCTTCTTGTGCTGAATGCGGAGCTCGCCATAAGTCTGTTTTTTGTAGCCTTAACTCAACCCAGTTAATAAATTTAGATGAACATAAAGGTTGTGATTTCTATAAAAAAGGGGAATCCATTTTTAATGAGGGTGGGTTTTCAAGAGGACTTTTTTGTGTCAACAAAGGCAAGATTAAATTAAGTCAAATGGGTCCTTCTGGAAAGGAACAAATCGTTCGCTTCGCTACAGAGGGCGATGTTATGGGTTATAATTCCATGCTTAGTAAAAAGCCCTTAGGTTCTACCGCTACAGTTCTTGAAGACGCTGCAGTTTGTTTTATTCCCTCTCGTCAATTTTTTGAGCTTATTAAAAATGAACCTAAATTCAGCTTAGAATTACTAGAATTAACTGCTAAGAACTGGAATAACGCCTCTCGATTAATTACCGATATGGCTCAAAAAACCACTAAAGAGAGGCTTGCAGAAATGTTGTTGTGGTTAAAAGAGACTTTTGGTTTAGATGATGATGACTGTATAGATGTAAAATTAAGTCGAGAAGAGATTGCAAATATGGTAGGAACTGCAACTGAAGCTGTGATTCGATTACTAAGTGAATTAAAAAAAGAAAAATTAATTGCTTTGGAAGGCAAACGAATAAAATTATTAGACATTCACGGCTTAGTTGTCTTAGCTGATTTAATCGACTAATTAATGGCTTTTCTTGGCTTCAAAAAATAAGCGTGCTGCTTCTTGCTCTGCATTTTTCTTAGAAATACCTTCCCCTACTGAAACTTCCTTTCCACTGATTTTCAGTTTACTCTTAAAGTATCTACTTTCTTCCTTCTCTACTGCTATAGTGTCGAACTCATAAGTTCGCTTTTTACTTTGCGACCATTCAATCAATTTGCTTTTGAAATTTGTTTCCGTCTGAATCAATTCCTCAATGTCAACATAATCTCGAATTACTTTCTCAATAACAAACTTCTTACAACTATCATAACCTTTATCTAGATAGATTGCTCCAATTAAAGCTTCAAAGGCATCTCCAAAAATAGACCTAGATCTATTGGTATCTGCTGAAGTTTCTAGAAAGGTGTCTAAGCCAATATCTATAGATAATTGGTTTAAAAATTTACGGCTCACCAATTTCGATCGAACTTTGGTAAGAAACCCCTCATCCTCAAAAGGGTATTTTACAAAAAAATATTCTGCAACTATTGCCCCTAAGATTGCATCTCCAAGATACTCCAAACGCTCGTTACTTGAACGACCATTCGCTTGATCTTCGTTTACTATTGATTTATGGGTAAAAGCTTGATCATAGAGCAGTGGATTAGATGGGTAAAAACCCAATATAATCTTTAGCGTTCGGTGCTTGCTTTTATCAGAGAGCAAGAAATACCGAATGCCTCTAAATAGACTCAAGCTTTATGCTTTGATGAATATTGCAGAAGCATTATGCCCACCAAAACCAAAAGTGTTGCTTAATGCAGCTCTTACCTCTCTTTTTTGGGCTTTATTGAATGTAAAATTCAATTTATCATCAAATGCCTCATCATCTGTAAAATGATTGATGGTCGGCGGAACGATATCATTCTTTACTGCCAAAATACAAGCTATAGCTTCTACAATTCCTGCTGCACCCAATAGGTGTCCTGTCATTGATTTTGTTGAGCTTATATTTAAGTTGTAGGCATGTTCCCCAAAAACTTCTTTGATTGCTTTTGCCTCCGCTACATCTCCTAAAGGTGTAGATGTACCATGAACGTTGATGTAATCGATGTCTGATGCCGTTAAGCCTGCATCTTCCAAAGCATATTTCATCACATTTCTTGCCCCTAATCCTTCAGGGTGAGGTGCTGTCATATGATGTGCATCAGCTGAAAGACCACTTCCTACAATCTCAGCATAAATTTTAGCTCCTCTAGCTTTTGCATGCTCGTATTCCTCTAGAATAAGACTACCTCCACCATCTCCTAAGACAAAACCATCTCGATCTTTATCAAAAGGTCTAGAAGCAGTTGATGGGTCATCATTTCTTTTTGAAAGAGCTTGTAAGGCATTAAACCCTCCAATTCCAGCCTCAGTAACTGCAGCTTCAGAACCCCCAGCTACACATAAATCCATTTTACCTAAACGGATATAGGTAACAGCATCTATGATTGCATTTGTACTAGAAGCACAGGCAGAAACAGTTGTAAAATTAGGCCCCCTAAGACCATATTTGATTGAGATATGCCCAGGAGCTATATCTGCAATCATTTTGGGAATAAAGAAGGGGTTAAATCTAGGTGTCCCGTCTCCAGTACCAAAAGCAATGGCTTCATCTTGAAATGTTTTTAGGCCACCTATTCCAGCACCCCAAATTACTCCAAAACGATCTCTATTTACTTTTTCTAAATCTAAACCAGAATCACTCATTGCTTCATCTGTTGACACCATTGCATATTGTGCAAACAAATCAAGCTTACGGGCTTCCTTTCGGTCAAAAAAATCTGCTGGGTTGTAATTTTTTACTTCGCAAGCAAATTGCGTTTTAAATTTTGACGCATCGAATTGAGTAATGGGAGCAGCTCCGCTTTTCCCATTAATCAATGCGTTCCAAAATTCTTCTACGTTATTCCCGATAGGAGTAATAGCCCCAATACCGGTAACGACTACTCTCTTTAATTCCATTTAAGGAAATATTTTATTTAGTATTCTCTTCTATATAAGAAATTGCATCTCCTACGGTACCAATCTTCTCTGCCTGGTCATCTGGAATAGCAATGTTGAATTCTTTTTCAAATTCCATAATTAACTCAACTGTATCTAAAGAATCGGCACCTAAATCGTTAGTGAAACTTGCTTCTGGAGTTACTTCACCCTCTTCTACTCCTAACTTATCTACAATAATTGCTTTTACTCTTGATGCTGTATCTGCCATCTTAATTTAATTTTTAATTAGACTGCAAAGAAAATCCTTCTTACGTCAATATCAAAATTTATTTTTCATTCATTTTGTTAAATCCACCTAACGCAAAGTTAAAAACCTAATTACTATAGGATTACTCTCCTAATTACTGATAAACTACACTGCTTTATCTTACTCTAACTATTTGTGTAGAAGGGAAATGGATATTGAAATAGCCAAATCCATTGTTTACATTAGTTGGAAAAGATATCGGCTCACTTAAAAAGCTATTCCCACTTCTATCTCTGGCTTCTATGTATTCAAAGTAGGCTTTACTAATGTTCGTTACCGTTACCACTATTGAATCACCTGAAAAGAGTTCAAATTCATCTTCTCTCTGTAGCTTTCCCTTTGGATATTCCCGGTCGCTAAACGCAACAGAATTGGCATTCGCATCATCAGTAAAACTAAAAAAATTGCTTTCTGGGATAGAATCTCCATAAACATTTATCAAATAATAGTTCTCAGCATCTATTGGGTCATCTATTTTATAATCCAACGTTAAATACATACTATCTCTTCCTGTTTGTCGATTAGCTGAAATAGAATCAAAGCCTACAATAGGAAGTGTGGTAGTTACTGAGGTTACAAAAAAGTTTGTTGCTGGATCATAAGCACTCAATTGGTAAGAATTTCCTGGAGTATATGGGAAAAAAGGAGCAGCATACACCCCTTTAGCAAGTCTAATTAGAGTATCGTTATAATCTGCTCCATTAATTGTTACAATTGCACTATCAACTAAAAATTGATTTAAAAACACATTGTTTATTGAGTCTTGCTGAGTAGTATCTTCTGGTTCATTTGGAGCCGAAAGTGCCGAAAAGCTTTTAGAGAGGGTAACAATCAATGCTTGGTCAGGAAGTGCTTGAGAATAAACCACCAACTTGGGAGTCGTTTGTGGGACATCAATATCCAGTGGCTCTGGTTCGCAAGCAACTAAAAGAACTAGAGCTAGACTATAAAGCAGTATATTTTTAACATTAATCAATTGCTTCATTTAAACTTAAAATTATAGGTGAAATAAGGAATAAATCCAAACAAACCTGGTTGCTTATATACTTGAGAAATCTCTTCCCCTGTAGCTGTTTGCTTCGATTCTGTTTGAATTTCTATTCTAAATGGTGTAGCCCTGTTGTATAAATTATAACAGCCTATCTGCCATTCTCCATGCCATCTTTCCCTTTCTCTTTTGGGTCGTATAGTAAAATTGAGATCCAAACGATGAGAAGGAGACATGCTCACTGCATTTCGGTCAGAATACAGAGGAATTCTTTCCACACCCGTTAAAGATAAATTAGGAACAAAGTATTGCCCTACTTGTGCGGTAAATTTTGCTCCAGAAGAATACACCCATACAGAACCTACTGTAATTCGCTTGCTCAAATCATAACTGGCAACGATAGAAAAATCATGTCGTCGATCGTATTTAGCTGGAAAGGTCTTCCCTCCATTCAGTTGATCAAACTCTCTTTCAGATTTACTTAAGGTATAACCAATCCAACCTCTTAGCTTTCCTTGGTCTTTTTTCAAGAGCAATTCCAGACCATATGCTCTTCCTTCTCCCTGAACCAAATCTTTTTCAAACTCATCGTTTAACAGCAGATTAGATCCTTCCCTATATTCAATTAAGTTGGACATGTTTTTATAAAAAACTTCTGCAGAAAAGAGAGATTTCCATTTTGGCAGGTTGAGAAAATAACCTGTTGATACTTGGTTAGAAGTTTGTGGTTTTATATTCCCTGTAACAGGATACCATAAATCTGTAGGTAATGAAACAGTAGAACTAGAAACTCTATGCATATACTGCTTCATTCTTGAGTAACTTGCTTTAATTGAAGAAACTTCATTGAGTGTATAACGTGCTGAAATTCTGGGTTCAAGGCCAGTATAAAATTCATCTCCAGTAATTGCAGAAGAGAAGCGAAGCCCATAATTTACTTTGAGAATGTGTTCTATTACATCATAATCGTCATTGGCAAATAAGGCCACTTCTTGAAAGTCGATCACTTGACCTTTTTTGCTTTCTAGAAATTCTGAAATCTCTCCAGAAGTGCTTATTATATTGGGACGAAAAGCATGTTGAATAATCTCTCCTCCAAAATTTATGGTACTCCTCTCATTTCTATAATAATTGTACTTGGCTTTTACCGCATAATCTCTAATTTTTGAGCGTACCAAAAGATTATTAGAATCAATTTTACCTGATATATCATAATTAAAGCTAGTAGTAACAAAAGAAATGTTAGAAAAAAGCTTTTCATTGTATATATGATTCCAACGTATGGTATGAGTAATATTTCCTAGGTTGAATCCAAAATTAAAATCAAAATTTTCTTCTTCGTCTTCATTTCCACTACTACTTTCTGAAAAGTCTAATACATCATCTCCTAAATATCCAGAATAAAAAATTCTATTATTCTCATTTAATTTATAGTTCAACTTCCAATTAAAATCATAGAAATAATAAGGTAAGGTAGAACCAACAGCACTAAATACTTTGTCAATATATGTTCTACGTCCTGCTAATAAAACTGAGGCCTTATCTTTTATCAATGGTCCTTCCACTGTTAAACGTGAAGAAATTAGCCCTATTCCTCCTGTCGCTTCCCATCCTTTTTGATTTCCTTCCTTTTGCTTGATATCCATAATGGAAGATAATCTTCCACCATAATAAGAAGGGAACCCTCCTTTATAAACGGTAACATCCTTTAAGGCATCTGAATTAAAAACAGAAAAGAAGCCAAACAAATGCCCAACATTATATACTGTAGCCTCATCTAGCAATACTAGGTTCTGATCTCCATCTCCTCCTCTAACAAAAAAGTCAGATGTCCCTTCCGTACCTCCAGCGATTCCAGGTAGTAACTGCATACTTTTAATTACATCTTTCTCTCCCGCAATAGTGGGTAAATCTTTCAATTCACTCACCCGCATATGTATGGCACCAACTTGAGTAGAGCGAACCATTTCCTGGTTTCGTGTGGCTTCAGCTGAAATTTGAACTTCTTTTATTTCAACCGATGCTGGCGCTAAGAGAATATCTATACGCTGTGATTTATCTGTTGAAACTGTTATGGTATCAGACTTAAAACCAATGTAAGAGAAAATAATATTGACTGTTGGGCTTTTAATCTTGCTCGGAACTGTCAAGGAAAAAAACCCATATTCATTGGTCGTTGCACTGGTGTAATAATCTTGGAGATACACATTGGCCATAAAAAGATCTTCCCCATTCTCTTGATCCGAGATTTTACCACTAATGGTTATCTGAGCACTACTGATTCTAGGCATTAAGAAAAAGAAGCCAAAAAATAAAAAGACTGCCAATTGCAGGCCTCTTTGATTGGTTTTCAAAAACATTGATTGACTTAGTTTAGTTTTTTACAGCGATTCGACATAGAACGAAGAGAGCATGCGATTTGTTACACATGTACAAAAATATCACAATGGATTGGATATGAAATATTTCAAAACACTTTATACTCCTTTCTGTTATTCTTATTCTATTTATTAATTGAAAATAACTGAATAGCTTCATTATTATTTCCAACAAAAATAAAATCTTTATTACCTCCCTCTACTAATTGCAATGCCTTAACATTATGCTCTGCAATGAACCCGCTTTTGTTAGTTGGCAAAGTTGTGAAATTTGCATTGCCATCGTTAATTAAAACAACCCCTTTACTTGCATCGGCTTTTGTTGTTTCTATTTCAGATTCATACATATTCCCTGCTAAAATTAAATCTGCATTGCCATCATTATTTACATCAGTGACAACAATTCCATTTACAGTAGAAAATTGAGCTTCGTATGGTAAAATACGGGTCTCAAAATCATTCCCTTGATTAATAAATACCACTGTTTCAAACATTGTAGCTTTATATTGATTCGCTACTTTAATTTTTTCTCCATAGATTCCCAATAAATCTTGATTTGCAAACTCATTATACGTTGGGAATTTTTCACTTACAATTGGCATCTGTTCTGTCGAACATTCTTTTCCTCTAATAGGGAACAGGCTCCCATCAATTTCTTTTGCTAGAATAATTTCTTGTGTCCCATTATCATCTAAATCGCCATAATAAAGCTGAAATGGCTTTTCTTCAGAGGCTTTAAATTTATAGTTCTGCCCTAAATTTCCTGCAATTATGTCTTTATCGCCATCATTATCCAGATCTGCAAACTTTACTGCATTCCACCAACCGAATTTTTCTGAAATATTGTTAGACAACAGGTTAAACTTCGCCCCATCGAATTCAAAAAGACCTATACCTGTCCACTCTCCTACTAGAACCAATTGAATTTTATTATTCTCGACTTTCCAATCAGCATCTGTCACCATTCCAAAAAATTCAAGTTCTGAGGCAATACTATTTGTCACATCGGTAAACGATCCCTTATTATTTTGAAGAATATAGTTTTTAGGTGACAGAGGGTAGGCTCCACTTACAACTCTACTCCCAATAAACAAGTCTAAATCACCATCTTGATCATAATCAAAAGGCATCACTTTTGACGAATTGGTATTTATTATTGGCAACTTATCAGTAGCATTTGTAAATGTATTATTGGCAGAACCAAATAGCATATAGTCTGTTACTTCGCTGGTTTTATCAAATTGATATGAACCACAACCCACATAAATATCATTATACCCATCGTTGTTAAAATCTGCTATCGCTCCACAGGTTTCTTCTTTTTCCCGATTGCTATAACCAACTATCTCTGAAGGCTGAAATTTATCGCCTTTTCGATAATAAATTCCTCCCGATTGTTGATATCCTCCAGGAATATAAATGTCAGTAGCACTATCGTTATTCAAATCTCCTTTCACCAGCTTTGGACCGTAACTAGATAATCTATGGGGTATTAAAACTTGTGTTTTATAATCATCCGAATAGGCATCTTGATGATTAAATAACCTAGAAAGTTGTCTCTTTGAATTAGCAAATAAAGGTTTAATGTACTCAATCTCTTGCTGTTCTGCATTTGGCTGATATCCAATAATTAATTTCTGGTTGGCTTCTTTATTCAGTATGCGCTGTACTTTTCCATTTGGCCAAGTAATTTTTATACGATCAATGGTATCAGCACTCCCTAATCCAAAATGGGCAATCGATTGTGAAGCGCTAAAATAGCCTCGATTTGAGGTTATAAATTGTTTTTGAATTATGCCATTAGCTTCTAGTTCAATTACTGCTCCAATGCCAAAATGGTTTTTCGTTTGTGTATTTCTTAATTGAATGATGACAGAGTTTGCAGTTCGTTTTTCGGCAGCTAAGTTTTTCAATATGCTAGCTCCCTTATTGGTATTGTTCATTACAATATCCAAATCCCCATCATTATCAAAGTCAGCATACGCTGCTCCTTGCGAAATCCCTGACTCTTCTGTAACCCAGCTCTTATTTTTTAAATCAAATTTAAGCCCATCTGTATTTTTAAATATGAAATTGGTCATCTTAGCTTCAGGCAGTAGGCTTATAAAATAGTCTATCTTCTCTTGAGAAAAACGATCTCCTGATGAGTTGAATCTTTGTACCTCGGCATTTAGCTTTTTTGTGCCATCTTGATCCAACACATTGCGCTTAATACCATTCGTTATATATAGGTCCTTTAAGCCATCATGGTCAAAATCTACAAATAGTGAGGACCAACTCCAATCAGTTTTATCTATGCCTGCAAGTTGGCTTACTTCTGAAAATCCCCCTTGCCCATTGCCTAAATGAAGCATATTATGGATATACTGATAGTTATGTCTCAATTCAAGCTTTCGTCTAAACTCTTCCCGATTACTCATACTCATTGAGGTCTTAGATTCTTTATAATCTTTAAACGACATATCCAAAACCATTAGATCAAAATTTCCATCATTATTAATGTCGCTAACATCACTCCCCATACTATAATAACTTGTATGCTTAAGCCTATCAATTGCCACCTCTTTAAATGTTCCATTTTTCTGATTCTCGTATAAAAAATCAGGTCCAACAAAATCATTACTTACGTGTATATCTGGATAGCTATCGTTATTTATATCACAAATAATGGCATTTAACCCAAATGCTATTTCAGGATCCATTCCCGACTCTGCACTTACATCTACAAAAAAGCCGTTTGTATTATTCATCAACTTATCCGACGAACCAAATTCAAGTGCCTTTGGGTCTTTGGCAATCATTTCCCGAGGTGCGGCAATAGTCGTCAGTTTAAAATCAATTGGAGTATTTACTAAATACAAGTCCAAGTCTCCATCTAAATCATAATCAAAAAATAAGGCTTGTGTTGAATGTGACTTTTCATCAAGGCCAAATTCTTTTGCCCTTTCAGTAAAAGTTAAATCTCCATTATTAACAAACAATTGATTGGCAAGTTTTGCCTCTCCAGTTCTAAACGGACCACTTCTACATAAATAAATGTCCATAAATCCATCACTGTTTATGTCTACAACAGTAACTCCTGTACTAAAGGTATTGGCCGCTTTTGAGATACCCGCCTGCTCAGTAATATCTTCAAATTTCAAATCCCCTTTATTTAAATACAATTGGTCTTGAAACAAATTGCTCACAAAAAAAACATCCTGTAAGCCATCATTATTAAAATCAGCTGTTGCCAACCCAGCACCCATATAAATGTGCATATAATTAAAATAGTTATGCTGAACCGTTTCTTTAATCTTGTTTTCAAAGGAAATTCCAGTACTTTCTGGACCTAATACTTGGAGCAGAACTGAAGAGTTATCATCAATAAGCTTAGGCTGAACAAACTTGCTAGAATCATTAGAGTTATTACTACAACTATTTAATATTAGTAGTACAACAAGCAATTTTACCTTTTGAATTGTGTTTTTTAAAGTCATTGTTATCTCCTGCAAAATATCATGGTTCCCATTTCAGCTCAATTTATCGTAGTTCTCCTTTTTTAACTGAATTTTCATAAAAGACCTGTAAGCTAAAGTTATTGTTTGCCACTAAAACTACCCTTGGTTTATCTACCCCAGTATAGATCATTGCTAAATCTTTAACATCAAATGGGGCAAAAAATCCTGATTCTTCTTGAGAAACTGTCTCAAAATTCCCTTTCCCATCTCCCAATAACAAAAGCCCTCTTCCTGCATCTGCTCTACCTGTTTCTACTTCTGCTTGGAATAAGTTACCAGCTAACAGTAAGTCTACTGTACCATTGTAGTTAAAATCTGTTGCTATAATGCCATTTATTGGAGCAAATTGAGCCTCAACAGGAAGTTGGTGAAGTTCAAACTCTCCTCCATTATTCATTAAAATTGAGGAAGCAAAATTATTGGCTTTTAGGTGTAACGCTTCATCCAGTTTATCCCCATATACTTTTTTAATATTAGCACTCCCAAACTCCTCGAAGCTGGGAAATTTTTCGGCTATCATTGGCATCTGCTCTGCAGAGCACTGTCTCCCCCGGACTGGATAACAGGTTCCATTATTATAATAACCCAATACAATATCAGTAGATCCATTCTCATCGAAATCATTAGCATACACTTCAAATGGTTCTTCAAAGGAGGCTTGATATTTATAGTTCAAGCCTAAGTTTCCCAATATATAATCTTGATCCCCATCTTTATCCAGGTCCACAGCCAACACTTTATTCCACCAACCTGTCTGTTGGTCCATTCCATATTGTTTACTCACATTAATTAATTCTCCTCCATCATTTTTGAACATTAAAATCCCGGTCCATTCTCCAACTGCTATAAGGTCGTCAGTACCATCTCCATTAAAGTCCGTCCATATAGCTGAAGTAATTAATCCTGGATACATCAATTCTGGAGCTACTGCCTCTGTTACATCAACAAATCTTCCCCCTTCATTTCGCAGCACATAGCTTCTAGGAGCATATGGATATTTCCCTGGCGTTAACCTTCCTCCAACAAATAAATCTTGATCCCCATCCCCGTCAAAATCAGAGGCTGTTGCTGTTCCTCCACTAGATAACATTTGAGGAAGCAAGTTATGTGCTTTCTTAAACCCCTCTTGGCCATTATTCAAGTATAATCTGTCTTGTAAGTATGTTGAATTCGGCTCAAATTCATTGCCTCCACTTATTACATATAGGTCCTGATCACCATCTCCATCTGCATCAAAAAACACTCCGCCTAAATCTTCATAAGCTGAATCCGCTTTAAAAACTGCACGAGAAGACGCTCCATATTTCCCATTAGCTTGCTGTCCAATCAACACCCCTGCCTGACCAGCTGCTCCTCCTATATAAAAGTCTTCTAGTT
>Ga0316204_10002019_pt1 | contig 49215 bp, 55 predicted proteins | sample 6monrhotite_MG_2_FD_205661 | JGI IMG/M metagenome (GOLD analysis project Ga0316204, IMG submission 205661) | Microbial mat bacterial communities from mineral coupon in-situ incubated in ocean water Damariscotta River, Maine, United States -... | ecosystem: Environmental > Aquatic > Marine >... | reverse complement strand
AAGTCAGGAAGATTACAACTTTGTAAGTGGAAAAGGGACCTTCAACAGTCGTTTCACACTTGTATTCCAGTATGAGGTCTTAGGGACTAGTGACAACGCTTTGGATCGCATTGTGGTATATCCAAACCCAACCAAGGATGTATTGACCATTGTCTCACCACAAGAAGTTATTACAACTGTTGAGGTGTATGACCTGCGAGGTAGACTTATTACAGATATGAAGGTTCAAGCTCAGGGGTCACATCAATTAGATCTTTCAGGTATGGAAACCTCTGTTTACTTTGTGAAGGTACATACAGACAGTGGATCGATTGTAAAGAGAGTTATAAAAGAATAATAGTTTAATCACAACTAAAAAAAACCGCCCAAGCTTAGGGGCGGTTTTTTTATACCGTCATTTTAAAATAAATGACTAGAATTCAAGTTATTTCAGTAATAAAAAGACAAGAGCGCTACGTTTTTTTAAAATAAAAATTTGAATTTAGATGAAGAAGTTAATAGCAGGATTGATTGTAATAGTGGGGATAGGTTTTTTCTTTTTTACGCGTAAAGGAAAAGTGATCAAACATGTGGCAATGAGTTATGTGGCGCCCGTAAATTTTATAAATGAACAAGGGAATACTATTAAAGACAGAATTATGATTCCTGAAGGGTATCAAAGAATGACTCCTGCCGAGAATACATTTCAGTATTATGTTCAGAACTATGCCTTGAAACCACATGGGGCTAAAATTATTAATTACAACGGAAACGAATATGGATACCAGAAAGGACATGTTGGAATTTTGGAAATCCCTGTTCCCGATAACGGCCTGCAACAATGTGCAGATGCACTTATTAGAATGAGGGCAGAATATCTCTGGGAGACAAACCGAAAAGAAAAAATTGGTTTTAATTTTACTTCAGGACATTATTGCTCCTGGGAGGCATATTCGCAAGGATTTCGTCCAAAAATAAATGGAAATAGAGTGACCTTTCATAAAACGGCGACACCAGACACCTCAAAAGAGGGGTTCTATCGCTATTTGAACCTTATATACATGTATGCAGGAACGCAGTCTTTATATGACGAACTGTCCAAAGTGACTTCAGTAGAAAATCTTCAAATTGGGGATATGCTTATTTACCCTGGAAGCCCGGGACATGTGGTAATGATTGTGGATATGATCTTGCATTCTAACGGTGAAAAAATGTTTATTTTAGCACAAGGAAATACACCAGCACAAAGTGTACATATCCTAAAAAATCTAAATGATTCTAATACAAGTCCGTGGTATACATTAGAAATGGATGCGTATTTAGAAATACCAACGTACTATTTTGAAGAAACCAAATTTGTGCGATTTAAAGATGTATGAAACAATCACTTACAACACAGGAATTACATAATTTAGCCATGAATATAGTAGGGCAGGATTTGGAGTCTCAAGGCTTCGAATTTCTAGGGGTTAATTCCAAATTAAAAAAAGATCCGCAATTTGTAGCCTTGAAAGATAAAGTACTTCATTTTGTGATTGTAAGAGCAACTTCTTATCCCAAAGACGCCAACATATATGATCCGGTGTTTATGGAAACTATTAAGCAGCACGCTTCGAAGTTTGAGGCCAAAACCTTTTATGCTGGAGTAGGACTTGGGCATGGAAGCGATTATGCCCAGCCCGTGGTAAAGGACGAAGACTATACGTTGGTGTATAATGGCTTACAGGAAATTGTATGAAGATTCTCTATACTATTCTAATTTTTGTATTCGTTTCAAGTTGCACGAAGGATGAACCTAAAGCCGTGGTGCTACAAGGCAACGCTTTTGGTACAACCTATACCATTCAATATTTTTCTGAAGAGACATTTGAGACTGAAAGAGGCATTGATTCTGTGTTTTATGCTGTCAATAAATCTGTAAGTACATACATGCCAAACAGTGATATTTCAAAGATTAATAGAGGGGATAGTACTGTGGTTATAGATAATATTTTTAAGGAAGTGTATGAAATTTCGGAAGGGGTATACCTAAAGAGCGGTGGATATTTTGACCCTACCATTGGAGTACTTAGAAATGCCTACGGCTTTGGAGATGTTAAACCTTTGGAAATAATTGATAGTACCACCCTGGATTCATTACGGCAGTTTGTGGGCTTTCAAAAGGTAACACTTACTTCAGAAAATAAAATTAAAAAAGAACACCCTGAAATATATTTTGATTTTAATGCAGTCGCCAAGGGATATGGTATTGACTGTTTAGGTAACTATTTGGAGACACTGGGTGTGGATAATTATTTAATAGAATTGGGCGGAGAAATCTTAGCCAAAGGAATGAATGTTGCGAAGGGAGCTCAGTGGGTTGCAGGTGTTGAGAATGTTGATTCTAATCTTGAAGACCGGACGTATGAAACTGTCATAGGCATATCAAATTTAGGGATGGCGTCTTCAGGGAACTATCGTAAGTTTAGAATAGATTCACTTACAGGAAAACGGTATGTTCATACGCTAAATCCATTGACGGGATCTGCTGAGAAAAATGATGTAACCAGTGCTACCGTGTTGGCACCAACCTGTGCTTTAGCAGATGCTTACGCAACTACATTTATGGCCCTTGGTTTGGAACGATCCAAAGAGCTGTTAACTGAGCTTTCCAATATAGAAGCATATCTCACATATACAGATGACTCTAACACCCCTAAGGTGTTTATGACTCAAGGATTTGAAAAACGTGTGCTAAAATAATGTTAGCGTTTTAAGGTGAAGTGTCCTCGCACCTCTCGACCATCTTCCATAGAGAGTGTAAACCAATAATCACTGGATGGAAGCGGGTTTCCGTTGTAGGTCCCATCCCAGCCCGAAGTGCCAGGAATAATTTCTCTAAGAAGTTTTCCGTAGCGATCAAAGATGTAAATTTTAGTAGCTGGAAACTCCGAAATTCCAATAATTTCCCATTGATCGTGATACCCATCATCATTGGGTGTGAAAAATCGGGGGTAGTCTAGTATTAATATTTCTTCACAAACAATACCACATCCATTTTTATCACGTACACAGATGGTATGATACCCATTTAATAAACCTCGAAAGATGTTTTCATCCTGATAGAATTCACTGTCAAGAGCGAACTCATAATCTCCAGGTCCTGAAACATTGATAGTAACTGAATTATCTGGACCACTAAATTCTTGGATTATTACCTCTTCAATGGTAGCGATATCAGAGGGAAGTACATTAGTGCTTATCATGGTGGTACAACCAAATTCGTTGGTCACGGTAACACTATAAGTTCCTGAAGTGGTAATTAGAATTGTATTGAGATCAGGGCCTTCTTCTCCAGTACTCCAAAGGTAATAATCAAACCCTGCCTGAATGGAAACGGCAAGTGGTTCGGTGGAGTTCAAACAGTACATATAAGGCTCATCTTCAAAAGACGGATCAGGTTTAGGGTTTACGATGATATCAAATTCAGTAAAGTCAAAACAACCTGTGGCAATTTCAAACAAACTCACATATATGGTTTGTGGGTTACTTGTGTTTTGAAAGACTCCAGTGATTCTATTTACATCGTTCAAGCGATCTGTGACAGAACGATAATAACGTACTTGAAAATTGGCTGGCGGCAATCCATTAAGAATTTCGGGATCTTTTAATGAGAGATCCAACGTTGTCATCCCGTCAAAACTATCATCACAGACGATGCTATCCAGCGGAGTTGTAGCCAATTGAACTCTATTGATAAACCCTAGAAAAGACGTAATACTATAGCATGAGAGGTCGTTGATGTCTGAAACTCGAACATATATAGTTCTGGGTATTTCAGTGAGCGTAATTGAAGGACCTATGGGGTTATTGTTTCCTATTGCATCAGGCATGGTATCGTGATAGGAAAAAACCAAGCCTGTTGGATCCGCTACTACTTCTGGAATGATAGTGTCTAGTAAGAACTCTTGTGTAGGATCAAAACTACACGGAGTTACGTCATTTGGAGTTTGTATTTCAGGATTTCCAGTTTCAATGATGAATGATGTAACATCTGTGCACCCATTTACGTTCTCAATTCTCACATAAATAGTTTGAGGATTTGAAACACTCATATAGGGACTGCTCAATCCATTGATACCAATATTGGCATCATTAAGACTACTGTGAAAAGTTACATTGACGTTAGTTTGAGAACCCGCGACTGTGGTTATTTGTGTATCCAAATCAAATAACGTTAGGCCATCTGGAATACCATCGGCGTCACATTCAACAATGTTATCTACTGGGTTTGCTATCACACCTTCAGGTAGTGAGGCAGTTCCCGTAAAATTTATTCCGAAACCATCAGATCCAATCGCTCTATCAACTAATAAGAAATAAACATCCCCTGCATTGGCGTCAATGTACCTTAAGTATCCATTACCATCTGGTCCAGGTCCCTCGGTAACATCTGTTTCGCTAAGGTTTAAACCTGTATTTGCTGAAACACCGGCTGCTTGTGGGTTTGTACTTGAACATCGTATGGCTGAACCTAAGGTAGTACAGGTGACATTAGGTCCAAAAATGGCAAAATCATAATCGTCTACACCATTATCAGGTATGAGGTCAAACATAAAAGTACCAGATGTTGCTACTTCAAAGCGCAACCAAATGGTATTGTTGTTAAAGGAATAGCATGAGGGTACGTTATTTCCTGGCAGTGAAAATTCGTCAAGCCCTACGCCACTTGGATCCAAACCAAAATTTGAACTCCCACATACAACAAGGGCATTTGAACAGTCGTTTGGATTGTTTTGTGAAAAGGACATAGATATCCCAAGGAAGAAGAAAAAGAAAAAATATTTTTCCATCATAGCTGTTTTTTACATACGGGAACCAACTCTCCTTGGGCTAGCCCGTATGTGTTGATTTCATGATGTGTGAGTTCCGAAGTGTAATCTACGGCACTCACTATAAAACCTACATCAGCTAATTTATTAAAATAATCCATACCATATACACGAACGTGATCATATTGCCCAAATATGCGGGCGCGTTCTCTTGGATCTGTGATGCTATTATCTTCAAAAGTTTCTTTTCGATCTGCTTCATAGGGAACCTGGATAATAGCGGTTCCTCCTGGGGCTAGAACTCTAAATAGTTCATGCATTGCCTTGGTGTCATCGGGGATATGTTCAAGGACATGATTGCAAAAAATAAAATCAAAAGCATTGTCTTCAAAGGGAAGATTGCAGATATCTGCTTTTACATCGGCTATAGGTGAGTTGAGATCTGTAGTCGTGTACGTGAGGTTTTTCATTTTTTTGAATCGCCTGTAAAATGCTTGTTCGGGTGCAAAGTGGAGTACTTTATGGTTTTCTGAAAAGAAAGACGTTTCGTTCTGAAGATATAGCCAAAACAAACGATGCCTTTCTAATGACAACGTACTTGGGGAAAGTACATTTTCTCGTATTTTTTCATACCCATAAGGAAGGAATTTACGAAAAGACTTACCATCAATGGGATCTGTATATTTTTCCCCCTTCAGAAATAGAGCAACAAAAGGACGCACCACATAGCTCAAACGAATGAGAATAGGTCTGGGAATCAGGTTTAGGAAAAATTTAAACAGTTTTCGCATTACTGTAATGTTACAGTACTAACTCTTTTTGTCTGAAAGGTTTTTCTTCGTCACTTTCAATGCCCAAAGCTTCATGCACATAGGCAAACGTAGAAAGCAATTCGGGTTTCCCATTAACCACGGCAATGTTATGTTCAAAATGGGCACTGGGTTTTCGATCAAGGGTTAATATGGTCCAACCATCAGACAATTGCTCGATACGTCGTGTACCAAGATTAATCATTGGCTCTATGGCAACGGTCATACCTTCAATAATTTTTTTCCCTTTCCCTCTACGTCCATAATTTGGCATTTCTGGATCCTCATGCATTTTACGACCTAAGCCATGACCTACTAACTCTCGGACAACGCCATATCCATGGGCTTCGCAATATTCCTGAATGGCATATCCAACATCTCCGGTTCGATTTCCTTTCTTTAAGGCAGCAATGCCTACGTATAACGATTCTTTGGTTATCCTAAGTAATTTTTCAACCTCGGGAGCAATTTCTCCAACGGCAAAAGTGTAGGCATGGTCTCCATAAAACCCATTTTTAATAGCTCCACAATCTATAGATATGATCTCACCTTCTTTTAGAGGAGTATCATTGGGAATCCCGTGAACTACCTGAGCGTTGGGGCTCATACATAGGGTGTTTGGAAAGTCGTAAAGCCCAAGAAACCCAGGAATCGCATCTTGTTCTCTAATAAACGCTTCGGCCATAGTGTCCAATTGCAAGGTAGTAACCCCTGGCCGGACTTCTTTGGCTAACATTCCCAGCGTTCTGGATACAACCAGGGCACTTTCACGCATTAATTCTATTTCCTCTAATGTCTTTGGTATGATCATTTTTTTGTTTTAAAAAGGAAACCACCTTTTCTTTTTTTGTTGTTGTGTTTGTATTTGTTGTTCTTCTCCAATAAGTAGTTGATATATTTCGCCCCAACCTACCAGTCCACCCACATTTCGATCATCAATGAATAAATCAGCATTGATCTTTCGGCTATATTTTGGATCAAATTTTTCTTCAGGAAAACTCTTATTTACCGCATAGAAAACAATACCATGCTCCTTGCAAAACTGAACGGCTTCTTCTAGCGTAGTTCCATTTCTATATGTCCATAAAATCAACCGATGTCCCTTATCCTGAAGCTTTTGAAGCGTGTCAAAAGCAAAGAGTTTAGGCTTTCCTATTTTGGGATATTCGTCTTCTACAATGGTCCCATCAAAATCTACAGCAAGTGTTAACGTCTCACTCATTATTCAATAATATTACCAGGGCAAAAATACGAAGAAAACCGTTAATCCTCGTATGAATGTTTATAATCAAAACCAGTTGCATCAAGTATCTTATATAATCGCGGAGTTTCGGCTTTGCTATCCTCGCACCAAGTCCTCATAAACATGATTATTGTGCTCCCAAGCAATGATTTTATTTTCTCGATCACTGCAATCCCCTTAGCTACCGTTCTTTTCACAACCTTATTTTTTCAATAAAGATTTTTGAGTCATGCTTGCGGGTTTTTCAATGCCCATAAGATCTAATATGGTAGGAGCTATATCTCCCAAAATACCGTCTTTTATATCATCAATTTGTTCATCAACAAGAATGATAGGTACTGGATTTGTGGTATGTGCCGTATTTGGAGAGCCATCCGGGTTTTGCATGGTTTCACTATTTCCGTGATCTGCTAGAACTAGCGCAGTGTATCCTTGATTTTTGGCAACTTCAATAATATCCTTACAACAAGTATCAACGGCTTCGCAAGCCAAAATAGCAGCTTCAAAAACCCCCGTATGTCCAACCATGTCTGTATTGGCAAAATTTAAGCATATGAAGTCGGCATCACCTGTTTCTATTTCTGGAATAATTTTGTCACGTAGTTCGAAAGCACTCATTTCAGGCTTTAAATCGTAGGTAGCTACTTTGGGAGAAGGGCATAAAATACGCTTCTCTCCTTTAAAGGGTTTTTCTCTTCCTCCAGAAAAGAAAAAAGTAACGTGTGGGTACTTTTCGGTTTCCGCGATACGAATTTGCGTTTTTTGATGGTTTTCTAATACAGCTCCTAATGTATCTTCAATGTTTTCTTTTGTATAAACCACCTTGATCCCTGAGTAGGCATCGTTGTAATTTGTTAATGTCACATAATGAAGAGGTATGGGACTCATTTGGTATTGTGAATAGGTCTTTTGTGTTAAAACTTCAGTAAGCTGTCTGCCACGATCGGTCCTAAAGTTAAAGAAGATCACCACATCATCCTCTTCAATAGTGGCTATGGGTTGTCCTCCTTCGGTGCAAACAATAGGGTCTATAAACTCATCAGTAATACCCAAATCATAACTGTTTTGAATACTCCTAATAATATCTTCTGAATTTTTTCCCGTACCATGAACCAATAGATCGTAGGCTTTTTTAACGCGCTCCCAACGCTTGTCCCTATCCATGGCATAATACCGTCCAATGACCGAAGCCAACTTGCCAGTAGTCTTGTCTAAATGTGATTGAAGCTCTTTTATGAAAGTAAGCCCCGATTTAGGATCCACATCTCTGCCATCTGTAAAGGCATGGATGTAGACAGATTCGAGTCCTAAGTTGTTTGCTGCGGACAGTAACCCTTTGAGATGGTCTATATGAGAATGAACTCCACCATTAGATACTAGGCCCAAAAGATGTACTTTTTTGCCATGCTCTTTGGCATAGGTAAAAGCCTCCTTCAAAACAGACTCTTCAATGAGTTGGTTATTAGCTACAGCAAGATTTATCTTTGCGAGATCCTGATACACAATTCTCCCTGCGCCCAGATTCATATGTCCCACTTCACTATTACCCATTTGACCTTCAGGAAGCCCAACATTCATTCCATGAGTAAGTACTTGTGCGCTAGGATATTGTTTGTAAAGAGAATTAATATAAGGGGTTTTTGCCTTAGCAATGGCCGAAACGGCAGGATCTTGTGTTATACCCCATCCATCAAGAATCAATAAAAGTACTTTTTTGCTCATAGGGGGCAAAGATAGTCACACCCACGTCGATGCCAAAATTTTTTAACCTACATAATGCAAATGGGCTAGCCAAGAGTTGCCAAATGGTATATATGAAATCAACTAAAAGATGTAGAGATTAATGGAGCTCATTGTCCTCCATATTTTTGAATGGCTTCCTTTATTTTTTCAATACGATTTTCAGGATCTGGATGCGTGCTTTTAAATTCTGGAGTCCTGTTAGGTCCAGCGGCTTCCTTTAAAATTTCCATCACGCCAATCATCTCATAGGGGTCATACCCAGAATTTATCATGAATTTTACACCAAGTTCGTCACTTTCTAGCTCGTCACCTCGACCATTTGTAAGCAGGGTGTTTTGGCCTATTCCAGACACGAGACCCCCAGCATCGGCTCCTACAGAAGCACCTGTAGCTAATGTTTGCCAGAATTCGGTATTTGCAATTCGTTCGGCCGAGTGGCGTCCTAAAACGTGCCCTATCTCATGTCCTAATATACCGGCTAGTTGATCTTCATTTTCAAGTTTTTCCAAGAGCGCGTAGGTAATAAAAATTTGCCCTCCTGGCAAGGCGAAAGCGTTGATGGTCCGCTCATCGGCAAGCAGATGAAATTCGTACTTATATGGGGTTTCTTTTGCAATGCTGTTTTGCACCAATTTGTTTCCTACCTGATCCACAAAATCCTGCATTTGTTGATTTGGATACAAGCCTCCATGTTGTTGTGCCATTTGTGGAGCACTAGACAGGCCTATTTCTATTTCTTTTTCGGCATCCATTGAAATTACCTGATCTCTTCCGGTATATGGGTTTTCTTCTGTATTACCCCATTTTTTAAAAAATGCAAAGGCCACGATGATTAAACCAATAGCTATTCGAATTTTCCAGTTGCCTCTTCTCATGATTACTAGTTTTTAATACTTAAAGTTACGAAAGTAATTCCGGATTGATATCCAGAATATTTTGGGCACGGTATGTGGCGATAAACTCATCTGTAAAATGTGCACTACCCTTTATTTGTTCTTCTTGAAGAATTTTTTTGACATCCAAATTTTTATAGGCCTGCAACATAGGAACGGAAATGGGCGCATAGCTAAAATGCCAAGGTTCATACTTAAACCCCTTACGGCTAGCATTGTTGGTATACACTTCGTAAAAGCCGTAACTGTTCGCATGCTCGTTAAGCCATTCTTTCAATTTGCAGAAAGGACCATCCCCATGAAAATGTCGGGCTTCCAAAACACTCTTTGGTCTGGGAGCATTGCCATCGATAATGTCAATGTCTGTCCCCCAATGATGGCGCGATGTTCCTGGTATTGTAGAATATTCGATAATTTTTTCAATGGCTTGCGTGGGCGTGCTTCCTTGAGAAGTAAACCGTTGATATTTACCTTCAAAAATCTCTTTTTGGCGCTGAAAACTACGATATGCTGAGACCAATTCGATGGACATGTTATGCGCTTCAGCGGCAGTTCTCATTCGAATAAAACTATTAAAAGCTTCTTGCTGCATTTTAAAATCGGTACCTACAAAAGGTTCATTTGCTTTACCAATCAATTGATCACGTGTGTAAGGATCTTGAAAAGTGCCAAAGGACAAATGGGGTAGGACGGCGGTTGCCATGCCTGCCAATATGGATGTTTTTATAAATTTTTTTCGATTCATTATTTTTTTTAGAAGTTCAATAAAATTACTATTATTTTAGCATATATGGATATAAGGTTTGAAATCATACCAGCAAAAGATATTTTAAAGATCATTCCGCTCCTTAAAGAACTGGGAGAACATAGTATTTCTGAAGAGGTTCTTATTGAGCGCACACTTGAGATGTCTGAACAAAATTACGAATGTATTGGAGTCTATGACCAAGATAGTTTGGTTGGAATTTGTGGGATGTGGTTCCAAACAAGACATTATGCTGGTAAAAGTGTTGAGGTAGACCATGTGGTTATCAATGATAATTATCGCAATGCCGGGATTGGAAATAAACTGATGGAATTTGTGTATGAGTATGCAGAAAAAAAAGAGTGCAATTGGGTAGAGTTAAACACCTACGTAAGCAACTTTCCGTCACATAAATTCTATTATAATCAAGGTTTTGTAGCTAGAGGATATCACTTCACCAAAAACCTTAAGTAAGGTCTTTCAAGTTTGTACCGCTAGGTATCTCTTGGGGTTCGCATCCTTTTTCAAATACACGTGCAGGTAATGTCCCCTTTAATAAAATAGAATCCCCAGATACATGAAGCCAACTGCCTTCTCTCAACCCAACCACAGGAAGGGTGTTTTGCGTATGAAATTCGTTGATCCTTGTTTCACGTGTTTCTCCCATGTGTTTGCTGGAGGGATCGGGATCCAAATAATGAGGATTAATATTAAAGGGAATAGCACCTAATGTTTTAAAGGAAGGCGGGTATGCAATGGGCATGTCGTTGGTGGTTTGCATAGAAACGCCACAGATGTTACTTCCGGCACTGGTTCCCATATATGAAAGTCCGTTAAAAATGGCATCTCTTATGGGTTGCATGAGCTTATTTCGATACAACTCTGAGACTAACACAAAAGTATTTCCTCCACCCGTAAATACACCCTGCGCTTCATTAATAGCTTTTATCGGATCTGCGAAAGTATGAATACCACGTAATGAGATATTAATTTTAGCAAAGGCTTTGGCTGCTTTTGAAGTGTATTCATCATGAGATATTCCTCCAGGTCGTGCATAGGGTATAAAAAGAACTTCTTGCTTTCCTAAGTAGAACTGAGACATTTCTTCCAACAGATAATCGAGGTACTCTCCTCCAAAAATAGTAGACGTACTTGCAATAATTAGATTTTTCATAAGGTCAAAGATAAAGTGTAAATTTAGCGAAGCTTTTTCATATGAACCTTTATTACATTTTATTCTGAATTATAGTAGCCAAGAATGATTAAGAATTGTCACATTGATGCCCTCGCATCGCACAATGTCTTTGCTGTTTCCACGGAGAAAACAGACAGAGAGATATGCATTAAGGTTAGGAAACAGAAGGCATTAACAGTAGAAAGCTTGGTGCTCATTGTAGATTTTGATCAACCCATAGTTGCTTGGAGGGGGCAAGATTATCAATGGAATGATAATATGTCTAAAGAGCTATTTTCTAATGACTATGCCCCTAAAATATTAGTTTTGAAAGACGGTACACATGTGTTAAGTTCCAAAAATTTAGGTTCGTGGATGTATTCGCCTAAAAAACCGAATCAATTGCGCTGGGTGTTGAAGCATCCTAGATTGACTCCAGTTATTAGCTATGATAAGGCGTCAAACAGGAGAATTCGATGTACGTTTGCTGCTCAAGACTACAATTTGACGTTGTTATTTACAAAGGAACCCGTTCCCGAATTTAGCCGATCTAAAGTTCCCTTTTCACCCATCATATGTTTTACAGACCATTGCGATTTTGACACCAATGATAGCCTTAAAAAACAACTAGCCTTTTTTAAAAAACATAACCTTAGAGTTAGTAAAGGTTTTTTTCTAAATCATTTTTCGAAGCGTCAAAACAATTCGTCCTACAAGTTCGATGCGGCGATCATAGATCAGTTTCATAAAGAAGGACATGAGTTGGTGTATCACTCCCTCACCCAGTCTATAAGGGATAAGAAATCTGCGATTGATGAATTCTCTAACTTTAAAGCACCTACACGTTTTAAAACCGAAACATGGATCGATCACGGTTACCAGCCCTATAATTTTACCAAAAGGCAGGATACTGGAATTAATGATCAAGAATGGGCAGATACTTTGAGGATCAATGACGTTAAAAATCTCTGGACCTATCTGGATTCAGGAACTGCTTCTCAAGGTATAATTAATCAGCTTAATCCCGAGCACTTTACGCTCTCTCGAATACGATCACAAAAGGAACTTGGGTTTCGCTTTCTATTTAGAACCGCCATGTTTTTTGCCGGTGGGGAAAAGATGCTAATGACCTATCGAAAATTTGCTAAAAGCACTAAAAATTTATTATATCGTAAAAAACTGAATGCAATTATTCCTGGAGTGACATCGGGTTTCAAGGCACTTTGGTTTTTGTTTCTTTCACTGAGTTCATCCAAAAAAAGAAACACTCCTTTTACCAATGCGCAATACGCTCCGTTTATATTTAGGCACGAAGTAGGTTCACATACCTTTATGCTCTTTCAGACTGTAGAGGTGACAGATTTTGAAAATTCTTTTTCCCCGGAAAACTTGGATCTGTTATGTAAAGAAAATGGCGCCATCATAGTACATTGCTATTTTTCATCTCCATTAAAACATCAATCGGGAAAGTTATTTAATGGTGACGAAATTTCTTCTCAAAATGATAAAAACTTTAGTTATTTGCATACCTTAATTACCGAAGGAAAAATTTGGAATCCTACGGTATCTCAGCTTATAAAACAGCATAGGCATAATTTAGAAATTGAATACTTTTTTGACGAAATTTCGAATAAAATTGTAACCAAAAATCAAGCAGAAACGGCCATAAGGTATATTAAGTATGGATAGTTTTAAATGGACTCAGGAAGAGGCAGAATTAGAGAAATGGGATTCATTCTTGGATGAGAACCCAAGAGGGCATTTCTCTCAACTCAGCACTTGGTTGAAGTCATATAAGGCCTATGGATTTGATTTTAAGGTGTTGTTGGGGTATGAGAAAGATCAAATTATAGGGGGCTTGGGAGTTGTAATTGCTAAGGCTTCGATCTTTCGGTTTTATATTGCGCCCTATGGACCCATTGTCTCAAAAGGTTTTGAAGGTTCCATGGGAGTATTGTTGGAGGAGTTTTATCGCGATGCAAAGAAACGCGGAGCCACCTATTGTCAGGCTAACATTCCTTCCGTAGCAAAAGAAAACGTTCTACTCAATGACTATATTGTCAATGATTATGACGATTCGATATTACCGAAAAATTATCATATAGGATCGCAGTTTAAATTTGTTTCTTCCAACGTAAGGTTAGGAGTTGTAGATCTACATTATGGGGAGGAAAACTCTTATGAAAGTACGGCCCTTAGTTTTAAGTCCAACACACGGAGGGATGTAAATAAATCTCAGCGAATACAGAATGAATTGGTCTTTGCAAAGACAAAAGCAGAGATTTTTGAGGCGTATACTGTTATTCAGAATAATGCTGACACCATAGGATATGCAGTGAGAAGTTGGGAGGATATTAAGGAAACCCTCATAGCCATGGTGTCCAATAATAGGTGCTTAATTCCTACATGTTTTAATGATGGCGATTTAAAAGGAGCACTAGTTGTTTTTATTGGAGGAAGGAGATTGTCCTATATTATGGGAGCGACAAAACGAGAGAAGAAAGACTTAATGGTTGGTCATTTTTTGCAAAACGAAATGATCAAATATAGTATAGATAAACAATTTTCATTTTATGATATTTCTGCAGGAGGTTCTAAAGGTGTCATGAAGTTTAAAGAAGGTTTTGGGGCCAATTTTGTCGATCTAGTGGGCCCCAGATATTGGATTTGTAATCCTCTGAAGTTTCGAGTTTATGCTAAAACCCTTCCTTATCTTAAGAGAAATAAGAAACTTGCTTCCAAAATTTTAAAGTTTTTTAAATGAGAAAAATTATTAAAAAACTAAAAATTGTGAATATAGATCTATTGGTCTATACACGAGGTTATATAGATGACGAAGCCAGTATTGCAGTCAAATTTGAATTAGATAGGGCATCTATACAAGAAGTGCCAGGAAAGGATACTTCGGCCTATGACCTTTATATTGATGGCGTTTTTGCCCATAGAAGCAATGTGTTTACCAATGTTCATGTCTTGCGATTGATCAAGAAAAATAAACAACCCGCCATTGGTGATTGTTTTACAGAATCTTCGTTTCGAGGAATGTCTATATATCCCTATATGTTGAATTATATCACGAATAGGTTATTAAAGAATTGTAGTGAAGTGGTTATTCTAGTAGCTCCGTCAAACCTTGCTTCTATAAAAGGGATAGAAAAAGCTAGTTTCAAGAAATGTTATCGAATTCAAACAAAAAGATTTGGCCCCTTTTATTTTAATAAGACCATTACACCATATATATAACAGATTCTGAAAGCTAAATCTAATTAGTAGAAGATTCCTTATTTTAGATTCCAATATACCTTTGCACTCATGGAAAATAAGACCATCATTCTCATTGTTATGTCCGTATATATGGTATTACTGCTCCTATGGGGCATATATCAAGGACGAAAGGTCAAGACAGGAAAAGATTTTGCAATTGCGGGACGTAAGCTACCTGGGTGGGTCGCCGCACTCTCTGAAAGGGCCACAGGAGAATCTTCATGGGCGCTGTTAGGGTTGCCGGGTGCCGCATATGCCACTGGAATGTTAGAGATTTGGACAGCCATTGGTTGTGTGTGTGGAATCTTAGTGGCTTGGATTGTATTAGCAGCCAGATTAAGAGATGAAGCCGAAAAATATGATGTAGAAACCTTTACAGGATATATTGCTAAGCGACATGGTGAAGTAGGCAAATGGATTCGCATCGCGGGTAGTTTTACCATTGTTTTTTTCTTTTTCTTTTATGTGGGCGCGCAGTTTTTAGGCGGTGGAAAAACACTACATAACTTGTTTGATATTAATCAGAACTGGGGGATGCTTATCATTGTACTTCTGGTAATTCCCTATACTATTTATGGTGGTTTTAGATCTGTAACCTATACGGATGTAATACAGGCAATTTTAATGATTGTCACCCTTATTATAGCGCCCATTGCTGGGGTGATATATTTGTCAAACATGCCCGAAGGCTCTGTTTTTGCGCATAGTATTTCCGAAGCGCTCAGTAAAGCTGGTGAGAGCTACTCAACTATGACGGGTGGGGCAGTGGTGCCAGAAGATTCGGCATTATTCACAACATTGAATAACTTGTTTCCCAATTCATTGGATATGGTAGAAGGCTTGGGTGCGGGAATCATAATTGCAGGTGCTTTTTCTTGGTTTTTTGGATATCTAGGAGGACAACCTCAGTTGAGCATGCGGTTTATGGCGATCAAAGATGCTCGTCAAGCTAAGATAGCGAGAAATATAGGTGTTGTCTGGACCATCATTGCTTATGTAGGAGCATTGATGATTGGATTTATAGGTATTGCCATTTTTGGTCCGCAAGGATTAGAAGATCAAGAAACAGTGATGCCCGAAGTCCTTACAACAGTATTCCATCCTGTGGTTTCAGGGATTCTCATTACAGGTGTTTTGGCCGCCATTATTTCTACTGCAAATTCCCTGCTCATTCTTTCTGCGACAGAACTTTCAGAAAATATTATTAAACCCATACGAAACAAAGACATGGATGGAAGATCATCCCTAATGCAATCACGTGCCGTTACGGCCTTGCTGTCTGGAGTAGCTTTGCTATTGGCTTATTTTTCTCCTAGTGACCTTATATATAGTATTGTTGGGTATGTATGGGCAGGTATAGGTTCTACCTTTTCAATTGTGATATTGCTCACACTTTTTTGGAAAAAATATCATGGCATTCCCGCGCTACTTACAATTATAGTTGGCCTAGTATTTACCATTGCCTGGATAAGTACCGGAATGGACGAGATCATTACAGCCAGAATTATGACATTTATAGTAGCCGGACTTACGGCGGTAATTTCTACAATATGTATTAGAAAGCGGCCTATAGAAAATCTGACCTAACAAAGAAGACGATTATGCAAATTGATGCCATTATATTCGATTTTGGGAATGTACTTGTGAACTGGGATCCAAAAAATCTTTATGAAACGTTGTTTGAAGACTCAAAGGAGATGGAGTATTTTCTAACAAATATTTGCAGTATGGAGTGGCACGGACAGCAAGACGCTGGCCGTTCTTGTGATGAAGCAACCAAGATTCTTGAGGAGTCCTTTCCAGAGCATAAAGAAATGATTCGTCGTTTTTATAGGGACTGGGAATCGATGTTTTCTGGTGAGATACAAGAAAACACAGCATTACTACCAAAGCTAAAGACAAGAGGGTATCGTCTTTTTGGATTGACCAATTGGCCGGGAGACATGTTTCCACGTGCACTTCGGCAATTTCCATGCTTTGAAGAGTTTGAAGGAATAGTGGTTTCGGGCTATGAAAAAATGATAAAACCAAATAGAGAAATCTACCACCTACTTTTAGATAGATATCAACTTGCTGCCAAAAACAGCTTGTTTATTGATGATCGAATCGAAAATATTGAAGAAGCGCAGCGCATTGGATTTCATACCATTCACTACACAAATGATGTAAATTTAGGGAAGGTGCTAACAGATAATGGGGTTTTATGAAAAAATATCAAGGCTTTTTAGGGTCTTGGCATCAAATAGGAAGAACTTTAACATACATTGACAAAGACATTAAGATTTTCATAAGAAAACAATCCGTATTTTTAATCAATGGTAAGAAAATTACTAATTGTCTTTTTTATTGTTAGTTCCTATCACGGAATTTCTCAGCAAATAGATCGTACTTCTATCGTAGGAAAAATAACTGCACCTCAAGGAGAAGATGTAGAAGGAGTTAATGTGTATAATATTTCTTCTCAAAAAGGAACGATAACGAACGCAAGTGGTGATTTTGAACTTGAAGTTGCTGAAAATGATCGGGTTCAAATCACAGCGCTACAATTTCAAAGTTTCACTATTATTGTTGACCAAGGAGTAATAGATACAGAAAGAATGTCTATCTATTTAAACCCATCGGTAAATCAACTAGACGAAGTTATAGTGCGTCCTTATGATCTCTCAGGAAATATTATTGCAGATGTGGGCCGAATAAAAACTTCTGATGCTGCACCATCTGTGGACCTTTCTTATGAAACCTTAGAATTTGGATATGAGTTCACTCCAGACAGACAAACATCGATTAGTGGAAATGCTGCCGAAGAAGCCCTTAATCATGGTAATATTAATAGCGGTGCCAATGTAATAGGTTTGATTGGGTTACTTTTAAATAAAAAGAGGAAACCGGTTCGAGAGAAAGTTTTGAGTAGGGAAGCGCTTACCAATGCGCTAAGACAGCGCTTTAACAATAGTTATATTACTGATACCTTTGGTATTCCTGCAGATAAGGTGAACGACTTTATTTATTTTGCTGAAGAAAATGGTATTCACCAAGATCTTCTGAAATCCAAAAACGAGATACTATTGCTGGAATTTTTATATGACCAAAGTGAAAAGTATAAAGTTCAGATTGAAGGCAAATAGCGTTATACTCATTTTTACTTGTTTTCTTTTTACTACCATAGCAACTGGTCAGGAGAAAAAATTACACGGGAAAATCACAAATTCTAAAGATGTTGAAGGAATTCATATCCTTAACAGGACCTCAGGCTATAATACGATTACAAATAAGGATGGTGACTTTCTAATTACCATTAAAGAAAATGACACGCTTTTCATTTCCTCTGTGCATTATATGCCAACAAAATATACAATTACCCAAACAGTTTTTCAAGAAGGCACATTGGTTATTACACTTCAGGAATTGGTAAATGAATTAGACGAGGTTGTGTTAGGGCCTAACTTGACAGGAAACCTGGCCGTCGATCTCAAAAACATAAAAACAGAGAAACCACTCAACTTTGATGATGTAGGAATTCCCGGATTTAAAGGAGAGCCTGAAGAAAAGATCGTGCCTATAGTTCCCGGTGTGGGTATATTGACCGCCGTAGACCTTGAAGCATTGTATAAACATTTGAGTGGCTATTATAAGAAGCTAAGAATAAAGCGAAAATGGGAAGCCGAAAACCAAACGGTAGCCCAGCTTATCAATTTTTATACACCTAAGTTTTTTGAAGATGCATATCGTATTCCTGAAGATCGATTGTATGACTTTTTGTTGTATTGTATAGAAACGTCCAATATACAAGACGATTTCAGAACAGAAAATTATGTAGGAGTCCTTCAAACCTTTAAAACAAAAGCAGTCGAGTATGTAAAACGACTTTCAGAAAAAGAGGAATGATAATTGTAACGAAGCGTTTGAATAAAACGTCTTATATTGCCAGAAATCGTTGCCCATGAAACTAATAAAAGTTATTTTTTTGATTTTGATGTTTCCTTTGATTACGGCGTCATCAAGTCATAAAGTATACGTGAGTGTTACCAAAGTCGAATTTTCTTCTGAAACCCAGTCCGTACAATTAATTACAAAAATATTCATTGACGACATAGAAGAAGTACTCCAGGAGCGTTACAATCCTTCGGTTATTTTAGGGACACCAGCCGAAACGGAATCAGATGAAGCCTTGCTGAGAAAATACATTCTTCAAAAGCTAACTCTTCAGGTAAACGGATCTCCAGCAACCCTTGTATACGTTGGGCGGGAATACGAAAGTGATATGGTTAAAGCCTACATCGAGATCGAAAATATTTCAGAATTTAAATCTATTGAAGTCGAGAACCAATTGTTGTTTGATAAATTTGAAGAACAGCAGAATATAGTTCATGTGAAATTTGGCAAGACCAGAAAGAGTCTTGTCTTAGATAAAGAGAATCCTAAAGGAGTGTTAAACTTCAAATAAACACCTGCCAATCTGCTTAATAAAAGTTATTTTTAGTCGCTAAATAATTATCAAATTTTATTCTCATATTATGAAATCATTAAAATTTCTTTCCCTAATAGTCGTATTTCTGGCCGCAGGAGCAACCTACGCTCAGGAAGACACTGAAAAAGAAGAACGTGACCCGGGTCATTACAATGCCAATCGATTTAAGCAATTGTATGAAGAGTTCTCTACACCCAATATGTATCGTTCTGGGAATGGAGCCCCAGGACCAAATTATTATCAGCAACAAGCCGATTATAAAATGGACCTTGTCTTAGATGATGCTAAGAAGACTCTTTCTGGTAATGAAACCATTACCTATACAAACAACTCACCTGATAATTTAGAGTACTTATGGGTACAGTTGGATCAAAATGTTCGTGCTAGGGATTCAAAATCACCACTTATTGAACCTAGTGGCGCTACACCAGCCGAGACAACAGGTAGTTTTGTAGGAAAATATATGGGCGAAGGCTTCGATGGAGGTTTTAAAATTGAATCTGTGAAAGACGCCAAAGGCAATCCATTGCCTCATACGATTAACCGAACTATGATGCGTGTCGAAATGCCTAAAGATCTAAAAACAGGTGAGCAGTTTGTTTTCTCTATAAAATGGTGGTATAACATTCCAAACCATACTATAGATCGTGCGCGTAGTGGATATGAAGAATTTGAAGATGGTAATCGCGGATATGTAATTGCACAATTTTATCCACGTATGGCGGTGTATAGTGATGTAGAAGGATGGCAGAATAGCCAATTTTGGGGGCGCGATGAATTTGCACTTCCTTTTGGAAACTTCGATGTCAATATAACAGTACCTTCAGATCATACATTGGATGCAACGGGTGTGTTATTAAATAGAAAAGATGTTTTCTCATCAACCATGATGAGTCGTTATAATAAAGCTAAAAAATCATATGATACCCCTGTGATGATTGTTACTCAAGAAGAAGCAGAAGCCGCTTCTAAAGGGTTTGCAACAACAACAAAAACATGGAAGTTCCGTGCCGAAAATGTGCGTGACTATGGTTTTGCAACTTCGCGAAGATTTATATGGGATATGATGGCCGTTAAAATTGGAAACAAAGACGTAATGGCGGTTTCTGTGTATCCTCCAGAAGGAAACCCACTTTGGGAAGATTGGTCTACTCGCGTTGTAGCAAGTACGTTAAAATCATATTCCAGAATGACATTTGATTACCCATATCATAAAGCCATATCTGTACATGCTAAGAGTCAAGGGATGGAATACCCAATGATTTGTTGGAACTACGGACGTCCTGATAAAGAAGGAAACTATAGCGAACGTACCAAATACGGAATGTTTGGTGTTATAATTCATGAAGTAGGACATAATTACTTTCCAATGATTGTTAATAGTGACGAACGTCAATGGACTTGGATGGATGAAGGTATCAACACTTTTGTGCAATATGTCGCCGAACAAGATTTTGGAGAAGCATACCCGGAAGCAATTGCTCCTAATAAAAAATACCCATCACGAAGAGGACCCGCTAAAACCATTGTTGATTACATGGCAGGAAATCAGGAGACAATGGCACCTATTATGACCAAAGGATTAAACACCTATAATTTTGGATCTAATGCGTATTCAAAACCAGCCGTTGGTTTAAATATTCTTAGAGAAACCATTATGGGGCGTGAGTTATTTGACTATGCATTTAAAACCTATTCGCAAAGATGGATGTTCAAACATCCAACACCTGAGGACTTTTTCAGAACTATGGAAGACGCTTCAGCGGTAGATTTAGACTGGTTTTGGAGAGCATGGTTCTTTACAACCCAGTATACAGATATTGGAGTAAAAGAAGTGAAAAAATTCTATGTGACTTCAAAAATGAATGCGCAAGTCCGTGAAATGATTGAGGCAAGAGGAATGAGTGAGAGCGACCTTCCACCATTAGTGTATTTGGTAGAAGAGGGTAGTGATGATTATGAAGAAAGTATGAAGAACGCTTCGCTGGAAGACGTGTCTACACTTCAGGAATATATTATGGATAATATAGACCCAGCAGAGAGAGCAAACTTGAAGAGTCCGAAGTATTTCTATGAGATTATTTTTGAAAAACCAGGGGGTATTCCAATGCCAATTATTGCCGAGTACACCTACAGCGATGGTTCTACAGAAAGAGTAACATATCCTGCACAGATCTGGAGAAAGAACGACACTTCAGTAGGAAAAGTGATTGCTTCTGAAAAAGAAATAACTAAGATTGTTGTGGATCCAGATGAGGAAACAGCAGATATTGATACATCCAATAATAATTGGCCTAAGCGTAAGAAACTTGGGGAATTCAATAAATTTAAAAATAAAGTAAAAGGGCAGTAGTCTTTATACTATGAAAACTAAAAGCCTCGTTAATTACAACGGGGCTTTTTTAGTTATAGCTGTAAAGTTCCTTATATTTGTACAATGGCAGGACAATCCTATTTTTTATTTATCAGCGGTGTTGAGATAGCATTTATCCTCTTTATCGTTCTTATGGTATTTGGTGCAGACAAGGTGCCCGAGATGGCTAAGGGGTTAGGTAAAGGAATGCGTCAAATTAAAGATGCCACAAATGACATCAAGACCGAGATTACCAAGAGCGCAGAAAAGCAAGGATTAGATCTAGATATTACTAAAGATATCAAGAAGGAGATCGATAAAGTGAAGGAAGATGTAGATGACATCACTGGACCTATCAAACGAAAGTTTTAAATGCTTGAAACTATAAGAGAATGGGATAAAGAATTGCTCATCTATCTGAACAATCTCGGGTCCCAACCTTTCGATAATTTCTGGGTTTTTGTTACTCAAATTGAAAGCTGGATTCCACTATTTGTTGTACTCGTATTCCTTATTTTTTATAAACACAAGAATCCAAAAGCAGGCGTTTGGGTGTTTCTTTTTGTGTTGATCACTTTTTGGGCTACCTATTTAACTTCAACAATTGTTAAAGAAATTGTGGCAAGAGTACGACCCTGTAATTTGGAAAGCCTAACCGCTTCAATACGCGTATTACAGACCCCTACCGATTTTAGTTTTTTCTCAGGACATGCTTCGTCTAGCTTCTCTATAACTACCTTTGTGGTGTTGGTGTTAAGACGCTTTGGCAGATGGATATATGTTTTATATCTATGGCCATTTTTGTTTGCCTATAGCCGTATCTATGCTGGAGCACACTTTCCTACAGATATTTTTGTGGGAGCTTTGATAGGTACTCTTTTTGGATATATAGGCTATCTCTTTTGCAAGCGATTTTTGGAAAGGAAAGATTTAGTATAAAAAAATCCCCCCAAGAATGCTAGGCATCCCAGGGAGAATTTTTTGAAGAGGACATTGAAAGGTATTATAATGGGTAAACTACAAAAGAAAAAGCACTGTCGCGTGCTGTTCCAGTGGCATCTTGTATACGTACCGTGAACGTGTTTGATCCTGTAGATTCGTATCCACAGATTTCTGGTGTTCCAAAACCTATAGTAAATGGAGTAATTGTTACTACCGTATTAGCTGGGTTAGAATCAAGATCCAATACAATTTCATAAACTCCAACAGCCGAATTGGTCACAGAAGTGATTCCATATCCTGTTGAAATTCCTCCCACCGAATCAATACTACCGTATGCTATAGCCATAGAGTTACCATATAAGGTGTTGGTAGCCGGGTTAGTGGTTGTTTGTGTGATCTCCATGGTTCCATCGGTTGTGGTATTTCCAGTGGCAAGATCAATGGCCATATTAGTGTTACCACCCGCTTTAAACTGTACGTCGTCTCCAGCATCTGAATACCCAATTCCCCATCCTGGAAATGCAGGAGAGTGTTGTGCGATCATTGTATCAGGGTTGTTGGTTCCTGATCCAAACATCATAACCTGACCACTTTCTCTACTAAAAAGTGCAGTAGGAACACTAGCAATTTGAGTCTCACCAACACTAGCTCCATCTAAAGTAACGTGCAACCAAGCTTCAATATCTTGCCAGTTTACACCTGCTAGTGGAGTAACACTTCCAATTTGAGCCGAGAATACACCGTTTACATCGGTGTTTAAATTTTGTGTTTCGTTATATACCGCAGCACCTCCAGAACCATCTCTGATTTCGAAGTCAACGGCTATAGCAGCACTTACCATTAAGTTTCCTCCGGCATCTCTTGCTACTGCTTGATAGTTAATAAGTTCAGCTGCTGCCAATCTTGTAGCAGTTACAGAGGGACCTCTTTGTTCTACCACAGTTTGAATATTAGCATCTGCTTGTCTTTGGGTTAAATAATCTGAATTGCTTATGCCTTCAGCGTTTTGAGCAAATACTCCTGAAAAAGTCATTAGGAAGGCAAAAAGTGTGATATATGTTAATTTAGTTTTCATAATTGTTAGTTTTTATTGTTTGATAATTTTAAATGTTTTTGAAGCGGTGGTACTAGATTGTACTACGGTAAGCAGATATACACCTGTATTAAGTGAACTGAAATTTATAGTTTCATTAGAAGAACTACTTGTCAATTCATTATGTTGGAGTTGTCTGCCGTTTATGTCATAAAGAAAGATTTCAAAATCCTGCCCGATCATATCCTTAAATGAGATTGTTAGTTGATCATTTACTGGATTGGGGAATACGGACATAGAGCCGTCAATTGAAAAATCTTCTACACTCAATATAACGGCTTCAATCGCTCCAAGCCAAAACCCTTGGCCAAGTGTCTCTCCATTGGAAATAGTTCCAATAACAGGCTCGCCCACAGTAAAGCTCAAAGTGCTCGATGCACCGCTTATTGTAGCTCCCGAACTTCCGATAACGAATTGACTCAAACTTTGAGCATGACTCATACCGAAGGACATAAGAGCAATAAGAAATAAATAAATTGTTTTTTTCATAATGCGTTGTTTAAAAGATTAATGATTTTAACGAGTGTTTGCATAGGCATTTAAATTTTTAGATTACTAATTCAGTATTTCGAAATAACAGGTACAAAGTTGATGTTTACGAGATCATTGGTCAAGAGTTAAATGATTGATAATCAATTGGTGAAATCCTCTTGGGTTTTTAATAAAATACCTATGAAGTAGGCCGTTAAATGAATGTGGGGTTGCGGGGGGATTTTCCTAAGTAAACACAGGATAAATCCCTTTTTTATATGGAGATTTCCACCTTTTTGTATTATAATATAATAATTAAATATCTGATATACAAATGTTTATATATATTTTTGATATAGGTGGTGAAAGGTGGAATACCAGAGTTACCAATTTTATATCTAATTTTACCCAAACCCTATAAATAACTAGATTATGAAATCAACCAACAAATCAGTTTTCGCACTTTTGGCCATGGCCATGTTTGCTATTCTCTTTACTTCTTGTGACCACGAAAAGGCACCACCAGCTCAAGTACTTGAGTATGATGAAGCAAACAGACTAGAAGAAACGTTCGCAAAAACCCGAGGTAGGGTGATTGATGCCTCTTTAGGGTATCCAGATACTCGAGACTTTTGGTTTTCTTTAGATTCATTAAAAAAGTATATAGAATATGTGGAGTATGAAGCAGGTAAAAGAGGTAATCAAGATTTAGGCATACGTGTTTATTTTGCCGCCTACCCTGCCAATAGTAGTTATCCTGAAGCCGGATATTCTACGGTGTTTATGACCCCCACCTATCGTTCAGGTGATGACGGTGTGAAAAGAGGATTTTTCCCAACCCAACCTACAAATCAAAACATGGATAGTATCCCTGCCTTTAATTACGGTAGTGGAGGGTTTCCACCGAATAATTATTAAACAAACCTAAAGAGTTTTATGGAGTATCTCCCATATGCATCTATTTTACTAGAACTTGTTGCAGCGATTTTTGCGACAATTCATTTTAAAAAATATGCGATTTCTAATGAAAAGTATTTCCTTCACTTTTTGTGGTATACTTTTTCTATTGATACTTTGGGCTCCATATTAAATTATTTTTCGATAGATAACTCGTGGTTGTTCAATATCTTCACGGTAACAAGTTTCTTATTCTATTTTTATTGGTATTATACCATATTAAAGTCTAAAAAACTCCGAATTATAACAATTGGCGCAACACTGTTTTTTCTTGGGATGACCTTGTTGACATATATAGTACCACAATTAGCAGGACAAGGGTACGCGTTTGTAGCGGGTGCCTTTGGACTTCTGATTCTTACAGTTTTTAATCATTATCAATTACTAAAGGGAGATGAAGTACTTATTTTAAAATACAAATTGAGTTTTTGGATATCAACGGCTTTATTGCTATTTTATATGGGATTAATACCGTTCGCTCTATTGTCAAAGTATCTTGATTTAAATGAAATGACTGGGTCTGTGATACTTTTATGCCTTAATGTTATTCTGTACGGTTGTTATGTAATTGGATTTATATGGACGAAACAGAGGTACAATCGTTTTTAATTATTTTTTCCGTCGTGGCCTTTTCGCTGGCACTAACACTTATTCTTCTCTTCACTATTTTTCAGAAAAGAAAGAATAAGCTGCTACGCGAACAGGAACTGGCTGAGAATAAGTTTCATGAAGAATTGGTCGAAACCCAAATTGAAATTCGAGAAGAAACCTTACGAAATATAAGTTGGGAATTGCATGATAACATTGGACAATTGCTAACACTAGCCAAGATTCAAATTCAGAATGCTGGAGATGATCCAGTTGCCGTAGAAGAAGCTGTAGATACTATTGGAAAAAGCCTTACCGAACTACGAAGCCTGTCTAAAATGATCGACCCTACAACCTTGAGCAGCTTGTCCTTGGTTGAGGCATTGCGTTTGGAAGTAGAACGATTTAATCGCCTGAAATTCCTGCAAGCCTCTTTAACATGTACAAATTGTTCTTTTGAGATGGATAACAAGGCAGAAATCATTATTTTTAGAATGCTGCAAGAGTTTTTTACCAATACTATGAAGCATTCTAAAGCTTCAGAACTCACCGTCAATGTAGATTATGAAGACGGCTTGTTGGAAATTGAAGCCAAGGACAATGGTATTGGTTTCGACACAGACCTTTTAGGACCTGGGAAAGGGATAGGACTAAACAATATTAAAAACAGGGCTAAGTTGATTGGAGCGGATGTAGATATTATTTCGGAAGAAAATAGAGGTACTCAATTAACGTTAACATATAAAATGGATTGATTATGAAGTATTCTGTAGTTGTTGTAGATGACCATATGTTGCTTTCGCAAGCTATTGGAGGGCTTGTGGAAGGGTTTGATCAGTTCAAAGTAATGTACACTTGTAAAAATGGTCAAGAGCTAATAACAAAATTTGAAAACCCAAAGAATATTCCCGATATCGTTCTTATGGATGTCAATATGCCTATTTTAAATGGAATTGAAACAACCGCACACCTCAGCGTTCACTTCCCAGATGTCAATGTGTTAGCGCTATCTATTGAAGAAGATGAAAACACTATTCTCAAAATGCTGCGCGCGGGTGCCAAGGGATATATTATGAAGGACGTTAAAAAAACCGAACTTAACGAAGCACTCTTGGAAGTATTGAAAAAAGGATATTATCATACCAATACTGTGGCAAAAGTGTTGGTGCAATCACTGGGGAAAAAAGAAAACTCCGTTGCGGCCCTTAAAGAGCGGGAGATTGAATTTATTAAACATGCATGCACCGAAAAGACATACAAAGAGATTGCAAATGTCATGTGCCTAAGCCCTAAAACTATTGAAGGGTATCGAAATGCACTTTTTGAAAAACTCAATTTGAGAAATCGGACGGGACTCGTCATCTTCGCTATTAAGAATAAAATTTTCACCCCCTAATAGCTATCGAACTCTAGAAATAGTCAACCCATCTCTAATGGGAAGAACTACGGTCTCCAGTCTGGGATGTTCGTTCAATATTTTATTGTAGATTAATAAAGCCTTAGTGTGTTCATCATTCTCGTCTACAGGGGCAACTACTTTCCCGCTCCATAATACATTATCACTTAAAATAACGCCTCCAGAAGAGAGCTTAGGAAGTATAAGGTCTAAATAATTGGGATAATTATTTTTGTCTGCATCTAGAAAAACGAGATCAAAGGATACGTCTAAAGTTGGAATAATATCCAATCCATTTCCTATATGTTGAATAATCTGATCACCCCATCCTGACATATTAAAATACCTTCGCTGAAAATCATACAACTCTTCATTAATATCGATGGTATGTATCGCTCCATTCTGCTGCAAACCTTCGGCAAGACATAAGGTTGCATACCCCGTATAGGTGCCCACTTCCAAAATGTATTTGGGGGAAATCAATTTGGAGAGCATACTCAATACCCGACCCTGCAAATGACCACTCAACATCCTAGGTTGAAGTATCTTTTGCCAAGTTTCTTTACTTAATGCCTGTAAGATCTCCGGTTCGGGTTGGGAGTGAGCCACAACGTACTCATCTATTTTCGGGGGTAAAAAATCCATTAGCCTAAAATTCTATTCACTAGCTTTTCACGGGCAACTTTATCGTCACCACACAACCACTGCAGTACATTATCTTCCCAAATAGAGTCACATTGATCTTGCGATAAGATATTGCGTTCCATAGCGAGATCTAAAATTTTACCTGGATACGAAGACTGTGATTCGCTTTCCATTTCACCAAGCGGGTAAGGGTCATCCAATCCCATGAGTACTTGATCCGAACCCTGATTTTCAATAAGCAATTTCAAACCGCCAGTATCATGTACCAGGGTGTCAAAGAAAATATTTTTATGCCCAACCGCCTTCCTTGGATGTGACTTTCCTTCAAATAAATCGGGGCGACCATCAAATCCTTGAATACGTCGGCCCAAATTAATCTGTGCCAATTGCCCGCCATGCGCAAAGCAAGTACGCATATTTGGGTACTTATCGGCATATCCGTTCAATGTCAAGAAATGGTAGGCATCTGCGCATTGCGCCAACATCCAGATTAAATGAAAACGCCAAGATGTGTTCTCTAAAAGGATGAATTTTTCGCCGTCATAAGGATGAATTTCAACCGCGAGATTATATTTGCTAGCCAATTCAAAAATAGGTTCGTTCTCTTCATCAAAAATACACCGCCAAGTGCCAATTGTATCCATGTAATGTGTGGGTAAACACAGTAGTTGCATACCCAATTCTTCCACACAACGCTCAATTTCCCAAAGGGCGCCACGTACAAATCCTGGATGTACCACAAATCCGCATGTAAACTTTGAAGGATTGTCATGTTGGACCTTCGCGTTAAAATCATTTTGAAACCGCAAGGCTTGTTTCATCTCTTCCACCCGAAGACCGTTTCCATACAACTGCGATAAATTTAGTACAACGGCATGATCGATATTAAATTCGTCCATCCATTCCAGTTTTTCATTCAAAAAGAAGCTGGAATCGGTCACAGGACGACTCCAGTTTTTCTGAAGCATAAATTTCCGATCCTTATCTACCCAAAAAATACCCTTATCCTTCATAAATTGAGGAATCTCCTCTGGATAGGGAAGCAAATGGGAATGGCCGTTAATACGTAGTTTTCGTTTCATATATGTTAGTTAGTACGGTTGGCGTGTCCCTATGGGTCGGGCTATTCACTGTATCCCTGTAGTGAAGTTACACTACTACAGGGGATGCCGTTGCTATCCCTCACGCGCTGTCTAAAGTTACAAAGATTTTGTTCGACCTCCGTCAACAGGGAGATTTATTCCATTTATATAGCTAGCCGCTTCGCTAGACAAAAAGCCTACAGCATTGGCAATTTCACCAGGTTGAGCAAAACGACGTGCAGGTACCAAGCCACGCATAAAGGCAGCGGCATCGTCTTCGGTTTTATTGAGCTTCTTCGCCGCATTGGAAACAATATCCGTGAGACGATCTGTAGCTGTAAACCCCGGAAGCACATTGTTTACGGTAATACCAAAGGGTCCTAGCTCATTCGCAAGGGTTTTGCTCCAACTAGCCACCGCACCCCGAATGGTATTACTTACTCCAAGTCCATCGATAGGTTGTTTTACAGAAGTTGAAATTATATTTATAATTCTCCCATAATCAGCCTGCTTCATTCCAGGAACTACTGCCTGCGTCAAAATCTGATTACAAACCAGATGTTGACTAAAAGCCTTGGTGAATTCATCGGTAGCGGCTTCAAAAATGGGACCTCCTTTAGGGCCACCAGTGTTATTTACAAGAATGTGAAATGTCTTTTCTTGAGTAATACTTTGAACCACCTTTTGCAAGGCGTCGGTATCACTAAAGTCAGCCACAAAATAATTGTGTTTTTGACCTTCGTCATGGGATAACTCAATAAGAGTTTCCTTCAATTTTTCCTCGTTTCTGGCCACAAGAGTCACGGTGGCACCTTGCAAAGCCAATTGCTTGGCAGTAGCTTTTCCAATGCCTGCTGTACTACCGCAAACCAATGCATTTTTATCAATAAGGTGTAAGTTCATTCTATAGTGTTTTTATCTCTTTTGGGTGAATTTATAAACTAACCAATGCTAGTCATACTTAATACATACATTTTTGGTTTCAGTAAAAAAGCGCAGCGCTTCAAAGCCTCCTTCGCGTCCAACACCACTAGCTTTCACACCACCAAAAGGAGTGCGTAAATCTCTGTTTAGCCAGGTGTTTACCCATACAATGCCTGCTTCCAACTGTTTAGAAACACGCATGGTTCTGTTTACATTACTGGTCCATAGCGTGGCAGACAAACCGTACTTTACACCATTAGCCATGCGCAATGCTTCTTCTTCAGTATCAAAAGGCATGATGGTAACTACCGGGCCAAAAATCTCTTCCTGATTTACCCGACATTGGTCATCATAGACTTCAATCACTGTGGGTTCCAAATAGTACCCTTGTTCTAAGCCGGCTACAGTTACAGCATTCCCGCCACATAACAAAGTGCCGCCTTCTTCTTGCCCTAAGGCTATATACGATTGAACTTTTTCCATATGCGGTTTGGACACCAAAGCCCCAACATTCGTAGTAGCATCAAAAGGATCTCCTACGTTGAGTGCTTTCACTTTAGCCACAAAATCGATTTTGAATTGGTCATAGATAGATCGTTCCACAAATATTCGGCTACCACATAAACATATCTGACCTTGATTGGCAAACGATGACCTTACCGTTACTGCCAGCATTTTATTATAGTCACAATCGGCAAAGATGAGATTTGGGTTTTTCCCACCTAATTCCAGCGATAATTTTTTAAACATTGGAGCCGCTGTACGAGCAAGATGTTGCCCTGTAGCCGTCCCTCCCGTAAAGGAAATAGCCTTAATATCTGGATGTTCTACAATAGCTTGCCCCGCTGAAGGACCCAAACCATGTACAATGTTTAAAACACCTTTGGGTAAACCTGCTTCTGAACATAATTCTCCTAAGAGGTATGCCGTCATAGGGGTTACTTCACTGGGTTTGGCAACCACAGTATTTCCAGCAGCGATGGCCGGAGCTACTTTCCATGTAAAAAGATATAGAGGTAAATTCCATGGCGAAATACATCCAACGACACCTATGGGTTGTCTTAAGGTAAAATTCATGGTGTTTAATCCAACACTTTCATGGGCTTCGCTCGAAAACTGAGTGATGGCATTAGCAAAAAATCGGAAATTGCTCGATGCTCTAGGAATATCCACAGCTTTAGCTAAAGATAGTGGTTTTCCGTTGTCCTTGGATTCCGCCGTAGCTAATCGATCTAGATTCTCTTCGATCAATGTGGCGAGCTTCAATAAAATTCTGCTGCGTTCTTCAATAGTGGTATTTGACCAACTGGGATAGGCAGTCTTGGCCGCTTCATACGCATCCGCCACATCGGTAGCATTCGAATTTGCGATTTGAGAATATACTTCTCCATTGGAAGGATTGTAATTATCGATCCATGCTCCCGATTTCGGTTCGCAATAGCTTCCGTTTATATAATTAAGGATCTTTTCCATCATTCGTCTTTTTACCAATATTCAAAAACTATTCTCTCAAATTATAACAACTTTTAGTTTAAGTCATAGGCTTATAGGCCATGGCCTTAATTTCCACTACCAAATTGGGGTGGGGGAGTTGGTGTACTGCGACCGTAGTACGAGCAGGCCCAGTTTCTTTGTTAAAATACTCGGCATATACCTTGTTGTATCCTCCAAAATCATTCATATTCACTAAAAAAGTAGTGACATCTACAACGTCCGCCATGGTGGCACCTTCCGTAGCCAGATAATCTTTAATGTTCTCTAAAACGGCTCGTGTTTGTGCTTCAACGTCCAAATGCATGGTTCCCATTTCATCTATTTGATGTACGCCTGCAAACGAGTTGTCCGGAAGTCGGGAACTAGTTCCGGAAACAAAAATATAATCACCGGCACGTTTTACGTGTGGGTAGGCCCCTCTTGGGGTTGCTTTTCCATCTACAAGTCTACTTTTCATCTGTTCAATATTTTATAACGGAGTATTTATTTTTATAAGTTTTTCACGATATCATCATCGTGGAGTATGTCATTGGTTTCCTGTTGTACCAGTATTAGTTTTTCTTTTAGTGACATTGCGTCTGTAAGTCTTTTTTCTGCCAATAAATTTAAAATGGCCTTGTCCTGTGCACGCCCTTTGCGCATGGCTTCAGAATAAGGAATGGCTTCGTGAAAGGTAACCAAAGAGTACTTGGAGTGATATTCATTCGGAAATTCCCCTTCAAATGCCATTTCCAATTTTCGCTTTTGCTGAAATAAAGGGTTCGCCGTATGCTCTTTCATTTCATGAAAATTATCTACGGCTAGGTCGGCAATAGCATCGGAGTCCTTTTTCCGTTCCGCTTCATAGGCCGTAAAAACAGTCTCCCAATTGCCTTGATGTTTTTCTAGAATGGAATCAAACACAACCACATCTTCAAAAGAGGCGTTCATTCCTTGTCCATAAAAAGGCACAATGGCGTGGGCTGCATCTCCCAGCAGACATGTCTTTCCGTAGGAGTGCCACGGAGAACATTTTATAGTACCCAGCGGACCTGTTGGGTTTTCAAAAAATTCTTCAATCAGATTGGGCATTAGCTCTAAGGCATCTGGAAATTCTTTTTGAAAGTATTCGGTAATACGTGCAGAGGTGGTGAGGTTTTCAAAACAATAGTCGCTGTTTTTATACGGAAGAAATAGAGTAACCGTAAAACTTCCATCCAAATTAGGCAACGCAATTAACATGTCTTCACCGCGTGGCCATATATGAAGGGCTCCTTTATCGGTTTTATATCCACCATTTTCAGTAGCGGGAATAGAGAGTTCTTTGTAACCATGCGTCAGCCATTCTTGGGAAAAACTGAATAAGAACTTTTTATGAAGAAACATATTTTTACGCACCGCCGAACCGGCACCATCTGTGCCTAAAATAATGGACGCCGAATGCGTAATCTTTTCACCGGTGTCGTAATTTTTGAAAATAGCCGAGCCGTTTTCAAAATCTACATGCTCGCAGCCATGATTAAAAATCAATGTCATATGAGCCATTTTTTCAGCAGCATCCAATAACAGCATATTGAGGCCCGGACGAGAGATAGAATTGATGTATTCATCTTCTCGACCACTATACGGACTTAAAAAAGTATTGCCTTGTGTATCATGAATCATGCGACCGTACATTGGAATGCACAATTTTTTCACTTCTTCTTCCAGTCCAACAAGCTTCATTCCTTTCATGCCGCGATCTGAAAAAGCAAGATTAATAGATCTTCCCGCATCTTGTTCTACCTTTCTAAGGTCAGGACGTTTTTCAATGAGAGTAACTTGATAGCCACGTTGCGCCATGCGTAATGCAAGCAAACTTCCACAAAGTCCGGCGCCTATAATTAGTATGTTTTCGGATTGACTCATAGCTACTGTAATACCTCTTTTAAACGAACAGAAAATTTGTATACATCCTCAAAACTGTTGTATAGAGGAACAGGCGCCACTCGAATTACATCGGGCTCTCGCCAATCACTTATCACACCCGCATTGGTGAGTTTTGTGTGTAAGCTTTTATCTGCAGCCAACACCTGAATAGATAATTGACATCCTCTTTCTTCCGCATTTCTTGGCGTTATAATTACAATACGATCGTCGTCTAATTTATCTATTAAAAATTCTAAATATCCTGTCAGTTTGATCGATTTTTCTCGGAGGTTTGAAAGACCTGCTTCCTCAAATACACCTAGGGAAGCGCGAATCGCCGCCATGGACAAAATGGGAGGATTGCTGAGTTGCCAACCTTCTGCCCCCGGAATGTTATCAAATTCATGCCGCATATTAAAACGGGTTTGCTTGTTATGCCCCCACCATCCGGCAAATCGTTTTAAGGTGTTATTATTTGCGTGGCGTTCGTGTACAAAACAACCGCCCAAACTTCCTGGTCCGCTGTTTAAATATTTATAGGTACACCAAACTGCGAAGTCGGCACCAGATTCGTGCAAATTTGGAGCGATATTCCCTACGCCATGAGCGAGGTCAAAACCAACCATACATCCATGGTCATGTCCAAGATCTACTATTTTTTTTAAAGGAAAAGATTGTCCGCTGTAATAATTGGTGCTTCCAATCATTAGCAACGCAATTTCATCTCCTTGTTCAGCCATGATAGCCTGCAAATCTTCAAACCTACAGAGGTCTTCTCCCTCCCTTGGCGCCCACAAAATAAGGCCGTCTTCAGGGTCAAAACCATGAAATTTTAGCTGGCTTTCTACGGCATATTTATCAGATGGAAACGCGTCGCTTTCAATAACAATTTTGTATCGAGATGCTGAAGGCTGGTAGAATGAGACCATCATTAAATGAAGGTTGGTGGTCAGGGTATTCATAATAACCACTTCGCTTGGCTTGGCGCCTACAATCTTGGCCATACTTACAGTTAAAAACTCGTGATACGGAAGCCATGGGTGCTTTGCTTCTGTATGTCCTTCAACACCTAAGTTAGCCCAGTCTTCTAATTCTAAACGGATATATTCCGAAGTATTTTTGGGCTGTAACCCTAATGAGTTTCCACACAAATAGACGAGTTCTTCGCCTGCTTGATTGGTTGGGATAAAAAAATTATTTCGAAATGATGCCAACGGATCAGTGGCATCGCATTTTTTTGCATACTCTAGGGTGTTTTCGAACATTGGGTAGCTGATTTTACTCCTAACAAAAATAGGAATTAAAATTCGTTTCGCATAGTATCACGAAAAGGCCCTAAAACCTCTGGGATTGCATCAAGAAAATCGCAATTATTTGTTGCTCAAATTTAACTGCGCGACAGATAATTATGTGTGTTTTCTCTGGCAATAAGGTCGAAACTTTCTTCATCCAATACGGCCTTGGTTTCTATGAACAGATCCTTGTCTGACTTGTGATTACGAACCACATAGAAATCGGTGCCAAACAAAACACGACTTCGTAGTTTATTTTTACCGGTATAATGAGTTGCTTTTTTGTTCACCGAAGGCTCGGCTAAGTAGTTTTTATGTTCCGCTTCAAAGGACTCACTTTTTTCTAAAGTGTATTGCAACAATGGATAGATAGATGGTTTGCTTATAATGTAACTTAGATCTGCATAGATATTTTCATAATCAATCATCATACTGCATATAATTGAATACCAATCGGCTTTATTCCAAAGATCATTTATTTTATACCATGAAAATTTACCTTTCGTCTTACCACTGCCAGAAGTTGTCATGAAATTAATCGCTTCTTCCGGATTACGCATTAAACGCTGACTATAATTTTGCCGATCTTGTTCCATATAGCGGGTCCATTCTTCTTCTCCACCGTAATGTGCGAGACATACTTTTAAATTAGAAAGATTATGTTGGATGCTATCTTCTTCTTCCGAGTAACCGAAAAGTTGGCGTACTTCACTATTCTCCGCAGTGTTTTGTATTACTATTTTCAGAAACTTCTCTTCTACGAGACATAGGTAATTTAAAGGGTGTGTAAAATTGTTCTGGAAATCGACATTCTTTGCCTGTGGTAATAGTTGTGGCTCGAATTCGCCGTCCATGGTATATTTTTCTTTAAACACGGGATGGAAGTTCCATTCTTTTTGCTTGGCGCCCCGATAGAAGATGGTCCCATGCACACAATGTGTCATAATAGGAATATTATTCTCTGACGCATATCTCCAAATTGGTAGTAAATGCTCATCGAAAGGGTAATATCCCAAGGCTGGATAAATTTTGAATCCGCTAAAATTACGATCCTCCATATAGGTTTTTACAAAACAATCACCCAGAGACATTTTATTGTTTTTGATGGTATAATTAAAGAAGGAGGCACCCTCTTCAGCCACGCGGCGAGGATCGACAAAAAGGAAGGGGTAATATGCCTCTTTAGGCCTTTCAATTTCGATTTCGGTTGTAACACCATTTTCAATGACTTCTTTCGTGATGGTTTCTTTTATGAAATCCCAAAGTTCTCGCATCTGATATTTGTAGACATCACTAAAGTCATACTGGGTCCAACCTTTTTTAAGAAGTTTTGGCTTTGAATCGAGTACGCCTTTGGTCAGTTTTGTCTTTCCGGCACCCATGTACTCCATATCCATAGGCAAGATCACAATACTAGAGTCTGGAGGCAATTGACTCAATGCTCGTGAGGCCACACGACTTTGTTTTTCATAAAACGCAAAACGACCCAGTAGGTAGTACCGATCAATAAGATTGAGGGTGTTTTTACTCAGTAATTTTTTTAGTAGCGGAAAGAAGCTTTTCAATATAAAAAGTATCAGTTTCCGACTCCATTTTACAAACCAAATAACCACCACCACCCATACTATTTTAAAGATAAGAGGAAGTTCGTAATACAGGTAGTATTTGGACAACTGTTTTTTAAAGGCTTCTACTTTTTCAATAGTATCAGGGTCTATTGTAATCAAACTTGCGAGGAACTCTAGAAAAAATAGTGCAGCGACTACCGAGAGCCACAATCCTATGATACGCAAGGGTAACTTAAGATACCAACGTTTGCTAATATAGAACTGTCTTTTGGTTTTGGCCCGTTCAAGTTGTCTATAGTTGTACTTTTCTTCCCCAAATCTCTTTTTGTTTTTACGTTTATGATACGCCTTAAATCGATTCATCATCCAACCAGTGTGTATTAAATAATAAAATGGCCAAGGAAGGATGGTTTTGGCCAAATATGGAGGTACAAAGTTACCTGTGAACACATGGGTATGAGCATTGATAATGTTCTTTTTCTTGTCAGTAGTTGGCATAACTCTTACGTATTTGATGTCTTAAATTACTGAAAATATAACTGGGGAAGATATTGTAATATACAAATAAAATAAGAAGGCCCTGACGCGAGCTGCTCAGAAAGTGCTACATGCTATTGTTTATGAAGCTATGTGATTAGATATGCATACCATATCGATTTCGGCAAGAAAGAAAGACATTATTCAATAGATATGTTCGAGAAGTATAATTTGAAACCACCAGTGCTGTCTTGATGCATTTTTGAGATGGTAATACCTTTAAAAGTTTCATAGTCCTCCCAGGTATTTATCAAACGAGCGATACTATCATTGCCTTCTCTAAACCCCCATTCTTCGATAACAAAATCTTTAGAGTAGTAGAAATCATACGCGTCTCCTGGGGTATAACCACCTTCGTTTCCATATACAACCGTCAATACGTTAAGTGTGTCTTTAGAAATAGGTGCAATGACATTTTGTTTTTCTGAAAAAGTCGTTCCCTCGTCCCAAACAAGGTTGAACGGAGCTAGTAACCAATATGTATCATTAATAAATGAAGCATCAGCTCTTTGCGTTGTGCTATCCACTTTTTTATGATTAAAATGTACTGTGTCCGCACCCGATACGAGAGTAACATCATTGCTTTTTGGATTCCATGTCCATGAACGTTCAAAATGACCTTCTCCACGATCTACGTTAAATGTAAACCGAAGGGTGGAAACATCTTTCCAGTTATCGTACCCATTTTTGTTAGCGATGGCTTCTGCAGTACTTAGAACACTAACATCGGTAGCATCCTGTTCTATTTTATCAAGCTCGCTTGATTCATTCGACTTTGAATCACTTTTACACCCAATTAAAAGCGTAAGACCAATCAAAAAAAGAAATCCAGTTTTCATGAAGTAATATTTTCAGTAAAAGTACGGAAAGATGGGATTAGCTAATACTATAATTTGCTATTTGAACCGAATAGAAACAAAAAAGGCCCTTTTTTGATAAAGGGCCTCAATTGTGGAGATGTTGATATTACTCAACTACCAATGTATATTGTGGCGTTGGGTTAAGAGGACAGAAATATACATATTCTCCTTTTGCAAGAGTAACTTCCTTAGAAGTCTCTTTTGTTCCAGTAGCTACAGGACTAGTTACATAAGCGTTTTTAATATGAGCATCGGGATTACTTTTAGGAGCTAAAACAAATCCTACATTATGATCTACATTGCTATTGGCAATTTCAAACACATATGTACCTGCAGATAGTGTTATTTGTTTTTGAGTAAACTCACCTGTGGTTTGTTCCAGTGATACGATTTTAACTTCTTTTTTCATCATTTTGTCTTGTGCATTTGCGGTTGTGAATAACCCAAACATTACTACGACAAGGAGTGCTAATTTTTTCATTTTTCTATTATTTATATGGTTTATATTTTAATGTCATATATAATTCATATTGACAAGGCAAAGATGCGATAGGAATATGCATACTGAGTTGTTTCTTTTTCCCGAGGGCTTGTCTTTTTTTCCTGAAAGAGGTATATTTTCACCTTAAATTGATGTTATGGACGTTAATAAGGCTTTTGAGATTAATAAGGATACATGGAATAAAAAGGTGGCCATTCATGCCGCTAGTGATTTTTATGACTTAGAAAATTTTAAAAAAGGAGTGTCTTCTTTGAACAAATATGAACTCGAAGCTCTTGGCGATGTTCGCGAAAAGTCTCTACTACATTTGCAATGCCACTTTGGACAAGATACATTAAGTTGGAGCAGAATGGGAGCTCGATGTACTGGAGTTGATATCTCCACCGAATCTATCAAATTGGCACGTGAATTAACAACAGAACTTGATCTGGATGCTCGGTTTGTATGCTGTAATGTGTTAGATACCTCTAAGCACGTTTCAGAAAAATTTGACATTGCTATTACAAGTTATGGTACCATTGGCTGGTTGCCTGAGTTGAAAGGTTGGGCACAAATGATCGCTGAACGTCTCAATGATAAGGGTGTTTTTTATATGGTTGAATTTCATCCCATTGTTTGGATGTTTGATTATACACAAAAGTCTCCCCAAATGGTGTATGGATATCACCAAAAGGATGTGATCTATGAGGAGTATACGGGAACCTATGCAGATCCCTCATCAAATATGATAAGTAAGGAGTATGGTTGGAATCACGGTTTGGGAGATGTAATTACTGCCTTGGCGGAAGCGGGATTGCAAATAGAATATTTGAACGAATTGGATGAGTCTCCGTATAATGTTTTTCCTGGTTTGATAGAGAATGAAGAAGGAATGTTTGAACTTCCGGGTAAAATGTATCCACTGCTGTTTGAGCTTTCTGCGCGTAAAATATAGCCTTTGTCTAAAAATAAACAAAGTGGAATAGGCACACTCGTTGGTCGCTTAACCCGCATTGTCTTACGACCTTCTTTTTACAGTCCCTGAGTGTGCCTATTCCACGATGATTATCTATGCCATGCGCTTATAATTTTGTAAAAAATGAACCACCTTATGTTGTGGCATTTCGCATGGTTTCAAGTATTGATCATGTAGGGTGATATAGTAGTTTAAACTAATGAAATTAGAGCCACCCAATTCTTTAGCAAAAACTTTAATACTATCTCCACCATTGAAATCTGTTCTTGTTACTCCATACTTTTTGTTCTTATACAAAACCTCGCCATAACCAAGATCAAATTGTTTGATCTTGGTTAATAAAGAGTTGTTATCGAAGCTTTTCTTCAAGGACATATGCTATTATACGGTTACCTTTAATTTGTCCGAGTGAAGTGTTCTTAACTTAGCAATCTTCGGAGAAATAACAACACGGCAATATCCTTGTTCACTATTATTTCTGTAATAATCTTGGTGATGATCTTCAGCTTCAAAGAACTCCTTCAAAGCACTTACTTCGGTCACGATTTCTGTTTCAAAGTATGGCATCATTTCTTTGATAACTACTTCAGCTATTTCTTTTTGAGTATCGTTATGATAATAAATAACCGACCTGTATTGAGTTCCTCGATCTGCACCTTGTTTGTTTAGGGTGGTAGGATCGTGGCTCGTCATGAAAATAACAAGTAGCTCTTCATAAGAAATATGGTTAGGGTCAAATGTGATTTGAACCACTTCGGCGTGTCCCGTCAAACCAGAACATACTTCTCTATATGTAGGTTTTCCAGGGGCATCGCCGCCACTATACCCAGATACTATTTTTTCAACTCCATTTATTTCTTGAAAAACGGCTTCAATGCACCAAAAGCAACCACCACCTATGGTAGCAACTTCATAGTTATTCATTTTATCTTTAGTTTTCATCTCTTTCAATTTTTATAGATTCAGAATTTATGCAATACCTCAAACCACTAGGTTCGGGGCCATCAGGAAACACATGACCTAAATGTGCATCACAGGTGTTACATACTGTCTCAATTCGTACCATTCCAAAAGAACCGTCTTTTATATATTTAATAGCGTTCTCTTTTATTGGCTGCGTGAAGCTAGGCCAACCTGATCCTGAGTTAAACTTAATGCTCGAATCGAACAGAGGTGTGTTACAACAGAGGCAATTGTATTTTCCTGCGTCATAAATACTACATAGTGCACCACTGTGAGGAGCTTCTGTTCCCTTTAGTCGAGTAATGTTATACTGACTTGACGTTAAAAGCTCTTTCCATTCTAATTCGGTTTTTTCTACACGTCGATCGGGTTCCGGATTACCGTTAACCGTATACCCCATTACATCTTTCCATGTTAACATAATTTATCCTTTCTTTTATTTCTTACTATGCAAAAGTATGCCTTCCCCTAAAATCAGAATAGGACATATTTCCCTATTATATACCTGTTTTTCCCTTTGAAATTTCTTACCATTGTACATGCATATTTTGATGAGTAAACTTGAGGTGATTTCTAGATTATGTAAATACATGTGATCTCCGGTGAATTAATATATTTTTGTAAATTCGACCTATCAGCCAACCATCTTTATAATGAATTATACTTTCTCAAATTTTTTTCATAATAGTCATTTTTCATTGACCGACTTTAATTGTGCAAATTTTGACCAAAAGGAGGGAGAAAGATCTTATTACAAAATCATATGGGCAAAAGACAATGACGTAATGGTCGGGGTAGATGGATATCATGTTACTATCATGAAAGACCATATAGGCTATTTTACCCCGCTAAATATCTTACGGGTGGAACCTTATACCAAGGGAGCCGTTTCCTATAGTTTTAATCGCGAATTCTATTGCATCAGAGATCATGATAAAGAAGTTTCCTGTAATGGTTTTTTGTTTTTTGGATCTTCTTTACCTCCTATGTTAAAACTGGACGAAAAAGAGAAGGAGAGTTTTGATCTACTGTTACGTTTCTTTATTGAAGAGTTCGAAAATAAAGATCATATTCAAGGTGAAATGTTAATGGTGCTGCTGAAGCGGTTCTTGTTAAAGTCTACCAGACTCATGAAGGAGAATTTAATTGACCCAGGACTTAAGGACGATAAGTTAGATATTATAAGGCAGTATAATTTATTGGTAGAAACGCACTTTCGAGAAAAACATCGTGTTGCAGACTATGCCGATCTTTTGTATAAATCTCCCAAGACTTTAGCCAATTTGTTTGCAAAGTTTAATAATTTATCTCCCTCCATGGTGATTAATCAAAGAATCATTCTTGAAACGAAGCGATTGCTTCGGTTTTCCGATAAGCATCTAAGTGAAATTTCGGAGGAGCTAGGTTTTGCTGAAACCTCTCACTTTTCCAAATTCTTCAAAAAACAAGTGGGAATATCTCCCAGAGAATACAAAAATTCTCAACCGTAAATAGAATTATTTTCTACTCGTATTTCATTAAGTTTTAAGGAAGATTAGTCCTTTTTTAGGGAAAAAAGACCTCTTTTTTAAGCACCCTCCTGCGCTATTTTTGCCTTGTTCATTTGATACAACAGACACGATTCTTGTTAATCTGTGATGTTTTGCATTTAACAGACGTGAATATTAAATATAATTTGAATTTGTGGAATAAAGAGATAACATAAGACATCATTGTTATCATGTATGTGCACAAACCAAAAAAGTAGAAAATGTCCAATTGATTAAGATATGATGATTCTAACTTTACTAAGTGAAAAATTGCGAATTATTAAAGTAATAACATAATAGTATGAACAGTTTTTTACAATACGAATCGCACATACTTTTTCTTCATAAAACAATAACCATCTATTAGAAGTATACTGTATGCATTTTGACGAATCCTTAAAAGATTTCATTTTAACTGCTGATGTTTATAAAAACCAACCTATAGAGGTGGTTAACCTGCATTCAAATTATATTATTTGGATTAAGGAAAAGGGATGTACCTGTAGTGTAAACTTTAAAGAGGAAACATTCAAAGGAAACACACTTCTATTTTTAAATCGGGGAGAGATTTTTGAATGTGATATTGATGATTATCAAGAAATAGTTGTCATTCATTTTAATCCGCTTTTCTTCAACTCGGCAACGTTCATTTGTAAGTTCTGTTTTAATTCACTGGTATATGTTGATGCTGCCGCTGTCTCTTTTACAAAAGCTGACGGTAAAAAAGTTGAACGAGCTCTTGATACAATAATACAGATACATGACGATCCATCACATGCTACTTTAATGCAATTGGACGAATCTCTGAGTCAGATATTAATTCAAGGTTTGGCGGTTAAATTAAGAAAGCAATATCCATATGTTATTGGATTCATTGAAAATGTTGAAGAGGTTTATAAAGAAGAACATGTGATTTCGGAATATGCTTCAAAGTTGAGTGTTGATCCCAAAACATTGCTTCAAAAATTTAGAAAACTCGAAATGAAGAACCCGGGAGGGGTTGTAAAAGCAAGAGTGCTTATTGAGGCGAAACGATTACTTGCCTACACCGATATGACAACAAGAAAAATTTGTTATGAGATAGGATTTGATGATCCGGCCTATTTTTCGCGATTTTTTAAAAAAAATACCTCCATGACACCCTTGGAGTTTCGAGGAAAATTTGCAAAGAAAAATATAGAAACTTGATTTACAGGAAGCTGTCACGATAAAAAGAAGAAAAATGTCCAATCAATTCAGAAATGAGGCTTCTACATTTGTTAATAATGATTGCTGATACTTGAAAGGTTACTAAAAACATGAATAATTTTTTACACTTATTAAAGCAATTACATCTGGAAGAAGCCATGATGAAATCCATTCATCCTAATGTTAATATTATCCTTAACGGTAAGGAGCGAAGAAGTTCAAAGAATGAATGGATGCGATATATTAAAACCAAGGTTTTAAATCGCTTCAATCGGGTGGTTCAATTTGATATTACCAATGTAGAGATAGACAAACAAAATATGTCTTTTCACATTTTCATGGCCTGTAGAAAATATAATGGAGAATGGTTTTTTACAGAAATACATGTAAATAACATTTGGAAGAACAACCGAATAATACAAACTGAATATAAAACAATCAACTTTTAATCTAGAAAATATGTTAAGACTAATTACAACTCGATTTTGTCTGCCGGTTATTTTAATAATAGCGCTGGTTTCATGTAACAATGAAGTAAAAGAAACTTACAAAGACATTAGTTATTTCACAATCAATGAGTCAGGAGATCTTGAAAGACCACAAGATTATCGAACTTGGATATATGTGGGTACTCCCGTAACTCCAAATGACATGAATAACGGGAAAGCTGCCTTCCCTGAATTCCATAATGTGTATATGGACCCTGTGAGCTATGACTACTGGAAAGAGAATGGAACTTGGAGAGAAGGAACTATTCTTATTAAGGAACTTATTGGAGTAGGAAGTAAAGCCGCTGTAAGTGGTAATGGATACTTCATGGGCGAATTTATTGGCTTGGAAGCTACTATTAAAAGTAAAAAACATTTTCCAGACGAACCTGGAAATTGGGCATACTTTAGTTTTACTAATCCAACAGAAGGAACATTAGCAGAAACAGGAAAAGCATTTAAAACAAATCAATGTAACGCTTGCCACGATGCGAGTGCTGCAGATGACTTTGTATTTACACAATATTACCCTGTTTTAGCTGCGGCAAAAGGAGTTGGTAAAGATGTTACTCCTGAAGATGCTGCACGAAGAGTAGCTGCTGCTGCATCCATGGAAGCGAAAAAAGAAGTAGGAGAGTGGGAAGCTGGCGCTCCTACACCTGATAATTTAACGTTAGATATTCCTTTAGATAAGGAAACACTTTTTACTTATTTAAAAGAAGGAAAGTATAAGAGCTTTAGCAATAAGGAAAAAGAAATGCACGCTTCTTTGGGACCCCACCAGAAACTTGGGTTGCCAGTTCGTGTATTCATGAATGATCTTATCGCTGAATCTCTGGAAAATGGGAATGATGAACATCCGTTAGGTTCCATAATCGTAAAAGAAATGTTTACTGAAGATAAAAGCCCTTATGGATGGGCAGTAATGGTAAAAACCCAGGATAAATCAGATAATGGTAATGGTTGGTTTTGGTACGAAGTAACAGACGATAATGACGCTTCAAAAATAGCGGCCATAGGAAATGGAGTTGAGGGCTGCTATAGCTGTCATGCCATTGGCGAAGACATGGTTAGAACCGCTTTCCCTTTACAATAAACAATAAGATAGTAATATAATAACTTAACACTAAAATGTAAATAATGATAAAGCAACTTAGATTAGTAATGATGGCCTTGGCATCTTTAGCCATACTATCCTCTTGTTCGGGTACGCAACAAGGTGATAGCAATTACAAAGATGCTAGTTTTTTCAGCATGAACGATGCTGGTGAATTGAATCGCCCTAAAGGGTTCAGAAGTTGGGTATATGTTGGTACCCCATTGACACCAAATGATATGAATAACGGAAAAGCAGCTTTTCCTGAATTCCATAACGTTTACATAGATCCTGTGAGTTACGATCACTACAAAAAAACAGGAACTTGGAGAGAAGGAACAATCCTTATTAAAGAACTAGTGAGTGTTGGAAGTAAGGCAGCCGTGAGTGGAAATGGTTATTTTATGGGAGATTTCATTGGCTTGGAGGCAACTATTAAAAGCAAGAAACATTTTCCAAATGAGCCAGGAAACTGGGCTTATTTTAGCTTTACCAACCCTACAGAAGGAACGTTAGCAGAGACAGGAAAGGCTTTTGAAACTAATCAATGTAATGCGTGTCATAATGCCAGTGCTGGTGATGACTTTGTATTTACACAATATTACCCGGTTTTAAGTGCAGCTAAAAATGCTGGAGAAAATGTAGCTCCAGAGAATACAGCAAAAAGGGCGGCAGCAGCAGGGAATTAAAAAGAATAATCATTTTTTCTAGATGATTTATTAGTGGTTGAGCCCAGGTATGTTTTTCGATGTTCGCTCGAAAAATTGCTTGGGCTTTTTAGTATTAATATACTTACAAATCTATTTTATTAATGATACTGAATAGAAAATTAAGCACTGTGTTTTTAATAACAATGGTGCTATTTGTTTTTGTCATAGGAACTGCACAAACCAATAAAGATGGGCATGAAATAGAAACATCTCATGAAAACGCGTCAGGTGAAGCTGGTATTTTTGAAACGGTAGTTTCTGGGTTGTTCTTTTATACACCGGAACATGATAATGTGGATTTAGCCACTGAAATTCACGTAACCTATTGGGTTACGCACACATGGGCTTTTGGTGTTGGATATACGTTGATCTTTGAAGAAGAAAATCGTATTGGACACGAACTGGCAGCTTTGACGAGTACAAAACCTTGGCCTTTTCTTACGGTGAACTTTGGACCAAGCTTTACGCTGCCTAATTCTGAAGAAGACTTTGCGGTGTCAGGCTATGTGGAAGGAGAATTCAATATAACTATAGGTAAGTTACACGGGGGCCCCGTAATTGGAACATTAGTTGGAGAAGAGTTCACATTGTTTGGAGGCCTTCACTTGGCACACGAATTTTAACCTTAAACTATAAAGTTGTCTAACATTCGAAAATATCTCATTTTTTGAAAAACTAACCCGCATAAAAAGAATATGAAGAAAAGAAATATACTAATTGGCATTGTAGTTATTTTTATTGCAATGCAATTTTATCGTCCCAATAAACCAGTTTTTGTAAATGCTACTTTAGATGATTTCCTTTTATATGAAAAGGCGCCCAAAGAAGTGGCTAATCTCTTCAAAACCTCATGCTATAATTGTCATTCAGATCAAACGGAAACCTTTTGGCATAATACCATTGCACCCGTCTCTTGGTGGACAGACGGCCATGTAAAAGAGGCAAGATCCAACCTTAACTTTTCAAATTGGGCAACTTACGATACGCGTGATAAAAGAGCAAAATTATCGGCTATTGCCGTGAACATTAAAGAAAACACGATGCCATTAAAATCTTATGTTTTAGCCCATTCTGAGGCTAAACTTTCAGAAGAAGAAAAGAAGAAAATCATGGATTGGTTATTTACGGTAGATACAGAGTAACTACTAATGCTCTGCAGTGTCCTTCAACAAATGAGGGAATTTTTTCTGAAAGCGTCGTAACCTTGGTATAGATACATTCTGAATATATGGATTTCCAGGATTTAGTTTTTCATAATCTTGATGGTAGTCTTCACCTACCCAAAATTTCTGAAAGGGCAATACCTGGGCGGCGACTTTATCTCCGCCTAATTCGGCATTGAGTAATTTAATCTTTTCATCAATAATCTGCTTTTCGGCTGCATTTTGATAAAAGAGAATAGATCGATACTGAGAACCCCTATCTGGTCCCTGACCATTTACTTGTGTTACGTTTTGCGAACCGAAGTAAACATCCACAAGATCGCTAAAACTAATCACAGAAGCGTCGTATATGATCTCTACGGCTTCAGCATGGCCGGTAAGTCCTGTATTACTACTTCTGTATGTTGGGTTTTCTGTGTGGCCACCACTATATCCAGAAATAGATTCTTTAACTCCTTTAACACTTTCATAGACTGCTTCCACGCACCAGAAGCATCCACTGGCAAAATAAGCGCGAGAAAGACCATCTGTACTTTTAACTTGCACAGGTGCTTGTTCTTTTTGAGCAATGGTTTCTGCTTCTTTGTTTTTTTGATTACCCGGTTGACATGATCCTTGAACTACTAATAGTAGTGAAACTGCAACAAATACAATGTGTTTTTTCATCGTGCGCTAGTATTGATTAATCTGCCAAATAGGTCGAAATTTTGTAAAAACCCTTTCAAAAAGATATAAAAAAAGCCTTCACAGATTGGAAGGCTTTTACAGATGTTTTCTTGAAAGAGTTTATTTTATTTTTTTAAATAAACTTTCCATTTTTTCACGCTCTTCACTGGCCAAATCTGGATCTACCAAAATTCTACCACTGTGTTCATCGGTGATTATTTTTTTACGTGAGGCGATTTCCATTTGTACTTGCGGCGGAATCGTAAAGAAAGATCCCCCAGAAGCACCACGCTCTACAGGAACCACGGCTAAGCCATTTTTTACATTGGTACGAATCCGTTTATAGGCATTTACCAAACGCTCCTCTATTTTCTTTTCGAAGTTTTCAGAATGTTTGATCAACGATTGTTCCTCTTTGTCTGTTTCAGCAAGAATTTCATCCAATTCACCTTGCTTATGCTTCAAGTGCTCTTCGCGTTCAGCAACGCGTTCTTTGGTCTCGTCAATTACTTGACCCTTAATCTCAATCTGAGCCTTATGTTCTTTAATATGCTTTTCAGCCAATTGAATTTCCAATTCTTGATATTCAATTTCCTTACTTAAAGAATTGTATTCTCTATTGTTACGAACATTGTCTTGTTGTCCCGTATATTTTTTGATAAGTGCCTTAGCTTCTTCAATAAGGTTTTTGCGGTCCTTGATGTTATCTTCAATAACCTTAAGATCGCTTTTCAGTTTGTCAAGGCGAGTGTTCATCCCGGCAACCTCATCTTCCAAGTCTTCAACTTCCAAAGGAAGTTCTCCACGAACATTTCTGATTTCATCAATTCTCGAGTCGATCAATTGAAGATCGAACAATGCTCTTAACTTCTCTTCTACAGTATTTTCGCTTTTTGCAGCCATATTTTAAAAATAGGTAATAGGATTCGTGTTTATTTGTGATAAAACGACCTCGCCTGCCGGCAAGGCAGGTGCAAAATTAGTGATTTTTTTGCTAAGGAAAGAAACTAATAGCTCTTTTGTGTATTGTTCGCTTTCATAATGACCAATGTCTGCGAGAACGATGGCCTTTTCTGCTTTGAAAAAGTCGTGATATTTGAAGTCGGATGAAACAAAGATATCCGCGCCAGCTCCTTTGGCTGCTTCAATGGCAAAGCTACCGCTTCCTCCCAAAACTGCTACCTTTTTTATGGGAGAACCCAATAAGCCAGAGTGTCGTATACATTCTGTTTGCATAGTCCCTTTGAGCTGAGTGAGAAAATCTTTTTCAGATACGGCAGTTTCGAGTTCTCCTATCATGCCCATTCCTATATGTTGATTCGTGTTTTCAAGCGTGGTTATTTCATAGGCTACTTCCTCGTAGGGATGGGATTCGAACAAGGCTTTGAGAATGTTACTTTTTTTATGTTTTTGAAAGGTAATACCAATTTGGATTTCATCTTCATAATGAGTCTCTCCTTTACTCCCTATTACAGGGTTTGCATCTTCTGTTGCATGAAAGCTACCCGAACCTGATATATTAAAGCTACAATTTTTGTAGTTTCCTATAGTGCCTGCCTCAGCTGCAAACAGAGCCTCTCGCACTTTTTGGGCATCAGTAACTGGTACAAAAGTGGTGAGCTTTTGAATGGTTCCCGATTGCGGAATTAAAATTTGTCGGTTTTTAAGATGAAGCTTTTGACATATCATTGCATTTACACCATTCCAGGCATTATCTAGTGCGGTATGAATCGCAAAAATGGAAATATTATGTTGTATTGCTTTAAGTACAACCCGCTCCACATAGGTTTTACCAGTAATTTTCTTTAAACCTGAAAAAATAATGGGATGAAAACTCACAATGAAATTACAGTTGTTTTCGATAGCTTCGTCAACAACTGCCTCTAGAGTGTCTAATGTTACCAATATCCCGGTTATATCATTATTAATATCACCTACTAACAAGCCAGTATTGTCAAAATCTTCGGAATAGGATAGAGGAGCCAACTCTTCCAATATATGTATTACATCTTTAACCTTCATTGTGCTACAATTTGCGTAAAGATAAACGATTCCTATTTTTTGAAATGTAAAAGAGCTAAATTATATAAGCTATTCTGAAAAGTGAATAAACAGATTTGTGTTTTCAATGGAATTAGTACTTTCGTTGAATGAAGTTATTACGGAAGATACTGTTTCCTTTTTCCATATTGTATGGTTGTATTATAGTGATACGTAATTTTTTGTATAACAAAGGTTGGCTGGAAAGCCGAAACTACGACATTCCTATTATTTGTATTGGTAATTTGTCTACAGGAGGTACTGGGAAATCACCCATGACCGAATATTTGATTGATTTTCTTCAGAATGATTATAAAGTGGCGGTTTTGAGCCGTGGATATAAAAGAAAGACTAAAGGTTTTGTCGAGGTATTAGAAAATAGTACCGTACAAGAAGTGGGTGATGAACCCCTTCAGTTTAAGCAGAACTTCCCGAATATTGCCGTCGCTGTTTGTGAAGATAGAAGAAAAGGTATAGAAGTACTTAAAAAGAATGCAGAAGTAATTTTATTGGATGATGCCTTTCAGCATAGAAAAGTAAAGGCCGATACCAACATTCTGCTCACTCCTTTTAATGACCTCTATATTGATGATTTTATGCTGCCCACGGGAAACTTACGCGAACCTAGTAGCGGAGTGCAAAGGGCAGACATAGTGATCGTGACCAAATGTCCTAAAGGTATTGCCTATGCCAGCTT
>Ga0316204_10002018_pt1 | contig 49232 bp, 42 predicted proteins | sample 6monrhotite_MG_2_FD_205661 | JGI IMG/M metagenome (GOLD analysis project Ga0316204, IMG submission 205661) | Microbial mat bacterial communities from mineral coupon in-situ incubated in ocean water Damariscotta River, Maine, United States -... | ecosystem: Environmental > Aquatic > Marine >... | reverse complement strand
CTTTGAAAATGTTTAGAGCAAGCAGTTTGTTTTTGTCATTCGCTATTAATCTAGCTTGGCTAATTGGCAGCCTGAGGTTGTGGTATGATGGACTTATTTGTCATCTGAATGACTAAACACAATAATATCAAACCAATGCCAAACCAGCCAATTGCACTGAATTTTTCTCCTACTATCAGCACTGCCATAACAGTGGCAAGTGCAGGCTCAAGTAAGGTCAAAAGTGTCGCATGGCTGGCTGCAACATAGTTAAGCCCATAACCAAACAACACATACCCTAAAAACATCGGGATAATTGCCATATATAACGCAATCAGTGAGTAGGATGTTGATGCAAATAAATTGTCACCAGTGAATAAGAGAGAAGGCAGCAGTAATAAAGCCGCTAAACCAAACATACTTGCCATTGCTGATTTTGAATGGATATCCTGATCTATCAAACATTTAGCCACCCAAGAGTAGAGTGCATAACTTAACCCAGCAAGCAAACCAAGTAACATGCCAAAATAATGTTGCATTGTTTGAGTTTGCTGCTGAATATCATTTACTTTTCCCATGGATAACAGGGCGATACCCACAGCACCAATGGCAAAACTGATGAACCATTTAGTAGATACTGACTTTTTGCTAATTAGACACTCCAGTAGCACAGTAAAAAATGGCGCACTGGCGAGCGAAACCACTGTACCTATGGCTACGCCAGATAAACGCATAGAGCTATAAAATGCTAATGGGTAAACGGCAACCGACAGCCCACCCAGCAATAATAATTTATACTGAGCTAATAGTTTTGAGCTATCTTTTTTTAAAGATTTCAGTGAACTCAATACAAGTAACAAACCACCTAATCCCATGGCAAATGCTCCCGTTGCTAATGGACTGACATTTGGCGTGAAGCTGGCTGCTGTTCCCGTGGTTCCCCAAAACAAACATGCAATAATAATGGCTACACTACCCCGAAAAATTTGGTTTTGAAAAGGCATTGAAGGCTCCAGAAATGGTTGAAAAATCTAAAGGTAGTGTAAATAGAAAGTAGTCAGATGATTGTGCAGTACAGACGCTATTATTGGCAGGTTAGCCGTTTTTATTGAGAAAACGAACTTGGGGATAAGCCATAATACTGTGAAAATCGTCGACTAAAGGCGGATAAATCAGCATAGCCCACTTGTTCTGCAATGATCTGGATGGGGTAATCTGTATGCATCAAAAGGGCTTTCGCTTTTTCCATGCGTTCTTTAGTCACGTGTTTTGACACACTTAACCCTAGCTGCTGACTAAATACCTTTTTAAATTGGGTTTGACTTAAACAGGCTACTTTAGCCAAGGTTTCGATTGTAAGGTTTTCAGCTATATTTTCGAGCACATACTCTACTACCAAACGTATACGATGATCGAGTTGTCTAAAATGATCTTGTTGTTCCAATAACAAAACAAAAGTCTTGAACATAGATTGTTCAAGCTGATGATTAACCTGATTTTCCAGTTGTTTTTCAATAAAGGTCAAATAACTCATGAGGGGCGGGGTAATCGTAAAAACCAAGTTTTTAGTGTTTAAAACATTTTCCGGTAGATCTTGCATATCTGCGACTACAAACTTGGCCTCTTGATTGGCAGTAAAGTGATGCATTTGACCTTGTTTGATGACCACACATTCGCCGGGCGCGACTTTTCCAGCGTATGTTTCTAACTCTATATTGATCACGCCACGTAGGGGGAGCACCAATTGATGGTAATTGTGAAAGTGTCCTTTGCGCTGGCGGTTGTATGAGCGAATATAGAGCTGATTTTGCATGAAATGTACGAGCGATAATTAACCGATAAACTAGATTACACCATTGCACATAAAGAAACTAAATCAAGCTGGGTGAATGTTGGAATACTTATATACAAGGTGACTTCGTTATTTTTTTGCGGTTTAGAATTTGCGTCGTCTAAGGCACTAGTTCAAAGTATGTCCGGGGGAGCGTGCTTATAAATTTCTAAAATCAGAATCAATGACCTTACCCAAAAACAATACATAAAACTCGCTGAAAAATAAAACTTTTTTGTTATAATTTTGTTTACACATAAATAATCAAGTCTACAAACACAGGAGCTAAACTTAAATGGCAAAAACCAATTTGTGGCAGGTATTTAAAAGTGTTGCTGCTAGCGTGTTGGGGGTGCAAAGTGATGCAAATTACAAAAGTGATTTTGAACAGTCGTCTTTTGTGCCTTATGCCATAGTAGGAGTGTTATTTGTGCTGGGGCTGATTGGTATATTGGTATTAATTGTGAAGCTAGTGCTATAAGGCTTTTGATTTTAAATCTGACTTAACGCTTCAAGTATCGAACGATCTAAGATCACTACTTTTCCGTAACCCAAAGTAATCACCTTATCAGCTTGTAGGCCTTGTAAAATTTTGTTCACTGTTTGTCGAGAGCTATTAATGAGCTGAGCAAGAGAGTCTTGAGAAATGGCCAGTTCTTTGGCCATGGTGCCCTGATGTTGTTCTTCTAATCCTTGTTGCATAAGGCTTAACCTTTTACACAATTGCCCCTTTAACGATAAACACCCTGTCTCGTCTATTAGGCTGAATGTGGCTCTGACACGTTGACATAACAAACGCATGATATGTCGTTGCCAGCTTTGGTGTGTTGCCATGAGTAAGTCAAACGCAGATTTAGGCATTCTTAATAATGTTGTTGACCCTTCGGCGTGGGCGTCGTGGGTGCGAGGTTGTCCATCGATTAAAGATATTTCACCAAACCAATTGCCTGGTTGGATCCAAGTCAACACCAATTCTTTGCCTTCGAGGGTAAAATTACTGGCGCGAATTCGTCCCGTAAGCACACAATAAAAACCATCGGCCAAGTCATTTTTTTGGTGCAACAGCTGTTTGTCATGCAGGTGTTTTATTTTACATTTTTGCTGTAATTGCTTGGCTAAATCTTCGGGCAGAGAAGCAAACCATGGGTTTTGTTTGAGTATCTTGTGTATTTCATTGGTTTGCATAAAAATGTTCCAATTGTCATATGGGCGACAGTTTGTATTCTGCTCAGTAGATTAAGGTATGGCAACTAAAATTTAGTCGAGAATGTGATATGAGCTCATCAGTAAAACAACAAGTCAGTGAACAAGAATGGCAAACCCGAGTCGATTTAGCGGCGTGTTATCGCGCAGTGGCGATGCATGGCTGGGATGATTTAGTGTTTACCCATATATCAGCACGCGTACCTGGGCCTGAGCATCATTTTTTGATTAATCCCTATGGTTTGATGTTTGAAGAAGTGACGGCTTCTAGTTTGGTTAAAATTGATCTTCACGGTAATAAGGTGATGGACTCGGACTACGATATTAATCCGGCAGGCTTTACCATTCACAGTGCGGTGCATGAGGCACGTGAGGATGCTAAATGTGTGATGCACTTGCATACCGCAGCGGGTATAGCTGTATCTGCAAGCAAACAAGGTTTATTGCCGCTGAGTCAGCAATCATTGTTTGCTCTTTCGTCTTTGTCTTACCACGATTATGAAGGTGTGGCACTTAATCCCGACGAAAAGTCACGTTTGGTGGCGGATCTTGGGGAGACCAGCTTCATGATTTTGCGTAATCATGGATTGTTAACTTGTGCAGAAAGCATTGCGGATGCTTTTTTGTATATGTATTTATTAGAATGTTCCTGCCAAATTCAGCTTAAAGCACAGGCTAGTGGTCAAGAATTGGTCCCTATTCCGTCGCAGATTTTAGCGGGTATTCAGGCACAAGCTAAACAAGTGACACGTTCTGCCGGTGGGGCCTTGGCATGGCCGGGAATACTGCGTAAATTAGAGCGCACCAATCCTGGATATGATCAGTGATAGTTGATAACACTTAATCTAGAAAACTACATAAAACATGCCAAATTCAGTGAGTTGTTTGCCCAAGTTATTAACTTACTTTGATGAACGTAAACAACACGGGAAACGTTGGGTAGAAAGCATGATAAGCACAACTGTGCCTTTGTATCAAAAGTTCCTAGGCGAAGTGACTGTAATCACTTAACCTCATTTATACGATAAGTCTTAAAGGATTAATCCCATGCAGAAATAACGGGCGAATCATTTATTGTTCCAAGCGTCGGTTGTTTTTGAGATTTTGTAAATAATTAAGCATTAGAGAATATATTTAGGGCTCGTTGCTCTCTGTTCTATTACCATCAATCGTTACCTTAATGATCCTATTCGTGCTGCTTTGATGAATTAACAAGTTGCCTTCAGGCGTTGCACGCATGTGTCTAATGATACCCGCATAGAAATTTCCTGATGGGATGGGCCAACTTTGGAAAGTCTCTTTTTTGGGATCAAAGCGCACCAGTGTGTCTGGACGCATACCTGATTCGTTGTACCATACCGCGTCACCCACAACTGCGATAGCGTAGGGGTGAGAATTGGGCCCACTAGGTGATGGCCATTCTTTGACCTCCCCCGTATTTGGGTTAAACCTGCCCAAGCGTCCTTGGGAAGAATTCACAAACCAAAGTTTACCATCGCTAGCAAAGTCAAGGCGTCGCACCCTTGTTTTTGGATCAGGAAGTTTGTACTCGCTAAGCTGTAACGTTTCTGGGTCAACTTTGACTAAACAGTTACTACCATTACAAGCTACCCAAGGAATGCCTTGTGCGTCTAATTTTATGCCGTATGGCCGAGAGTTAGGGGTGGGCAAGGTTACTAGCCTGATATCGCCAGTAGTTGGTGTTAGTCTACCTAGCATATTACTGTGCTGTAAGGTGAACCACATAGTTCCATTTTTATCGAATATTGCGGTGTGTGGATCTTTAGCTTTTGGATCCGGCATTTTGTAAACAGTGATTTCTTCAGTGAGAGGGTTTAGTTTACCTACCGTTCCATTTTTGTTGCCTGTGTACCAAACATTGCCGTTATGATCTAAGGTTACGGAGTGAGGCATTGAACCCGCAGGTAAAGGATACTCTTGCATTTCCCCTGTTTTAGGATTGATTTTTCCAATTAAATTGCCCCACTGCCCGGCCCACCAAATAGTGCCGTCTGCAGCCTGAATCGGATCCCGAGAACGCTGACCCAGTGTAGGAACAACCCATTCTTTGAAACTTATAGTTGCATCGCCAGCACGTAAATTGGGACTGTGCTTTGAATTTGGAGGGTAATGAGCCGCGAGATAAGCTATTAGCAATTCTTGATCAGGGTGATGAGACAAATCGGTCATGCTACTAATCAATTCTTGCCACCCTTTCTTGGTATAACCAGAACTACCCGTAATCCTAGAGAGTTGATGGCACACAGTACATTGTTGTTGTAACAACTGCTTACCATGTTCCTCTAATGCAGGGTTTGATTCCGACTTGGCGATAGTTGGGGTGGCTAAGAAAAACAATCCCAATAACAAGAAATTCTTTGGATTTAAATTCACTGTTTTATTCTCCCAAATGGACACATTTAACGAAAATATATGCATATTTACCAAACCAGATAATTGCGCAAACATGAATTTTGCAGGCTGGTTTGAAACTTTTCAGGTCAAGGTGGCATATACCCGTCTCCCTTGAAGCTGCAGCGTTGTTGGTTGCTCTCACTCACCCCAATCACTTAGTACGCCTAAGCTCATGGGGCTGAGTTCCTTTGCCGCCTAGCTGCAACTCCAATGGCTTTGGGTATAGGTGCCAATATCCAGTATGGTATAAAGGTCAACAAGCCTCAATAAGCCGATACGCCAAACTTCAACAATAACCGTGGTAACACATCGTCTAAGTTTTCTACATCTTTGTTTTTTAGCTCGATAAACTTCAACCCGTGCTTTTGGTAGACAGCCAATTTCTTTTCTTTGCGAGCGACATAGATAGGATCATCATTGCTTGCCCAGTATTCGATGTAAACTTTGCCTACTGGTACATAGAAGTCACAATATAGGTTTTCTTTAATGGGTAATTTACGCTGATAGGCGTGGAGTATTTCTCCCATATACAGCCAATTGTCTATTAACATTTCTTCCTTCGAGTCAACAAAGTGTCCGTCGATTGCTTTGTATTTCGTGGTAAACGTTTCGCTTAATTCAGTTGAAGCTGAGGAGTTTGTGAGGGGGATAGATTCAGAGGTGGTGATGTTCAAATTTGTAATATCATGAATTGAACTGAGCAACAATTTAGATTGAATGATAGTTTCTGGCCACCTAACGTAAGGTACGCCTGAACGAGTATCTTCACTTTGAACCGCACCTTGTTTTAAGCCATGCTCTGTAGCTACCCATCCCTTTAAACTTTTATTTAGCCAACCTAGTTCTGAAAAAAGATAATTCAATTTGTTCGAAGATAGTCCAAATTCATGACTAATCTTAGTGGAGCTAATTAGCTCAACGGGTAAATCAGGGCTTTGATGAGCAGGTAATTGTGCCAAATCAAAGTTTTCAGGCCATTCAATGTAATCCCCCAGCTTTACAGAGGACTTAATCCTACCACCTGCTAATTTTCCTTTTGCGGTTAAAGCCCATCTCTCTGACTCGCGCACTATGTAATTCACTTCTTTAAGCTTAGCAAAAAGAGCTTTGGGCTCTAGGGTAAGGCGCTTGGCAGTTGCGGTGGTTGAAAAATATTTAATGGTTTATTTCCTAAGCTTTACGAAGAGAAATAGTGTATCTGAATACGCTAAAAAACGGCAATAAAAAACCGGCTTTCGCCGGTCTTTCAAATACTCTCTAAAAAGCTCGTAGCTCGTAGCTCGTAGCTCGTAGCTCGTAGCTCGTAGCTCGTAGCTCGTAGCTCGTAGCCTAAACTCTAAACTGTTGCACCGAGTTTTGTAATTCCTCAGCAAGCTTAGCCACTTCATGGCTAGACTCGGATGTCTGATTCGCCCCGATTGTGGTTTCCTCAGCAATATTCACGATATCCTCAAGTTTTTCACTAATTTCTTGTGACACTACATTTTGTTCACGAGCAGATTGCTCGATTTGGCTGCTCACATCATAGGCTTTGTGTACAGCATCGGTAATGGATTCTAGGGCTATTGTGGCTTTTTCAGTTTGCTCTACACAAATTGTAGTTTGCTCTTTGCCTTGATTCATGACAGTTACCGCTTTTTCAGCACCGGCTTGTAAAACTTCAATCATAGAATTGATTTCTTGTGTCGATTGTTGCGTGCGGCTGGCTAAGGTTCTTACTTCATCTGCTACAACAGCAAATCCGCGGCCTTGCTCACCGGCTCTTGCGGCTTCGATAGCAGCATTTAGAGCTAATAGGTTGGTTTGGTCGGCAACGCCTCTAATCACATCTAAGATACCGCCTATGCTGGCACTGTCTTGATGTAATTTGTTAATGACTTCTGCTGCTTCTTCTACGTCTTTAGCTAATACCATAATCGTTCTTTTGTTTTCTTCCGAAATTACTTTGACTTTTTCGGCTTCATTATCGGCATGTTTAATTTGATTCAAGGTATCTTCGGCGCTTTTGGTCACTAGTTGCGAGGTGCTGTGCATTTCGGTTGTTGCTGCTGCAACTTGTGCAACTTGTGATTTTTGGTTTTGGATAGACTTAGTGGTTTGTGCAGTAACCGCAGATGTTTGCTCTGCTGCAGCTGCCAATTGTGCAGCCCGTGAACTGATACCTGAAATCAGAGTTTTCAAACTATCGATTAGATTGTTACAGTTTTTGGCTAAGTCACCAAATTCATCCTGTGCCGAATCATCAAGCTTACGAGTTAGATCGCCTGTAGAAACAACATGGAGCATTTCGTTTACTTTATTTAATGGTCTTATAATGGCGAGTACGGTGCCATACGCGATACCAGCGGCAATGAGCACTGATATTAGTCCAATAACAATAGTGACCATTTTCCCTGTACTGACAGAGTCTGCGACGTCCTTCTTGGCATCTTTTGCTTTGGTGTCGGCGAGTTCTAGCAGGTCATTGAGTTTTTGAACCGCGCTTTTAATATTTTCTTCTGAGGCTTGATAAGCTATCAAGGCTTGGTTGCGGCTGTTTAAACGTTTGATTTGAGATTGAATTAGGCCGTTGGGTGATGAAATGGAATCAGTGACACCTTCAATTAATTCATATAACTCGCCCAATGTACCACTGTCGTCTCTGTCCCCTGCAGTGGTTTGAATTTGATTGGTTTTATCTTTGATTTGCTCTACTACTAATTTGACCTCATTGCCAATAGTATCGGCTCTGACTAAGGTTTGTGTCTTAACGTATTCCGCCCCGACTGTAAGTAGAGAGGTGAGACTAGATTCAAGACCATTGGCAATATCAGCCGCTTTGGTCAATTGGCGATTATTTTGTACTTCGTCTAAATCTGCAAAATCAACAATTAAAGTTGAACCGTCGTCAGCGTTATCTTCGATGTTACTTAGCACATCTAATACTTTGTTACCGTATTCTAAGTCGGCTTTTTTGTTGTCAAATATGGCGTTTACATTTTCTATGTACAGACGATAAATATTTTCTGTTTCGATTAACGATTCTCGTAAATTTTGCTCTGTACTGACTACGCTAGTGAGAGTGCGTAATTCATTATCAAAATTGGTTTGACTGTCTTCTAAGGCAGTTTTTTTGGCTGCCAAGGCATCCAGTGTTGTCTCGTAATAAGCTACTGTGGTGAGGCGACCCATATTCAAAAAGGTCACTTTTAGTTGACTACTACCACTCACGGTTGGGAGGGCTAAGGTATTAACCTCTTCAGTGGCACTATCTATACTAGACAAACTGGATACTGCTACTACTCCTAATATAATGAGTAGTAGTGTAATAATCCCAAATCCACCGACGACACGAGTAGCTACTGTAATTTTCATTTCATGGCCTAAATAAAGTTGGCAGTTTCCATACTGACGTTGTATGTTTTTATAAACTGATTGCTATATGCAACCTATTCTTATTCTTCTTATTCGGGTACGACTATACCCGACTGAGTAATAATTTGTAGTACTAGAATTATTTTCTTTAGACCAAAGTCTTATAGACCAAAGTCTTATAGACCAAAACCTTTAGATAAAGTACCTAAAATCTCACTTAAGACTAGATATCGACTGGTATTGCTTTATCTTGATATGCAGTCGAAAAAATTTTACCGGAGCATAGGTTCAACAGAGTCATGTCTTGCCCCCACACATAGCCCGTATCTAAACCACAAAACTGACTAGCATGGGTGTCGCCATGCAGTGAAGCCCAATGACCAAATACCACTTTTTGGTGCGCTTTGAGTTTTTTATTGGCAACGTTAAACCAAGGTATCAGGTCGTCAGGCGCTAGCTCTGGAGACGTTTTGCAATGTAAATCAAGTTCCTCTTTATTTTTAATAAAACGCATACGTGTCATGGCATTGACGATAAAACGTAAGCGTTCTGCTCCTCGTAAAGACCTTTGCCAAGCTGCGGGCTGATTGCCGTACATCTTGCTTAAAAACGCTTTCCAATTATTACCTTGCAATTGCTCACTTACTTCAAGGCTAAGTTTCAGTGCTTTCTTCACTGACCACTTAGGATATAGCCCTGCATGGGTGACTAAGGTATCTTGGTCGGCCATTAGCGCCAGCGGTTTACGCCTTAACCAATTTATATGGGTTTGCAGTGTAGGGCTGGCTAGCAATGTGCCTAAGTTATCATTAGGTTTGGCCTTGCGAATACCGGCGTAAATAGCCAACAAATGTAAATCATGATTGCCTAAAACTGTATCAAAACTTTCTTCTAGGGAATACAGGTAATTCAATGTTTCAAGGGGCTGGGTACCGCGGCCAATTAAATCCCCAACTGCAATCAAATGGTCGTTTATAGCAGAAAAATTAACTTGTTTTAGGAGTCTCTGTAACCCCATAAAACAACCTTGAATGTCACCAACAATATAAATGGCCACAATATTTAGTTGACTGCGTTAGGAACAGCTAAGCTAAAAACATCGATAGCAGCTTGGAAGCGCTCGCCATCTTCTCGTTGCATTTCGTAATAGCCTTGCATAGTACCAACGGGTGTATCTAATACTGCACCGCTGGTGTATTGAAAAGAATCACCAATTTGAATGTGCGGTTGTTCACCTATGACACCCTCTCCTTGTACCTCAGTCTTTTCGCCATTACCATCTGTGATAAGCCAATATCGATTGATAAGTTGTACTGATTGTTGGCCATTATTACGGATCGAAATTTTATATGCGAAGACATACTTATTTTTATCGGGTATCTGGTTTTTTAGATACTGAGTCTCAACTGTAATATCAATTTTATTAACTTGCTTCATCTGTTTTTTGACACTGCCATACACTTTGCATTCTATGCTAACGAGTCTACCGCATTGGCAATTTTTGCATACTGCTGTAGCGATAAATTTTCAGCACGTAATTCGGGGTTAATGTCTAAATCGATGAGTTGTTGTTCGCTTAGGCTCTCTTTTAAGCTATTGCGAATGGTCTTGCGTCTTTGGTTAAAGGCTTGAGCGCAAACTTTATGCAAGGTGTCTTCATTGATCAAAGATACGGGTTTTTGCTGATGAGGTACCAGCCTAACCACAGCTGAATCTACTTTAGGTGGAGGATTAAACGCGCCCGGTGGCACATGTAATACTGGTATTATTTGGCAATGGTATTGCGCCATAACTGATAGACGGCCATAACTTTTGTTGCCTGGACTGGCTGCTAATCGATTAACCACTTCTTTTTGCAGCATAAAATGCATGTCTTGTACTTTATTCGCAAAAGAGAATAAGTGGAACATCAAGGGCGTTGAAATATTGTAGGGTAAGTTACCGAAAATACGTAAAGGTTTGTCGTCTGATGAGTTGTCTTGTAAAAGTAGCTGAGAAAAATCGTATTTTAGTGCATCAGCCTCAACTATGGTCAGCTTGTTAGCAATAAAAGGATGAGTTCTTAATCTAGCGGCAAGATCTCTGTCGAGTTCAATGACAGTGAGGGCATCTATTAATTCGCATACCGGTTCGGTTAGCGCGCCTAGTCCAGGGCCAATTTCAACCATATGTTGGTCTTTTTTTGGCGCTATTACTGTGACTATTTGGTCAATTACATAGTTATCATGTAAAAAATTCTGGCCAAAGCGTTTTCTGGCGGTATGCCCTAAATGTTGTTTACTCATTCTGTTTGCGCTGCTATTGATATGGCTTTTTCGATGGCAAGATTGAAACTGCCTGCGTCTGCATGGCCGCTACCTGCTAAATCCAATGCTGTACCGTGATCGACGGATGTGCGGATAAAGGGTAGACCCAAGGTAATATTAACCGAAGCGCCAAAACCTTTGTATTTTAATACTGGCAGTCCTTGATCATGATACATAGCTAACACAGCGTCAGCTTGCTCTAAATATTTGGGATTAAAGATTGTATCGGCTGGTAAAGGCCCAGTGATGTTCAAACCTTCTGCCCGCAAAGCATCTAGGGCAGGGGTAATAACCAAAATTTCTTCTTTTCCTATATGCCCATTTTCACCCGCATGGGGATTTAAACCACAAACAAAAATATGCGGGTTGTTTATCCCAAATTTCAGCATTAAGTCTGTATTGACTATGTGTAGAACCTTATGCAAACGCTCAAAAGTAATCGCTTTAGATACATAGGCCAGAGGAATGTGAGTGGTGGCAAGTACTACCCTGAGGCCCTCTGTCGCTAACATCATGACTACGTCATTGGTGTTTGACTCGTGAGCAAAAAATTCGGTGTGGCCACTAAATGAAATACCGGCTTCATTAATAATGCCTTTGTGCACAGGGCCTGTCACCACAGCATCAAATTCACCGTCTAAATTCTTTTTGCATGCTTGGCGCAAGGTTTCCACTACATAATGGCCGTTTTCGCTATCTAGCTTACCGCTTTGAACGGCTACTTTTGTTTTGATATCCACCAAAAATAACTGCCCAGCAGGCAAAGTATGTTCAGCGCTCTCATCATAGGGCACTAAGGTGATGGCTAAGTTGAGTTGTTTAGCACGTTGCCTGAGCATATCGCCATCAGCAAAAGCAACCAACTGTGCCTGCCATGCTTTTTGTGCGATGCCCAAGAGTAAATCTGGGCCAATACCTGCTGGCTCGCCTGGGGTAATGGCTAATTTTAGTGGTTTCAATTATTTGCCTTGCTGCGCTAATACTTCAATATAGGCACTGGCGCGTATTTCCCTTAACCAAATTTCAGATTCTTCCGCAAATTTGCGTTGGAACAACAACTGATACGCTTTTTCTTCTTTACGTTTTTCCGTCGCATCACCTACACGTTTGTCAATTAACTGCATAATATGCCAACCGTGTTGAGAGCGCACAGGCTCACTGATTTCATCAATTTCTAGTTTGGCTAAAGTATCTTTAAACTCAGCTACATAAACATTTGGATCGGCCCAGCCTAATTCTCCGCCTTTTAATGCAGAGCCCGGATCAGCCGAGTGTTCCTTGGCCAACGCTGCAAAATCCGCTTCGCCCGCTAAAATTTGTTCACGGAATTCCTTGAGCATTTTTTCCGCGTTTTCATCACTTAAAATAACTGATGGCTTGATCAGAATATGTCGAGAACTTACCTCGGCTATTTCAACCTTTTCGATACCACGAAGATCTTTGACCTTTAATATATGGAATCCAGCGCCGCTTCTAATTGGGCCTATCAAGTCGTCTTTAGATTTTTTTTGCACGGCTCCGGCAAACAAGGTAGGCATAGAGTTAATATTCATCCAACCCAAATCTCCGCCTTCCAGAGCGCGGGAGCCACCTGAAGACGCCGTGGCAATTTTGGAAAAATCAGAACCTTTGTTAAGTAGTTCAAGCACTTTATTTGCGCGGACTTTGGCCTGTTCTACGTCTTCATCTGTTGGTTCAGGTGGAAACTCGATTAAGATATGCCCCAAATTATATTCTGCTTGTTGATCGCCTTGTTCATCAATCAGTTTGACTAAGTTATTGATTTCTTGTTCAGTGATATACACACGTCGTCGCACATTGGCACGACGTACCTCACCTAGTATTAGTTCTTGACGGATCTCTTCTCGGTAAGTGTCGTACGCGACTCCATCTTGAGCGATTCTTTCACGGAATTCGGCAATATTCATATTTTGGCCTTGAGCAATATTGGCGATGGTTTGCTCTAGCTGTGGATCGCTGATTTGAATACCCATACGTTCTGCCATCTGCGTTTGCAGATTACCTATGATCAGTTTTTCTATTGCTTGAGTGCGTAAAACTCGGTCCGAGGGCAGGGTTTGGTCGTTAAGGGCAGCGTTACGTTTTACCACTGTAATTAATTCAGTTATTTGACTTTCTAACACCACACCTTGATCAACGATCACAGATACGCTGTCTAAGAGTTCAGGTGCGGCCTCGGTCTTAAGTGATAAGAAAGAGCTAATTAAAAGGGCGACTACTATTACTTTCATGGTTATCTTTACTTTTTTAGTTAAAGGCGTTGTTTGATTACGCGCCTTGGGTATGTCAAAAGGTTAGCAACATTTAGTTAGCTCAAACCCCAATTAGTTCAATATGTAAGAGCGTCTATCCAAACCGCCCTTCTGTTTAGTTCAATATGTAAGAGCGTCTATCCAAACCGCCCTTCTGTTTAGTTCAATATGTAAGAGCGTCTATCCAAACCGCCCTTCTGTTTAGTTCAATAGATAAGGGCGTCTAAATCCAAACAAACCCTCTCTTAACAAGTTTCGAGTGGTGAAGTATACATTAAAGCCCGACTCAAATTCATTGGTACTTTGTGCTCCATTATCACCAAAACGGTTACTTAGGTTACGCTGAGCAACAAAACTGACAGTCCAGCAACATGATTCATATTGCACACCAGTATAACTCTCTACTGTTCTGTTAAGTTCTAAGTCATGATACCAGCGGCCAACCCATTGCCAATTTTTAGCTAGAGGCCAGCTTGCTATGATACCCACTTGATTAATTTCTTCAGAAGATAAATCCCTTACGTATCTGTGGTTTATTTGCATTATCTTATCTTCGCCAAGCTGATACTCCAAGGACAAACCACTGCGTTCAACCTTGTCGGTAATAGTTGAAACCTGAGCTTGGGTATGTACATACCATTTACTGCCTATTTGCCAATCTAGTTCTGCGGCTAAGGCCGATCGGTCATCAACTTTGGATGCATCGACCACTTGGTTATCTTTTAAATAAAATATTTGTCCTAAGCTGAGTTTAAAACGCTCCTGGTTATTATTATCGACAAATCTAGATGTCATACCGACAGTAATTCGGTTGTTGTCACTGATGCGATCAAGCCCTGTAAATTCCTGCCCTCTGAACAAACCCTCTGAGTCATTAAATAGTCGAGTGGTGTCATATAGGCCAATGTTGCTTTGGTCTTCGAAGCTAGTATACAAATACTGGACTTTAGGTTCAAAGGTTTGAGTTGCTTCTGAACCAAACCAACCTACAGGTCTTTCAAAGGCCAGAGCCCCATAAACTTTGACTTGACCTAAGGTACGAGAAATGTTTTTTTCGAGAGCCGAGTTTTGGATGTTTTCCTGAATGTAGCGAGTATGTAAAACCGTTGCTTCCGCTAGAAACTCGCTCCATTGATTTTTAAACGGGTAACGCACTGTAGGGGCAATATGAAAACGCGTTGCCGTTGGGTTATTTAAATCCCCGCTTTCAAAGTAGGCTAACTCTGAGTTGATTTGAAATTCGGCGCCTAAACCCATGGGAGTCAAATAATCGAGCCTGATTTCAGGTAACGCACGGTAGCTTTCGGGATGGTCACCCAGTACTTCAAAGTCTCTAAATTGCGCAGTGACATCTAAGGTCTGGGAAAAATAACTCAATCCGAGTGTTTTATATAAATGCGTATCTGCGCGACTATAAAAATCTGAACCTAAGTCAACAATATAGTTGTCGTCACTTAAACCATTGATATCGACATTGATCCGCCAGTTTTTGCCAATTTGACCACTGTGAAATAATCGATAAAAATAGCGGTCAGTATTATTGTTTAGATCCCGATCATCAGGTAAATATTCAATATTTGTTTGACCTGTATGTTGCTCGGTCATGTATCTAAATTCAGTTTTGAGTTGTAATCCGCGATCTGTCATTAATCTTGGACTGAAGGTTAAATCATAGTTGGGCGCTATGTTCCAAAACACCGGCTGTTCGATACTAACACCAGTATAACTATTGCTAGAAGGGATGGGATAGAGAAGACCAGATTGTTTTTGATCGTTAATAGGGAAGGAAAAATACGGTAAATACAGCACTGGTACATCTTTAATATAAAATCGTGCGTGTTTAACCACTCCTCTGGATTGGTTAGGAGTGATTTCTATATTACTTGCTTGGATACGCCACACCTCATCGTCCACTGGACAAGTGGTAAAACTGGACTCACTAAGATGAATGCCTGTTTTTTCGCCAAGGCCTATTTTTTTTGCCTTGCCGTGGCCTTGTACCCTGTTTAGTTGATAAAAAGATTCTTCAATGAGTAATTCATTTGAAAGCCTATTTAACTGCACATTTTCACTGGATACAGTGATATTATTATCTTGAAAACTGACATTGCCTGTAGCTTTTAAGGTTTGGGTTTGGCGATTGAGTAACGCTTCATCAGCTTTGATTTTGACTTGGGAACTATCGATTTCTACTTTGCCTTTGAATTGCGCATAAGTATCTTGATTAATTTCACTATCTTCAGACTTGACTCGAATTTGCCCATCAAGCAGTGAATTATCGAGGTTAGGTCCCGCCAAAGGAACAAAACAGACTTCTTGAGCATCGGCTAGGCCAATCGACATCAACAGCAGACTAATAAGTAAGATTTGTTTGTTTTGTATACTAGACAAGTACAAAGTGGCCTAAAGTTGCATTTAAAACAGCGAGTTAATGCATAATTTTAAAGGTTTCAATGGGATTTACCAGTAAACTTGCAAAAAAAGCCATATTTCGCCATTCTTTACTTTCTTGCTGCAGCCAATTTTGTTCAATTATAAGAGAGCCCCTTGAAAACACAGCTACCTCGAAAGCAACTTCGAAAACAGCAGTTACACAACTGGATTAACAAAAACACTGACTTTGAGTGTGGAACGTTAGAAATAGTTTCAGGAGACGCCAGCTTTCGTCGATATTTTCGATTTTTTTACCGTGGTCAGTCGATTATTGCAGTGGACGCGCCTCCAGAACATGAAGATACTAGTCAATTTATTGCTGTGGCAGAAAGTTATCGGAAAAAAGGCTTAAAAGTGCCTGAAATTTACGCTTACGATCTTTCTCAAGGTTTTTTTATTCAGCAAGATTTCGGCAATCGCCTTTTCAGTGACTTTTTAACTGCAGACTCCTGTGATCTGCTGTATCCCAAAGCGTTAGCTAACATTCCACTAATCCAAAGTTGTTTGTGTACTGAAAAAGGACCATTAGCATCTTTTAATGGCGCATTTATCGACAGAGAGTTGAGTATTTTTACCGATTGGTTATTGCATAGATACTTGCAGCTAAACCTGTCTGATACAGAAGAAAAAATGCTAAGTAAGGTTTTTGATGAAGTGAAAAATTCATGTTTGATACAACCTTCACTAGGTATGCACAGAGACTATCACTCACGCAATTTGATGTTGCTTGAGGATGATGAAATTGGTGTGATTGATTTTCAAGACGCGGTAATTGGGCCTATTACTTATGATGCGGTTTCATTGCTCAGAGACAGCTATCAAGACTGGCCTCCTGCAAAAGTACTGCAGTGGTTACAAAATTGGCATGCAGAGTATTATGCTGAATATCCGTGGATTGAGTTTAAGAAGTGGTTTGATAATGTTGGGATGCAGAGGCATATCAAAATTGCAGGTATCTTTGCGCGTTTGTGCATACGCGATAACAAACCTAATTTCTTGTCAAATATTCCACATACCTTGCACTATCTGATTGATGAAGCAAGTCAATACCCTGAATATTCAGAGTTCGCTAGTTTTGTTTGTGAACGAGTGTTGCCCAATGTATTGCTAAAATTAAATGCAAAAACTACAGGCCAACATACGTGAAGCTTAACACTGCAATGATATTGGCCGCAGGTAGAGGTGAACGAATGCGGCCTTTAACCGATTCAGTACCTAAACCCTTGCTGAAAGTTAGGGGTAAACCTCTGATTGAATATCACCTTGAAGCGCTAAAACGTGCAGGTTATCAACGAGTTGTTATCAACCATGCATGGTTAGGCCAACAGATTGAAAGTGTCTTGGGTAAAGGTGAACGTTTTGGGCTGGATATACTCTACTGTGCCGAGACTCACGCATTAGAAACAGCCGGAGGGATCATTAACGCATTGCCATTGCTGTGTCCTACTGCTAAAGATGAGCTGTTTACAGTGGTTAATGGTGATATTTATAGTGATTTTAATTTTGACACTTTGCCCACTCATTTACCTAACGGAGTTGAGGCACATTTGGTGATGGTCAATAATCCCAGTCATCATCCAAATGGGGATTTTCATTTTACTGGGCAAGGTTTACACCCTAAGCAAGGTTGTAAACTGACTTTCAGTGGCATGGCAGTTTATAATAAAGTTTTTTTTGCACAGACGGGTTCTGGTGTTAAACCTTTGGCTCCTATGTTGAGAACAGCAATTAATCGAGGCCAAATCGGCGCGCAACATTATACTGGGCATTGGACAGATGTGGGCACACTCCAGCGATTAACCGAATTAAACAAAATAGAAAGTTAGCGGAAGCAGATGATAGGTAAAATTTTAGGTACCATTTTTGGATTTATGTTTGGGCGTATCCCAGGCGCGATTTTAGGTTTCTTTGTTGGGCATATGTTCGACAAAGGGTATAGCAAAAATTTTAATCAAACGGGTGGCTTCAACCGTTTCTTTGCCAGCCAGGATGAATTTAAAACTCAAGCTATTTTTTTCCACTGTTTGTTTTCGGTAATGGGGCATGTTGCCAAAGCTGATGGCAAGGTGAGTGATATTGAAATACGTATGGCGAGTGCCTTGATGGATCAGATGAACCTTGAGGGCGACATGCGTAAAGAGGCTCAACAAGCCTTTAGGGATGGCAAAGCTGAAGACTTCGCTCTGAAACAAACGGTGCAAGAGTTTAAAGAGTCTTGCCATGGCCGCCGCGATATTTTGCAGGTGTATTTAGAAATACTAATTCAAGCGGCTTATGTTGATGGAAAATTGGATAACGCAGAACAGACTATTTTGGAGACAGTGTCTCAATATTTAGGCTATAGCCAGCACGATTTACTTTACTTAATGTCAGCGTTTGAAGCAGAAATGCGCTTCAGGCAAGGTGCAGGTGGTAAACAAAACGCTAATGGGCAAAAATATTGTTCGCAACAATCCTTGGATGACGCTTATAAAATTCTCGGTGTGAAAACAGCCGATGACGATAAAAGTATTAAGAAAGCTTATCGCAAGTTGATGAGTGAACATCATCCCGACAAATTAGTGTCTAAAGGGTTACCCAAACAAGCGCTAGAGTTGGCAAAAAATAAGACCCAAGATATTCAATCAGCCTATGAAATGATCAAGGCAAAGCGCGGGTTTAAATAAGTTTTGTGTTGCTTGCTTTAGCTATTTTAGGGATTGAGATCACTTGGGTAGTTATAAACACCAGTTAATCGCATATCGACTTAGCGAAGGCGTTATTTGCGTTTTATAGTTACCTAAATTGCATGTAGTAGCCTCGGATATCCCTTTAGAGTTAAGGTTAACTAAGTGCATTTGTAAAGTCGTTTATTGTACTGACGGGAACCGCAATATTTGATTTTAGTCGATTAAGTTAATCTTCAGTTTTTGTTCATGCTTTTCAATCCACACTAACGGCAGGTTTGAAAAGGAAAATGAAAATGAAAAATTCAAGTTTGTTAATTTTAAGCAGTGTAATTCTATCTAGTGTTGTTTGGGGCGCAGAGAATGACAGCTGGAGTGTTCAGTCTACTGAAAAGCAATTTGAGAAAACTAGCGAGGTAATCTTCAAATCGTCTGATGGCAACGAGACTAAAGTATTGTCCGCAATCCCAAGTACACAGTCAAAAAAGGCGACAAGTGCTCCCAATAAACAAGACACGCAAGCCAAAACGTTACTTGCAAGACCTGAAACAAAGGCTTTATATCAAGATTTTTGGATTTTTGATGCTTGGGTTGAATTCTATTCTGATGAGGATAGTGATGGTTATTACAATCACTTTTCAGTTGAGTTTGACGCCGATACTGAATATAGCTCAGCAGAAGTTTACGCCAGATTATATTTGGGCAAAGACGAAGTGTTTAAGGAATATCATGTTACCTCCAACTTCAACATTTTTTCTGACAACAGCAATGATAGTTTTGTGGTGGAAAGTGAGTTGTTAAACGGCTTTTCTGCTGCTGAATATGAGGTGTTAATTGAGTTGTACGACGCCTACAACGATGAGCTGGTGGCTGTTTATGATGGAAATAATGATGCTGATTTATATTTATTGTCTCTTGAGAGTAAAGAGTACGAGTCAGTTCAGGTAGTGGTTGTTCGAGAGCATGGCGGCAGTGTCAGCCTTTGGGGGTTGTTGCTATTACCTTTATTGCTCATTACACGCCAGTGTAAAAGAGTTTAATCAGATTAGCTTCGCGAAGTTAAAACAGCTGACTTTATTTTTCATAAAGTCAGCTTAATTGCTTTTTGAGGCATTCACATCGACCACCTCTGTTGTGACTTTTTGAACCAATTTGACCCGACCATGTTTAACAAGGGTGTCCCTAAGAACATATTCAATTTGCGCATTCACGCTGCGCAAATCGTCATCTGCCCAGCGTTGCATGGCTGCCAGTACGTCGGCGTTTATTCTAAGAGGAAAAGCTTTTTTAGACATTGTATTCCCAGTGCATATCCCATACTCCTTAATATAAGCTACCACTGTTGATTATGGGTTGAGCATTCTTATCGCCACATAACACCACCAATAAATTGCTTACCATCATAGCTTTGCGTTCTTCGTCAAGCTCTACCACATTCTGTGCTTTCAACCTGTCTAGAGCCATTTCAACCATGCCTACAGCACCTTCAACAATCTTGCTACGGGCAGCAATTATCGCGGTAGCTTGTTGCCGCTGTAACATGGCACTGGCAATTTCTGGTGAATAAGCCAAATGGCTGATTTTGGACTCATGCACGGTTAACCCTGCCTTACCCAAACGCTCTTGAATTTCTTGTTTCAAAATTTCAGAGATATGTTGTGGATGACTGCGCAGCGCAATATCGGCACTGTCATCATCTTGGGGATCGTAGCAGTAACTGCTGGCCATATTTCGAAGGGCTGACTCAGTTTGAATGGTGACGTAACTTTCGTAGTCGTCCACCTCAAACATCGCTTCAGCCGAGTCAGTCACGGACCACACCACTATTGTGGCGATTTCTATGGGATTACCTAAGTTATCGTTAACTTTAATTTTGGCCGATTCAAAGTTGCGAATACGTAAAGACACCGTTTTACGCATAAAAAATGGGATAGTCCAGCGCAGACCGTTACGTTTTTCAGTGCCCACATAACTACCAAACAAGGTCATGACCTTAGCTTGATTAGGTTGCACCATAAAGAAGCCAGCCCAACAAATAAGTACAATGATGGAGCAAACAATGCTTACCGGCATCAATACTTTGTTGGCGAGCATAATGCCAAAACTAACTTGTAGTAAGGGTAAAACGACAAAAAATGCCAAGTATCCATTAATCGAAAACCCTTTTTTTTCAATGATCATAAAAACCTCTTTGTGATATCATAGTGATATCTTAATGAGGTTAATGCAATTTTGTTAGAAAAGCAAACTACTGGCTAGAGTATTGATTGAACCCATATTTTCAAAAATATACCGATATTGAAGACCGCTAACCTAGATAGTTAATTGGTTAACCAGTTGAAATTACGGAAAGATTGTCAGGTTTTTTAACACATTAGATGAATTGATTTTTTTGCTATTTTCTAATTAGTTGTTTTTTATAAAAAAATTAAAAAGGTACGACTATTGCTTATCATGTTGACCAATGGGTCAAGTTAACCTGTTGAACGGCATGTATTCACTCCCTGTCATACGGATGTCACAGTAGTTTAAGAACATCGCTCGCACCAAAATTATAATTATTAAAAGTCGGAACACCGACCCTCACAATTTTCAGGAGAGAACATGAAATTAAAATACCCAGCTTTGCTGGCGGCTTTAAGTGTTTCAGCCGTTCAAGCAAACGACATCGTTGTTACAGGCGTTGTCGATGGCTCGTTATCCGGTGGTCTTCCCAAAGCCATAGAAATTTTTGTTATTAATGATATCGCAGACCTCTCAAATTGCGGTGTTGGCGCTGCCAATAACGGTGGTGGTACAGACGGTGAAGAGGTCACATTTAATTCAGGTGCAGCGACAGCGGGAACGTATATCTATGTTGCCTCTGAATCGACACAATTTTCTAACTTTTTTGGTTTCGCTCCCGACTACACGAGTAACAGCGCTTCCATTAATGGCGACGACGCTATTGAACTGTTCTGTAACGGTGTGGTAGTCGACGTATTTGGCGACATCAATGTTGATGGTAATGGAGAACCTTGGGAGTATTTAGACGGTTGGGCGGCAAGAGTTGCTGATACTGGCCCTGATGGCTCTACTTTTCAACTTGCTAGCTGGACCTTCAGTGGTATCAATGCCTTAGACGGCGAAACTAGCAATGCCTCAGCAGCGACTCCTTACCCACTGAAATCTTATGCAGAAGAAGTTGGTGGCGGCGGAGGCGGCGGCGGTGAAGATCCAGAGGACACAGCTCCATGTTTTAACTGCCCTGAATTAGAAAAAGTAGCTGTTGCCGGCGATTTTGTTGATAGTACGTATTATGCCAATGCCATTGCTCAAGTAGAGGCAACTGCTCCGGCAGCAATGATCAAAATGGCGATTAATGAGATTATTAGTACCGATCATAAAGATCTATCCTACTCAGAAGTATGGACAGCCTTAACCCATACAGATGAAGACCCGGCTAATCCCGACAACGTTATTCTTTGGTATAAAGGTACATCTATTGCCAAAAATCTCAATGGTAGTGGGTCACAAAGTTCTGATCCAGATAATTGGAACAGAGAGCACAGCTGGCCGCAAAGCCATGGTTTTGCGGGTTTAGAAGAAGCCGCAGAGGCCTATACTGATATCCATCACTTACGTCCTACCGATATTTCAGTCAATCAAAGTCGCGGAAACTTAGATTTTGATAATAGCGACAATGAGTTGCCAGAATCACCTAATAACAGAATTGATGGTGATTCATTTGAGCCGCGTGACGAAGTCAAGGGCGATGTGGCTCGTATGATGTTCTATATGGATACGCGTTATGAAGGCGAAGGTGGTGATGTTACTGATAACTTGCAATTAGTTGACAGTATTACCAGCACCGGCGTACCTGAGTTAGGTCGTTTATGTCGCTTATGGGAATGGCATGTTACTGATCCAGTCGATACTGCCGAAGAAGCGCGTAACGATGCTATTTTTGAATACCAAGGTAACCGTAACCCCTTTATAGACCACCCAGAATGGGCTGCTTTATTCTATACAACCGACGCTTGTGCCGGTGAAGGTGAAGGTGAAGGTGAAGGTGAAGGTGAAGGTGAAGGTGAAGCAAGTGATGCAGGCACAATTCTTATCACTGAAGTGATGCAAAATCCTTCTGCAGTTTCTGATTCAGTCGGAGAATGGTTTGAAATTGTTAACAGTGGTGTTGAAACTGTTAACCTCAATGGTTGGACTGTTCGTGATGACGGCAGCGATTCGTTTGTCATTGTTCAAGACGTTATTTTAGCTCCAGGTGCTTATGCCATCATAGGTAATAATGCTGATACTGGAGTAAATGGTGGCGTGAGTGTCAATTATGCTTACGGTTCTGCAATGTTTTTGTCTAATGGTGGTGATGAACTTGTTCTTGAAGACCTATCAGGAAACATAGTTGATGAAATCACTTGGGACGGTGGTCCAGTATGGCCTGACCCAACTGGAGCGTCGATGACTCTTGTTGATTTTAGTGGCGACAACAATGACGGTACTAAATGGATGGCTGAATCTACTGAAACTTACGGTAGTGGTGATAATGGAACGCCGGGTAATAGCGACGCGACATTCTCTCTAGTAATTACAGAAATCATGCAAAATCCGAGTGCTGTTAGTGATAGTGCTGGTGAATGGTTTGAAGTACTTAATACTGGCGCGATTGCAGCTAATCTTAACGGATGGACCTTACGCGATGACGGCAGTGATTCTCACATTGTTACGGATGATGTATTCATAGGCCCAGGTATGTATGCGGTGTTGGGAAATAACAGTGACACAGCAACTAATGGTGGCGTGGACATCATTTATCAGTACAGCAGTATGTTCTTAAGTAACGGCTCAGACGAGTTGGTGTTGCAACGCCCTGATATTTCAATTGAAGATCAAGTTAATTGGGACAATGGTGCAACCTTCCCAGATCCTTCTGGTAACTCAATGACACTTACAAGCGCATTTGTAGATAACAATGTTGGTAGCAATTGGTTTGAAGAAACATCGGAATCATACGGTGATGGTGATTTCGGTACACCTGGTACGGGTCCTGATGGCAGTGGAGAAGGTGAAGAACCAGTCGATTGTTGTGACGAAGTAACGTTAATTCATGACGTTCAAGGAAGTGGTGATGCTTCACCTTTAGTCGGTGATACGGTTCTTATTGAAGGTATTGTGAGTGTTTCTTCTACAGGTATCGGTGGTTTCTTTGTTCAAGAAGAAGATGCCGATGCCGACGCAGACCCCTCAACGTCAGAAGGGATCTTTGTTTTCTACGGTGGTGATTTACCGGCTGTTGGAAGCCTAGTGAGTGTGATTGGTGATGTTTCAGAATTTTTTGCTCGCACCCAGTTAACGGCAACTGAAGCGCCTGGAGTCATTAGTACTGGAAACGCTTTGCCTACTGAGTCTGCTCTATCTTTACCTTTTGCAGACGCAGCACAGACTGAATCTTTAGAAGGTATGTTAGTGTCTACAACACAAGCTTTAGTTGTCACCGATAACTTTACCTTAGGACGTTTTGGACAAGTAACTTTATCAACAGAACGTTTGTTCACACCTACTAATGTGTTTACCCCAGGTTCAGATGAGGCGAATAACTTAGCCGCTGCAAACGCACTAAATCGTATATTGTTAGATGACGGTGATAACACCCAAAATCCAGAACTGGTCGTATTCCCAACTGGTGGTTTGTCTGCGTCTAACACTTTACGTTTAGGCGATACTGTAGCGTCACTAACAGGTGTTGTGGACTTTGCCTTCGGTGACTACCGCGTCATTCCTACTCAGGATCCTACATTTGTAGCCACCAATCCTCGTACTGCTGAGCCTGATTTGAACTTAGGAAATTTGAAAGTAGTTAGCTTAAATGTGCTTAATTACTTCAATGGTATTGATGATTCTGGGAGTGTTTGTGGCCCAACTGCAAGTTCTGGTTGCCGAGGTGCGGATAGCGATTTTGAATTTGAACGTCAAAAGGCTAAAACAGTGGCTGCGATTGTCGCAATGAACGCCGATATTGTGGGTTTACTGGAAATCGAAAATAATGGTTTCGCAGAAGGCTCAGCAATTGCTGATTTGGTTGCAGGGATCAATGCCATTATGGGCGAGGGTACATATTCAATTGTTGACCCTGGCGCTACTATAGGTACAGATGCCATTACCGTAGCGTTAATTTATAAATCGAGTGTTGTATCACTCACTGGCCCGTCGCAAATTCTAGATAGCAGTAATTCTATCTCTGACGAAGATGGTGTGTTGTTTGTTGATACTAGAAATCGCCCTGCTTTAACTCAGGAATTTACTTTGCTTGAAAATGGTGAAACGCTAGTTATTAGTGTTAACCATTTAAAATCTAAAGGTTCGGGTTGTGGCGTAGGCGATGATGATACAACTACCGGTCAAGGTAACTGTAATCTAACTCGTATACGTGCTGCACAGGCTCTAATTGCGTTTCTAGACGCTGAGTATCCTGATACCGCGACGTTAATCATTGGTGATTTAAATTCTTATGCGAAAGAAGATCCAATTAGTGCATTAGAAGGGGCGGGTTATACCAATCTAGTGAATCATTTTGGTGGTGCTGAAGCGTATTCATATAGCTTTAGAGGCCTTTTGGGGTATTTAGACCATGCGTTAGCTAATAACAAAGCGTTGGCTAAAGTGGTGGATGTGACTGAGTGGCATATCAACGCTGATGAGCCGATTGTTCTTGATTATAATGTTGAGAATAAAACACCTGATAATGTCACTGATTATTACGCAGATGATGTTTACCGTATGTCTGACCATGAGCCTGTACTTATTAGTTTGAATATGGAGGCTGATGTAGTGCTTGTTGATTCTGATGGTGACGGTGTGCCTGATTCGCAAGATAACTGCACTTTAGTGGTAAACCCAGACCAACGTGATAGTAACGGTGACGGCTTTGGAAATATTTGCGACGCAGACCTAAACAATGACGGTGCGGTGAATTTTATTGATTTAGGTTTACTTCGAAGCGTGTTATTTAGCGCAGACCCTGACGCCGATTTTAATGGTGATGGAGTCGTTAACTTTGTTGATTTCGGGATTATGCGAGGTGCTTTCTATCAAGCGCCAGGCCCGAGTGCACTGACAGCTGAATAGAAAATTTAATGAATAAAGCGCAGTGACTGAATTGCCGCTGCCTGCGCTTAATTTAACTGGCAAATTTTAATTTATAGAGTAGTAAAATTATGAAAAAATTTATAAAACACAATTCATTAGTCGCGATCATGTTGTTTATCGCCTCTTTCACTGCACAGGCAGGCCTAATTACTTTAAGCCCTACGAGTGCAGTAACAGATGTAAACACAGGTGATGTTATTTCTTTCGAGGTCTTATATGATTTTGACACTGAAGGGGCTTTAGGCGGCGGTTTTGATATTAACTTTGATGCTCTTTCTTTAGCAGTGAGTAGTATTGTAACAAATGTTGTTGGTGACCCTTTGTTCGGACGAGCGCCAGATACCTTAGCTGGTTTATTATCTGGATGGGCAGCAGGAGATTTCACTGGAATTTTTGGTACGGGTAGTTTCGGAACTGTCACCATGGAAGTATTGAGTACATTTGGTGCTACTACTGACGTGACTGTAGGCGATAATGCGAACTTAATTGCTGGACCTTTCGTTAGTGTTAGTACTTTTGCACCAATGAACGTTGATTTCACTGGCTTTACGGTTACAAGAGCAACAGCAACCAATCCTGTTTCCGCTCCTGGTGCAATCCTCCTAATGGTTTTAGGACTAGCCGGTTTAGGACTCAGACGTCGTAAGATTGTTCGATAGTTTTCATTAAACTACAATAAGCAGTTATATCTAAAGGATGTCACTTTACTAGTTACATCCTTTTTTTTTGCCCTGCGGCATGGTCCAGAAACAACTTGAAAGATTGTGGTTGGGAAGTCTACACCAGCTACACTAAGCTTGTTCTTGATTGCCTGTTTAGCAATGTTTAGGCTTCGCCGCAAAGCTAAACTTAAGCTTTATTTATATAAAAAGGGCGGCTGATAAATTATCAACCGCCCTTTTTTTCTTGTAGCTCGTAGCTTGTAACTTATGGCCTACTGATAATCAAACTCTTGGTCAGTCACTACCATCAAATCATCAGCACCACTAAACAAGTTTACTTTAAGTGTATCTTTTCTTGGTAAAAGCCTTTTTATGTAAAATTCACAAGTGAAGAATAGGGGTCAAGTAACTTGACCCCTTTTTTGCTACTATCTTATTAAACGTTGAGCACAGTTTTTTAATTAAATTAACAGTTTTTTTTGTGTGCGATCCATGTCCGATGTTAAAAAGTATCATTGTTTGTTTTCATGTACACTTCGCTAACAGTAAACTGCAAGTATTATTATGGCGAAATCAGCTGCAGTACCAAGAAAGTGTGAATGCATATCTAACATGTTAGGCGAGCGGCAATACTTCTATGGTCTCTATCCTCTAGCGAATTTGTTAAGTTCGGCGTTCAATATTCTCATATTTGTTTTCACATTGCTTGCAACAGCAATACCCTTGAGCGCGAGTACACTGGAGGGTGATTGGTTTCTGCAAGCAGGTGCCAGCGGCAGTGGGGAAAGTATCGATGATCCGACCGGCTCACCTGCTATCATCGAGCGACTGAGTGCAGAAGGCGACACCATTGTCTTACTGCCCTCAGACGCTATTTTAGAAGGTGGATTGACACTTAAAAAACACCAAAGTCTTATTGGAATATCTAAATCTGGTCGCAAACCTGTAATCACTAACCGCAACCCTGATAGGAATAATGGTTGTGGGATCATGCTCGCAGATGGAAATCGCGTCTTAAATCTTCGCATTGAGAACACCTTAGCGAGCGGGTTATATGGATTGGAAATATCTTCAGCGCAGATTGATGGTGTGGATGTTCACGGTTCAAATCAACAAGCTTTATTCATTGAGGCTAGCTACTTAACGCTTCCTGGACAATTGCCTCATGGTGGTATGGTGTTTATGCATTCTCAAAAATCTGATCTTTCACCTGATACTGGTTCGGATAATGTTTCAATTAGTTCTTCAACGGTCACTGAATCTGCGGGTTTCGGCATTGCCGCCATTACGTCGGGGAATTCGCACAGTTCGCTTTTAATTACTGACACAATCATAGAGAACGGCTCGAGAATAGGCTTTTTCGATGCCGGTATCTCCTCTCTGGCACAAGGCTCTGGTGCGCAAGCACAGCTTGAGATTATCGGTTCAGAAGTTCAGGGACGCATGAGTCGTGCAGGGCGAAACGTCATGGTAGTCGCGAGCGGCGGTGCAAAAGCAATCGTAAAGATTAAAAACTTCTTAAGCGGGCCAGTGGGTCAGGACGGTATTGTTGGTGCTGTTATGCAAAGCCCATCGCAAATTAGCATGACTATCAGCGAGTCAATCGTAGAAGGTGCTGGTCAGATGAATATCGAAGGATCACTGATTAACCTTCCTCCCAATGATCCCTCGCAAGCAAACCAAGCCCGAGTATCGATTAATATCCAAGACTCGATAATCCGAAATGCCGGTGCGGTTAGCGGTTTTGAAAATATTGCGGCTAATGTTTGGCTCGGTCCGTCGTTGTTTTTGAAAGACCAACCACCTGCAATTGGAGAGTACGAATTAACGATCACTAATAGTCAAATTCTAGATGCAGGTCGGGCTGGGCTTGAATTTGGTGATCTTGAGTTATTACACAAAGATCAGTTAGACAAGAGCAAATATAACGTTGTGTTAATTGGCAACACAATTAAAGAAAATGGCGAAGCTGACCTATTTATCCATGCACCCAGAGCAACTATCGACGCTAGGAAAAATTGTTGGGGTTATGACAAAAATGCAACCAAGCCGCGTGTCAAAATACACGATCCGTCTAAACTATCACAACTAAATGTGAGCCAGTCTATTCGTTGCGAGTGAGGTTCGGAAATTTGCTCAAACCCAAGCCGAAATAGGGGGCAAGTCAGTATTGTGAAGCAAGCAACTTGACCCCTTTTCTTTTGACCCTTGTTGTGTCCTTTGACCCATCAACTACTGATGTTTCTGTCGGTGATACGTTTACCGTGGATGTTTTAGCTAACGCCGACTTAGTCGATGCATTTTTGGCATTTGATATTGGTTTTAACTTGGATGCGGATACCACAACACTAGGTAGCGGTTTTGCCGCTCCAAGTGCAGCTATCTTTGATGTTGCTGGCTTTGTTGATAACTTCCCTTTCCCACCATTACCTATATCTGGTGCAGATATTTTATTAGCCACCTTAACTTTCACCGCAACTTCAGCTGGTAACTTAATGCTTAATGTAGATGCGGGGTCGTTTAGTGGTATTTTTGGTTTTGTTCAATTTGAAAGCGAAGCTCTTAACATCACTGTTAGCGAAGTGTCTGCACCTGTCACATTAGGCCTATTCGCTATTGCTTTAGTTGGATTGGTTAGTTTACACCGCAAAGCTTAGAAGGTTATTTATTGGATATTAAAAAGGCGGTTGATATTATATCAACCGCCTTTTTAATTTATTCTAGCTTACTTACTGATAATCAAACTCCATATCGCTCACAACCATTAAATCATCTGCACCATTAAACAAGTTTGCTTTAAAACCGTCTTTTCTAGGTAACAGTCTTTTTATATAAAAAGCACAAGTGTTGGTTTTGCCTGCTTTGATGCTTGCATTATCTGAATGCTCAGCGGTATCCGCCATACTCAACCAAATCACGCCTAACAAACAGTAAGCGCTGTAGTGCATAAAGTCGTAGGCGGTACCTGCCAAATCAACGGCATTTTGCTGTTTTAGTTCAGTTGCGGCGTTAAACCATTCGGTTAATAATTCAGATGCTTGTGTTTGTTTATCAACATTAGTCATTTGTTGTATTTTGCTATTAAACAATGCGAAGGTGTCTTCCAGCATAGTGCCTTTGTCACGGGCTAGTTTCCTGGAGATTAAATCTAGGGCCTGAATACCGTTGGTACCTTCATACAGTTGAGTGATTCTTGCGTCACGGACCAGTTGCTCCATTCCCCATTCACGAATGAATCCATGACCGCCATAGACTTGTATTCCTATGTTACTCATCTCGGTGCCCATATCTGTCATAAAGCCTTTTACAATAGGGGTTAAAAAGGAAATAACACTTTTGGCTTTATGTTTATCAGCATCATCGCCAAATCGTTCTATATCCATTTGCTGCGCATAAAGCAGAGCCAAAGCACGACAGCCTTCTGCTATGGCTTTTTGGGTCAGTAACATTCTGCGCACGTCTGGTTGGTGAATAATAGGGTCGGCTTTTTTGTTTTGTTCTTGTACGCCCTGAGGTGCACGGGATTGCAAACGTTCTCTAGCATAGGCTAAAGAACCTTGATAAGAGGCTTCCACAATACCTAGACCTTGCAGACCAACCTGAAAGCGTGCGTCATTCATCATGGTAAACATACAGGCAAGGCCGTTATTTGCTTCACCTACTAAAAAACCTTGGGCAGCGTCAAAATTCATCACACAAGTAGGGCTAGCTTTAAGCCCCATTTTTTTCTCAATACTGCCCACAGTGACGGCATTTCGTTGGCCGATGCCGCCATCGTCAAGTGGCAAAAACTTAGGAGCTAAAAATAAGCTAATGCCTTTTACCCCTGGAGGGGCATCTGGGAGTCTAGCAAGTACTAAATGCAGAATATTGTCGGTCCAATCGTGGTCACCATAAGATATAAATATCTTGCTTCCGGTAATACTAAAACTGCCATCTTCATTGGGTATGGCTTTCGTGCTCAATAAGCTTAAGTCTGTACCAGCGTGGGGCTCAGTTAAACACATGGTGCCAGCCCATTCACCAGAAATAAGTTTGGCTAAATAGGTTTTCTTAAGGTTTTCGTCTGCATGTTTAGTGATGGCTAACATGGCACTTTCGTTGAGCATGCCCGTTAGGCGCCAGCTTAAATTGGCTGAGTCCAACATTTCGTGCACTGGAACGGCGATTGTATTGGGCAAATCTTGACCATCGTAGTCAGCGCTTCCTAACATAGCATTCCATCCGTTTGCTACGTACTCTTTATATGCCTCTGCAAAACCGTCTGGGGTAGTGACGTTTCCATCAATTAGCTTGGCTCCTTGTTCGTCACCTTCTCTATTTAATGGTGCGATAACCTCTTCAGCAAACTTTGCTCCTTGGAGTAGAATTTCATTGACCAACTCTTGATCAAAATCTTCTAATCCTAATTTTTGATAATGTTCCGACAGATTTAACCAGTCATGTAATATAAATTGCATGTCTTTTATTGGAGCAGTGTATTGGGGCATGGAACTAATCTCTAAAAATCTAATATTGTAGGAATTATACTGTTATTTGACGGTTTTGGTTGCTAAAAGTCAGGTGTTGACTATTAAAAGTGTTGATATGGCGTTACTGATTTTATGAATGTTCGCAGCTTGAGGTGGCATGGGTATAAAATTAAAAATTATTCTAATTGAACATAGGCTTCACGCACATCTATCAAATTGATGTCGCTTACCCACTGGTTTTGCTGAGTATCAAATGGGTCAACCAGAGAGATATGACTGGTTTTGCGTGTGGACCACGATGGGACGGGAAATTGCTGCAGTTGCTTAGAAAAGTCATCTGTTAGTTTGCATTCAAAATATTGTATTTGGTTTGGGGTAGTAAACAGCAATTTACCTACTTCCACATTCAGCCCCGTTGTTTTCCAGACTGCTTGATGGGCTGTGCACTGTGCGCTTGTCGATTTTTGTTGTTTATGAGTGGGTAAGTTCCAACCATCGTCAGCATGATTTTTGAGGACTAACAGTTGAACGTTTGATTTTATAAGACAGGCTGCCGCCGAGGGCTTCATTTCTGTATATAATACATTCACTCGACACATGGGGTCGGCAGGGATGTCTCTACTGCATCCAAATAAAGAAATTGAGACAGCGACTAATAATCTATTCAGCACAATGTTACGTACACTAGTGGTAGCAGAATGAGGTATTATCACATCAATTTACTTATTCTCTATAATTAATTGTAGAGGCTAGCAATTTATCATTTGCTTCAAAGGTCTTATTCGGTTCCACATTTAAATAGGTCATCCAATGTCTAAAGGATTAAAATTTTCTCCACTTCTAATTGCTGTTATTTTGTGCGTTGGTTTAGTGCTGTATTTGTACCTGCCAAAAGATATGCCTCAGCAGGCTAAGCAATCGAGTGCGACTTATGTAAAGGTGCATCGCACTACCCAAGAGGAATTTGAGGTGGTAGTTGAAGCGTTAGGTACGGGTAAAGCCAATGAGTCTGTTTTCATTACCACTCAAACATCAGATATTGTGCGGAAAATTCATTTCGATGATGGTGATTTAGTCAAAAAAGGTCAGTTATTGCTTGCGCTTAACGATGCAGAGGAAAAGGCTAGATTGGCGGCGCTGGATGTCAGCTTACAAGAGGCACTTAGGCAGTTAAAGCGGATCAGTAACTTAGCCAAAAATAATGTCGCTTCCGAGCAGTTATTAGACGAACAACAGGCAAGAGTGAAGGCTTTGAAAGCACAAATGGATGTAGCCAAAACTCAGATCGATGAATTGTTAGTAAAAGCGCCTTTTGATGGTGTTTTAGGGGTTAGGCAGATAAGCGTTGGGGCGCTTGTGACGCCTGGAGATGTGGTCACTACTTTGGATGACCTAAGCGTTATTAAAGTTGATTTCGATATTGCTGAATCTCATTTGGCTAGTGTGGCGCTTGGCCAATTGATGAGGGCTACGTCAGTTGCTTACCCTGGAAAGGTTTTTGAAGGTCAAATAACCAGTATTGCAACGCGGGTTAATCCCTCTACTAGGTCAGTACAAATCCGCGCCAATATAAAAAATCTGGATCTAAAACTGCGTCCAGGTATGTTGCTGAAAATTTTATTGCAAAAGCAGGTTCTGAACACATTAGTGTTACCGGAAGTTGTGCTAGTACCGGTTGAAGATAAACAGTTTGTATTTTTAGTGAAAAATAATCAGGTCGAGTTGGTTGAAGTTAAAGTGGGCCTGCGTAAGCCTGGAAAAGTACAAATATTAAGTGGATTACAAGTAGGTGATGTGGTCGTGACCGAAGGCACGCTTAAGTTGCGTAGTGGTTCTAAAGTGACGTTTGACACCGCGAATAGCGAGGGGTAGGTCATGTTTTTATCTGATATCTCTGTTAAGCGCCCTGTCTTCGCCTCGGTAGTTAACTTACTGTTAGTGGTATTTGGTATTGTTTCTATTAGCTTTTTGAGTCTTCGAGAATACCCAGACATCGATCCACCTATAGTATCAATTAACACTAGCTACCCTGGTGCGTCTGCTTCTATTGTTGAAAGCCGCATTACCCAGCTATTAGAAGATCGGATTAGCGGTATTGAAGGCATTAAGAATATTTCCTCTACCAGCAGTAATGGTCGCTCTTCAATTAGCATAGAGTTTAATTTGTCTCGAGATATCGACGCTGCATCTAACGATGTGCGGGAACGTGTGAGTCGCGCCCTCAACAACTTGCCCGTTCAAGCTGACCCACCTGAAGTGTCCAAATCAAACTCTGATGAAGATGTGATTGTTTGGTACAACCTGCGCAGTGACAATTTATCTGTGATGGAATTAACCGACTACGCAGACCGATTTGTTGTTGACCGTTTATCTGTTGCCGAAGGTGTGGCGCGCGTGCGCCTTGGTGGTGGTCGCAGTTATGCGATGAAGGTTTGGCTTGATCGTAATGCCATGGCGGCTCGCCAGATAACAGTAAGTGATATTGAAAACGTCATTCGTTCTGAAAATGTTGAATTGCCCGCAGGTGAGGTGGAGTCAATTGATCGCGATTTTGAAGTACGAGTAGCGAGAAGCTTTTTAACACCAGAGGATTTTGCCAATTTAACCATTAAAGCCAGTGCCGATGGGTATTTGGTTAAGCTGCGTGAAGTCGCTCGTGTTGAGCTTGGCGCTGAAGATGATGAAACTGAGTTTCGTGGTGGTGGCGTAAATATGATTGGTTTGGGCATTATCAAACAGTCAAAAGCCAATACGTTAGAAGTGGCCAGAGCCGCGAAAAAAGCCATTCAACAAATTGAGATCACTCTACCAGACAATATTTTTATCGTACCTAGTTATGACTCATCAATATTTATTGAAGCCTCAATTAACGAAGTATACGAAACCTTAGCCATTGCCATGTTGATGGTAGTGCTGGTTATTTATATATTTCTAGGCAATATTCGGGCGACCATCATACCGGCAATCACTGTACCCGTATCTTTGGTATCAGCCTTTATTGTGATGTATGCCTTGGGGTTCTCGATTAATCTGCTGACCTTATTGGCTATGGTTCTGGCTATAGGTCTAGTGGTGGATGATGCCATAGTGGTGTTGGAAAATATTTCAAGACGCATAGAACTTGGGGAGCCGCCTATTTTGGCCTCTTACCGAGGCGCAAAAGAAGTTGGGTTTGCAGTTATTGCCACTACATTAGTGCTGATAGCCGTATTTGTTCCATTGGTCTTTTTACAAGGTAATATTGGTAGGTTATTTACAGAATTTGCATTAGCCATTGCAGCAGCTGTGGCTTTTTCTAGTGTGACCGCCCTGACACTTTCCCCGATGTTGTGTTCAATTTTGCTTAAAAAACGCCAAAAACAAAGTGGCTTTGCTTATTGGGTCGATACCAAATTCAGATTGATTGAAAATCGCTACTATCATGCTCTGGGTACAACCTTACATCAACCTTGGTTAATGGCAATATTGGTCGTCGCCAGCATAATCGCGTTAGTCAAATTAGGTCAGATTTTGCCGAGCGAATTCGTACCTAAAGAAGATAGAGGAAATTTCTTTATTCGTGTGCAGGCGGTTGAAGGGGCTAGTTTTGAGAGTAATGCGGCGAATATGAAAAAGATTGAAACAATTCTGCTCGATTACGCTGATAAAGGTGAAGTTGCAAGGGTGTTAGTACGTACGCCTGGATTCGGCGGCAGCGCCGGTATTGGTATAGTGGGCATGCCTCTTGGTGACGATAAAAAGCGTTCCACCTTTGAACTGATGGATGAAGTCAGTGCTAAGTTATCTAAAATTCCTGATGTCCGTGCTTTCGCCATCATGCGCAGTAGCATTGGTGGTCGTGGCTTAGGCCGGCCAGTGCAATTTGTGCTGCAAGGCAATACCTATGAGGACTTAGTTAAGTGGCGAGATATTGTGTTGACTAAAGCCCGCACTAACCAAAACCTTATCCGCATAGACTCGGATTACAAAGAAACTTGGCCGCAGTTATTAGTCAATATTGATAAAAACAGAGCGGCTGATTTAGGGGTATCTATTAGTGAAATAGGCCGTACCCTAGAAACCATGTTAGGCCAAAGGCGCGTATCTACTTACTTAGATAAGGGGCAAGAGTACGACGTTATTATGGAAGGTGAAGAGTCTGACTATCGAAGCCCTTCAAGTATTGAAAATATCTACGTGCGTTCAAGTCAAAGCAATCAATTGATCCCTCTAGATAACTTGTTATCGGTAGAAGAGCGCGCCACATCCTCACGGCTAAATCGTTACAACCGTATGCGTAGTATTACCATCAGTGCTAACTTAGCCGATGGTTATACAGTGGGAGAAGCCTTAGAGTATTTGCGAGGCATTGTAGATACTGAGCTTCCCGAAGAAGTCTCGATTGATTACAAAGGCGAGTCTCAGTTGTATCAAGAGTCGGGTAGTTCTATTTTGTTTATCTTTGCCTTGGCGCTGGCGATTACCTACTTGATTTTAGCTGCCCAATTCGAAAGTTGGATCCATCCTCTGGTCATTATGTTAACCGTGCCTTTAGCGCTGGTGGGCGCCTTTATTGGTTTGTACTTTTCGGGTATGACCTTAAACATATATAGCCAGATAGGGCTAGTGATGTTAATCGGCTTAGCGGCTAAAAATGGAATTTTAATCGTAGAGTTTGCGAATCAGCTTAGAGATGCGGGCATGGAATTTGAACAAGCTTTGCGCCGAGCTGCATCGCAACGCCTTAGACCAATAGTGATGACGGGTTTTACTACTGTATTTAGTTCATTGCCGCTAGTTATGGCCAGTGGAGCAGGTTCAGAGAGTAGGACGGTGATTGGTATGGTTATTTTTGCGGGTGTATTGGTTTCAGCATTTTTAACATTATACATAGTGCCTACAGCCTATTATCTGCTAGCTAGGCATACCAGTTCACCTAATGAACGGGCGCAGCAAATTGAAGACTTAGAAGTGACTATGCCTTACCGCAAAGGTGAGGAAAATAGAAACCCTTAGCCAATAGGTGTCAGTCCAAACCCCATTAGTAACAAGCCTAGAAGGTAAATTGCGACTATCACATAATCAGTAAGGTTCATGAAAGCTTGTTTGTTAAGAATAAAAGGTTGATTTACTTCACAAAATTTAACAGATAATAAAAAAGCCCCGAATTAATCGAGGCTTTTGGTACAAATCTAGATTACTGACTATTCGTCTAAGAAACTTTTCAGTTGCTCAGAGCGACTAGGGTGACGCAGTTTACGCAAAGCTTTGGCTTCGATTTGACGAATACGTTCACGGGTTACATCAAACTGCTTACCTACTTCTTCAAGGGTATGATCAGTATTCATATCAATACCAAAACGCATTCTAAGGACTTTTGCTTCGCGAGCGGTTAACCCTGCTAGCACTTCTTGGGTCGCATCTTTTAAGCTGCCACCTGTTGCTGAATCTAAAGGCTGAACTATGGTGCTGTCTTCGATGAAATCACCTAAGTGTGAATCTTCATCATCACCGATAGGGGTTTCCATTGAAATGGGCTCTTTGGCGATTTTCAAGACCTTACGCACTTTGTCTTCAGGCATTAACATGCGCTCTGACAACTCTTCAGGTGTTGGCTCGCGACCCATTTCTTGCAGCATTTGACGGCTGATGCGGTTAAGTTTGTTGATCGTTTCAATCATATGCACTGGAATACGGATAGTACGGGCTTGGTCAGCAATCGAACGAGTGATCGCTTGACGTATCCACCAAGTTGCATAAGTTGAGAACTTATAACCACGACGGTATTCAAACTTATCTACCGCTTTCATCAGACCGATATTGCCTTCTTGGATAAGATCCAAGAACTGCAAACCGCGGTTAGTGTATTTTTTCGCAATGGAGATAACCAAACGTAAGTTGGCTTCCACCATTTCTTTCTTGGCACGGCGCGCTTTGGCTTCACCAATAGACATGCGACGATTGATATCTTTGATATCTGCAATGATCAATCCGGTTTCTTCTTCAACCGCATTCATTTTGCCAATAGCACGTTCTAGTTCTTCTTGGTGAGTGCGCATTTCTGCTGCATAAGGCAAGGCAGAGTCAAGTATTTTGAATAACCAGACAGTAGATGTTTCGTTACCAGAAAACGCTTTGATAAAGTCTTTTTTCGGCATTTTTGCCGTATCCACACAGTGTTTCATTACTATGCGTTCTTGCACACGAATTCTGTTCATCATGCTGCGCATGTTTTTAACCATACGGTCAAATTGCTTAGGCGTGAGTCTAAATTCTTTAAAAACTTCGCTTAGTTCATTAATTTGAACGCGGGCTTCTTTATGTGAACGGCCTTTTGCATCGATAACATCACGGGCTTTTTCGTATTGAATACGCAGTGCAGTAAATTTTTCACGTGCTAACTCAGGGTCTGGCCCTGTGTCTTCTTCCTCGTCTTCGTCATCGTCGCCATCTGCTTCTTTTAATTCTTCTTTAGATAATTCAGAACCCACATGGGTGGCAGTAGGAGCGACGTCTTGTTCGTTTGGATCTACAAAACCGATAATAATGTCGCTAAGGCGAATTTCTTCTGCTTCGAATAAGTCCCACTGATCAAGTAAATGGGTAATGGCTTCTGGATATTCAGCAACAGAGCACTGAACCTGATTGATCCCTTCTTCGATACGCTTGGCGATAACAATTTCGCCCTCACGGGTTAGCAGTTCAACTGTGCCCATTTCACGCATGTACATACGTACCGGATCGGTAGTACGACCTATTTCACTTTCTACTGTTGAAAGAGCTTGAGCGGCGGCTTCAGCGGCTTCATCATCAGTATCGCTTTCTTGCATCAAAAGCTCATCTTTATCAGGCGCCCTCTCAAATACCTTAATGCCCATGTCATTGATCATGCGGATGATGTCTTCCATTTGATCAGAATCGACAATATCTTGAGGTAGGTGGTCGTTAACTTCCGCGAAAGTCAAATAGCCTTGTTCTTTACCTTTAGCAATGAGGAGTTTTATCTGCGACTGCTTGCTTTGCACCATATAACTTACGCTTCTCGAATTAGTTGAATATTCATCAAACCCCTCTGGGAGAGGATTCACGCTGTAACTTGCTTAATGTACCCAGTAACTACTTGGTATTTACTGCGGTGTTAGCGAATTAGCCAGTATAGCAGACTCACTATGCATTGGGCTAGATGTTGGGTCATTTTTGTTCTTTTACAAGTAGGTTGAGTTCTTGTTTTTCTGCATCGGTTAATTTGCTCACCCTAGACTTGGAAAACAACTGGTCCATTCGGCTTTGTAAATGCCAATCTAGTAGCTTGGCGAAGCTATCTTCAAATACGGCTGCTTGGTTCTGTTCTGCATATTCCCACATCATCAATTTAGCTAACTGAGCACTTTGTGCATGACCTCGAAAATGTTCTAAGACTTGCGCTGTATTCGCAAGAGGTTTGCCCAAACAAAATTGATAAAGCTCAATTAACATGGCCATGCCTGGGATATCAACCGACACTAAAGGTGTGGGATCCGCCGCGTGACATTTGATCGCTAAACCTGGATCATCTAATAACAGCCTAATCATCATGCGCACTGGTGATATTGTGCTCTTATTGGGTGTGTTGAAATCTAACTTTTTAGGGTTTTTTCTTAAATTTGCCTGAGCGATATCACGCTCTAGCCTATGTTTATTTTGGTCGCCCATATGATTACTTAAATCAGACAATAAAATTTCCCGAATATTTTCGCCGACTATTTGTTCAATTAATGGCAATGCTTCCGCTTTTAAAGCAGCTTTACCTTCATTACTGCCCACGTGATGACGTTGCAATAAATTATTAAAAAAGAACTTAGATAAGGGAACTGCATCGTTCTTTAGTTTTTCTTCAAAGCTTTCTTTACCAATTTTACGCACTAAGGTATCTGGGTCTTCACCATCAGGTAAAAATAAGAACTTCATCTCTACCCCATCTTTTAGAAAAGGCAGGGCATTTTCTAAAGCGCGCCAGGCTGCTTCTCTGCCTGCACGATCACCATCGTAACAACACACTACTTCACTGGTAGCACGAAATAACATTTGGATATGCTCGGGTGTGGTGGCGGTGCCAAGGGAGGCCACAGCATAGTCGATACCAAATTGGCCGAGGGCTACCACATCCATATAACCTTCAACAATCATGACTCGGGCTAAATTTCGATGGGCTTGTTTGGCTTGATAGAATCCATACAACTCATGACCTTTATGGAATATACGCGTTTCGGGCGAATTCAAATATTTGGGACCACCATCCTCTAATACTCTGCCACCAAAACCAATCACGCGGCCGCGTTTATCGCGAATAGGAAACATAATACGGTCGCGGAAAAAGTCGAAGCGCCGTCTATTGTCATTTTCTGTGATAAGTTTTAAATCAAGCAATTGCTCTTGATATATTGGACTTTTACCAAAGATTCTTAGCACTGAATCCCATTCAGGTGGCGCGTAGCCCATATCGAAAGCTTTCACTATTTCACCGCTCAGCCCTCTTTTTTTTAAATAATTAACGGCTTTATCTTTGTCTGGATGCACTTTGAGCTGTTGCGCAAAGTATTTTGCTACTTTTTCCATTAACTCGTAATCGTTTTCTTTTTGTTGTTTTTGCGCAGCCGACGGGGGAGGGGCAGCGCCTTTTTCCCGTGGTACTTCAATACTGTGATATTGAGCGAGTTCTTCGATGGCTTCTGGGAATTCTAATCGGTCAAATTCCATTAAAAATGAAATAACGTTGCCATGAGCCCCGCAGCCAAAGCAGTGATAAAACTGTTTGTCTTGGCTAACAGTAAAAGAGGGGCTTTTTTCCTCGTGGAAAGGACAACAGGCCTGATGATTACGCCCGGCTTTTTTAAGGCGGACACGACTGTCAATCAATTCAACTATGTCTGTGCGAGCAATAATGTCATCAATAAACTCGCGGGGGATACGACCAGACATTATACCTTCTCAATTAGTTAAAGCACTTCGGCATTGTGCCACATAGTCTGGCAAGTTGAACGTCGAAAACAAACAAACCGCAACTAGGTGCGGTTTGTAAAATAAAAATTATTTGCAGTATCTGCTAAGAATTAAGTTTGGCTTTTATTTTGCCACTTAATTTGCCCATATCAGCGCGGCCTTGAACTTTAGGTTTTAATAAGCCCATGACTTTGCCCATATCCTGCATACTTGATGCACCTGATTCAGCCATCGCTTGCCCAATTAAAGCATCGAGCTCTTCTTCGCTAAGGGCTTTAGGCATAAAATCTTGCAAAATAACAATTTCTGCTAGTTCGATATCAAGTAAATCTTGTCGCCCCGCAGTTTCATATTGACTGGCTGCATCTTTTCGCTGTTTTACCATCTTGATTAAAATAGCAAGCACACCATCGTCATCGAGAGCAATATAATCGGGATCAGTGCGCCCATCGATTTCATGTTGTTTTACGGCAGACAAAGCCATGCGAATAGTGCCCAGACGAATTTTGTCCTTGGCACGCATAGCATCTTTTTGTGCATTTTTTAAATCATCTAATAAGGACATGGAATGACTCAGTAAAAACGGAAAAAGGATGTGTGATAAAACGACTTAAAGCGCGTTATTCTTAACTTCAAGCAAACGCGCCACAGAAGAGATTTAGTACAATCTGATGCGACGAGCGTTCTCGCGAGATAACTTCTTCAAAAGACGTTTCTTAGCGGCAGCTTTCTTACGCTTACGTTCCCAAGTAGGCTTTTCAAAAAATTCGCGACGACGAACTTCAGAAAGTACACCTGCTTTTTCACATGAACGTTTAAAACGACGCAATGCAACATCAAAAGGTTCGTTTTCTCTTACTTTAACGATTGGCATTAAACTCTTACCTCAAAAATAAAAACTATATCGTGCCGGTATAATGAATAGCCAGCTCGGTTAAAAATGGTGCGGAATTCTAATCAAATCCTAAAGCGATGTAAAGTCTTGATAGGTCAAAAACCTGATTAATTCACACAAATGTCATATTAAATTGGAGGTTTGACTGCTAATCAGTAGAATGCCGACAGTTTAAAATATTTTTGTTAGAAATTGAATATGCGTGTATTAGGTATTGAAACTTCTTGTGATGAGACAGGTGTGGCGATTTATGATGACCAACAAGGGTTGTTGTCCCACCAATTATATAGTCAAGTAAAGCTTCACGCTGATTATGGCGGAGTGGTGCCCGAACTTGCCTCCAGAGATCATGTACGCAAGCTTGTGCCTTTGATTAAAGAATCTTTGCGGGAAGCTAATTGTAGCGCCAAGGATATAGATGGCATTGCTTTCACCAAAGGCCCTGGTTTAGTTGGGGCTTTGCTAGTGGGCTCATCAGTAGCCCGTAGCTTGGCTTATGCATGGAATAAACCTGCGGTGGGCGTGCATCATATGGAGGGTCACTTGCTTGCGCCTATGTTAGATGATCCCGCACCTGAATTTCCCTTTGTCGCCCTTTTAGTTTCAGGCGGTCATTCGATGATGGTGAAAGTTGCAGGTATCGGCCAATACCAAGTATTGGGTGAATCGGTAGATGATGCAGCTGGTGAAGCCTTCGACAAAACGGCTAAGTTACTCGGGTTGGATTATCCAGGAGGCCCTCTACTGGCAAAATTAGCCGAAAAGGGTGAGGCGGGCCACTATAAATTCCCTCGCCCCATGACCTTGAAACCCGGCTTAGATTTTAGTTTTAGTGGTTTAAAAACCTTCGCTGCCAATACCATTCGAGCATCAGATGGTTCAGAACAAACACGGGCAAATATTGCTTACGCTTTTCAAGAGGCAGTAGTCGATACCTTAGCCATTAAATGCAAACGTGCTTTGAAACACACTGGTTTAAAACGTTTAGTTATTGCAGGTGGTGTGAGCGCCAATAAACAATTACGTGAAGACCTCGCCACTATGATGAAAAATATCAAAGGTGAAGTGTTTTATCCTCGTCTGGAGTTTTGCACCGACAATGGTGCGATGATTGCCTATGCGGGTTTACAACGACTTAAAGCTGGCGAAACTGAAGGTTTGTCTACTCAAGCTAGGCCCCGTTGGTCGTTGGAGGAGTTAGCGCAGATTTAACTCTTATAATGCTTTTCATCATCTTAGTGTGGGTTACTAAGGTGATTCTACTCCCTGAAATAGTTGAACCTAGAATCCGTAGTTGGACAGGCGCTGAGGCGCAGGAAAAAATCGTTGGATCAAGGCATGAATTGCCATAAGGGGTTGTTCCCCTTATAAAATTCATAACGCAGAGCCAGCGGTTTTTAACCAGCCTCAGTGCCTGTAGCGCCTTCATTCATGGGGTGAGCCACAATAAAATGCTTATATTCTTATCAATCATAATGTTAACGATCACTTGTAGCGGTCAACTGCGGTTTCTAGGTTGAAGGGACACGAACCAGTCAAGGCGGATATTTATGACAATTTATCGAGTATAAATAAGTTACTCAAAATCACTTTTCTCTGATATTTTACTTTCTTGACCAGCTAACAACCGAATAATATTATCTTTGTGACGCAGCACAATTAACACGCTTAATATAGCCACTGGTAGGGTATATTCTGGTTTTAGCATCCACGTAAATAAAGGCGCTAGGCTAACAGAAAGAATGGCAGCCAGTGAAGAATAGCCTGTTAATCGAACAATTATCCCCCAAGTAATAATCAATATTGCTGCTAAGTCTAAACCCAGAGGTAATATTGCGCCAAATGCAGTGGCTACGGCTTTGCCTCCAGAAAATCCGAAAAACAATGGGTACATATGGCCTAAACATGCCATCACTGCCACAAAGGCCAAATTAATAGGCTCTAATCCTAAGTAATAACTGACCCAAACCGGCACTGTGCCTTTAAGCACGTCGAAAACTAACACAAATGCCGCTGGAAATTTTCCGCCTATGCGCAATACATTAGTTGCCCCTGGGTTACCTGAGCCTTGTTCTCTGGGATCGCCTAAGCTAAATAATCGGCACACCAAAATGGCACTGGAAATAGAACCCAATAAATAGGCCGAAGCAAAGATTAATATTGTAAGTGCTGTCATGTACTTGTATTAAGAATGGGTTACAATTTGCCAGAATATACCAAACTCTGATGAAATGCAGCGCGGATCACTAATGGATAAAATTCATATTGAAGGACTTGAGGTCTTAGCGTTGATTGGCGTTTATGACTGGGAGAGAGAGCATCAGCAGCGATTAATTGTTGATCTGGAGCTCAGTGCCGACCTTTCTTTGGCGGCGCAAACAGATGATGTAGACAAAACCCTAAATTATGCGCAAATTTCCCAAGGCATAAGTGATTTTGCTGCAAAAAGCCAATTTAAACTGCTCGAAGCCTTGGCAAGCCATATGGTTGACTGGTTGCTGCAATCTTTTCCTATGTTGAAAACCGTGCGCTTAAAACTCAGTAAGCCAGATATTTTAGCTGACTCCAAAAATGTCGCGGTAGAATTTACTAAGGAACAAACTCTTTGAGCACTGACACTGAGCAGACACATATTATCTATATTAGTGTGGGTAGCAATGTGGACAAAGAAAAGCATACTAAGGCTGGATTGCAGGGTATGTACCAAGCATTTGGTGAGCTGACACTCTCCTCTGTTTTTGAAAGTGAATCAGTTGGATTTGATGGCAATAATTTTTACAATTTGGTGATTAAAGCCTGTACTCAGTTATCCATTGCAGAAGTATGCCATGTTCTTAAAAAGATAGAACAAGACAACAAACGCCAGCGTGGTGAACAAAAGTTTGCTCCTCGAACACTAGATCTAGATCTCTTGCTCTACGATCGCCAAGTAACGACTCACCCCATAGCATTACCGCGTCCTGAAGTACTGTATAATGCTTTTGTGTTAAAACCTTTAGCTGAAATAGCCGCTGATGAAGTCCATCCTGAAGTGAATGAAAGTTATGCCAACCTTTGGCAAAAATATGACAAAAGCCAACAGAAATTGTGGGCGATTACATTTGATTGGAGCCCGAGCAGTACATGACCTTATTTGAAATTATTATCTTGGCGATCATTCAAGGATTGACTGAGTTTTTACCTATATCTAGTTCAGCTCACTTAATTTTACCTTCTGAGATCTTAGGCTGGAATGATCAAGGTATTGCATACGATGTGGCCGTGCATGTGGGTAGCTTGTTAGCTGTGATGATCTACTTTCGAGAAGATATATGGCGGTTAACAGGGGCTTGGTTCCGTCATGGTTTGAGCCAAAGCCAAACACAGGATAGTCGTCTAGCTTGGTGGGTCATTATTGGAACAATTCCCGCTGTGATGTTTGGATTTGCATTTATAGATCTTATAAAATTATACGGTCGTTCAGCCTTAGTCATTGCTATTAGTACGATTAGTTTTGGTTTATTACTTTGGTATGCAGATAATAAGGCAACTCAATCTAAAACTGTTCATCAGATTACCTGGAAAAATGCGATTTTTATTGGCCTTGCACAGGCTATCGCTATTATTCCTGGTACATCACGTTCGGGAATTACTATGACAGCTGGTTTAATGATTGGTTTAGATAGAGAAAGTGCCGCTAGATTTTCATTTTTATTGTCTATACCAGTGATACTGGGGGCGGGATTGCTAGCAACTATAGACTTGTTGCAAACCCCCGATGCGGTGGATTGGAACGCCTTATTGTTTGGTGCTGTATTTTCATTTGTTAGTGCCTATGGGTGTATATACTTATTTCTAGCGTGGATCTCCAAAATTGGAATGTTGCCCTTTGTGATTTATAGATTGATCTTAGGAGCGGCACTATTATTATTTGTCTTTATTTAGGAAGGAAAAAGCTATGAGCGAAACAATTTTCAGCAAAATAATTAATAGAGAAATTCCTGCTGATATTATTTATGAAGATGAACTAGCGTTGGCATTTAGTGATATTAATCCTCAAGCACCCATACACTTTTTGGTCATCCCCAAAAGGCCGATCACGACTATTAATGATATTCAAGAAGGTGATAAAGCCTTAGTCGGACATCTGTATTGGGTGGCGGCACAAATAGCCGACAAACAGGGGTTCGCTAAAGATGGTTACAGAGCGGTAATGAACTGTAATGAAAACGGCGGGCAAACTGTGTATCACATCCATTTGCACGTATTGGCTGGCAAAGCCATGGGCTGGCCGCCTTATAAAGACAAGCTTAAAACATTGTAATAAGTAATTGAAATAAATAAAGTATTGAGCTTTTGATAAGCTCAATACTTTGCTATTTATACCCAAAGCCATTGGAGTTGCAGCTAGGCGGCAAAGGAACTCAGCCCCATGAGCCTAGGCGTACTAGGTGATTGGGGTGAGTGAGAGCAGCCAACAACGCTGCAGCTTCAAGGGAGACGGGTATATCTTTTACGATTACAGTCCTAGCACCTTAGTCCCTTGTTTAAAGTCTATATCAACCGGAATATCAGCTGCGGTCAACTTATCTAAATCTTGCTGTAGTTGTGGTTTGATAACGCCTTTTTCTGCAACTAAGTTCGCCACACCGCTATAGTCGCCATCTCCTTGCAGAGTCAGTATTTTGTTTGATAACGCATCAATAGCTTCGCCCATTTTTTGCATATCGACAAGATACAAACCGTCTGCGTTGCGACTAAATGCTTGGTACTCCTGAAAGAAGTTAAACCTGATCATGTTGGCTTTGCCATGGGCGCTGGATGCACCAAAACGAACAGAACGGAAAATGCCTGCCATAAAAGTAACGTAATAGTCTTCTAACATGCCTTCATCAATGACTCCTTTGGCTAATAACTGCTGTACCATATAAAGCCCTAAAATATCGGCCTTGCCTTCTTCTAAGGCTGAAGCATGTTCTTTCAAGGCCCCTCTGACCGTTTGTTCACTGCCTAATACCGTTTTGATACCAAGACCATGGGCGACTTCATGAAACATAGTGTTAGCAAAAAAAGCGTTGAAAGTAATATGTTTACGCTGCTGCGGCACTATCAATTGCTTAGAAATTGGCACTAAAATATTATCGAACTTGGCTTGCATGGCATTCTTAAGTTGTAACCTGCGCGTGCCTTTTTTCAGTTGCACCTCTTCATCGTTAGGCAAATTGATGGCAATCGTTTTACTACCAGCATTTGAATGTCCAGCATAATAAATCACATCGTAGGCATTTAAGTCAGCATTGGCTCCGGGCATTTGAGCTTTGTATTTTGCCGCAACGGGTAAACCTTGTTGCAACTCTGGTAAGAAGGATGCATATTTACTAAGTCGTTCGCTCCACGCCAAGTCTTTCAACAATACATAAGACTCAAATGCTGCTCGATAACCAAACAGTTGATCCTCATATGTTTCAATTGGACCATAAACTAACTCGATAGGGTTGCTCTTCATATCCATCCACGCATAGTCAGAAGCTTGGTAATTATCGGTTAACAAAGCTTCTGCCCGTAAGTTGAGGTAAGCAGCAAAACTTTTATCCTCTGCTAAAGTGGCTGCCTTTGTTAAAAGCCGTGAAGCGCTTTTTAGATCTTTAGCAAAATAAGTTGAGTAAGGGATGGCTGTTAATTTCCCATCTTTATTTCTGCGCACCATAGAATACAAACCATCTTTGTCTGCAAAATCACTGTTTTCAAACTCTGCCTTGGTCATGTCTGCAGGATAAAATTGTGCGCCTAATAGTTTTTCCTCTGTAGCAGATAAAAATGCTTGATCACCATTTAACCTGTCCCAAGGACCATAATTGATAGCTGCAAATTTTTGTACTCTAGGGGCGGTGATATGAGACAAAAAAGTGTCTTTATCTTGGCCAAAAGCTTGCTGCCAGAATAAGTCGTCCATAATGACCGATGCTTCAATCAATACGCCCAACATTTCTTTTTGGTTATCACTTAAATGACTTATGTCTGCAGAAAGAGTGACGGGGAAATAAATATTGAGTCTGTTTTGGTATTCTGCAGTAAGTGCGGGTGCAAGTGCAGCGGCTTTATCAATTGATAGGTCTGCTTTTGGTTGGAGCTGAGTGTCGTCAGTTGCTGGTTTACTGCACGATAAAGTCAGTGTTGAACAAACGACTACTGCTATTGCAGAAATGTATGATTTTGAAAGAATTTTCATTGCGTCACCTTTTTTATTGTTGTGTTACGGTATTTCCCCTAATTCAACGGGAATATAACAAATTTTTCGCTTTTAATGCGTTTATCATCTCTAGTTTGCACAAAAAAGTATGCTAGCATTTACATTCTTTTACATTCTTTTACATTCAGCAGTTTGCTTGCTGATTTGTTCAGGTGAGACAAAAAATATTTTCATAGACTTACCCTAGGGTTTGATTTGTTTTGACAGGATATAGGTAAATATATGGCTACAGAAAACGCACTTCTCACTATTTTGGTAGAAAAAATTAATAACGATACATTGGTTTTGCCAACATTACCTGCAATTGCATTGAAGGTAAGGAGAGCCGCGGACGATCCAGATATCAATTTAAATGCGATGGCTGATGTCATAAGCCAAGATCCGTCTTTAAGTGCACGTATGATAAAAATTTCAAATAGTGCATATTTGGGCAGAACCGTTAAAGTCACCTCCGCTCAACAAGCTGTCACTCGTATTGGTTTACGCCATATTAAAAATATCTCCACTGCTTTGGCAATGGAACAACTGTTTGTATCTAAAAATGAAATAGTTAAACAGTACATGACCAGGATCTGGGCAGATACCATGGAAATTGTGGCAAATTCAATGGCAGCATTACAAGTGCACACAAAACTAACCAAAAACCGTGCTCTTAATCTTGATTCAATGATGTTGGCCGCCTTAGTGCATAATATTGGTGTGTTACCCATATTGACTGAAGCAGAACGCCATGCAGATGTTTTTGCTAACCCTACATTCTTAGACGTGGCTATTGACAAAATGGCGGGAAAAATTGGTGCCAGTATCATGACAGTGTGGGGCTTTGAACCAGAGTTTGTGAATGTTGCTCGGAACTGGAAAGAGTTATCAGTTATTTCTGATGATGTGTCTTACTTAGATTTGGTCAGGTTAGGTGCGGCGCTTTGTGGCAAGTTTGAGAGTCACAAAGAAGATATTTTCAATGCGGCAATAGAAAAAGGCATTGTTGATAATTTGTCTTTGTTACTCAGTGATGAATTTGATGAGCTGCGTGATAGTGCAAAACAAATCTTTCAATAAGATTTTTATTTTATAACTTTAAAAGATGCTGGTTGAATCCAGCATCTTCTATACCTATACCACCTCAAGATGCGTGTTAACTCACTTTTTCATCGTCTAAGTTAAATATTTCTTTGAGTCGTTTTGCAAAACGCACTACTTCACCAGACATCAGAGCAAAATTTGCATCCAGTCTGGCTAACATTTGATCCTTAGGTATATCGTCGTTTTGTTCTCTTATCACATCGGTAAATTTCAAGCGTTTTATACTTAAGTCTTCTTGAATAATAGCTGTGAGTGTTTCACTCCATTCAACAGCCAGTTTCTGAACTGACTTTCCTGCTTCCAAATGATGCTTGATTTCGTCGCTGTATAAATCCTGATTTTTGCAGCGAATAATGGCTCCGTCTTCTTCCAGTGCTTTGAGTTCAGCTTCTTCTAATACACTAATATCTGTTGGCGCTGAGTCATCTTTTAACCATGCGGTTAAATCTGCTTGAACAGATTGTCGTGCCAAAGGAACAACGGGTAAAGAACCAATGGCTTTACGCAACATGGCCAAGAACGCTTCAGCTTTGCCATCCGCAGACGAATCTACTACTACTAAATTATCTTGGGTAGAAATGAAGCCATGTGTATAACTGTTTTTAGTGAAGGCTTGTGGTAATAAACGATGAATGATTTCTTGCTTCATATCTTGTTGGGCTTTTTTACCTACCGGAGAGCCTGTCTCGGTCTCGATCAGTGCAACTTTGTCCGCCAGTTCGGCATTTACAACAACCGCGGGTAAAATACGCTCTTGTTTCTTTAGGGTTATCCATATCCTACCTGCCGTAGCATGGATTAAGGTCTCGCCTTGATTGAAGGGAGACGCCCAGCCCATAGTTGCTAATTCTTGGCTGCCGCAAGGGCGAAATTTGAATTCAGCAAGTTTGTCTTCAAAGTCTTGTTCTTTGAAATCCATATCTTGGGTAATTGCGTAAAGTTTTAAATTTTTAAACCACATGAAAATAATCCGCTAATAGTTAGGGGCTGTTTATAATTCGAATTAAAAATTGTTTCAATTTAAAGCGATACTGTTGCTTTGATTGCGAAAAATATACAAGCCCTCTGCGCAGAGTCGCGCTATTAAAAAAAGGCCGTAGAGATTATCAGGAATTAATACCTATCACCATAAGTAATTACCCACTCAGCGAGGTTTAAAGCCGCTTAATCAAGGCGCGTGAAAGCACAGAAAAATACGGATTGAAATTAAACATGGGATGTCTAAACAGGGATCGTAATTTTGTATTGCAGGCCTTGGTTAGGTTGGCTGAATGCTTCTATTGAGCCACCTAGTGTTTGGGTGACTAAGTTGTACATAATGTGTGTGCCTAAG
>Ga0316204_10002017_pt1 | contig 49257 bp, 42 predicted proteins | sample 6monrhotite_MG_2_FD_205661 | JGI IMG/M metagenome (GOLD analysis project Ga0316204, IMG submission 205661) | Microbial mat bacterial communities from mineral coupon in-situ incubated in ocean water Damariscotta River, Maine, United States -... | ecosystem: Environmental > Aquatic > Marine >... | reverse complement strand
TTAACTGTATATTATTGAGTGTTTGACTCTATTACTTAAATATTAGTTCCGCTGTTAGACCGCTATTATCATTTTTATGTATGATCACTTGCCATCTATATAACTCACATAACCTTTTAACAATAGCCAGCCCAAGCCCTGATCCTTTTGCTGTCACAGATGAACCTCGAAAATGCCGATCAAATAATTTTGGTAACTCCTCACTTTCAACACCCGCTCCTTGATCAACAACCAAGACCCTATCATCCTTCAAAATTATTTGTATTGTTCCTTTAGGTGTATACTTAATTGCGTTTCCAATAAGGTTGCTTAATGCCACTGATACCACAGCAGCTGGCGCTTTAACTTGAAGCCATTCATCTTCAATGATTTCAACATTTAATTTTTTTAATTTTATTGTTGCAGAAAAGTTTTCAATAATGTCTTTGATTAATTTTCCAACTTGGGTACGCTGAAGATTTTTATCTGTTTTTTGTTCTTCTCTGGCTAATAATAATAATGTTTCTGTTAGTTCAGCAGATTGTTTAACAGCCCGTTCAATTCTATTTAATCTGAGCTTTGTTTTTTCATCAATCTCAGGCTGAGAGAGAATAAGCTCGGTAGTACTTGATATCACAGCCAATGGGGTTCGTAATTCGTGACTGACATCTGCGTTAAATTCTTTATCTCTATCAACAAAATCAGTGAGCTGTTTTGAGTAGTCATCTAGTGCTTGAGCCAATTGCCCCACTTCGTCATCTGAGAATTGTTTAGCCAATAATTGCGGGTGCTTACTTTGTTCTTTAACCATCGATGATAATTGACTTAAAGGTTTCAATATTTTCTTAGAGGCATAAATTGCTAAAAAATATGCAATAAAAGTAAACAGAATAAAAATTCCAGCTAATGCGGAATATACCAGTTTATTCTCATTATCAGGTGTTGTCACATCAATCTTAACAAACCCCCAAATCTCTCTTCCCTCGATTATATGACGCTTATTGACAGCCACTTTATATTGCCTACCATCTTCAGTCAGGTCATGAATGCCATCTGTTAAATCGGCATAGCTAATTGGTAAGTTTAACGGTAACTTTTCAGGAGTGGTTAATACTGCAGAAATATTAGTTGCAATGGGCTCCCCCTGTGTTCCTTTGGGATCTTTTGAGAACTTATCCATATAATCATCAAGATATTGTTTGTTTGACTCACCAATTAAATTAGTGCTTAAATTTTGACGAATAATTAATGCGGTGCTCGCAAATAAAGCCCCTAATAAAGTACTAAGGGCTAAAAATGCGATTATTATTCTGTATTTAAGTTTATTACGATACTTCATCCAAATCTGCTATGCGATAACCAATGCCATGACGGGTGTGAATTAATGATTTCCCAAATGGCTTATCTATTGTAGCGCGTAATCCATGAATATGTACACGCAATGAATCACTATCAGGCATTTCTTCACCCCAAACTTTTAGCTCTAACTCATGACGTGGCACGACCCAAGGTGATGCTTCCATTAATCTTTTTAATAATTTTAGACCTGTTGGATTCATTTCCAATTCTTTTCCTGCTCTTTTAACAATCAGAGTATTGGTATCAAATTCTAAATCATCAACAATCAATATTTTTTGAGCACTATTACTTCTTCTATTTGACAAAACTGTCACTCGCGCCTCCAACTCTTGAAGGGCAAATGGTTTGACCATATAGTCATCCGCACCATACTCAAATCCTTGCAATTTTTGTTCCAAGCTATCTCGAGCTGTCAACATAAGAACAGGGGTATTTTTATCAGCGTCCTTCCTTAATTTCTTACAAACATCCAATCCATCCATTCCAGGTAACATTAAATCCAACACAATCACATCAAAATCTTGTGTGACAGCGAAATGTAAACCTGTTATTCCATCTGCTGCATAATCAACAATATGTCCTTTATCTTCAAAAAAATCTACGATATTTGCAGCAATATCCGTGTTATCTTCAATCACAAGTATTTTCATTAGTTCTCCATTAAAACCCGTAGGTTATTTTTATAATTTTAGTGGTATGACCTTGATTTTTAGTAAATTGTTAGTTTTTATAAAAAAAAACCCAAGATAAGTTTTCACTAATCTTGGGCTAAAAGTAGATGCTATAAATAATTTTGTAATCCTGGGTTCCAGCACCTGTATCTAACTTAACTTGGGATCAATTATACTAACATTACTGTTATAGTTTCGTTAAGATTTGTTAATGAATGATATAAATATGTAATTTTAAACATTCTTAATGCTATATATAGCTAAAATAATTATTTTATATACAATACATTCGTCACTCACTCAATAAAAATATATATTTACTATGGTTCGTTTTACTATTCTTTTCATCGTTGTTGTTGTTACACTCTTCACTCTTGAACTATACGAACCTATACGTCAAGCCGTTATATTGCCATTTACTGGTTATTTAGCCACTGTAAGCTCTGCGATTATGCATATATTTGATCCCGATGTTGTATCTAATGCAGATGTAATTAGATCCAAAAGCACTGGCCAAGCTGTAAGAATAGCTGCCGGTTGTAATGGAGTTGAAGCTGTCATCGTCTTATTTGCCGCAATTTTTGCTTTCCCTTCAAAATTAAAACATAAATTATATGGTTTTTTTATAGGATTCTTTGCCATTCAAATTCTAAATATAGTTAGGATTATCTCTCTGTTTTATTTATTACAATGGGATAAAAATTGGTTTGATTGGTTTCACTTATATTTATGGCAAGCTCTGATTATCCTAGATGCCCTGATTGTCTGGTTGATATGGTTGAGATATCTGCCTAAAAACGATATAAATCAAACAGCCACAAATGAACCGGTCACCACTTAAGACGAAAAGTAATTATTTGCCACCACATGACCCAATCACCTAAAAAGCTATAAAAAGGGTATGTAAAGGTGGCAGGTCTATTTTTTTCATAGAAAAAATGCCCAATCCATGCAAAACCATAACCAATGACTGGAAGTATGAACAAATATAGATAGTGCTGTAAATAAATTGTCAATAACAATACGGCTAGAACAATAGTTGTCCCAATGAAGTGTAATAACCGGCATATTTTATTTTGATGCTGACTTAAATAAAAAGGATAAAATTCTTTGAATGATTGGTATTTTTTCTCTGGCATGGCATTATTTTACCACTTTTAAGAAACTTTTATCCCTTGGTTTTTTAGATTCTTTATTTTTATCTTGAGTTTCTTTAGCTGACTTAAGGTTTTTAGGCGGATCCGGCAGCTCTTCATTGTCTCCAAACATCATACCTTGTCCATTTTCTCGGGCATAAATGGCCAAGATACTTTCAATGGGTACAAACAAGTTTTGGCTTACTCCAGAAAATCTAGCGTCAAATAAAATTCCTTCATTAATGATCTCTAAATTTTTTGTAGCGCCATATGATACATTCAGAACAACTTTACCATCTTCATCTATGCCAGAGGGAATTTGAACATCTTCATTCTTTGAATTCACCAAAACCAAAGGTGTACAATCATTTTCACTTATCCACTCATGAAGTGCTCGGATAATATAAGGTTTTGATGAATTCATTACATTTTTTCCTAAAAATCGAAACGCATTTCGCGCTCTTGCTCAGAAACAGATTGTTTAAAAGATTCTTTTCTAAAGATCATATGAGCATAAGTCCGAATGGCTTTAGGTAATTCTTCCCAATCCAGACCATAATGCTCTAAACGCCATAAAAATGGAGCCAAACAGGTGTCTACTAATGTCATGTCATCACTTAAGAAAAATTTGGTTTCTGAAAATAATTCAACTGATGAGTTTAGTTTAGCTGTTAATTCTTCAATAGCTATTTTCTTTTCATCCATAGTTCCATTTTCTAAAGTTGGCACATAAGTCAACCAATCTTTTTCAATGCGATAGGTATATAAACGTAATTTAGCTCTAGTCACTGGATCAGGTGGCATCAATGGAGGATGAGGATATCTCTCATCTAAATACTCAGTAATAACTGTGGTTCCATAGAGTGCTAAATCACGGTCTACAACAGTAGGTGTTGTGTGATAAGGATTAATGTGAATTAAATCTTCTGGTGGACTTAATGGATCTACTTCTATGACATCAACACTACTGATGTTTTTAGTCTTTAACAGGAATCTAATTCTATGGCTGTCATATGAATCTGACACAGAATAAACTGATATTATTGAACGCCCTCTAGCAGGTATAATCACTACTTGTTCTCCTTATTTATATTGAATTAAACACTCGAAATCGAGCAAAGTCGCGCATTATAACAGTTTTTATTAACTAAAAGCAAAAAATAGGCGGTTAAACTATACAGCTTAACCGCCTATTATTCTATATAAGCTATTGATATTTAATGAATATCTTTAAAGTAATTTTTCTTTAATAAATATGCTAGAAAGGTAAATATCACTAGAAATAACATGACCCAAGGTGCATAAGCTAATCGAATAAGCTTAGCTGGTTCAGCTGTATAATCTAAGAAGTTAACAATATCTAAAACTGTGGCATCAAACTCTTCTTCAGACATACTGCCTTCCTTTAAAAGAGTGAATTCATTAAAAGAATGAGAAACAATACCATTGTCATCAGTATGCTCTTCAAAATGAGCCTCTTGAATACCTTGCAGCTGCCACATTACATTGGGCATTGATGCGCCTTCAAATACTGTATTATTCCAACCTGATGGCCTAGTGGGATCTTTATAAAATCCTTTAAGATAGGCATACAACCAATCATTACCACGGGCTTTTGCAATAACAGTTAAATCAGGTGGTGTTTTACCAAACCACTTATTAGAATCTTCCATGTCCATGGTCATGGTCATGTGATCAGTAAATTTTGCACCTGTAAATACAAGGTTTTCCATCACTTCTTCTTCAGATAACTCCAAGTCTTTAGCCATTCGGCTGTAGCGTTGGTACTTCAATGAATGACATGCAGAACAATAATTCATATAATATTTAGCGCCATTTCTTAGAGACTCTAAAGATCTAATATTTGTATGAGCTGGTTTTAAATTGCCACCACTTGATGCCAAGGCATTAATTGAAGGCATCAATAAAAAGATTAAGATTAAAATTAATTTATTCATTAGTGTGTCAACCTCTCTGGAATTGGCTTATGTTTCTCATTCTTTGTGTAAAAGAACAAGAAGACAAAATATAAGAAATAAACAACTGTACAGATAACAGACATATAGCCTTGTATTGTACTTCCCGATTGCATACCCAGCCAACCCAATGTCACAAAAGACAACACAAAGGCTGATAAGGCCAACTTAAATGGCAATAAACGGTATCTAATTGATTTCACTTCACTTCTATCTAACCAAGGAAGAAAGAATAACATGATAATGGCTGCAAACATAATAATCATCCCGCCCAAAGGATCAGGCACGGCTTTTAACATCGCATAAAACGGAGTGAAATACCAAACTGGTTTAATATGCTCTGGTGTAACCATAGGGTTAGCTGGTACAAAATTATCATGCTCTAAAAATAATCCACCTAAATCAGGTTTAACAAAAACAATGAATAAAAAGATCAATAAGAACATTCCTACGCCAAATAAATCTTTAACCGTATAATAAGGATGGAACGCAATGCCGTCTTTAGGCACACCATTTTCATCTTTATTTTTCTTGATATCAATGCCATCAGGATTGTTTGATCCTACAGCATGTAATGCCACAATATGAAGAAAAACCAATACCAATAAAATGATAGGAATTAATACAACATGCAAGGCAAAGAAACGATTCAATGTCGCATCAGATATTAAATAATCTCCGCGAATCCATTCAAGCAATGTATCGCCAACAAAAGGAATAACACCAAATAATTGTGTGATAACTTTTGCACCCCAATATGACATATTACCCCAAGGTAACACATATCCCATAAAGGCTTCAGCCATTAGTGCTAAATATAAGACCATACCCAGAACCCAGACGATTTCTCTTGGATTTTTATAAGAGCCATACATAAGGCCTCTGAACATGTGTAAATATATCACAATAAAGAATGCCGAAGCACCCGTCGTATGTAGATAACGAATTAACCAACCCCAAGGCACATCACGCATGATATATTCAATCACACCGAATGCCTGAGCAGCATCAGCTTTATAATGCATTGTTAACCAAACACCTGTGATGATTTGATTGACCAACACCAAAATAGCTAATGACCCGAAGAAATACCAAAAGTTAAAATTTGAAGGAGCATAGTATTCAGCCATATGCTCTTTCCAGACTTTAGTAATTGGCATACGTGAATCTAACCAACCCATAAGACCTGATTTATTTGTTGAGTTTTCCATTATGCACCTCCTTCAATTTCATCAACACCAATGATTAGACTATTCTCGTCGATAAAAGCGTAAGGAGGAATAACTAAATTAGTCCCTGCTGGCGAACCACTGTAGACTCGTCCTGCTATATCGAATTTTGAATTATGACAAGGACAATAAAACCCACCTTTCCACTCACTGTCAAAAACTTGAGGAACAATTTCAGGATAAAATTTGGGGGAACAGCCTAAATGTGTACAAATGCCAACCATTACCAACAGCCCTTCATTTTCTTTTCTAGAACGATGAAGGTTTTTTGCCCAATCGGCCTGTAAACTTTTTTCAGAATCAGGATCTTTTAATCTGCTATTTAATTCTGGCAAAGTTGCCAACTGAGCTTTATCTCTTTTAACGATAAAGATAGGTTGACCGCGCCAATTGACATCTAATTTTTGACCCATTTCTAATTTTGAAAAATCTGCTTCAACTGGACCGCCTGCAGACTTGGCGCGCTCTGATGGCATCCAAGACTTCAAAAAAGGGACGGCAGCAAAACCTGCTCCAATTGCACCTACAACCGAGGTAGCAATCAGTAGGTTTCTGCGACTTTCATTGACTTTATCAGTCATTATTACTCACTCCTACATGTTTATTTCACTTTACGCGCTGAATTTTACAATAATTTGAATTGTTTTTACACATAAACATGTAATCAAATCTTGTAATCGAGATTAATTTTTATTTTGAAGTGCAATCGGGTACAATTCGCAACATGAATAAAACCATTTCTCTTTTAAAATTTATCATCCAATCAATCATTGTTGGTTTAGCGCTTGGCTTTCTTATTGTTTATTTTAAACCACAAATTTTAAAAAGCAAACTTGAAAATCAGTCCATTGAAAATCAAACCAGCCCCCTGAGTTATGCAAGCGCAGTCAATAAAATAGCGCCCTCAGTTGTCAGCATTTATGCTCAAACTGAAGTTCTTAAAACCACCCGTGTTTCACCTGAGTTAGAAAAATTCATGGGCTTTAGCTCACTAGTCAAACAACCTGTCACACAACAGTATTTGGGTTCAGGTGTTATTATGTCTGATGATGGATATATTGTCACCAACTACCATGTGATAAAAAATGCCACACAGATTATCATTTCATTATGGGATAATACTTTATTAGAGGCCAAATTGATTGGTTCTGATAGCGTCACCGATTTAGCCGTATTAAAAATAGAAGCCATAAATTTAACGCCCGCCACCTTTGCAGATTCAGACAATACACAAACGGGTGATATCGTTATGGCAGTTGGCAATCCATATGGATTAAGCCAAAGCGTTTCATTGGGCATTGTTAGTGCCAAAGGACGCAGCGGACTTGATGTGAGCACCGTTGAAAATTTTATTCAAACTGACGCAGCAATTAATAATGGTAATTCTGGTGGTGCACTAATAAATGCAGCAGGCGATGTGGTTGGTATAAGTACAGCCACTTTTAATCAAGAAGGTGCACAAGGCATTAATTTCGCAATACCTGCAAACGCCACAAAACTCATCACCCAACAATTATTGAAAAATGGTAAAATTTTCAGAGGATGGCTAGGCATCTATCTCTATACGAGACAAATGTTTTATAGGGCCAGGGTGCAACAACCTGATAAAGGTGTTATGGTTTATGTGGTTTATGAAAATTTTCCAGCACATATCAATGGCATTAAACATAATGATGTGATTACACATATCAATGATATAGAAGTCATTGATCAATACCATTATAAAGAAATAATAGCACAATCAAGTCCAGGACAAACACTTGAAATTTTCGGCATTTCAAATGGCAAACCTTTTAGAAAAAAAGTGAAAACTGTAGATAGACCCCCACAGCTAAAGGACTAAAAATCAATTAATTAAGCAAAGTCAGATATTGTTCCACAACTTGCTCAGGATTTACTAAATGAGCATCGTCTTCAGCTGGCCAAGCTTTAGAACGTAATTGAGTTTTCATAGGTGGCGGTGAAACTGTATGCACATCAACCTGAGAACTTTCCAACTCATCTTTTAATGTCTTAGCAAAATGACTTAATGCCCCCTTGCTGGTCCCATAAGCTCCCCAATAAGCTTTCGAGACGGTAGGTAAATCTTCACAAGTAAAAACAATTGACCCTTTGGACTTTTTCAATAAGGGAATTAATGACTGAGTTAAAAATATAGGTGAATTAAGGTTAACTTGCATTTCTTTTAACCACCGGGTGGCTTCATAATGAGAAAACTCAGATAAACCTGAAAACTCAGCGGCAGTATGAATCAAAACATCTAATTGACCAATATTCTCTTTAATATTATCTGCAAGTTGGATAAAGTCATTGGGCGTCGCTCCCATTAAATCCATCGGTAGAACCATCGGTTCCTTACCGCCTTGCTCAACAATTTTGTCACACATAATATTTAAAGAGCGTGGATTTTTATCAGAGATAATGACGTCTGCTTGGGCTTTACATAAAGCCAAAGCTAATGATGAACCAAGCCCACCACAGGCACCCGTTAAAAATACAGTTTTATTTTGTATATTTTTCATGGAACGCATTTTGCCACGAAATGCCTAAAAAAGGGATATTTTGCCATGATGAATGTAAAAATACTTTATAGAATTTTAAAACAAAATATAGCGTCAGTTTAACTGACGCCATATGATCAGTACATGCTTTTAAGCTGCCTGCTGTTTGTGTAGCGCATAAATGAATTTTGCATAAAAGAATAGACCGATGCAGGTGACAACGCCTATTGCTCCCATTATGTACCAAACCATGCCAATATTATGTGAATCATACAAGGTTTGAGTCAACTGGGCAGCAGGTAATTGAGTAAATTCAACTAATCTGTCGAATGCTTCACCTTGAGGAATTTGATCTGCGACGCTTTGTGCCATGCCTTTATCAACCAGAAGATCACGTGAGAAGGAATCTTTAGAAGCAAATGCATGATACAGTGCAGGTCCAATTTTTGCCTCAAGTGTCCAACCAATGCCAAGCGGTAATTGGGTAAAACCTAAGTACATAGCTGTTTTATCAGGTGGTGCAATATTGCCAATAAACTCAGAACTTTTCGGACTAGACAACATTTCACCAACAGAAAACATCAAAATACCGATCACACAAAACCAAGCCCAACTAAATGAGCCAATTAAGAAAAGTGCTGCTGTGGCTAACATAGTTCCCACAAGCATAGAGGTAGGAGCGCGCATCTTGGCACTCAATGCCGCAAACAGAAAACAAGTGATCATGATCAAACCAGCATTCAAATTTAACAAACCCTCTGGACTGATACTTGTGTCAGAATTCATGCCTAGGAAAAATTGCCATGTAGAACTTGTTGTTCCTGCCGGTCCGAACAAGTCTTGTACAATAGTATTGGTATTAACCCAGTCATCAATGTGTGCCGGCAACACATCAAATAAGGCATTAAACATAAACCAGAATCCCGAAAATATGATCATGTAATAAATCAAAACCGGATTTTTCAATTCATGTAACGCTTCTTTCCATAATGGTTTTGTTATTTCGCCTGACTCTTTTAATTTTTTTGCTTCATCAAGGCGCTTTTGCTTACCTGGCTCCTTATACATCATTAAAAATAGAAAATTTATACTGATAATTGCAGCACAAGCAAAGAAAACATTTTCCCAAGCCAAAAGTCTTAATTGTGCGGCAACCAATGGCCCCATCCAACCACCTATATTAACAGTTTGGTAGAAAACACCCCACGCCATGGAGCTGTTTTTTCGATTGGTTGTTTTGACCAATGTTCCTTGGATACCCGGCTTAAAAATACCCGTACCTGTTGCAAGCACAATCGCACCTGCAAAGAATCCCCAATAGGTAGGGAAGAATCCCATAATAAGATATCCAATTATTTTGAAAACTGTTGAGGCAAATATGGTCTGTTTGTAGCCATATCTATCGGAAAGCCCACCTGTAAAAACTGGTAGAAAACTCTGAATTAATGCCCAAACCATCAAGATAGTACCGAATTCGTTGAGGTTGATACCAAGCCCACCTTTGGAAACTGGATCCTTAGCATACAAAGTTGCAGTTGCTTTTACTCCATAATAAGCCAATCTTTCAACCAGCTCCATACCACCGCAAATCCAAAAAACATAGCTCAAGCTGGCTAAAGCTGCAAATAGACCTAATTGTTTTGTATCGTTTGTACTAACACTGTTATCATCATGTCCTGTCATAATCTCATCATCAATTTTAAATTGGTAAAAGAGAATACCTGTTCACTTAAAAAATGTAAATCTTTTTATCTAATTATGAGATTGATTCTTATTTAGAGCAAATCCAAGTTGCAAAGGAATCCATTTACTACAAGGTAGTTATTTGCTACTATGTGTCGTTATTCTTGCGTAGGCGGAAATTCAAATTCTAAAACTTAATGATGATCAACATGATTATGAGCAATTAATTATTAATATTTTAAGGGGACTTTTTTATGACAACTGAAACAGCTAACACAAATGCTTTTGACAATGGTGACCTCCTATGGGGTCATCCAAAAGGTTTGTATGTGTGTTTTGCTACTGAGCTATGGGAGCGTTTTTCATTCTATGGAATGAGATTTTTATTGTTACTTTATTTGACAAAATACCACTTATTTACTGATGCTGGGGGTTATGATGTTCTAGGGTCTTATGCTGGCCTAGTTTATGCTTTACCGCTTATCGGAGGCTTCTTGGCTGACCGATATTTAGGTATGCGTAAAGCTGTTATTTTTGGTGGCATATTATTAGTTATTGGTCATGGACTTATGGCTTTCGAAGGTCAACAAGCTGCTATGGTTGCAGGAGAAGTAGTCAGAGACACTAATGCTATAAACATATTTTATCTCGCTCTTGCATTTATTGTTGTTGGTGTTGGATTTTTGAAACCTAATATTTCAACGATTGTTGGCAAACTATACCCTGAAAACGACCCAAGACGAGATTCAGGATTTACTATTTTTTATCAAGGAATTAACCTGGGTTCATTTGTTGCTACATTAATTTGTACTTGGCTCGGAGAATCCTACGGCTGGGGCTATGGTTTTGGAGCTGCAGGTCTAGGTATGTTGCTTGGTTTGTTTACTTTTTTAAAAGGTCAAAAATATTTATATGGACATGCTGAGCCTAACAACCCAAAAGTTTTAAAACAGTCATTTTTAGGCCCCATAAATAAAGAATGGGCTGTGTATATATTCTCAATCCTGTCAATAATTGTTGTTTGGTTCTTAGTACAAAAAATTGCTGTGGTATTTTTAACTCAAAATTTATTCTTATTGATTGGATTATTGGGATTAGTTTTCTACTCTATGTTTTATAATAATGATAATCAAAGCAAATCTTTAGCTAAAATATTTTCAGTTGTGATATTCATATGTGGTGTATTAGCAATATTTGCTTTTGTGACTGATCACTATCCAAAATCTTATTTTGGGACTTTTGCTATATTTAATAATTTAAAAGAATATTTAAGTGTTATATCTTATACACTTCTTGGCTTAACTTCAGGCTTTATAATTTACGGTTTTATGGTTTCAAAAACTGATGAATATTCGCGAATGATTGTCTTAATAATTTTAATTATTTCTACGATTGTTTTTTGGGCATTGTTTGAGCAAGCCTCTGGTTCTATGACATTATTTGCTGATAGGGTTGTAGACAGAACATTGATAAATTCATTATATACAAATGCCGATGCATGGAAATTCTATTTGTTTGGAGTAATATTTATTGGATTATCTATGTGGATATTTACCAATGCTAATAAACATAGAAATGTTCATAGTTTATCAATTAGTACTATGGTTAAGCCTTCTATATTCATTGTTATATTATCAGCCCTATTAGGAGTCGGTTATCTGGGTTATTCAAATGGCATGATTTGGATATCTAATTTATCTTATATTGCTGTATTTATCATTTTGTTACTATCCGTTTCTGTAGCTATTGCCTTTGCTTTTATGTTACAAAGCTTTTTCTATTCTAGAGATAAAAATAATATTGTAACTGAGACCGATTCTTTAGCTTCTACTTCAAGTAGAAGTATTTTATCAACATCCTTTTTATTATTAGGGATTATTGGGATATTATATGGTTATATGCAATTTGGCAGTTTGAATGAAGGCGAATCAAAGTCCTTTTTAATTGTTCCAACAGCTAGTCAATTCGGGTCATTAAACGCAATGTTTATCATTTTACTCGCCCCCTTATTTGCTTCATTATGGGTTAAATTAGGTAAACGCAACCTAGACCCTTCTGTTCCTGTAAAATTCAGCTTAGGCCTTATTCAAGTTGGCCTAGGATTTGGTGCATTACTTTTGGGAGCAATGTTCCCATCAGAGTCAGGTAAGGTTGCATGGGTTTGGTTGATGCTAGCATATCTAATTCACACAACTGCTGAGTTATGTTTGTCTCCAGTTGGCTTATCTGCGGTCACTAAACTTTCAATCAAAAGTGTTGTAAGTATGGTAATGGGAATTTGGTTTTTAGCTACAGCACTTTCTGAAGTCGTTGCTACCCAATTGGCTAAAATCGCCGCATTAGATCCTAATGAATTAAACACTTTAGGTGTACTTGAGCAGCTTGATAAATATAATGATCTTTGGGTTAAATTAATTGGTCTTGGGGTTGGGCTAGGTTTATTTATGTTAATTATCTCTCCATTCTTGAAAAAAGGCATGAAGGGCATACATTAATATTTAATTAATTTTATCTTATGGGCCTGCTAAGATAATTATTTTAGCAGGCTTTTTTATTGGTGGGCAAGCCCACCCTACGGGCTTGGAGTTATTGAAAGTGCCATTTTATACATATCAATCAGCTACTGAAGATTATTGTGATTACTGTCAAGAGGGCTTTGATATGTTGCAGCGTATCAATGCAGAACCGGTAGAACGGTGCCCTGAATGCGGCAATCTTGTCAAGAAAGTGATTTCAGCACCAAATGTGGTTTCTGGTAAAGCCCATTTAACCACAGACAAGAATGCCGAGCAGAAAGGTTTTACAAAGTATAAACGGGCAGGAAAAGGGGTTTATGAAAAAACCGCTGGCAAAGGTCCAAAATATATCTCAGGTGATTAACCAAATGAGGTTATGTGTAAGCATTAGTCAAATTCACATAATCTTTTACAGTCAATGTTTCTGGTCGTGCTTTTGGATCAATATTTAAATCAATTATCTGCTGCTCTGAAATAATTTTTTTAAGGTTGTTTTTTATGGTTTTGCGCCTTTGTCCAAATGATAATTTGACCAATGCCTCCATAGCAACCAAATCAACGTTAGCTGGATTTGGCCTAGTTGTTAGTTTAATTATCTGTGAATCTACTTTGGGTCGTGGATCAAAGGCTTCAGGTGGCACCACAAACAATTCTTCACAAATAAATGCATATTGCAACATCACGCTTAATCGACCATAGGCTTTAACGCCCGCAGGTGCGCAGATTCTTTTAACGACTTCTTTTTGCAACATAAAAACCATGTCACTTATTTTGTCTGCTTGATATAGGAAACTTATCAACAAAGGAGTGGATATATTATAAGGCAAATTTCCAATTATTCGAGTTTTGACATTTGGCACTTTCCACTCCAATGCATCTTGATGGTGAATTGTGACATTTTTCTTTCCATCAAACTTAAACTGTAATCGTGGTACTAAATCGTTATCAATTTCAATGAGGTTTAAATTATCAGTATATTCTGCTAAATGCTCAGTCAATGCTGCATGACCAGGTCCTATTTCAAAGATCGTATCATTTTTTTGTGGGTTAAAGGCGTTAACAATTCTTTCTATGACCGATTGATCTTGTAAAAAGTTTTGTCCAAATTTTTTCTTTGCTTTTAATTTCTCAACCATTATTTACCAACTCTCTGGTTAATTTAATGGCCTCAAGTAAACTATCACTTGATGCCATGTTTTTACCTGCAATATCTAGAGCTGTTCCATGATCAACACTGGTACGAATAAAAGGCAACCCCAATGTTATATTAACAGATTTCCCAAAGCCTGCATATTTTAAAGGAGCTAAGCCTTGATCATGGTACATAGCTAATACTGCATCACAGTTCTGTAATTTTTCAGTTGTAAATAATGTATCAGCGGGAATTGTTCCATAAACATTATGTCCTTGCGATTGAAATGCTTTTATAACAGGGTTAATAGTGTCTATTTCTTCCATACCTAAATACCCATCTTCACCCGCATGTGGATTGAGGCCGCATACTGCAATTCTTGGTTTTTTGATTGCAAATTTATTTTGCATATCTTTAATCAAGATGTGTAATGTGCTGGTTAAATTTTCAGTGGTAATCTCATTGGCGACATCTTTTAATGGCAAGTGAGTCGTCGCTAGTGCAACCCGCATGTGTTGATTAAGCAGCATCATCACTACTTTATCTGTATGACTTAAATCTGCTAAATATTCAGTATGCCCTGAAAATTTCAATCCAGAATCATTAATAACCCCTTTATGTAGCGGACATGTCACCATTGCACTGTAATCACCTTTCATACATCCTTTGGCTGCAATATCCAACAACTCTAATACATAGGGGGCATTTTCAACGTCTAAAACACCTGTTTTTACAGGATTGACAACTGGAACATGATGACAAGTGATTGAGTCACTCTTACTTTTGTTAATAGATAAATTTAGACCTTGTGAATCAATATAGTCTTGAATAAGGCTTTGGTCGCCGATGACAATACAATTATCTATTTGATTTTGTAGAGCTAATTGTGCAACTAGCTCTACTCCAATGCCTGCTGGTTCGCCTAATGTAATGGCTATTTTTTTTTGCATGGAATTTAAATTCGAATATCGATGAATGCCTCGCCGCGAATTTCTATTAACCAACTCTCAATTTGCTCATTCATTTTCCTGGCATGAATGGCGCTTTTTGCTTTGGCTCGTTTTATATCATCGGTTACATCATTTTCTCGCACTCCTAATCTTTGCACAATGTGCCATCCTGCTTGAGTTTGAAATGGAGATGAAATTTCTTGATCATCTAAAGCTTTTAAAATATCGCCAAATCTTTGGCCGTAATCATTGGCTCTAAACCAACCCATATCTCCACCAATTGCTGCAGAATTAACATCATCTGATTTTTCCTCTGCCAATTTTGAAAACTCTTCGCCTTCTTGCAATTGGGTGTTAATTTCATTAATAATATCCATGCCCTGAGCTGGTGTGACCAATTCAGAATTCATAATTAAAATATGCCTTGCATTATATTGAGTCACCATTTGACTGGTTTGCTCTCTTTTATCAGTCAGTTTAATAATATGAAAGCCACTGGCACTTCGAACAGGGTGCGTGAATTCACCTACATTCATGGCTTTTATTTGATCGGCAAACATGGTAGGCAATTCATTTGCTGGTCTCCAACCTAAATTACCACCATCTTTGGCATTTTGACCCGCTGAATAAATAGTGGCCATATCTGCAAAGTTTTTCCCATCTTCAAGATCCTTATAAATCTTATCGACTATTGCTTTTGCTTTTTCAACGGTATTTATGTCTGCATTTGAATCAACAGCAATTAAGATATGACCCAATTGAACCTCTGCCTGTGAAATTTCATTATCCGCTAAAAACAATTCAATTTCATAGTCACTGACTCTTACATTTTGACTGGCCATTCCATTTCTAACTTTTTCAGACTTTAACTCCTTGCGCATATCATTTCTAAATTCTGAAAAGCTCATGCCATCATTTTCAATAGCCATTTGCATTTGTTGTAATGTTAAATTGTTTTGGCTCGCCACTTGTGTCAAAGCTTGATCAATTTCTGCTTCTGCAACTCTTACACCAGCTTGATCTGCTTTTTGAATTTGTAATTCTTGTGTGATTAAGCGCTCCAGAACCTGTTTATCCAGTTCTGATTTCGGAGGCAATTGCGTTCCTCTTACTTTAAATTGTTGTATAATATTATTAGTGGCTCGATCTAATTCACTTCTTAAAATAACCCCTTCTTCCACAATCGCAACAATTTCATCTAATAATTGTTCTTGTGCAGAAACTTGACTGCCTTGTATAAATAGTATTAATAAAAATATCGTTTTTTTCATTGCTTAAAATTCCTCTGTATATCCCAGAATTGATTGTTTTAATAAACGCCTTGGATTTCTTCCAATTGACCCTAAACCATTAAGTTGTAGTTCAAAAAATAAACCATTATTTACATCGCCAGCTTCATTATAGACAAATCTTCTACCAACTACACGCATGGCCCAACAGCAGTTTTTGTGTTCAAAACCTGCAATAGCCTCTATGGTTTTACGCTCGTCTAACGAGTAATTCCATCTAGCAATTAATCGATTATTGACTCCAATAGGTAGGACAACAGATGAGTCTAACTGTTCAATTTTACCTCTTCTAAACCTATAGGCGAAGTTAAATAAGGAATTATTATCGCCTTTATGTTGAAATTTTAGTAAGGCACGTTCAGATTTGTCTATTTCTGTATCCCAATGAAGGCTCATTGTAGCCCTCCAATTTCTATAAAAATAATTAAATTCTGTGATAATGGGTGAAGTATGACGTGTTTCAACACTGCTGTCTAACTGGACCCTTCTGTCATCAAAATAAACAATTTGACCCAAAGTTAAGTTCCATTTTTCGGCACCGTTCTTATCAAAATGTCTCTGAGATAAGCCCACTGACAATTGATTGGCATCAGATTGCCTATCAGCACCTGAAAAAGCATTGGTTTGATACAACAAGCTACTTCCGTAAGTTAATTCATGCGAATCAAACAATGGAATATTTTGTTGATTCTCATAAGGTACATTAAGATAAAAAAGTCTTGGTTCAAGACTACTAAAACTGCCATCTGAAAATTGTTTTTCAAAGTTCACACTATAATCTAATGATAATATGGGTAAAGCTCTGCTTTTTGATAGATCTACTATGCTTGAAAAGTTTTCATTCGAATAATCCCAATTTGTATAACGATAAGCTAATCTTGGAGTGATTCTTGAGTAACTATTTTGAAAGGTTTTTTCAACATATGGCATTAAATCAAGTCTAGATGATGTGATTGATTGCTCTTTATAAAAATGAGTCCAATTAGAATCAACACCATAATCTAATGAACTGGTATAATCATTATTAAACCATGAAAAATCTAAACTAGGTAACGTTTGATATGGCTCTCTAGCCAGGCTAATATTGTCACTAATTATTTGGTATTCATTGAAGGTGCCTTTAAATAACCAGTTATCGCCATATCCATTTAGATTTAAAAACGAATATAAGTAAGCTTGTGAAGTCGTTGAAACATTATGTCCGAAATCTTCAAAATACTCATTATCTGAAACATGTCTCAATCGAGAATTAAGAGACCAGTTATTACTCAATTTATGTCGGTGCTTGAACTCTGCAAAACCACGATCAATATTCTCAAGCTTATCAGACGGTAAATAATTCGCATAAATTTCACCCGCAAAATTCTCGTTTAAATAGCGGTATTCACCCCCCAACATTGCGCCGCGTTTTGAAATAATACGCGGAATAATTGTCGCATCCATATTTTCAGAAATATTGAAATAATACGGCACTGCTAAATTAAAACCATTGGTAGATGAATTACCAATTTCTGGAATTAAAAAGCCACTTAATCTTTGGTTATTTAATGGTAGTTTTGCATAAGGCAAATAGAATAAAGGTACACCTTTAAATTGCAAGGTCATCTTTCTAAATGTGCCAATTTGATTTTCTTGATCCAAATCAGCCACTTCTGCTTTAATAAACCATTGTTGATCGTTTTGTGGACAAGTCGTATAGGTTAATGCAGTTAAATGACTGGTTTTCTTATCTGATTTAAAAGTGCCTGCACTTCCATTAGCTTTTGCACCATCTTGTTGAAAATAAACTTCTGATAAATCAGCCGTTTCTTTTTCCATATTAACATTAGCTCTTTGCGCATTGATGGTTTGTTTGCCATCATAATAAACAAGTGGAGAGTTAATATTGATTAATTGTTTTTTTTCATCATAAAATAACTCATCCGTACTTATTTTTTGTTTGCCCATACTTAAACAAACACCTCCACCCACATGCAATATACCACTGTCAAGAGTTGTAAAGGTCAATGCATCAATAGTGGCATATTCTACTATAGGCGAATCTGAACAATACTCAGTTTCAACACCCTTAGCAGTCGGTATTAGACATTCAGCTAAACTAAGCTCTATGACAATTAAATTACTTAGTATAAGAATAAGTATTGTTGATATTTTTTTCATTTATAAACATTTGTTAAATTATTAGATTTCTATTTTACAATAGTAGTGACATATTTTAATATGTGTTGTGAATAATGTCTTTGGATATTAATCTTTTTTACGTTGAATCAATGGTTTATGTTTTGATTTGAAATTATTTTAAAAATAGAGGAGAAAATTATGGCTGGTAAATTTGTAATAACAAAAGGTAAAGATGAAAAGGATTATTTTGTATTAAAAGCAGGAAATGGTGAAGTTATTTTACAATCTCAAGGTTACAAATCTGCATCAGGATGTGAAAATGGAATTGAGTCTGTGCGAACCAACTCACAAGATGAGTCCAAATTTGAATGCCGTGAAGCAAAAGATGGTCGTACATATTTTGTTGTTAAAGCCAATAACGGTCAAGAGATTGGGCGCAGTCAAATGTATAAAACAACAAGTGGTTGTAACAACGGCATGGCTTCTGTAGCAAAAAATGCAGCAGACGCATCAGTTTCTGACGAAAGATAAATAACAAGATGAATCTAAATATAAAGAGCACACACAAGTGCTCTTTTTTATTGGGCTAAAGATTTATTGGGCTAAAGAAATCTAGGTAAATAATTATGAATTGGTATGAAGATGATGAATTATGGTCGAAATTCTATGACTGCATGTTTGACGAGGATAGTTTTACACTTGCACAAAAACAAGCCCCACAGTTATTATCTTTAGTACATCACCCTGTTCGGTCAATTTTAGACTTAGGTTGTGGGCCTGGAAGACATTGTTTGGCACTGGCAAAATTAGATTACAAAGTGACAGGAGTGGATATGAGTGAATTTTTATTGGCTAAAGCCAAAAAAAAATCAAAAACATCATCTCTGGAGATTACTTTTATAAGTTCGGATATGTTAAATTTTAAATCTCAAATTAAATATGATTTAATTATCAACATGTTTAATTCTTTTGGCTATTTTGATACTCAAGAAAAGAACCAACAATTCATTAATAATAGCTACAACAACCTCGACAAAACAGGGACATTCATCATTGATACTGTTGGCAAAGAGACTTTAGCTAGAACCATAGAACCGGTGCATTTGTCAGAATATGAAAATGGTGACATTAGGATTGAGCGACCAGTATTGATTAATAATATGCAAATCTTTTCCAATGAATGGATATTGATAAGTGGAAATGAAGCCTTTAAACGTAATTATCAACATTTTATTTACACACCTGTAGAGCTAACCACAATGTGTAAAAAAGCTGGATTTAACACAGTCAGAATATACGGCGACTTATCTGGAAATGATTATGATTTAGAATCAGACAGATTGGTTGTCATAGCTGAAAAATATTGATTAAACAACTTTACTCACACAGAACCACCCTATTTCTGCCTGCCTTTTTTGCCTCATACAAAGCTTGATCTGCTTTATCAATGAGATGATAAATATCATCTAGTCTTTTAATATCAGATTGACTGGATGACTGACACAAACCTATTGAAATACTTGTTTTATTTTCTCTATCCTCTATATATTGACGAATTTCTTCAGCTTTTGATTGTGCAAATTCTATATCACAATCAACTAAAACAACCAAAAACTCTTCACCGCCATATCTAGCAACAATATCGCCAGGCCTATCTATAACTTGAGATAAGTATTGCGCCATTTTTTTTAATAGTTCGTCACCCGCTATGTGTCCATTATTGTCATTGTATTGTTTAAAATCATCCATATCTAACATCATTACAACAACACTAGTCACTTCTTTTCTTGTAATATTCTTTATAAATTCATCTAAATGAAAACGATTGGATAATCCTGTCAATCCATCTAAATGGGCCATTTTTTGTAAATTAGCATTGGCTTTCTTTAATTCTAATGTTTTACTATTTATTATTTGTTTTAATTCTTGCTTTTGAGATTCATGAACTTTTTCTTTCCACTTCAGCAGAAGATTAAATAACAAACCTAATACCAATAAAAATATTATAGACCATAGTATTTTTGCCAATCCCGATAGGTACCAAGGAGGGTTAACAACGAAATGATAACTGGGCATACTATATAACTTATTATTTACATCTTTGGCTTCAATATTGAGGGAATACTCACCCGCTGACAAATTACTAATACGGAGTTGACTATTTTTCGTAAAATCAGACCAACCATCTGCTTCTCCACTCAATTTAAAGCGGTATCTATTTTTCGAATAATTACGAACATCATTTAACACACTGGAAAAGATAAGAGTCGCATCTCCCTGATCAAATTCAATCAAATATTCAGGATCAAGTGGCAATACGGTTTCAGTATGGTTTTGCTTTAACAGTATTTTTGTCATTCTTAATGAATATTCACTTGTCTTTGGCTCTGTATAATCATTGGCAAAATAAGTGATTAAAGTTCCACTTGATAATAACTTTATTTCATCATTTTTGGCTCTAATAACACCAATTGATCCTTGCAAATATTGACTTAAGTCAATCACATGCCACTCTAACAATTTATCTTGATAAAAAAACTTGAAAAAAGTCATTCCGTAAAACAAACCATTATCTGCTTGTATCAATTTATTTATTTCATCACCTTCAAGTAAAGGTTTTAAGCTTGAATACAAGGCTATTGGTTCTTGACCTTTATTTAATTCAAAGATACCTTGAGAGTGATAAGTGATCAACTTGTTGCTATGGGTTAAAATAAGTGAAGCCCCTTTATTTTGTTCACTATCAAACAGATAATCCGAGTTAACATTCTGGCTTTCTAAAATCTCGCCTTGCTCCAAATCTATTGTTATCTGATTTATATTTCCACCCTGCGTGGTCATCAAAAAAATTCCTTCACTTTCCTCGATAATTGATTTTGGCCTTTCTGAAGATATTTTTTTTAGTTGCCAATCTCCATCTTTTCTCATTAATAATTGAAAATCGAACTCGGTTATAACAAAAAACATGTTTGGACTGTATCGAGATTGAAGCAATTCTCTTGGATAAATAGTCTCAGAGATAGCTTTTATTTTAGTCTCATTATTTTCAATTTTGATTAAGAATATTTTATGTGACTCTGCCAATAAAGCTTGCTCAGCATTAATTGGTAAAATATACCATGCTTCTTTGTTAGTCCAATCAAGGCGTCGAAACAGATTATTTTGAGATAATTTTTGTTGCTTGTCTTCCAGAAAAACTCCGGCACTACCCGCTACAAATAACTGATCATTCCAACGTTTGACATCATATATACTACTGGCCAAACCAGAATCTTTGCCTTGTATCATGATTGCACTAGGCCACATTAAATAAAAAATTTCAAACTCTGTTAATATTAACAATCCATCATCTATTCTAATAATTTTCGAAATCCACTCATTTGTGAGTTGAAATGATTGAGCATCATTAAGGTTATTAATATCAATAAATGTCAACAATCCATTATTTGTACCCAACACTAACTTACCTTCCCCTAATGAAGCGCTTGAAACATAGTTATCTAATGCCAGTAACCCCTTATTAGGTTGTAAATTTTTAATCTTATTGTTTTGTATGATTCTCCAATCTCTACTTTGTGATAAAACAAAAAATGTATCCTCATTAATACGTTGAAACTTATCTATAAGTTTATTGTTGCTTAATTGAATTGAATTTTTCACCCAACTATCATTTTCTAATTCTACTAATCCAATCTCTCGATCTTGAAGAACTAGTTTATTTTTATAGCAAAACCCATCTCCTAATTTTGCTTTAAAATCCCAGCTTCTGATTGATTCATCATTTTTATTGAATAGAAAAACATTATATAAACCTATAAATACAATTTCATCATTACATTCTGTCATATGCCATATGTTATCGAATTTATTTTGATAGCTTTCAGGGGTAATGTTCTTAAATTGATAAACACCATATTCATCTTTATAGACATAACCAAATATTCCAGATCCTCCAAAATAAACCCTGCTACTTTGATCAAATAATAATCTTCTTATGGTGGAGTCTTTTCCCGTATCAACATAGTGCCATTTCGATCCATCATATATTTTAATTCCATTTGTATAAGTAATATACAGGGTTTTTTCAAGGTCTTGAACCATATCAAAATGATCACCAAAAGCAGAAGTTGGAATTTTGATGGATTTATAAGGGGGATTACCTATAATTTCGGCAGGGGCATGATTAAAAAATAAAACTATAATCAATAGTAAGAATGTTAAATATATTTTATCCCAATGCATTTAAACATTATAGACAAATCTAGCACATACTGTCTATAGCCTTTTATCTATATGACTTAAAGATTAGAGACATTGACAATTTTGTATCTCCACCTTGAAAATAATTAAATTCTTATTTTAACAGAGTAAGTTAATCTAAATATAAATATTAAATGATTTTAGATAGATTGAAGTCAATAGTAAACACCACACCTTTAGGGTTATCCCTATTCTCTGCATTGACTCTAGCTTGATGATAACGACTTATAATCTGAACTAAATATAATCCTAGACCAAGATGAAAACCGTCAATCGACTTTTTATTTCTCACAGAGACCAATGAATCAAATATCTTAACTCCCACATCAGGCAATTGCGAATCAGTATTAAATATACTTAAACGTACTTTGCCTTTAATCTTTGATACAGATATAATAATAATCCCATTTTCTGCAATAAAATCTTTTGCATTATCCATCAACTTATCAATCATTTGAGTGACCAAATCAGCAGAACCATTGATCCATAATGACTTTTGTTCTATTTCTATTTTTAATTTGGGTAATATAATTTGATAAGATTTTGCTAAATTTTTAACTAACTTTGATAAGTCAAAATCCTCTTTTGGTGTTTGTTCAAGAGTATATTTCAACTGACTTAATTCACTCAACTGATTTAATATAAATCTTAATCTTTTGGTTCCATCTTGCGCCCGAAGGAGAAACTCAGGACTTGGGTCCATTTCCAGGTTATCCAATGACGATTGCACAATGGCTAATGGTGTTTTCATTTCATGTGAAAGTCTTGAACCTAAATCTTTTAAATACTGAGTATATTCACGCATTTCTAATAACATAGATTCGATTCCTCGAGATAGCTGTCCAATTTCATCACTGGCTTTATGTGAAGGCATTTGTGTATGCAACTGACCCGATTCATCCAATACTATTTGCATAGCATGATTGAGTTTTTTTATGCGCCAAGCTAGTAATAATGCATAGCCTAAATAGGCTAACATTAACAAAAAAACCACTGTTACCATCATGATACTTGCTTTGAGTAAAGTTTGAATCATATTTTGTTGTCCCATTGGCAACATGCTTTTTAAAGTATAGATAAGTTTATTAGTTTTTATCGAATGCATAATCCCAGCCATTCCATCATCTGGACGATAAAACCATTGATTGTTTTTTAACTTATTTATACCAAATAACCATTGATAAATTGGAGTAATTAACCACTGCCAGTCAGAAATGATTTCATTTTGAGGAAGCTTATCAACTTGATAAATCAGTCTATTGTCAATATCTGAAATTGAAAATTGGTTATTCTCAGGTGTAATGCTTTCTATAATTTGTAAAAATTTTTTATTGTTAGAAACAATAGGAAGTAATTTCAAAGCTTGTTGTTTATCATCTTCAACGGTACCTGCGATGGTTTTTGCTATGTAGGCATCTTTATCAATGTAATTAAGATTAGCAAAGCCTAAATGATGGGCTGAATCATTCTCAAACAAAACCTCAAGTGTATAGCCATCGGCTGTTTCATGCCAATAAGCTTTATATGATGGTCCCTCATTGCTTAGACGCTCTGCTTGAATGAATCCTTCGGCTTGACGGTAAAACATATATTGGTGTAGCCCTCGTTCATTAACCAACCCCACTATCGCATAATCATTTTCATAAATTTGGACAGGGTTGATTGACACATCAGCGTCATTACTGGTCATAAACAAAGCTAAGTTATCGTTAAATTTGGCAATTTTAACACTTAGTAGGTGATTTGAATTCTCATATTTATAAGCCTTAATTGTATTCCAATCGTCTGCATAACCATCAATTAAAAGATCATCTAATTGGCCCAAAATCAATCCATCTAATTGAATATCATTATTATTTTTAACGATTTGTTGTATAGAAGCTTGTAAGGATATAAGTGTATTTTTTGAGGCTTGTTCTAGACTTAGACGAAATTCTGTATCAACACTTTTTAAGGCAAACCAACCTGTAATTGGTAACAATAGACTTAATAAGCCCAAAAATAATAATTGGTGCTTTATTCGCACTAATTTTTCCAGCGATAGCCCATTCCATGAACAGTATCAATACAATCAAAGCTTGAATCGTGTATTTGGAATTTTTTTCGAATTCTTTTAATATGAGAAGTAATAGTCGTCTCGTCAACATATATATTGGCATCACCCATCAATTGATCACGTGTTTTAACATGCCCCTTATGACGAGCTAATGAAACAATCATCCAAAATTCCGTGACTGTTAAATCTACTACTTTTCCTTGCCATAAAACCTGTAAATTATCAGTTAATATCTTTAATTCATCTCTTTCTATAATGTTTTCTTTCTGTTTTATTTGAGATAAATCTTGGCGTCTGAATAAAGCTGCTACTCGTGCTAGTAAATGAGGCAAAGAAATATCTTTACTTAGGTAATCATCAGCTCCCAACCTCAATCCAGAAACCATATCAAATTCATTGTCTCTTGCGGTCAAAAACAAAATTGGTAAATTTGCAGATTGCTTACGTAAAAACTGACATAATTCAAAGCCTCCATCGGGCTCATCACCTAATCCAACATCAATAATAACTAGATCAGGCAAGGATTGACTCAATGCATTCTTGGCCTGATGTAAATCACCATAACCTCTAGTTTTATAACCTTGCCTTTGCAAGGCAGCCTGATAATTTGCTAAAATACTGGGTTCATCTTCTACGATAACTATGTTCTTTTTAGACATCAATTCTACCTTTAATCAATGAATCAACTACGGCAGGTTCGGCCAGAGTTGATGTATCGCCGAGCTCATCGATGTCGTTTATTGCTATTTTTCGCAATATGCGTCGCATAATTTTACCTGATCGTGTTTTTGGCAATACCTGTGTGAATTGAATGGCATCTGGTTTTGCTATAGCACCTATAATTTCACGTACCTTTAAAACCAATTCACCTTCTAAAGTTGCATTGGGTTCACTGCCAGAAATTAATGTCACATAGGCATAAATACCTTGGCCTTTTATCTCATGAGGGATACCTACCACAGCAGCTTCTGCAACTAATTCATGTTCAACCAATGCACTTTCAACTTCTGCTGTACCCATTCGGTGCCCTGAAACATTTATCACATCATCAACTCGACCTGTTATCCAATAATAACCATCCTCATCACGGTGTGCTCCATCACCAGTAAAATAATATCCTGAATATTGAGAATAATAAGTCTCAATTAACCTGTCATGATTGCCGAACAAACTGCGCGCTTGTCCAGGCCATGAATCTTTGATCACTAAGAAACCACTTTGATTATTACCTTGCAATTCATTTCCATCAGCATCTAGCAATGCCAGTTGAATCCCAAAGAAAGGGGAGCTTGCTGCGCCTGGTTTTAAATCAGTCACTCCAGGCAATGGTGTAATCATAATACCTCCGGTTTCTGTCTGCCACCAAGTGTCAACAATGGGGCATCGTGATTCACCCACTACTTGATAATACCATTCCCAGGCCTCAGGATTAATAGGCTCTCCCACTGAACCTAATATTCTTAATGATTCTCTACTTGTATTTTTAACTGGTTTATCACCTTCACGCATTAATGCTCGGATTGCTGTGGGTGCGGTATAACAAATATTCACTTGGTGTTTGTCACAGACTTGCCATATTCTTGAAGCATCTGGATAATTTGGAACACCTTCAAACATTAAAGTTGTGGCGCCATTTGCCAATGGGCCATAAACCACATAACTATGGCCTGTTATCCAACCGACATCAGCTGTGCACCAATATATATCACCTTGATGGTAATCAAATACAATTTCATGTGTCATGTTTGCATACAATAAATATCCTGCTGTTGTATGTAATACACCTTTTGGCTTACCTGTTGACCCTGATGTATATAAAATAAATAATGGATCTTCTGCATTCATAGGTTCACATTCACAGACAGTTGCCATCTTGTGTTTAACAGCCCTATAATCAACATCAATCTCATCATTCCAAGATGTATCTGCATGGCTATATTTTACCACGATTGAATGTTTAACTTTAACCGAGCACAATTCAATAGCCTTATCCACCGTTTCTTTTAAGGGTATTTTTTTACCACCCCTAATACCTTCATCGGCTGTAATAATAAAATGTGAATCACAATCATCCATGCGGCCTGCTAATGCTTCAGCTGAAAATCCACCAAATACCACAGAGTGGATGGCTCCAATTCGAGCACAGGCAAGCATCGCATAAGCTGCTTCAGGAATCATTGGCATATATAAGGTAACTCTATCACCTTTAACAACCCCTAGAGATTTCAATGTGTTGGAAAACTGGCAAACTTCATCATGTAAGGTTTGATAACTGATGTTTAATGATTGGCTGGGATCATCTCCTTCCCAAATAATTGCCGTCTGTTCTGCTTTGTCTTTTAGGTGCCTATCAATACAGTTATAGCTGACATTTATTATTCCATCTTCAAACCATTTAATAGAAACCGATTTATCACTCCAATGTGAGGATTTAATTTTAGTAAAAGGGGTGATCCAATCTAAGCGTTGATTTGCTTGTTCTGCCCAAAAACTTTCATTATTCTGAATAGATTGTTGATATATTTTTTGATAACTGTCTTTGTTAATTAATGCTTTTTCTTCGATATATTTCGAAACGGGATACGTTTTATGTGACATGATCAGTCTCTCTTAATTTGAGGTAATTATACCCCAGTTTAGCTCGATATTTTTATGGTTGTAGCCAGTTTTACAATTTTTTTATAGCTCCACGTTCTGAAACACAGAACTTACTTATAGCAGTTTCTTAAGATTCTGCATAGAAATATTCCCGCCACTCATGACCATGACTACATTTTTGTCTTTTAACTGTTGCTTTAATTGCAAGGCAGCGGCATAGGTTGAAGCTGAAGCTTCTTCGATTAGATTGTGGGTGGTTTCTATCAAGATTTTATTGGCTTTAATAATATCTTCATCTTCGACTAGAACAAACTCATCTACATATTTCCACATGATTTTTTGGGCATTGATAAAGGGCTCGCCTGTGGCAACACCCTCAGCAATTGTTTGACTTTTTGCTTTAATGAGCTCTCTGTTTATCCAACTTAAATATTGCGAAGGAGCTTGTGCCGATTGTACTCCGATAATTTTTATTTTGGGGTTAATAGTTTTGGCAACAATTGAGGTGCCACATATACCACTACCTGCTCCCACAGGCACTATAATAACATCCACATCTGGTAAGTCTTGCATAATTTCCAACCCATAACTTCCTACACCATTTATTAGTATTTCATCGGTTGGTCCTATGAACAATCCTTTATTTTCATTGGCCGCTTCTAATGCTGCAGCTCGACACTGATCGAAATTTTCACCGTCATGTATTACCTGTGCACCATAAGACTCCATGGCTGCCACCTTTCCTGCATTAGCATTTTGGGGTACATAGATAAAAGCTTTGGCAGCAAAAACTTTTGATGCATAAGCAATGCTTTGCCCATGATTACCTGTTGATGCTGTGTATATTCCTGCTTGTTTTTGAGATGATGTTAACTGTGCCAATAAATTGATTCCACCGCGCACTTTAAAAGCACATGTGGGATTGTGGTTTTCGTGTTTAAGCCATGCTTTTGCTGCAATACTGTCGCTAAGCTGTTGATAATAACGCAAGGGAGTGGGTGCTAAATACCGATAAACATTTTTACTGGCTTTGATAATTTCCTTTAACGAGACACTCTTTGACATTATTTCACTCGGTAAATTTTAGTCTTTCCTTTTTTACCATTAAAAGGGGGTTTACCACGCCAATATTGAATCAGTAAAAACCCACTTATGGCACCACCCAAATGTGCAAAGTGGGCTATACCATCATTTCTTGAAGACAAAATATCCCAAAGCAATAAAGCACCATATACCATAACTAAATATTTGGCTTTAATTGGGATAGGAGGTAATATCAACAATATTTCTCTATCAGGCCACATCATTCCGTAGGCCAATAGTAATCCAAATACTAATCCTGAGATTCCAATGACATTCGCATTGACAAATATCATGTGAGTAATTGCCGCACCAATAATACAAACTAGAACAAAAGTTGTGTATCTTTTCTCGCCCCAAAATTCTTCAATTTGAGATCCGAATAACCAAATGGCCAATCCATTAAAAAATAAATGCGCAAAACCACCATGTAAAAAAGCATAACTCACCAGTTGAATTGGATTAAACCCTCGATCAAAACTTTGCAAAACAAAAAAAGAAAGGTTAATGAATTGTTGTAATATAAATACCATTAAAATAGCAATTAAAAGGTATCGGGTTATCTTTGGTATTTTTTGAATATAGTAACTGGCATTTCTTTTAAAATTATTCAGCTGCCTTTTAAATTGGTATTTATTCATTTTGATAACTTTCTACTAGAGTTGCAGGATATATAAACCCATCTGGCTTAATTTCAAGACTAATCAATGCACAATCTGCTGGTTTCATATGAAATTCATGGCCACAGAGGTTATATACCATTTGACTAAAGGTTGGATTATGGCCGACAATGATGATATTTTCTTCTTCTGTTTGAGATATTTTTTTTAACCAGTGACTCACATCAGTTGAATATAACTCTTTATAAGATTGACAGTTTTTAACTTCATTTGACTGGCAAATTAATTGAGCAGTTTGTTGAGTTCTCTGCGCTGCTGAACACAAACACAATTCAAGAACAATTTGTTCTTCTGCACATTTTCTGTTAATAAATATTGCCGTTTTATTAACAGCCTCTATACCGTTTTTAGTCAACTGCCTATCAAAATCTAATTCAGCATCAAAATCTGAATGTCCATGGCGGACTATAAAAATAGATTTTTTGATACTCACGACAACTCATTGATTTGCAGTAAGTAATAATCGACAACATCATTATTTTCCATTTCTGGATCCAATTGTTGAATAAGCGAGCAAAGTTTTTTAATTTTAGGTGTGTTATCTAGTTTTTGTTGAGCGAAAGCCTGTTTTCCAACTTTTGAATTAAATTTTTGTAATTCAAAAAAATAATCACTTTGTAATGTCCCAAAAAACAATTGAGCGGACATTGAGTTGCCTGAAATCGTTTGTATTTCATTATAAACATTAATACTTGATTGAGCATAATCTTTTAAATCGGCGGATACATTCGCTGTATCTATATCACAGGCTAGATAAGCCAGTTCTTTGTCATCATCATCAAAATAAGCCACTCCTTTTAATAAGACTTTAACCAAATTGCCAATATATATATTGCCTTTAGTGTCTTCCCCTCGACCAAAAGTACTGCCATGTATCATAAGTTTCAATAATTCTTTATGTTCTTGCCTAACAATTTTATGTTGATCGACTACATCGAGAATTCTGATCACTTCTTGAAAACTAGCTTGCTCATTATTACCAACCAATTCTTGTTCATTATTTTTTTCGGATTGACGAAGATCATGTGCACTCATAAATATAGATAAAAGCGCCCACCCATAATCAGTGATGAAATGACTGCTAGATAATTGTGAGACAGCGATTAATCTATAAATTAAATCATCTATGTGCTTTTCACTGTGATAATTTCTAGGTTGAATGCTTAAGGTTCCATTTCTTAGCGCCATTCTGGCATAAGAGACTACAACTGTGCTTGTCACAACTTCTTGCACCTCTACATCTTTTACAATGTCACAAAACCATGCATGCCAAATATCAAAAATCACCTGAAACTCAGGTAGTTTCTCATTCAAAAGTTCCCATGCTTTATCAACGCTTGAAATTTGTTCTTCTATTAAATCTGGTGGATAATTCATTCTATTGTATTTATAAAAAATAGTTAATGATCATACCATTCTATCAAGAGCGAGAGAATATGCAAGTAAAACAACATGTTACATGATACACTTATTATAAAATCTAATTAAAAATAATCATAAAAATTATCTGATAAACTAGAAAATAAAAATACAAAGAAACAAGTTAAGCGATTTTATAGAAAATAAAAATGATAAACCCTTGAATTTAATCAACTTTATGATTGATTAAAAAGATTTATCATTTTCAAACTGAACATTAGTTTTATCCTTATTACACTGTTATCAATAGTGTAATAAGGATGATTAGTCGTTATCCAAATATTCCTTTAAACATAAAAAAGAAGATAATTGACAATATTGCACCAGCAGGAATAGTAATTATCCAAGAAGCAAAGATACCTCGAACTACACTTAAATTTATCGCGCTTAAGCCTTTTGCTAAACCAACACCAAGAACAGCTCCAACCAATGTATGTGTAGTAGAAATTGGCATACCTGTAGATGAAGCCACAACGATTGTCATAGATGCACCTAATTCAGCTGCAAAGCCACGCGAAGGAGTTAAATGAGTAATTTTTGTGCCAACTGTTGCAATGACTTTTCGCCCATATGTTGCCAATCCTATTACGATTCCAATACCACCAACAACCAAAATCCAAGAGTCTAGAGCGGCTTTACCTGTAATGGCTCCAGTATTTGCAGTAGATACGACTGCAGCAAGAGGACCTACAGCATTTGCCACATCGTTTGACCCATGTGCAAAAGCTAAGCCACTGGCAGTAATTACCATTAGAACTGCAAATACTTTTTCAACTGTATGAAAATGAAAGTCTTTTTCTTTTTCTAAATCTGGTTGAATTTTAGATATGAATATAGCACCAATGACAGCAACTATTACACCAATTAAACCAGCATACAAATAACCTTCAACTTCTGACACTTGAATATCAGAGACATGTTTTAGTCCTTTTTTGATAGTCACAAGTGTCATAAAAAAAGCTGTCAAAAAGATATAAAAAGGCACATATCGCTTAGCTTTTTTCAAAGGATCATCGGTACGTAATATTAGCACATGAACACTTTGAAAAATTAAAAAAGAAATGATTCCTGAAGTCAATGGTGATGCCACCCAGCTCATTACAATCTTGCCAACTTTTGCCCAATTCACTGCATCCATACCTACACCAACTGCAGCGAAACCAACCACAGCACCCACAATAGAATGTGTAGTCGAAACGGGCCACCCTTTTTTAGAAGCTATCAATAACCAAATTCCAGCTGCTAATAGTGAAGCTAACATACCATATATTAATAGTTCTTCTGAGCCTGTAAACAAAATTGGATCAACAATACCCTTACGAATTGTTGAAGTCACTTCTCCACCGGCCAAGATGGCACCACTAAATTCAAATATAGCTGCAATAATGATTGCCGTTTTAATTGTAATTGCTTTTGATCCTACCGATGTTGCCATCGCATTAGCCACATCATTAGCCCCAATTCCCCATGCCATAAACAAACCAAATACACCTGCTAAGATTATAAATGTTGTTTGATAATCTAATATGATTAAATTTTCCACTGAAGTATCCCCTATTTAGCCAGTAAAAGTTCTAAACGACGACCGACACGCTCAGCCATATCTGCAATACCACCCACTTTATCAAATAATTTGTATAAAAACATCACATCAATTGGTGGCAATTCTTTTTCAATCTTAAATAATTCTTCCTGCAAATCATTTTGTTTTAGGTCTGTTTTAGTTTCAATTTCGTCTAAATTATCGATTAATTCTTGAACCAATCTCACTTCAGCGCCACGAAAACCAGTTTCATACAATTCATCTAACTCATTGACACTTTTTTTAGCAAATTTACAGGCATTAACGCATAAATTAACAAATACCATAAACTCTTCATACATCGTTGATGGGATTTGTATTTTTCGCTGTTTTATCATGCCAGAAATGCTTTTGGTAATATTAGCAATTTTATCTTGTACCAAAACAAGCTCCAATAAATCTTGTCTAGGTACGGGCATAAACAAACTTTTCGGTAAATTAGACCTAATTTCAAGTTTCAATTCATCTGCCTCATTTTCTAATTGGCGAATGTTTTCATTGATACTCTCAACTTTATTCCAATCATTTAAATTAGCAGCTTCAAAAACGGAAGGTAGAAGTGAAGCACATTGAAAAGCTACATTTATATGGTTTTGTATTGGTTGTACTGGTGATTTCCCCAGCATTTCAGAAATTATATTTTTTACCATTGAATTTCTCAGATTTATAAAACTATAATCTTAGCTGATTTTATTAATTATCCAAATATTAAATATTAGTTTGCTAAGAAAATGTAAATTTGAGAAACAATCGTCACATTTGTCACACAGTTGTCATATTCAGAATTTCTTTAACTGACTGTTATCTGTAATATTATACAAACCATTTTTTTGGCAAAACTGGAGGTTGATAATTTTTCAAATAATCAATAGCTTCATCAGCTGATGAACAGACATGATAAAGAACCCTGTATTGTTCTTTAGCAAATTGTTCTGCATAAATGTGCTCAAACATTTCCAACAACTTATCATAATAACCTCTTACATTTAAGAATATAATGGCTTTATTGTGATAGCCTAATTGTTTAAGTGTTAACACTTCAAACATTTCTTCAAAGGTTCCGAAGCCACCTGGCAATCCAATAAATGCGCCAGCTCGTTCGTCCATTATGGCTTTACGTTCGCGCATTCCATCTGTTATTATTAACTCATCATCAATATCATGTACCACATTATCAATATTCAAAGCTTTTGGTATAACACCTAATGTTCGTCCATTGTTTTCTTTTACACTGCGTGCTACTTCTCCCATTAAACCAACAACTCCTCCTCCATACACTAACTCATATTTATTTTCCGCCATTAATAATCCTAGCCTATTGGCTGATTTAAAATAATCCTGATGGATGACATCGCTTGATGAACAATAAACGGCTATTGATTTCATATTCTTTCCAATGGTTGCTTGAAGTCTATAATTATGCCCACAGAATAATAAATCACAATAAATATTAAATCTATTCATGAAATATTACTTCTCTTTAACACTTTTAATACTGGTTACTTTCGCCAATGCAAAAGATCCATCTAATCCTTCAATCACTCCAATCAATGAAGTATCAAAGAGTCAATTTTTACGTATTCAAAAAAACTCTGATAATGAACCTGTGTCATTACAGTTAGCCAATGCCAGATATGTACCAGTTGATGGTATTCCTAATGATATGTATGTAGATTTAATTAGCGCTGTACATATCGCAGATAAATCTTATTATGAAAATCTTAATGAATTATTTAAAACATACGATGTGGTGTTATATGAACTTGTAGCAAAAGAAGGAACGCGTGTTGGTGATCCCAACGCAACTAAAGGAAAGAGTCTATTATCCTCTGTACAACAAACTATGAAAGAGATCTTAGGTTTATCTTTTCAATTGGAAGAAATCGACTATTCACCTAATAACTTTGTTCATGCCGATATATCCCCTGAAGATTTTAAAAACAGCATGGATGAAAAAGGTGAGTCTTTTGTGTCTATGTTTATGCGCATGTGGTTAGTAGGCCTCCAACAACAAGCTACCAACCCCAATGCTGTCAATAATATACAACTAATCAGCGCTTTTTTTTCTCCTAATAGAGAACGTGATTTAAAAATTATTGCCGCAAAACAGTTTATTGAAATGGACCCTGTCATGAATGCCCTTGAGGGAGACAACGGTTCAACTATAGTTTCCACAAGAAATTTAAAAGCATTAAAAGTATTAAGACAAGAAATTGAAAAGGGCCATAAAACTTTTGCTATCTTTTATGGTGCTGCGCATATGCCAGAGATGGAAAAAGTCATGATGAAAGAATTTAAACTAAAACCAGATCAAGTCAATTGGGTTAATGCTTGGGATCTTAAGTAATCATATTTTAAGACAGGTGTTATTTATTGACTTGTTTCTTTAATTTGATAGTCAATATCTAAGGTCTTTAAATATTTTACCTCAGATTGTAAATCTGCTCTTGTTAATGGATGATTGTTTAACCAACCTGTTTTAAATACAGCCTGAACATTATTCCCTTTGATGGTAATTTCTTGTATTTCTAATGAAATATCAACACGTGGACGATTAAGTAAGACTGCTGACCTTAATATGATTATTAAAGGTAACAATTTTAAATATTGTTGTGATGATAACTTATTTAACCACTCCTTATTTAACTTTCTTCTTTGTAGTGAAATCAAAACCGATAGCTTTAATTGTTCTTGTGTTGAAAACCCTGGCATATCTGCATTGATTAATATGTAAGCTGCATGCTTTTCAAAATGCGAATGTGATATTTTCAATCCCAGCTCATGTAAATGAGCCGCCCACTCTAATAAGTCATCCTGAGATTCATTGAGCTTTACATTACTGATGCGTTTTAATAGCTCGATGCTTTTATAAACCCTTCTAGTTTGTGGCACGTCAATTTCAAATTGTGTCACAAGTTTCCGAATGGTTCTATCACGTATATCATTATGATGTAATCGACCACTTAAATCATAAACAATTCCTTCTCTTAAGGCACCAATACTACATTGTATTTCAGTAAATAACAAAGAATCAAACAGTGCTTTGATGATAGCTAAACCAGCAATAAAAACAGGTAACCTTCGAGAACTCAACCCTAAAAGTTTATCTAATTGATCAATATGACCTATTTCAAAACATCGATTAATTAACCTTTCTAGCCCGACACTATCGATGCCTTGTGCAGAAAATTTATTTTCTACAATCACCTTTTCAGTAGAACGCATACTACCAGATGCACCTATAACCATATTCCACCCTTCTGTGGTATATTTTGACACAATAGGCAATAATTGGCGTCTTGCATTGAGAATGGCTTCATTCCAATTTTGTCTTGAAATAACACCATCTTCAAAGAATTTTTTTGTATAACTCACACAACCCATGTGTAAGCTTTCTCTTAATAAAGGATTAAATTCTTCACCTATAATTAATTCTGTTGAACCACCTCCAATATCTATAACCAATCTTTTTCCTTGATTTGAAGCTAATGAATGAGCAACACCTAAATACAATATTCTCGCTTCTTCACGGCCCGAAATAACATCAATAGGTTTACCTAATGCGACAGCAGCTTTAACTATAAAATCTTCAGAATTTTTCGCCTTTCTGAGGGTGTTTGTCCCTACAATACGCAAATGAGATTTAGGAATATGAGCAATTCGTTGTCCAATTTTTTCTAATGAAGCAATTGCCTCATCAATTTTTTTATCTGATAAATACCCCTTTTTATTTAAGCCATTTGCCAATCTCACCATATCTTTATGACGATCAATCACATGCAGCTGATTGTTGCTTATTTCAGCAACAATCATATGAAATGAATTTGACCCCAAATCAACCGCTGCGTACAATTCAGACTTTTCAATCATCTAGAGCGAATCAATTCCCATGTTATAAAATGAAAAAGCAAAAATATCAGCGTACTGCTCAATAATTTTTGAAACAGGCGTACCCGCTCCATGACCAGCATCTGTTTCAATTCGAATCATTAGCGGATTCTTATCACTGCCTTTAGCTTGTAATTCAGCCGCAAATTTAAATGAATGAGCCGGCACTACACGGTCATCATGGTCTCCTGTGGTAATTAATGTTGCAGGATAATCTGTCCCTGACTTTACATTATGTACGGGAGAATAAGCCAACAAATATTCAAACATTTCTTTACTTTGATCTGAAGTTCCATAATCATATGCCCAACCAGCACCTGCAGTAAATGTATGATAACGCAACATATCCAAGACTCCAACTGCAGGTAATGCCACTTGCATCAATTCTGGACGCTGAGTCATTACAGCCCCTACAAGTAACCCCCCATTTGATCCACCCATGACACCTAGTTTTTCAGATGAAGTATATTTTTGGTCAATTAAATACTCTCCTGCAGCTATAAAATCATCAAACACATTTTGCTTTTTCAATTGGGTACCATCATTGTGCCATTGTGTGCCATATTCTCCGCCACCACGTAGATTAGCGACAGCATACACTCCTCCAAACTCCATCCACACAGAACGAGTAAGACTAAAGCTTGGTGTCAGACTGATATTAAATCCACCATAACCATATAATATTGTAGGGTTCTTACCATTTAGTTTTAGTCCTTTTTTATGAGAAATTATCATTGGAATTTTGGTTCCATCTTTTGAATGATAGAAAACTTGTTTTGATACGAAATTATCGGAATCAAAATCAATTTCCGGCGTGTTATATAAGCTAGAGTCCCCTACACTGGGTTCTAATTTATAAATCGAGCCTGGAGTGGTATAATTTGAAAAAGAATAATAGAGAACCTTATCGTCATCTTTCCCACTAAACCCTCCTGCTGTTCCTACTGCTGGCAATTCAATTTCTCGAACGAGATTTCCACTGTAGTCGTATTGCATAACTTTTGAAACCGCATCAATCATATAATGAGTAAAAATATAACCTGCTCCATTTGATGGTCTTAAAACATGTTTAGTTTCTGGTATTAAATCTTTCCAATTTTTTACCTGTGGACTTCTTGCATCAACTGTCACTATTTTTTTATTTGGTGCATCTAAATCGGTGACTAAAAACAATTTAGAATCAATATTGTGAAAAGCACTTGTATTTGAATCTGTGTGGTTAACAATGGTGATAAGTTCGCTATTTTTATCAGACAAATCTTTAATAAATAGCTTATTACCATTAGTTGACACTGCTGCAGAAATAATCAAATAACGATCGTCCTCTGATACACCACCACCAATATATCGGTGCTTTTGCTCTGCAATTCCTCCAAATACAACCTTGTCATCAATTTGTTTTGTTCCTAATTTATGGTAATATAGTTTGTGTTGGTCGGTTTTTGCGGATAATTCACTGCCTTCTGGTTTATCATAACTTGAATAATAAAATCCTTCATTTTTATACCAAGATAAACCACTAAACTTAATATCCACTAATGTATCTTCTATTTGTTTTTTACTTTCAACATCCAATATTTTAACCTTACGCCAATCACTGCCTCCTTCTGAAATTGAATAAGCTACAATTGATCCATTTTTAGAAAAACTAACCTGCCCTAAAGAAATAGTTCCATCTTCACTAAACGTATTTGGATCTAAAAACACTTCAGCCTGATCATTGCCCTTTTGGCGATATAAAACATATTGATTTTGCAAACCATTATTTTTATAAAAATAGGTATAATCCCCTTCTTTAAAAGGAGCAGAAATTTTTTCATAGTTCCATAGTTTAGTTAAGCGATCTTCAATTTGTTGTCTAAAAGGGATTTTGTTTAAATAATTGTGAGTCGCAATATTCTCTTGTTTTACCCAATCAGCTGTTTCAGAAGACATATCATCTTCTAGCCAACGATAAGGATCAGCAATTTTAACACCAAAATACTCATCTACAACATCTCCTTTTTTTGTAACCGGATATGTAAATCCCTGCTTATTTCCATGACTATTTATTTGTTGTTTTTTATCATGTTGCGTACAACTTGATAACAATCCTAGTGCCAGGATAAGTAAGATTATTTTTTTCATCAATTGTTCTCATGTGTAAGATAGATATGATTATACTCAATTATCAAAATATTGTAAGATAGCACCCTTAAAACACTTAATATGTAACCATGGCACAATATATTTACACCATGAACCGAGTCAGTAAAACGGTTCCTCCCAATAAAGAAATAATAAAAGATATCTCAATCAGCTTTTTCCCAGGCGCAAAAATTGGCGTATTAGGTCTCAACGGCTCAGGTAAATCAACGGTCTTGCGTATTATGGCTGGTATCGACCAAGAGTTTAATGGAGAGTCTCGTCCTCAACCCGGTATAAAAATAGGTTATCTATCACAAGAACCCGAATTAGACGAAGAAAAAACGGTTCGTGAAAATGTTGAATTGGGCATGACAGAAATTAAATCTTTATTGGATGAATTTGATGAGATATCAATGAAATTTGGCGAAGACATGTCAGATGATGATATGGAAAAATTATTAGCTAGACAAGCGAATTTACAAGATGAAATTGAAGCAGCAAATGGATGGGAATTAGATCGAACCTTAGAAAAAGCTGCTGACGCACTGAGATTACCTGCTTGGGATGAGAAGGTATCTGTTCTTTCTGGTGGTGAGAAACGCCGTGTTGCTCTTTGTAAATTACTTCTTTCATCACCTGACATGTTGTTATTAGATGAGCCAACAAATCATTTAGATGCCGAAACTGTGGCTTGGCTTGAAAGGTTTTTGGCTGATTTCACAGGCACAATTGTTGCCGTGACCCATGATAGATATTTTCTGGACAATGTTGCACAATGGATTTTAGAGTTGGATCGCGGCCATGGCATTCCCTATGAGGGGAATTATAGCTCATGGTTAGAGCAAAAAGAAAAGCGTCTTATCCAAGAAAAAAGAGCAGAAGCTTCACATATGAAAGTTATTCAAAACGAATTAGAATGGGTTCGTTCAAACGCAAAAGGTAAACGTACAAAGTCAAAATCTCGTTTAAAGCGCTTTGAAGAATTACAATCAAAAGAATTTCAATCTCGTAATGAAACAAACCAAATTTTCATCCCGCAAGGCCCAAGATTAGGAGAAAGTGTTATTGAGTTTACCAATGTGTCAAAAGCATTTGGTGATAAATACCTGATTGATGACTTAAGTTTTAAAGTACCACAAGGCGCTATTGTTGGTATTATTGGACCTAATGGCGCAGGTAAATCAACCCTATTTAATATGATTGATGGCAATGAACAACCTGATTCTGGCTCTGTTTCAATTGGAGAAACTGTTGAGTTAGCTTATGTCAAACAATCACGTGAAGACTTAAATAATGAAAAGCAACTTTGGCAAGACATTGGTGATGGTGATGAAGTTCTAAAAATCGGCAACTACACCATTCCTGCACGTGCTTGGTTATCACGCTTTAATTTCAAAGGCTCTGATCAACAAAAAATCGTAAAAAATTTATCAGGCGGTGAACGCAACCGACTACAATTGGCAAAAGTTTTAAAATCTGGTGGAAATGTATTATTATTAGATGAACCAACCAATGATTTAGATGTAGAAACTTTGCGTGCACTGGAAGAAGCCATATTAAACTTTTCTGGATCGGTGATGGTCATTTCTCATGATCGTTGGTTTTTAGATAGAATAGCAACACATATTTTAGCTTACGAAGATGAATCACACGTTGAGTTTTTTGAAGGCAATTACAGTGAGTATGAGTTGGACTATAAACGTAGATTTGGAGATATTCCACAACCACATCGCATTAAATATAAAAAATTATCTTAATTATTGATTGGGCTATGATGACTCCAATAAGATTCAGCAAGTCGTAGCCCAATACTGTTCATATTTAATAATTTATTAAACGTTATCTACTAATTAGATTAACGATTAAACTTGAAATTTTTGAAGCATGTTTTTCAAAGTACCTCTTTATTCCAATTTTTTTAAATTGTGCAACCCTAGGATTAGATTGACTAGATGTTCCTTGGTGGTGAATAACACTAACATTAGGCTCAAACAGAATATCATATCCCTCATTTAGTGTGCGTTTAAATAAATCTAAGTCTTCAAAATGTAAGGGGTACTTATCATCAAATCCATTAAGTTCGATAAATACATTAACCTTCATCATGATTAATGCGCCAGAAATAGCCTCTACCGTTATAACAGATTTTGGCATAGAATGATGATTTAGATTAACTCCAGCAAAGCAATGACAAATTTTGGCTAACTTTTCAATTCTAGTCAATGTTTTTAATGCACGAATAAAAGTAGGAAGTCTCCTTCTACTGGCTCTTTGTTCAGTCCCATCTGGATTAGTCACATGGCATCCTATAATAGCTGCATTTTTTTTATTTTTGATAACAGATATCAATGAGTCAATAGAATCTTGATTAACAATACAATCTGGATTGAGAAAGACTAGAATCCTAGAACTTGAAAGGTTTGCAGCAAAATTACAACTACTAGCAAATCCATAATTTTTGTTTCGAAAATATTTTTTTAACTGGTCTGATTCTTTTAGCAAGTCCATACTACCGTCAGAAGAATTATTATCAACAACTATAACTTCGTAGACACTTTTATTTAAAATGGCAGCATCTACTGCTTTTTTTAACAAGTCACCGGTATTATAATTTACAATGATAACTGAACAATTTTGCATATTAACTATTGACTAGTTTTACAAAATTCCCAGATATCTGGCCATAATTGCATTGCATTCGCAAAATCAACCAGTTCATTTCGTGCTGTATCTATACAATTTTGTTCTGTAAATTTTTTATCCCAATCACCTAAGATTGGCGCGTTTCCTTGCAATAAAGCCTTACCATTAGCTTCGATAAGTTCTCGAACATCTGCTTGCCAATACACAGGGGCATCTGGTGATTGTGCTAATTGTTGTTGCATGGTTAGAACCATATCTGATCGAATTTGAGATAGATATTCTTTTAAACGATTTAAAATATTTTGATCACACGAATCTGCTAACCCCATTACATAATGGGACAGTGTTTTTAAACGTAATTGCGGATTCTGCGCATCAGTTGATTGTATTAAGGTTAATGCATAGTCAGCTAAGAATTTATTAAAATTTGGTGTCCTGGCTATATAATTTGCGCTTAAACGGTTCTTATTCTGTGCTTGTATATGACCCATCATAACTGGATAATGTAATGAAACTTGATTCGGATAACAAAACAACGTAACTGCATTAAAAAAGTAATCTTCAGATTGACTAAAGGGCACAGCAAAAGGCATCATACTAGAGTTATCTATGGCAGATGGTACAAATCGAGTCAATGAAAGAAATTCATAATTATCTGAATAATGCATGAGATTTGATGCTTCAATATTATCTAAATAAGTTTCTCTGGTTTTCCAAAATTCTTGCTTTTGTTTCCCTTCTAAAAAATATAACCAGAAGTTACTATCAGTTCTTGGGCTTCCCCAAGAACCATTTCCAATAGTTTTAATCACCGATAATGAATTGACTCTTTGTAGTTCTAGTAAATTTAAATTTTCTAGAGGTAAAAACTCAATTTCAGATGTTGACAACCAATTACCAACTGTTTGCCCACATGTATTTATCATTGATGTAAGAATATCTTTATCACATTCAACAGATGCATCTCTTATTTCAGACAAGCTTAAAGAAAATCCTACATTGAGTTCTTTTTTATCCTGCATACTAATTTTTTGAGATGTTTTTCCTATGACTCTTGATTCAAAAATATAATCATCATCAAAAAATAAAAATTTCTTCCCAGCATTATTAAGTAAAGCAAAATTCCAAACTCTACCTCCAGAATATTGATTATTGTTTTTTTCTAACAGCCATTTTATGATCTCCGTTTTATTTGGAAATTCATTAGTTAACATTTGAATGAACTGTTTCTGCCAAGTTTTATTAAAAAAAGTAATGTTTAATTCTTTTTTAAACTCTCTACAAATAGATTCAAATTGTTCCTCGAGTTTATCACTTAAGGAATCATCAAAAATTTGAATAGAGAAATTTGATTTAAATTTATTTTGATATTTAACTAATGATTGTAGCTGACGTTTTAACTGCTTTGGTTGTTGACTAATTCTAATCACAATGCCTGCAGATTTAGTCGAAAATTGTTGAGAAACTTCACAAAGACTCTCTTGCCAAGCTTTATCCTCAATGAGTAAATCTTTATTAATTAAAAATGATGTGACTTGTTCGATTGCACCCACTTGATTTGCTAATTCAGGTATGTTTTGACTAATTGTCCTGACATGTTGATCAATAGGTTTAAAGTTTTGACATAAGCTCAATGCTTGAAGAACAGGCTGGGTCATCACATGGTTTTCACCTGACTCTCTATCCATGAAAACCAACTCTTCATGAGACAATGGCAAAGCAACACCTAAAACAGAAGCATAGATAGCTTCATTTTTTTTTATACCTTGAGCCAGTGTTTTTTCACCAAAATTAAATTCAAATTCCATTAATAGTCTCTTTTACTTATACATAATAAAATACTGGGTGATTTTACCTAATATGAGTCTATTTTACTATTTCCATTATTTTTATTTAGTGTATTGGCAATAATAATTTATTAAAGGCATATTTTTACAATACTTATAGTTTAATTTTATAATTTTTAACTATTGTTAATATTTCAGAACGAATAGGGGATAATGGATCTAAATTAATAAATTTTTGAATCAGAGATAAATAATTGGGGTGCTTTTCCAAAAGTCTTTTCATAGTATCTTCATTTGGACTTAATCCAAAATCACTAAATGATTGATTGCCAATATGTGCAACATAAGCATTATCACATAATAAATTTTTTAACCCTGCATTTGCAACTCTCATTGAATAATCATTTTCCTCACCATAACCATGTCCAAAATGGCCTTCATCTAAATAACCTACTAATTTTTTAGCTTTTTTACTAACAAGCATACAAAAACCAACCGCAGTAGGTAAATTAGGATATCTTGGTCGATGATGTTTAAATAGCTGTTTTGCAAATTTATTGATATCTTTAATTGGCGGTTGATTAAACAGAAATTGTGGAAATGAACAAATTTCTGCATTATTAGACCATGGTGTTGCTGTCCCTAATGTGGGATTATTTTTTAAAGCACTTTTAAAAGCTGCTATCCAAGGTTTAGTTACAATGGTATCAGAATTTAATAAAACTGTATGATTCTTACTTAATTTTAAACCACAATTTGCTGTATGAACAAATCCCATGTTTTTATTTTGATGAATAATATTCCATTTATTTTCATATGCGATTCTATCCAAATATGATTTCATCCTTTGATCTGTTGATGCATCATTAATTAAAATGATATTAGAAACTTGTGTTTGATATTTTATTAAGCTGTTTAAACAGTCCTTTAAAACGTCATAGGCATTATATATTGGAACAACCACATCAATTTTCATGTTATCTCCATTCAGTATCTAATTCAACTACACCCATATCTGTCGTATTTGAATGAACTCTTAATGGCATTTCTACTTCATCGATTAACCTTAAACACTCTGGGTCCATTGCGTGTGCTTTTATTATATAATCTGCTGGTAATAGTTTTAATGCTTTGTACTTAACTGTATATTTAAATACATGCTTTGATATTTTTTCTGGTAATGCATTATGCGTTTCTGAAATGGTACCATAAACAGGTATATCATTTCTAACTATTCCCAAGGCTAATCCTGGAGGCCTCCCATCTGGTGAGTACATATCTATTATTATAACTAAATCTTGGTATGTCTCTATTCTTGTTATGTTTTCCAACTGACTATTTTTTAAGATAAGTTCAGTGACATGATGATTAGTGATGTCTTTGTCACCACTGATAACAATTCCATCTTTTTTCTTCTCATAAAAACTTTGATATTCTTGTGAAACTATAAAAGATGATCCATATTTTTTAATTTGACCATTTTCTAACCATATTGCATGCTTACATAACTTTTGAACATGATAAATACTGTGGGAAACTAATAATAAGGTACCGTTATTTTTTAAATAATCATCAATCCAAGCGATGCATTTTCTTTGAAAATCTGCATCACCAACGGCTAAAACTTCATCTGTAATTAATATATCAGGTTTAGTCACCGTTACTACAGAAAAACCTAGTCTAACCACCATTCCTGAAGAGTAGGTTTTTACGGGTTGATCTATATAATCACCAATATCTGCAAAATGTATCATTTTATCCAGATTATTATTTATCTCATTATCAGATAAACCAGCAAGTACTGCTGACATTTTCAAATTTTCTCTGCCTGTATAATCTGGATGAAAACCAGATCCAAGTTCCAATAAAGCACCAATTTTTCCTTTGACACTTACTTGACCACTTGTAGCACTAATAACTCCACTAATTATTTTAAGCAAAGTACTTTTACCAGCCCCGTTTTTACCAATAATAGCTAATGATTCACCTTTTTTTATTTTTAAATTTATATTACTTAAAACTTTTGATCCATCTTCTATAGTTTTATTAAATAAAATTGATATAAGGGATTTAAAACGATTAGAAGCTGTATTTATAAATGGATAGACCTTTGATATATTTTTTGCTGTAATTAAATTAGTCAATTGAAATTTTTTAAGTTGATGTAATAATATAAAGAGAGAGTACTAAATTTATATAGTTATTTAAAATGTTTTGATTAATAACCATTAATATGTATGTGAATTAGATATTATATTAATGATTGCGATATAAATATAGAATAAATAATTAATTTCATTAAAATGAGGAACAATTAACCATTTATTAGCTCTAAAGCTATTAATCTATACTAAAAGAATATAATTATGACTTCAAAATCTAACAAAACTCCTCTTATCATTGTAGTTTCTCTTGCTCTAATATTATTTGTATCTGCGTATGCTTGGAAACAATTTAAAGTAGATAACTCTGAAACAGTTACGATCAATACATCTCAAAAAAGTGAAACTAAAAAACCTAAAGAAAAAACAACTCCAAAACCTCAACCTATTGAAACGACAGTAAAACATAACACAGAGGAAAAGGTAGATTTAACTTTAGACGAAAGAAAAGAAAAGAAAGTAAAACTTGAAAAAAAATTAAACTTAAGTTTAATGTTAAAAACACCTGAACAATATATGGAAGTAATTACAAGTTTGCAAAAAAGTGGTAGAACTGATGAAGCCAATAAATATATAGAATACTTATTAGAAAAATTTCCTGACTATGAAATGGAATAATTTTTTTTATTAAAATTATTTATTAAAAAATACATACAACAAATATATATTATTATAATCAACTTACCTACTGTATAAATACTAATCTAATTATTAGTAGGTAACTTGATTAAATATAAACGATTCAATCTCTTCATTCAGATCAAATATTCACCTTAAACATCAAAATTTTTACCTTAAACATCCAAAGATTTATATAGTATTATTTATAAATTTCAAAGTGTGGAGCCAGTTTATTAAAAACTTTTATAGAGATATAAAGAAACACTAAAATAAATACAGTCAATATAAACATATTCAACCATGGTAAAGGTTGATTTGTTATTAATGATTTATGTATAAACGATATGGGTGTATAAATAGGATTGAATTGAATTATTTTTTTAAATTCAACTGGCAGTAATGATTCTGAATAAATGATAGGCGTTAAAAAAAACCATAATGTAATTAAAGTTGTCATAAACTGTAAAATATCTCGAATAAATATTTGTAAAGCAGATAATAGCAATCCAAGAGCAAGAGCAAAAATATACAATTGTATTATTGGGTAGATTAATAAAGGTATTCTTGAGTAGTTAAATGCATCAGCAAATAAAGCTAATCCTATTAAAACTATTATATAACCTATTAAATTTAGGCTAAAATTTGCAGTTATAGATGCAAAAACTGGTATTTTTAAATCTATATTAACTTTACCTATTAAGTCACTTTTTTCAGAGACAACTGTAATTGCTTTCATCAAAGATTCTGAGAATGCCATCCAAGGCCAAAATCCTATAGCTAAATAAACAATAAAACCAATATCTTTGGCTTCTGGTATTCTTTGTTTAAAAATTATACCAAAGACAATCCAATATATTGCTAATGTGATTATTGGCTGTATAAATATCCATGATATTCCACTAATATTACCTAAATATTTTTCTTTTATTTCTCTTATAAAAAAATATTTAAACAAAGTAACTTACCAATTTAATTATTTTGAGAATCTTGTCTTAATTGAAATTAAAGCTTGTTGATTAATATCAACTTCATCTTTTGTTAATTGAGCCAATAAATTTTGGAATTTTCTTTCTGATTTCTTTTTCATTAATTTATTTAGAATTGCTTTTTTTACTTCTGAAAAAGGTGTATAACTTTCATGGTTAATATTTTTAAGATTGATAATTATAAATCGATTTTTTGCATCAAAGATTTCATTAATAACACCAGTTTTATTAGTTGCATATATAAAATCTGAAAATTCTAAATATTTTTCACTATATTTAAATTCATTTAAATTTTTTGCTATTTCAACATCATGATCTGATTTAAAATTTTCCGAAATTTCATCTATAGTTAATTTGTTTTTATAGTGTGATAAAAGTTCTACAGCTTTAGCTTTTTGTTGTAAAACATTTTCTTCAGTATACAGTATAGAAATATAATCAATATCTCTTGTTTCAGGTTTAAAATAATTGTCTTTATTTATTAAATACTCTTCTTCTGCAAGTTCTATTAATTCATCCTCATTGATAGTATTTTTTATATGATTGACCATATATTTATATGAAACTTCAAGAGTAATATATGACTTTAGTTTTGAATATTTATTATCTAAAAAAATACTATTTTCTTGGTGTGTATTGTCAGAATAAGAAAGCATACTATAATCTACAGCTTCATTAATTTTTAACATATCAAGAATTTTATTGTCATCACCATATTTTACAATATGTTTCATATTTAACATATTGTATAAAGTTGAATCTATTCTTTGTGGAGATTCGAAAAAACCATGTCTTTTATCTTCCGGTATTTTATACGCGAATCCATCTATATCCGAAATAGATACATTTATAGAACCTTGGGATAGTATTACTTCATCATTAGCTGAAACTAATTGAGTAAAGAATAATATAAAAATTACATTTATTATATTATTCTTTTTAAGTTTTATTATAGTCATTAATTTATTTTACTCTTCAACTTGGACAGCTAATATTCCACAATAACTTGATGTACATGCTGATGTTGTATAGGCTTCTGGTGTTATAGAATGGACTATATTCAAATAGTAAGGAGTATTTTTTTCCAATTTACAATAACTATTTGGATCTGCTGATGGATCAGTTGACCATTTAAAACTACCTGATGGGCCTACTAATTTTTGGCATTTTGGTAGGTTCAAATGGGTCGCAAAATCACCAGGACATTCACTAATCGCAATGGCACCAGCACTTGCTGGTCCTTGTAAATTCCCTGGTGTTGAAAATTGAAAACGACCACTTTGATTTAAATTATTTGTTGTAAATGATGCAGATATATACCTACCAGTTGTTAGAGATAAACTAATTGATTCACCCCAGCTACCAGGCCAATCACCAGTTGCACCACCATTATTTTGGAATCCCTGGAAAGTACCATCATAAGTACCTGCATTGGGTGTGTTATTTGCAAGAATAGTTGTGTCTTCAGCACCATTTAATATTGGTGGTTGAGAGGTACAATTTGCACTACTTGTTACTGTAACACCTGTACTCAACAGTGCAGATGATCCAGTGCTATTACTACACTGTAACCTGTAAGTTGAACTTGTAACAATATTAGAAACTACAGCACTATGAGTGCCGTCAGTTACATCAGATCCTACAAATGTTCCTGACCAATCACCTGTTTTAGTACATGATGTGGCTTGACCTGAAAGTGTCCATGAAATTGTTGAACTACCACCACTTAAAACAGAAGTTGGATTTGCAGTTAATTGCGATAAATTTGGCGGCGTTGTATTTGAAGAACATGTTAAATCTCCAGCCTGGCTAGTGACGGTGACATCACCGGTTACGGAGTCTATGCTAACTGTACTGTTATTATCTAATGGAATATTATTACCATCTAATATTAAATTTTGGCTTAGTGTCACTATAGGTAATAAAATTAAAATAATGAAAGTGGCATGTTTTATGTTTGTCATCTAAATCTCTCGATCTGAATTTTTATAAGGCTGCTATTGTACAATAACTAATGTTAATATTTTCTTAAATGAATTTCTTTTGTTTGTTTAATTTATATTTTTTAAATTTCATATACAAAAAAAAGTGAACGATAAAATCGTTCACTTTTTATTTTACAATGTAACTATATTTTACTTATAGGATATTTTTAGAATATCTATGAGCAAATATACCAGCATAGTTAGCTAAAACACCGCCACTTAAATTGCTGTTTGTATAACGTTGTACTGCAAAACCAGTTACAGGTAAACCATTATAAGTTCTTCCACCTACATTATCATCAGTATTTTGATTTCCTGGACCTGCTACGAAAGAAGGATTACCATTAAATGAAATTGAAACCCAACCTGTAGCGAAACCAGGTTTTAGATGTGTAGTATTTTTAGAACCTAATACTAAAGAATTACCTAAAGTTTCATCAACTTCATTAAATTCTAATACATTAGTTTCCCAACAGAATACTGGAATAGTTGGATCAACACCAGGTGGTACTGGAGAAGGAACAATTAAACCAGGAGGTGTACTTGGAGATTGCTCTTCACGGTCATATAAACCAGTAACTGAATACGGCTCACATGCACCAATTCCTGTAGGAGAGATAGCAACTGTAAATGGCTCATAAGGTACGCCAATAAATGGAGTGTTATCAATATCAACATAAGCAAATTTAGTTGGGAAAGTAACTACCCACTCTGAATTAGCGCCAATTGAATCAGATAAAACATACTCACCATAAATGTTATCATGCATATATAATGCACTTACAGCTTGAATAGTTTCATTCCAAGTATCAGTAACTACAACACCATTGTTGAAGATGTT
>Ga0316204_10002016_pt1 | contig 49265 bp, 36 predicted proteins | sample 6monrhotite_MG_2_FD_205661 | JGI IMG/M metagenome (GOLD analysis project Ga0316204, IMG submission 205661) | Microbial mat bacterial communities from mineral coupon in-situ incubated in ocean water Damariscotta River, Maine, United States -... | ecosystem: Environmental > Aquatic > Marine >... | reverse complement strand
AACGCTGGCGGCCAAAGTGCGCCGGGCGGCATCAGCAGCGCCACGCCCCTGCCCCCGTTGCCGGGCAGCCCCACCAACGTGATCGCCACCGCTGGCGATGGCCGGGTGAGCCTTAACTGGGCCACCCAACCGGGCCTTAGCTACACCCTGTACTGGAGTGACACCGCCGAGGTGGCGCCCATTGATAGCGAAGCCCGCATAACGGACGTACGCCCCAGTTATGTTCACACCGGGCTGAGCAACAACACCGCCTATTATTACCAGGTCAGCGCCCGCAACCTGCGTGGCGACAGCCAGGCCAGCCAGGCCATCACCGCCATTCCACGCTCGGCCCCCGATCCGGAACAACCGAACAACCAGATCCCGCAAATCCAGCAAGGGACTCAGGTCAGTGTCACCATGGACGAAGACCTGGAGCCCACGCCGTTCAATCTCAGCTTAAGCGCCAGTGATGCGGACAATGATCCCTTAAGCTGGTCGTTGAGCCAGGCACCCGCCCAGGGCAGCGCCGGGGTATTGGGCAATCCCAACGCCAGCACCGTGGGGATTTTTTACACCCCAGTGGCTAACTATAACGGCACCGACAGTTTCACCCTCCAGGTCAGTGACGGCCGCGGTGGGGTTAGTAGCATCCTGGTGAATGTTACCGTAACGCCGCAAAATGATGCGCCCAGCATTAGCGCCCAAACCCCGGCAACCATTACCACGACCGAAGAAACCGCGTTGACCCTGACGCTGAACAACCTCGTTGTCACCGATCTAGACAACCTCTACCCCGACGACTTCACCTTAACGGTACAAGCCGGCAACAACTATAGTTTAAGTGGTAACACTCTTACACCCAGCGCCAACTTCAACGGCACCCTCAGCGTGCCTGTCAGCGTTAGTGATGGCACGGCCCAAAGCAACGCTTTTAACGTTACCATCGCCGTCAATAACAGCAACGATGCCCCTGTGGCCGTCAATGACAACTACACTGTCAACGAAGGCGCTAACTTAACCATCACTGCACCGGGTCTATTAAGCAACGACACCGATGCTGATGGCGATGCCTTAAGCGTCACTGCCACCCCCATAACCTCGCCCAGTAACGGTGCCCTAAACCTAAACAGCGATGGTTCATTCACCTACCTGCACAATGGCAGTGAAACCACCAATGACAGTTTTACTTATGAAATCACCGATACTAGTAGCGCCACTGCAACGGCCGTGGCAACCATCGTAATCACTCCGCTCAATGATGCCCCTGTATTTAATCCCATAGCAAACCAAACACATGATGTCGGTGCAGCGATTACGCCGCTTGTCATCAATGCATCTGATGCTGAGGGCCAAACCATCATCTATACCGCCACTGGTTTCCCGTCAGGCATAAGTTTTAATACATCAAGCGGGGAATTCAGCGGCACCATCGATGCCAATGCCAACAGCGTAGTACCCTACTCTGTAACGGTTACTGCAGACGACCAAAGCGGTGCAGCCAATGCGGTCACCAGCGCGCAATTCCAATGGACCGTTAATACAGTAGCGACCGACCCGCAACAATCCGATGCCACAATAGCCCCAGCAGGCGCCGTGAATGCAGGCACGCCAATCACCATCACCGTAACGGCTAAAACCGTCGGCGGTAACCCACGACTGGTTGGCGGAGACAATGTTGCGATGACAATAACGGGCGCCAATGCACTGTTGACCTTGCCCGCAATTATCGATAATGCTAACGGCACCTACACCTTAACCTACACACCGGAGAAAACCGGTACTGACAGCTATGCCATTACCATCAACAATGCCGCGATTAAACCGGGTGTTTATCAACGCACCATTACACCCGGCGTAGCGGTTGGCTCAAAAACAATATTGAGCAATCCTGCCGGCTCCTTCAAGCAAGGTGACACCATACTGTTAAATGCGCAACTGTTTGACCAGTTTGACAATACAACGACTGGCACCGTGGAATTTAATATAAGCGGCAGTAATGTGAGCAACCTTGCCGGTACGTACAACAATGGCACCGCCAGTTACAATGCCAACCATGTGCCCATCAACATTGGTACGGACATCGCTGAAGTCACCCTGGATGATGTAAAACTGGCCAATATTTCCGTAACCATTATCGTTGCAGGAAATTTACCGCCCGCCGCCAATGCAGGCACCGACCAGGTTGTGGCGAAAGACGCATTAGTCACCTTGGATGCCGCCAAGAGCACCGACCCGGAGAACGCCCCAACCGCCTATGAGTGGGCCATTAGCACCACACCGGTTGGCAGTACGGCAGTGCTCTCTAATGTCAATGCGCAACAACCAACCTTTGTCGCCGACCAACCGGGCAACTACACGATTTCGCTAATTGTTAACGACGGCTTTCAAAGCAGCATTGCCGATAGTGTGGCGGTTACGGCCCGCGCGCCATTGAATGGAGAAGTTTTTTCCAATGCATCCAATGCACTGCCAATGGAGCCCAGAATTGCGGTCAACAATAATGGCGACACGCTGACCGTATGGGGCATGAGTGCAGGAACATCCGCGAAGCTGCTTTACAGCTTCAAACCCGCGGGCGGGCAATGGTCAACTGAAGCCGTGCTAGATGAACAACTGAGCTTTGACAGGAACCGTCTGGCGGTTGAGAGCAATGGCACCACGTTTATGGTTGCCTGGCATAAAAGCAGAAACAACTTTATTGTAAAACAGTTTGACGGACTGTCGTGGACAGATGAGTTAGCCGAAGCCGTCACGGAAGATGCCTATGTCACCATCGCCAGCAATGGCGCCGGTTACGCGGTTTTTTATGGCGGTCGTAACATCACCCAGGCAAGAGTCTATGAACTGCCGGGCGCAGGAACCTGGGGCCCCTTGAACACCGTGGGCAATTACAGTATGCAGCAAAACCAATTTGGCACCAAGCCTTTGGTTGCTTCAAATGGAAACGGTTATGCGGCTGTTTGGTATAACCGGCGTAGCGTTAACAACACAAGCTTTTATGATGTTGTTGCCAATGTCTATGAGCCGTCCACTGGCACGTGGCAGGCCCAGCAACCCATTTTCACCGATAGCACTTTTGTACCCGGATTTAAAATCGCATCAAACGGCAGCGATTACGCCGTGGCGTTTAGGGTCGACAGCGTCTATGTCAGCCGGTATGAAACCAACCAGCAGGCCAATACCAGTGCATGGAATATCGCTACGCCCATCGACGATGGCATTAATTCTATAGGGAGCCCAAAAATCGTTTCCAATAGTACCGGCTATGCCGTGGTATGGGAAGAAAGCATAAACTCCGGCGAAAAATATTTAGTCGCTAATGTCGTTGATGGCCTGGGTAATTGGAGCGGTGAAGCCGTGCTTGGCGCCACGAGAATTGGCGGCCCCGGCTCTGCGCGCTTTCTGGAATTTGAAATAGCGTCAAACAACAATGGTTATGCCGCCATATGGTCACAGTATAATGGCACTGAATACAGTGTGTATGCCAATGTTTATAAAACTGACGCACAAAATGTCAGCAACTGGGATCTTGACGCAACGCTGGTGGAAACGACCACGACAGACACAAGGATGCCATTCATAGCCAGTGATGGCACCGGCTACGGCGCCATGTGGGTACAACTCGACAGTAATTCATTGGATAACTATAGCCTGCAGACCAACCGCTACACGTTTAGTGTTGCGGCACCCGGCGGAAGTTGGGGCACGGCACAAGCGCTGGAGTCCGGATCAGGAAAGATACTCTATGATACCTTTGAACAACTTGATGCGCTTGGCCTTAAAAACATTGTGCTGCAATTTACCGCCAACCCCACTGGCGGTTACCAAGGTGTGTGGTTCCAGGATGATGGCACACGGTTCAGCGTGTTTAGCAATGATGTTACCAATGGTAATCCTGGTGTAGCGATTAATTTATTAACCGCCAATTATTTTAGCAATATCAGAAACCCGCAACTGACAAGCAACAACCTGGGGGAAACCCTGGCGCTATGGCAGCAGCTAAACTACGGTCGCTGGGATCTCTATGGCCGAATTGCCAGTGGCGGCCTGTGGGAACCCGCATTTTATGTGGCACCTGAAGTTAATAACTTTCGCGCCATCAGTGCCGGCTCGGCATTTATGGTTGCTTATGATAATCAGGGCGGTTTCTTTGGCGGTATCCTTAAAGCACGGACCTATAACAAGGCAAATGGTTTAGGAACAGAAACGATACTGAGTTCCTTGTCTGTTCGATCCGATTCCTTTAACAAGTGGCAGATGACAGCCAATGACACGGGCGGTTTTGCGGCCACGTGGATAAGCAATTCCGGCATATATGCCAATGTTTTCCAGAATAACTGGTTAGGAGAAACCGTCCTTAACCCGGGGTTAAATGGGGGCTCAACGCCTCAACAACCGAAAATCATCTCCAATGGCAGTGGTTATGCGGTGATGTGGCGACAGCGGGATGCCGTTGAACCCGTTTTCAATATTTATGCAAATATCTATGAATTAGGACAGTTGAGCTGGAAGCCATCAGAAACCGCCATTGATGATAGCCCGGAATCCATCAGCAGCGACCCGGTCATCAGCTCGAATGGCTCAGGCTACGCGGCGCTGTGGACGCAACCCGCTTCAGGGTTAAGTGAAGTACGCTCGAACATCTATGAATTTAACGGTAATGTATTTGATTGGCGCCCAAACACTAAAAGCATCACTTCAAGCGCTAGTACGGTACGCATTTATAACCTGGCATCCAATGGAAACGGCTATCTTGCGGCTTATTCTGACACCGTTCTTAAAGGACTGCTATTTGAAAATGGCAATTGGGCTACTAGCGATATTCTAAATGGCTGCGGTGGTGCTACATCCGATGGTACCAATTATTTGCAGGCATGTGGCAATAGCACGCAACAACTGGTGTTTAATTCAACGTTAGGGGTGTGGGAATGGGGAGCATCCAATGCCTATGCTACTACCGCAAGTAGCGTGCAATTTGCATTTTCTGGAAATCAATCTGTCGTTACTTTTAGAAATGGGAATAATGTTTATGTGAATACTGCTCAAGATGGTGTGTGGGACACACCACGTTTACTAAGCAATAATAGTCTAACTAATATTACGTCAGGCCCTTTTATTGAAAAGGTCGGAAGTGACTACATCATCTACTGGATGCAGCAAAGCGTTAACGACCCGGCAATCATTGATGCCTGGGTATTTGACGGCATATTATAAACAATGCAGGTTGTTGCGAGACGCTAAAAAAGGCTGGGGTTGGCTGCGCGATACGCGCCCTACCCCATTGACCTTTAACCTTGGCGTAATCAGCTGAACCCTGAATTGTCAGTCAATCTCAGCGGCCAGTGCAAGGCACGTTCCGCGGGCTATGGCCTAAACCTTACCAAGGCATACAACACACGACAATGGGCGTTGAGATTGGGTAACAATCGGCGTAGCTTTCCTCAGCTCACTCAATGGCTGAATTCGAGATAACTATTTTTTATTTTGACTCCACTTTTTGATGTAACATTTAAGTGCTCAACTGATTAATCGAGGATAATGACGTTGAATGCCAATACCGGGCAATATGATTGTTATGGTGTTTCCGCTTCCTGAAATAACAGCACACGGTTGCCATCAACGACCAACAGGTGATCGCGATCGGCGAATATACTGTCATAGCCAGACATGCGCGTGTCGCTGGTCTGGGTCGCATCTTTGGTGTCAAAATCCACTTGCCCGATAACACGATTGGCGTTTTCCTGGTTAGTTGCCGGAAACGCATCCCAAATCATTACTCTCTCATTGCCGCTGTCGGCGACAAAAATCTGATTGCCGTTACTGTCGACGGATTTAGGTCCGGTAAGTCCATTTTGCCCTGTGGCAGGTGCTGCAGTAATCATATCAGCCTGCCCCAATACGGTGTCTGCTGCCTGGCCATGTACAACCGGCAATGAATTCCAAACCAGCACGCGGTGGTTATTGGTATCCGCCACGACTAATCGCACACCATCACTCCAGATGCCTCCTACGCCGTTTAGCGTACTGGCAGCGGGCGCGGCGGCCGTGTTGCCTAAACCATTGATATCATTGGGTGCGCAAAAATCCAGATTCTGCTGGCCGATGACCACATCGGGCGTTATATCCTCCGGGTCAAATTCGCTATCGGTAGGCGCCTTGGGAATGGTATTCCAAATTAGCACGCGATTGTTACCACTGTCACTTACGATTATTTTCTCATCCATAACAATAATACTGGATGGCGAGGATAGTTTATCTGTACCACATCCGGGCGCTGCCGACGTAAAGTCCACCTGACCTAATACCATGGCGGCTTCAACACCCGTATTATTTGGAAATGCATTCCAGACAAGCACGCGGTTATTCCCGGTGTCGACTGCGAAATATTGGTTATCGGCTATTACGAAACCGTTTGGCCCGTTTAGCGACGTTGATGTCGTGCCCGCAACACTTGTCGTAAAATCAACCTGGCCAACGATAGTGCTCGCCGATGCATTGTTATCTGTTGGCACCGCCCCATACCCAAGAATCCGGTTATTGCCGGTATCGGGCAGGTAGAGCGTTCCACCGCTGGTTTTGGCGGGTGTTCCCATCACCTGACTCAGCGTGCTGGCGTCCGGGGTGCCATTACCCCTATTGGGTTCATTTACGCCAAAATCATCCTGGCCAATCACGACGCTGGCCGCTTGGTCGTTTGTTAACTGCAGAAAGGGGAAATACAAGGTTAAGGTTGCCGTTCTCGAATTTCCAGTGGCATCACGCGCTTTGACAGCAATGGTGTTCTTACCTAAGGCCAGCGCTAAATCCATTGAAAAATCCTGCCCTGACGGCTTCGCCTCAACGGCGGCAGTATCATTAAGCTGAATAGTCAGCAGGCTTACGTCACTGCTTATCGTGCCTGCCAAGGTAATATTCTGGTTAATGGTTATTTCCTCACCGAAGGTATGCGATGTAATGGTGATATCCGGCGAGTCACGATCGATGTCATCGGTCTGTCCACAGCCGACGACAGCAAGCATGCTTAAACAGCTTAGCAATACTAACTTTTTATGATTGCGGTTTCGGGTAATGAGTGAATGCACTAAATCCGCAACAATGGAGGTTATAAAGGTGCGTGTTGTCAATCCTGTTGTCAATCCGATTGTTTTAAACATGGTTTTTCTTCTATTTACCCTGCGTAAGTTGTTCAATAATTGGTAGTTATCATTTTTTGGTCAGTGTATCAAAATATCAATGGACAGCCGGCGTCAGTCTACCGGAATTCCAGGGTTACGACTAGATTCCACCAATCTGAGATGCACTGCTTGTGACCATTACGTTTGGCCCGATTTACAGTGTTGGTGATTCAACTAAGTTTACTGCAGAAATTCGCTATTATTGACATAATTATGACCGCGAATAACAAATTTTTGCCTCGAACTGGCTTGCTGAACTATCTCGCCATGACCTGAGTATGACCTTAAATTCAGCACTAAATTCCAGGTTAAAGTTGTCAACCGCGTTATTGGTCTATATTAGGGTTTTACTTCATCAGGGTTGCACAAAATACTGGTAGTTATCGATGTGCTGTTGAAAGGATTCTGATTCGATAGGATCAAATGCATCTTCAAATAAACTATGCAGGGTGAGTTTCTGCCCAACCCCTTTATTGGGTAAGCGCTTCCAGGGCATAATATAAAGCACTTTGGGTAACTCACGATTACCTTTAATGACAGAAATTTCTAACTGCATTTTATCCTCGGCCAATACCGGTTCTGCCAGACTTGCCAGTATCAGTAGCAAAACAGCTACCAGGGAAAGCACAGAATGACGAAGGTAACAACGACGGGTGTGCATGGGTTGCTTCAGATATCGCTTCGCTTTCATGTCTATTCACTACTATTTTCAGGGGCACTGGTTGCGGCGATTGTTGATTTATTGCCGGTGGTTTCGTCTACGGTGGCACCATCAACCTTGGCGGTTTTTTGCTTCTCTACCATACGACGCAGTTGCTTTAACCATACGGCAGCTTCCTTGTCGTCCTGCTCAGTTTCCGCCAGGTATTTGGTTAGGTGAGCATAGGCGTTTACAGGGTCTTCATAATAAAGATCGTATAAAATCGCCAGATTATAATGGGCGTAGGTATTCCGGGGGTCAATCTCGATCGCCTTTTTATTGAATTCCAGCGACGCCTGAATTTTACCCTGGCGCTTAAGAACTGCCGCCAGGCGGACATGAGCGGCAACAAAATTAACATTTATATCTACCGCTTTGCGCAGCGCTTTCTCCGCCAGATCGACACGATTGGTTTCGCTTAACACCAAACCAAGGTTGGCCCATGCGACAGCGTCGCGGGGTGATTTAACAAGGCGTAACCGTAACCTGGCTTCTGCCTGAGGGTATTGCTTTTGTAATATTAGTTGCTTGATTTCGTCCAGCACCAGCACTTTTGACTCAGCGCCTTGTGATGAATCGGGTGACGAATCGGTTTTTCGTGCGGCGATTGGATCATAAGGTGCGTCGTCAACATAGGTTGCATTTTTAACATTATTGCCAGCACATCCGGTCAAGAGTGCAATGACCAGACACCATTGCGCACCGGCGCGACGGAAGGTCATGCGTGGCTGCGTTGTTACAATCGAGCAATTCATTGTTGGGCAGTTAACGTTAAAATAATTAATATTGAAATGATTAATGTTGAAATAAATAGTGTTGAAATAAATAATATTGAAATAATTTATGTTTAGGCAACAAACGTTTAGACAATAAAAACAGAGCTAATCAAAAACATATAAAAAATCGGCCACAACGCGTAATTTATCACCAGGCTCATCCTGATTATCATCCGAAAAATCACTGTTTAATGGCATTGCAAACTGTAAGTTGGCCGATATTGTGTTTTTATAATTTAATTGCAAACCAACACCATACCCGGCCAGTTGTCCGGTCTTGTCACCTTCGGTACCCACCGGGTTTAATATGCCGTAGGCGTAGTCCAGGAAGATAAACGGATGTAATAGACGGGAAAGCTGCATATTATCGCTAAACTTATAATCTGCAAACTGCGGTAAATTAAACACCCAATCGTTACCCAGATAAACCGCCGAGTCTGCGGGAAACTCAGTGACTGAGAACGCTCTTACCGCATTAGGCCCTGCCAGCGAAAACTGTTCAACCGGTGGTAATACTGCACTGGTATATTGGACTTGCGATTTAAATATGATGCGAGCATTCGCGTTAATCCAGGGAATGCTGGTGAAGGTTAAAAATGAGTAGCTAAAATTCAAGATATCAAATTCATTATCCTGCTCAATTCCCTGTGCTTGTTTATTAACGTCGCCTGTTGCTATTGACACACCAAACTCATTCAACGTTCTGGACGCCTCATTCAAAGTGTCATAGTTCATCGCAAACTTGTAGGTAAATACCTCATCGTCGGAGATTTGCGCCAATATATCACTGTTTAGATCCGATTTTTTGTCTGCAACTTGCAGGGACAACGACCAGTTATTCTCTCTGCGACGTATTAGTGAGTAGTCAAAAGCCAGCTCGGTTATTGCAGTCTCGCCTTCAAGCGCCAGAAAGCTCAGGCCTTCATCCGTGCGCGAATCACCAATGGCAAATTGATTTTGACTGTAATTAAACCCCACGTGAACCTCTTCGGTAAACACTGGCGCTCGATACCGGAATACACCGTAGGTGGCATTGTCCGGCTGCACTGATTGCATTACCCCCAATACCAGTTCATCGGCTATTCTTAGAGGATTGTGCCATTGCACCTGCCCATACACTCTCTCCTGCCCGGTAAGTTCAGAGCCGTGGTTATCCACGCGCACTGACGCTGACCACCGTTTTTCCTGACGAACTTCAAGATTCAAGCGGGTATCCCCAATCTGATCTCCGGCCTTAAAATAGCCGTATAGTTCTAATCCTGGAAAGTCGTTCAATAGATACAGCTTTTGCTCAATTTCCTTTTCGGTTACTGGCTGAAATTTTAACTCATCAAACGATTTCGTAATAAAATCCGAGTTATACCGTTCATTGCCACTTACGGTAACATCACCCAGCTTTCCCTCAAGTACAGTTAAACCAACAACGGCATCGCGCACTTCCTGTTTTGGAATATAGACCTTGGTGAGGAAAAAACCTCTTTCACGATAATAATTAGTGAGCTTGTCTGCAATTTGTTCCAGGTTTCCCAGTGTTAGACCACGGCGTTCTTTCTGCTGCCTTACCAGCCATACCAGTTTTTGCACATCAGGTTCAGTGACTTGCTCAAGATTATTGGCCGCATCAATTTCAAGCATCAATTCCGCTATCTCGGCTAACTCTTCAAGACTATAGCCGTATTTGAGCAACTCGGCTTCCCGCATAGCCTCACGACGCAACTTTTCCACAAACGCTTCAATTTCCTGCTTGCTGATACCATAATTGGGGCGTTCAACAATACCCTGTACTTTAATTTCTTTTACCCAAATTCGTTGCCCTGACTCAGGATTCGGGTTACGTTCTTTTACTGCCGGTATGTCGGTATTTTCAAATACGGTTTTGCCTTTTAGTGGCGTGCTATCGATTATGCTGGGGATTTCCAACAACCCTGCAGTGCCTACAACCTGCCAAAGCAGCAGCTGGATACCGACAATAATTGATACAATGTTATTATTCATTTGATACGTTTGTTGTTTCATACTAAAAATACTAAATCGAGCTACTTAACGGCAGACAAGTCATGACACCGTGACTTATGCCGACCAGCGGTAATCGTTTTACTTAGGGAGTTTGGTTACCAAAATGACGAACAACTGGGACGGAATATTGCTATTAACCTACAGGTTGTCGAATGAATTAACCACTAAAACCTTCACCTAATGAACCCAGCAATAATTCACCAAATATACTTAACGATTAACAACTTACCATAAACGCTAAACCATATCGACTAAACCATACCTACTAAATCAGAATTACGTCACTCAAACACGACACTAAAAATTCACTACTTTTCCCGCTTTATGCCAATAAAACTACATCTGTTATCTATACCCAAAGCGTTTGGGTATACTTAACGGCATCAGGGCCAAAATTCTATCTAATTTCACGCACTAAACGAAATCCGGTCATGTTATCCGGTTCGCCGTCATGACTGCGCTGGCTCGTTAGCTGGCATTGCTGTATAGGGTCAGTATGGGCTCCCCCCATCGCCACCAGTTTTCGGTTGTTTACCAACACCCATTCCTGTGCATTGCCCACATGATTCACCAGACCCCAGTTATTTTTCTGCCCCGCGGTTATTACCTCCAGGTTTTCACCTTTATTGATACCTCGGGAATTAACAGTGCAATTTCTGTTGTCATCCAGTTCACCATCCAGTGCCCGTGCGGCATGTAGCCACTCTTTTTGCCTTGGGATACGGTAAGTATAACCCGTCATACTGCTTAGCCATTTTGCGTATGACATGGCCATATCCACTGAAATATTGGTTATAGGTAATTCCGTATCAGTTGATAATCGCTTTTTACATTTTCGGCTACGAACACAATATTCGTTGAATTGCTCAATGGAAACCTCAAACTGCCCGATAGAAAACCCCCTAACCCCGGATGTTGATGGGATAACCACCAATCGTGGGCCGTAACCACCACCGTTAATCAGACGGTCCCGGCAGGTACCTTTTTGTCCGCGAGAACCAAGCCCTGCTTTATTTTTATTACAAGGATCTTTCGGCGCAATTTTAATTTTGGCAATAACCTGGTTACCAGGAAACAGGGCGAGGGCAAACGCTTTTAAATCTTCCGCCCGGTTTGAGTCATCAGCCCCTACATTCTCGATACACACGGCTAATGCACTGACTAATCGCGGCAACTCCAATTGATATTTTTTAGCATCAGTGGATGCCAACTTCCGCATCGCTGCGCTGAAATTCCGGGTGTTTAAATCATTTTTGCAGCGTAATTGCTGCTTAACGTTCGTTAATGCCAATGCGAAGACATCTTTCGGCGTTAGCTCAGGTTCCTTAACAACGGGTGGCTTGGGTTGTTTATCCGCTGCGACCTGTTTTTTATCCGCTTCAACCTGACGTAAGGCCCGTTGAGCCTTTTGTCTGTCCTTCAGTTCGGTCAACTGCCGCAGCTCCGCTCGCTCTCGATCTTTTTGTACCTGAGCATCACGTTTTTTAATGCGATATTGTTCCATCGCAGCGGCAAGTTGAATCTGTTCTTCATCCAATACTTTCGTATTGCCACGATATTTTTTAGCTAATGTCATCAGCGTTTGTGCATCTGCCAATTTAACCGATAAGCGCTTGATCCTGGCACGGTTTACATACCGATCCACAATTATGGACTCTTTGGCAATCAACCACTTATCCTCATTTCCAAACAGCTTTCTGGCATTTTGAATTTCTCTCCACAAATCTGCATGCCAAAAATCATCAAATTTGTCTTCTGTTAGAATAGCTTCAATGGTGTCTTTGGTGATATCAATTTTTATCTGGCTTTCAAGTTTAGCCATTAATTCTGCCGGGTTAATTTCTTTTTGATAAAAATTCTCGAAATAAACCCCTGCACTAATGGCCAGTACAGCAGCAACGGTCACCGGCGTTTTCCAGATGGATTTTTTAACTTCGGTCAAATCTGTATAAAAAGTCTGCACCGTAAGGGTACGATGCTCACGCCTAAAGGCCATGCCTTTTTTTAACGCCAGCCATTGTTGTCGGCTGATGGATTTTATCCGTTTTGGCTTGAGCTTTCTTGCCGCCGCTTCTTCGGCGTTTAATCGCTGGAAGGGGTGTTGCCCGGATAACATTTCATAGGTTACAACGGCAAGTGCATAAATATCATCCTGCCGGCTGGGTGGCAGACCCTGCAACATTTCCAAACTGGCATATGCTGGTGTGAGTGCGCCAAACGTATCGGGATCAAACAGCGATTTATCATTATGCAGGATGGTTTTATCCACCTGTTGCATGGCTTTTAAATTGAAGGTGGTGTTGTCCAGATGGTTGCCATGCTTATCGACACTGGCAACGGCCCGCGCAATACCGAAATCAAACACTTTGGTTGCGCCACTTTTAGTGATAAAAACATTCCCTGGTTTAAAATCGGAATGAATAATATTTTCACCGTGGGCATGTTCCAGGGCTGAGCACATACCTTTTAAAATATCCATTGCCTGGGAATACATTAAGCCGTTGGATCTGTTTAATTGAATTAATTTGTCGAGTGGCCTGCCCTCCATAAATTCCATGGTCATGAAGACGGTATCACCGTCACGGTCGAAATCATGAACATTGACGATATTCGGGTGGGCAATGCTTTGCGATTTACGGGCTTCCCGCTGCAATGCAATAAAGGCATCGGGATAACGACGAAAATCTTCATTAAGAACTTTTACGGCTACATAAGGATTACGGTCCTTGGCTTCGACTTTACGCAGGTCTTTGGCTTTATAAACCACGCCCATGCCACCGACGCCAACCGATTTTTCCAGTACAAAGCGGTGTTTCAGTACTATATGGTCTGCTTTCGAACCCTTTGTTTGAGTGCGCTTGGTGGGGCTATTGGCAACTTGAACCGGCTTTGCGGCATTGTTACCCGCCGCATTGCCTTGAATGGGTTTCAGGCGAGTTCGGTTATCATCGTCGTGGGGCACTTCGTTTGTACGATTTGGTACTACCCCGACACCCGCGCTCTGATTGACGTGGGCCTGGGGCTGAATTCGGGTTTTGTCCCCCGCATCAACCACCGTAGGCGTGGGACTATTGCTTTGACTCGCTGGCTTGGTCGCGCGCACCGCTTGCGCCTGTTTGCGATTGGCCTTATGAGCAGCGACTTTCGAACGGGCCACCCCCGTACTATTGTTGGCTGTATTTACAGGTTTAGGGGTCAGGGGCCTGTGGGGCATGTCTTTCTTATTAGAGATATCGTCTTGAGCCATTTTTTGCTACGGTTAAATCAGATTAAATTGCGTTGTATTGGTAGTTAGTGCTCGCGAGAACCGATAAGCAGGTAAGCGGACATACTTAGCTGTCGCTTGAATATACCCCAATCACGAACGTTTGAAGTGCAACTCTTTGGCAGGAACAAATTAGCCGATGTCTGCGTATTTAATTAAGCATGACTTAATTAACGTACACTAACAAACAGTATAAAGTTTACTACCGACTTTATCTATTATAATTGAACTATTGCATATCAAAAGTGTGCAATATTCACATATTTATTTAAGCTATTGTTTTTAATAATATTTAGACACTCAAATACCTGCCATGCAGCGATTATTTAATACCTGATATGAGCTAAATGTTTTTTTATACAAGCATGGCATGCCTTATAGTCATATTCGAATTTGAGCATGCTATATTGTCTCATAGGCGACCATACGCCATAATTAACAATTGAAATAACAACTTACACAACAGTACACTGCATTAAGGGTTGCGCTCGCGTCATATTGCAATGACAACAATGCTGTACTTTTGTCCAAATAATTCACCTAAAAATTACGGGCCTACTGGTTTGGTTACCTTTTGATCCAGGCTCTGCAACTGAGTCGCGCAAGACCTTAATTTAACCATTTTGCTCAGCTAACCAACAATATGGTGTTTTCCAATCAATTTTACGGTACTGGCCTGTGGACCATTGTCGCCACGGGATTCGTTAAACCGCACTTCGTTCCCAATCTCCAGTTTATCTAAATCAGCATTAATCAAACTGTTGCGGTGGAAATAAATTTCCCGTCCGTCCATGGTTTCAATGGTTCCGTGGTCATTCATTGGCGCTAAATATTTAATCCGGCCATGGGAGGGAATTTCATGCTTTTTAACTTCACGGCGTTGCCGCTTTACACATTTTTTTAGTTGGCGATGCGCGGCAGCAAACGCATCACGTACCGCAACATAGGGGTCTTCATGGGCGTGTTGTTCATGGGGTTCACGACTCACAATAATATTGTCACCAGGCACCGTGAGGTCAACCCGAACATGAACCAGATTACCTTGTTGGTGATGCTTGTGATGAACTTCAACAATCACCCGACAAGCCACTATTCGGTCACTGTATTGTTCCAGTTTTTCTACTTTGCTGCGAATGTCTGCTTCCAGCGCTTCAGAGGCATCCAGGTTACGAAATGTTATTTGTAAGGGTAATTCCATGCTCACCTCGTATCATTCTCGTATTGTTAATGTAACTTGAAGGTTGGCTCGACTAATTGTTTGTTATCTATTATCTCGTTATGTATGACCTTTTTTAACCACAGTCTTTTTATTTATTATCTCACAGTCCACAATCACACCAATGAATCTCCACATCGGTACCCGTGGTTACTTTATCACCGCTGCATCAAAGTGCGGCATGACGACGCTAGTTTTGTTTTCACTTGCCGCCAATAGCGCGACTTCGTTCGCCAGATGTTTTAAATCCGCACCCGAAAACCCCAATGTAAATGCGGCAACTTTGTTAAGCGCAACATCGTTAAAGGTGGCATCCGGCACCACCGCTTCCACCCTGTATATTGTTTTAGGCTCACCGTAAAATCCATAACAATATTCCTAAGAATAGTCGCCAGCGTAAAATCGCGATGAATAATTTTGATAATTCACTTTGCTGAGTGGATGATTCCACATTGAGCTTTACATTGACGGCGTCCAACAATGGAATGAACAATTTACCGTCAACAACGTGGTATCGAGGAGCGGGGAGTAATTGATGCAGATCTTGACGCTTATCCATATTTGCGACACTACAATTAGGCACTATTGAATTTCGTGTGTGGTCTATCCCACTGTCTTGAGAATAACACTACCTGCATCGTCTGTAACCATCGGTATGGCATTGCCATTATACCCCCCTGCTATTAATTCATCACTAAGTGGGCAAATAGCTTTATAAATGCCCATTGTATGTATCTTTTTATCAAAAAAGCATTTTTATATTATTATATTCTACTATACCCAAAGTGTTTGAGATTTAGGTGTTTAGAGTGCGATCATTTTTGTTTACAGCGAGACGCGACGACGCAGCATAGCCATTCTATGTAAGGAGAAGCAACGACGCTGTGGACAAAAAGGGGCGTGCTATAACTCCTAAATCTCAATCGCTTTGGGTATATACGCATAAACAATCACCATAAATCATCACCACAAACCTACGGACACTTAGCGGTATCCCGTCTATAGATCACAAAAAACACACGCCATATTTTTCCCTCTCAAAGTACCATTCTGTTCGGCCACTTAAGGTTTATAATTTGCACAATTAAAAATTGTTCATTTTGGTGCATCAATCGTTAATGTTTTATTGCTGTTTAGACTGAGCCGTTTAGCGACTGATAGATATAAATTTTATACTTACAAAACCTGATTACAACGTGGCATCAGAGTTGGATTGATAATTATTCGATTGACAACGAGGCTCCATTATGTGAATTTCACTACTGCTTGCATCGAGGGCAACATAGAATGATTCTAATGTTGAGATTAAAAAACACACAAACCCTTTATTGCAAAGCAAGCTCTGTTATTTTTCTTGATTAACATGTATGAATTTTAAGTATGTTTAAAAATATGAAAATATAATAATAATATGCATAGATTTTCGACAACGTAACTTGTCTCAAGGCAGATTATGTTAGGCCTGATTTTCTAATACGCACCCACAATACTTATAGAGATACATTGGTATATGTAATTACTGCGTAGGTAGCCAGTTGCTACTATGCACCTGAGACATGCAAATAGGAAAAATTAGAATGTGTCGCACCACTTTCAAATAACAACAGACTTCCGGTTAAGAAGCAAAACCCAAGCATTGCATCCTTTATCGCACCACTAATAAGAATGTTTTATCAAAAACAGCTTTATCAAAGAGGGACGAGCAACCATGTTGTTCAAAATATTACAGTATGTTTCCACGACAATCCTGCTAACGCTATTGTTAGCGGGGTGTTATGAAAGTAAAAATAAAGAACAACCCATTGGCGTGTCAGCAAAACCAGGCGCTACCGTTTTTACCAAAACGGCACCGAGCTGCCTTAACTGCCATGCCGCTATCGAAAACATACACCCCAATATCACAATCGCCTGTACCGAATGCCATGGCGGTGATTATACCTCAACAATAAAGACTCAGGCGCATGTGCAAAGCAATGGCCGTGTCACTTACGACGACTCAGTTCCGCCGCTTGATGATGATCTGGCTTATCAACAGTTTGTCAACCCCTCGAATCTGCGTGTTGCTGAAAAAACCTGTGGACGTTGCCATACAGGACACGTTGAACGTGTTAAAAAAAGCCTGATGTCACATACCGCCGGCCATCATTCCGGTGGCTTGTACCAAGCAAGTGTTGATTCTAGCAAAACGCCAACCTACGGCACCATAGCAATTGAAGATAACGACAACTCCGTTCCCGTTGAACGTGGTGCAGTGCCGCGCCTGCTCGATTTAATCAGTTGGGACAACAGCCTTGATTTTGCCGACCTGACTAATCCTGCGCTAAAAGATTTCAAAACACATTTTCGCGCCATACCGGAACAAGCCTGCGTACGCTGTCACTTGTGGACACGCGGCAAAGGTTATCGTGGTGCAGCGGCGATTGACGACGATTCAAGAGATGGCTTATTTCGCGCCGACGGCTGTGCAGCGTGCCACATGGTCTATGCGAATGACGGACTGTCCCGCAGCAGTGATGCATCCATTAACAAAACACAAAAAGGTCATCCGCTGCGCCATCGTCTGACCAAGTCCATACCTACCGAACAATGTGTACACTGCCATCATCGCGGCGCACGCATAGGATTAAATTTCACCGGTCGCACCCAAATGCCACCGCGCTTACCCTCAGGGCCGGGGGTTAGCGGAACCACCGATGTCAGGTTTAACAGCAACTTTCATTACGCTGACCCTGAGACTAACCCACCTGACATCCATCACGAGCGAGGCATGCATTGTATCGATTGCCATACTCAGGCAGGCGTAATGGGCGACGGTAACATATACGGCCATCAGGATCAGGCCACAAAAATCGAATGTCGCACCTGCCATGGCACGCCGACTAAACCGGGATCATTGATCGACAAAGACGGCAAACCGTTAAATAACGTGACCCGCAGCAATGATGGTAACGTGGTGTTAACCTCAAAAGTGGATAACGTAGCCCATGCGGTTCCCCAACTGGTGGACATCGTCAACAAAAATTCCGCACGATATAATCCCAAAGCAGCCAAGGCTATGGACCATAACCACATTAAGGAGGATGGTGGTCTGGAGTGTTTTTCCTGCCATGCATCCTGGATGCCCAATTGTTTTGGATGCCATTTTGAGCGCACTCAAAACGGCAAAGGTAAAAACTTATTAACCGGCGAAACCGAAGAGTGGCAAGCCTCCAGTAATAATAAAATGTACGTTGCGCTGCGGCATTTTGCCATGGGGGTGAATGGTCAACGTAAAATTTCACCCTTTATTGTGGGCTGCCATCCAATTGCGGATGTTACTGCCAGAGACGGCACCAAATTAATGGACTTTGTAATGCCCGAAACCGTTAATGGTAAATCCGGTTTAGCACATAACCCCACCCATTCACATACCGTACGTGGCGTGGGTGAAGTACGCACCTGTGTCGAATGTCATCGTTCGCCACCATCGCTGGGCTTAGGTTCCGGTAACTACGCCTTGGCACGCAGCTTTGCCTTTCTCGTGGATGGCGCAAGTAAAGTACAGGCCTTTGAACGCTGGTCTACCCCCACTGCACCGGTGTTCGCCACCAACATAGGCGAACGCAGTAATCCCAGCGCCATTGCCACCGTACCAAACATTGTTAGCGGGCGTACCGACTTTATGTTTGTGGCTTATGGCGCACAAGGCATATCGGTATTTGATTTACGTGACGTTAATACTACAAATTTGACCGAATTGAGTAAAACCCCCTTATTTGAAGTCAAGGATGTGGACGTGCTCGATCTACACTATGCCGCCGGCTATCTATACGCCGTGGAACGCGACGCCGGCATTGTCATCTACGATGCCACTGAACCGGGTAACCTGAAGCGTGTTTCCAGCATTGAAATCGCCGGTGCACAGCGCGTAACATTGTGGGGCGTGGATTTATTCGTTGCAGCGGGTAACAAAGGGCTGGTGGTTGTGGATGTCACTGATCACAACGCGCCAATCATTGCCGGCGCCTTGACGACGATTGCAGCGACGGATATTGCGTTATATGCGCACTTCCAGAACGATAATAAATTTGCCGCCCGCGCCTACGTGGTTGACCCTGGGTATGGCGTGCGAATTCTTGATTTGTTACCTGATTTTTCGACTCCCCGTCTTGTGGGCGGGATTGAGTTGCCCGGTGCCCGGGGTGTAGACACCTATACCCGCTATGTTGAAGCAGATGAAAACACCCCGTCGCGCGAACACGATTTTCTATACATTGCCGCTGGCGCCAATGGCTTGCGTATTTACGATATGACCTCCCCTGACGCAATCATCCGTGCGGGCACTGTTACTGCGCAAATACTGGGAGGCAACCCACAGGATGTACAAATCATTAGCCACCCTGCACCACCTGGGGTGGATGACTACGCCTACATCGCAACACAAACCGGACTGGCACTTGTGGACGTTAACGACCCCAATCGCCCCCAACACCTTATAAACCTGGAAACAGCCTCGGCAGGCAGTCGCGTCTTTGTAGAAGGGCAAGCGTTGGATCGATTTGTTGACGAGTTTGGTCGTGAATTAAAAGAAAATTCACACCCCAACGCCAGCCCACTTACCCGTGGCGAAATCGTGCGCATATTGCGCGCGCCGCTATAGCACCGCACCGAGCATCACAATCACGACAATGACAGGCTGTGGAATTTATCCTCAAGGTAAATAAACCGCATAAAATAAAAATAATTAATTAACCCTAAAAAAACAGTATGCTAAACCAATACAACATCCCCTCCCCCTTAAAGCAATGCTTGCTAAATTGCGCCGTCGGGTTTTTGAGTGCCCTCGTGTTCGCGCTTTTACTGGGAGCAATCCCACTAACATCGTTGGCCGCGCCCGTACCTTCCGACCAATCACAACACCTGGCTGAACGGGTCACTGACGACACCGATGAGCACGCAACAAACGATGCCTCCGACGTTGCAAACAACTATTCGAGGAAAGGGGCCGATACCTGCATAAAGTGCCACGATGAAGACAATGCAGTACCGGTATTCCCTATTTTCAAAACCAAACATGGCCGTAGTGCTGATCCCAATTCACCATTTGCCAAGCTGCAATGTGAATCATGCCATGGCCCCGGCGCACTGCATGTTACCAAAGCCGGAAATAAGGAAACCAAGCTCAGCGGTAGTATTATTAGCTTTGGCCGTGCCAGCACAACGCCAATCGACCAGCAAAACAAGCAGTGCCTTAACTGCCATGAAAATACCGAAAGGCTCAACTGGGTTGGCAGCCAGCATGATAGTAACGATGTGGCTTGCGTAAGTTGCCACCAGATTCATGTGGCTGAAGATAACGTATTGATAAAAGACAAGCAGCAGGCTGTGTGTTTCGCCTGCCACAAAAAACAACGTGCGGACATCTTTAAACGTTCGTCCCATCCCTTGCGTAATGGCGGCATGGCATGTAGCGCCTGCCATAACCCGCACGGCTCGTTTGCACCCGGCGCATTAATAAAAGCCACGGTTAATGAAACCTGTTACACCTGCCATGCTGAAAAGCGCGGCCCAGTGTTGTGGCCACACGCACCGGTAGTGGAAGATTGCACACTATGCCATCAGCCCCACGGCTCTAACCATGCGGCATTACTGTCAAATCGCGTGGTTTTTCTTTGCAAACAATGTCATTCACCACAGGGACATCCCAGCCTGGCACCTAGCGGCACAGCATTACCCGGTGGAACATTTAGCGCCTTTGGAAAATTTTTAGTGGGAAAAAGTTGTTTAAACTGCCATACCGCGATCCATGGTTCAAATCATCCGTCCGGTGTGAAGTTTTTACGTTAGCCATTATAGGCATTCACCATTAGACCTGTTAACTATTAGTGACACTATTCAATAGTTACATAAATCAATAGTTACATTAAGCAATAGTTGCATAAACCAAGCGTCACATTAACCTTTGCATGCAATAGCGGTTACATGCAAACCACAAAATGCCAACACATAAAAACACCAAAAAACCCAAGAATATGAATACTAAATATAATTATAAATACAGTTGTTTTAAATATAGTTACTCGGCCAGTCTACTTTTGCTGCTGTTAACGCAAACCGCCCTTAGTGTTGCCACTGAAATGGCACCCCATGCGGTGCCAGACAACTGGAAATGCAAATGGTGTGATTACCAGGAAGGCTTTCGGGGCGATATCGATCTTGGCCTTGGATTTGTGTCTGATGACGCATTCCGTTTTGGCCACCAAACCGGACTTAACGATAAAGGTCTCTATCTGATCGGCAATACCAGCACACATTATCAGGATGAGGACGCGAATTATTGGGATCTTAACGTTCGCAATGTTGGCATTGGCTCACGCTGGTTGTCTACCGAAGGTGGACAACAGGGGAAATATAAATTTTGGCTGGAATACGACGAAATCCCCTATCTCGCCACAGATAGTGCCCGCTCTCCCTTTATCGGCAAAGGTACTGCCTCGCTTAGCCTTCCCGATGACTGGATTCCTGGCGATACTACCGACGCCATGCCTGCATTACGCAGCAGCTTGCGCAAACTACAACTGGACAGCGAACGAACATCCTACCGGTTAGGCACAACTTTGCATACCGGATTGTTTGGCGAAACCTATTCTTTAAAATTCAGTCGCCATCAGCAGGATGGCATTAGTGCCAGCGGTGTAGCATTTGGAATTAATGACGCATTTTCCAGCCAATCCACATTGCTACCCGTACCCATTGATTATATTACCGATCAATTGGAACTCGACGTGGCGTATACAGCCCCTAATTGGCAGGCCCGATTAGGTTATTATGGATCATTTTTTAAAAATGCGAACCCCCGTTTACAGTGGCAAAACCCTTATGCCGACCCAGCCAGTGACACCGCAACAGGCCAGCTGGCATTAGCACCTGACAACGAGTTTCACCAACTGTATTTTTCCGGGGGGTATCAGTTCAATACCACCACCCGCGCCACATGGTACAGTGCAACGGGGATTATGCTACAAGACGAAAATTTTCTCCCCTATAGTAGCAACCCGTCATTAAACAGCGGCAATCTTCCAGAACGATCACTTGACGCCAAGGCGAGAACCTGGACATTCAATGGCAATGTGTTTTCACAGCCAGCACCTAAACTTAACTGGAATATCAGTTATGCCCATAACGAGTATGATAACAAAGCAAACCAGGCCATTTGGGATTATGTCGTCACGGATGCCATGCAGTCGTTGACCCAACGAAGAAATCCCGTCTATAGCTTTAGAACCCGTTCACTAAAGGCAAAAACACGCTACCGCTTGCATAGTAGCAATAACATACTGGCAGGTGTTGACTATCGTATAAACGAACGCAACAACCAGGCCGTGAGCAAAACCAACGAGCGCACCGCCTGGGCTAAGTGGCGTTACAAACCGGGCCCAACAGTTGACATGGCCGTTAAACTGGCCAAAGCCCAACGGGACGGTAGTAACTACCAGGCCCTCACTGAAATAATAGAACCTGAAAATACACTGTTACGTAAATATAACCTTGCCGACCGGGACCGCGACACCCTCGGTGCGGTATTTTCCTATACCCCGCTGAATACGCTTAACCTCGGCTTGAATGTGGATTATTCCCGCGATGATTACACTGAATCTGTGCTCGGGCTAACTCGGGCAGATCGCTATAACTATTCTTTCGATGCCGTGTATTCCTTAACACAAAACGTAAGTATTTCAGCCTTCTACACACGGGAGCATTACACCTCCGAGCAAGCAGGCAGCCAAACATTTACAACACCCGATTGGTATTCGAAAAACAAAGACACGATTAATACCGTGGGGATTGGAATACGCCAGACCAGTGCTCGACACCCCATTGAATGGGGAATAGATTATGTTTATTCCCGCGCAGAAGAAAACCAGACCTTAAGCGGAAGCATTGAATTGAGCAAGCAGACGTTGCCCGAAACAAATAACCGCTTACAACAATTGCAGTTTTATACACGCTATCGTTGGCAAAAAAACCTGCGGTTAACACTGGATATCGCCTATGAAAAATACAACGAAGACGATTTCGCGATAGACAGCATTGATGTGGATACCTACACACAACTGCTATCCCTGGGCAACGCAGCCAACGACTATGAAGTTTATGTGGTCTCGACCACAATCCAATACAGTTTTTAGCCTTATCCATTGGCATCCGTTGATTACAATGAAAGCGAATAAACCTTTAAATGTTTATTTAGGTAACAGACGATGAAACGAAACGTTAAGCCCAACGCTAAACCTAACGTTACAACTAACGTTACCATAATTGACTTTTTTTTAGCAAAGCTTGGCGCGAAATCAGCGATCGTTTTGGCAATACTGATATTTGCCGCTGGAATGCTGTTTCTGACCGGGTTTTCATCCGCCATGGAAGCCACTAACGCTGAAACGTTTTGTATTTCCTGCCATGAAATGAAAACAACGGTTTATGAAGAGTATAAAGAGTCTATTCATAACCGTAATGTTTCCGGCGTACCTGCGACGTGCGCCGACTGTCATGTTCCAAAAGCCTTTGCACCTAAATTAATGCGAAAAATCCGAGCCGCCAATGATGTTTATCACTGGCTACTGGGTACAATCGACACTAAAACCAAATTTGAAGCCAAACGCCTGGAACTTGCCAAAACAGTATGGCGCGATATGAAACGCACTGACTCCCGCGAGTGTCGCAGTTGCCACAGCTTCACTAAAATGGATTTGGAGGAACAAGACCGCAGTGCGCGCAAAAAACATTTACACGCACAGCAGACAGGCAAAACCTGCATTGATTGCCATAAAGGTATCGCCCATGAGTTGCCGGAGATGGATGACACAGATCAGTACGCACAATCAGACTATTAATGATTTATAACGCTAAGTTTTACAGCACTAATTTTTACAGTGCTAAGTTTTACAGCATTAAGATTTGCAGAACTAACATTAATAGCCTTAACCGCCAGGGCATTAACATTCGGATATTTATCAATAACACTTAACACAGGAGATAGAAAAAATGCGTCGCAGTAACAATACGTGGGCTATTTCAACAATATCACCACTCGTAGCGTTGACTCTATTGGTGGTTTCAATGGCGCCTAAAGCCGCTCCAGATATTACCAAGCTAACCAAAGAGTGCGCGGAATGCCACGGTAAAAAAGGCGTAAGTGAAGACAGCAAAACCCCTACCATTGCGGGCATGTCTGCACTGTATCTTGAAGAGAGCTTACAAGCGTTCAAAAATGAAACACGGCCAGCCAGGGTGGTAAAACGTGATGACAAGCCGGATACCGATATGATAAAAATTGTCAAGAATTTGAAAAATGATGAAATTCAAGCCTTGACCAAATACTACAGCGAGCAGATATTTGTACCCACAACACAACCTTTTGATCCCGACCTCGCTAAATCAGGGGGGAAACTCCATCGCAAATATTGTGAAAAATGCCATGAAAATGCAGGACGAGCCAAAGAAGATGATGCGGGAATATTAGCGGGACAAAAATCAAAGTATCTAAGTGAAGCACTTCTTCAGTTTCGCGAAGGCAAACGTGAAATGGGTAAAAAAATGGGTAAAAAAATGCAGGCGTTAGAAGAAAAGCATGGACCAGCCGGATTTGAACAACTCATCCATTTTTACGCCAGCGAACAGTAAATTGCGATAAGGTGCAGCACATACCAGGGTGTGCTGCAAACCCAGGGGAGATAATAACAATTGATAGTTATCCTTTAGCGTCGAAAAGTAACGTGTCAATTGTGCTGGATCATTTTGGTTAATTGGTGAACCCGGATGAAGACATATTGTTTCTCTATTTGACAAGCCATGGACCTAAAAAGCACGCGTTATCCGTCGATCTTATACCGCTAACCTTGAACACAATAGATCCTAATGATTTAAAAAAGACGCTTGATAACTCAGGAATAAAATACCGGTGTTGCTTGTTTCAGCCTGTTACTCGGCGGGATATATAGAGCCATTGAAAGACGAATATACCTTAAGTATGACGGCGTCAGCACCTGATAAGTAATCATTTGGTTGTGGAAACAAGAGCGAACCCACCTATTTTGGTTAAGCCGTCGTCGAAGAGCAGCTCAAATTAAATTACGATTAGAACAAAAAACGCCACATAAGTGGCGTTTTTTGTTATTCAAAGACTACAACAGACGTTGTACTATCGGGCAGTTTATGATGATACCGGTGGAGCCGTATGCAGCGCCGCCGGGGCCTGTTACAAAACCTCGTTGTACCATACCCAAGATTGCAAACTCTTCGGTCATTCTCGAGCGGTAGCCGTTATCGATGGCATTTTGCGTCCACTCACCCAGGTTTAAGTCCCAAAGTGGACTGTAGTCGGTTGCAATCGTTGGGATACCACCCAGAACATTCAGCGGTCCTCCTTCTCCCAATATAGCGCTATTAAAACCCTGGCGCTGTGGATTCACTTCGGTTTCATTAAGGTCAGTCGGTCCATTGGTAAATCCGAAGATGCGCTCAACGGCACTGAACAGTGAGTCATCCCTGCCGACTGGCACATTGGCTAATGCCGGTGCAAAAATAGCACCTTCAAGCGCAGCAGGTAAACCCGCTGATGCGTCGGTTGACAAATACAGAACCGGGCGCCCAAAACTAAAGCCAAGCGCCATTTCCAGCGTTACTGTTCCAGGCTCTCCGTCTACTCCCGGACAAATGCTCACCACGCTATCATGGAGGATAGCTCTTGCGGCGTCTTTGCTATCTGCAGAGATGCCATCACAGTATGGGGTTAACTCCTCAGGGCTGGTATTGAACGATATCATCGGGGCGTTGTAGATATGACCTCTGGCGTTAGAGATTTTTACCAACGGGCTATAAAAGCCATCCGGGTCACCAACATCAGTACCGATTGCGCCTGGTGTTGTACCCAATGATGTTAACAAATTGTTTACCCCGGTTACATCGGTTGAGCCAGGCGTGATATTTCTTACCGATGAAAAATCAACGGCACCGCCCTCCGTTACCAACATACCAGCTTCATCGTAAAAACCCCGACGAACCGCAGAAGGTGTGAAAGTATCACCCTCCCCGGCTACATCCGCGAAAGCCAGTTTTTCACTGAAGTTCAGGCCCAACGCTGCAGCATTATCTCGATCGGAGGTATCGGTAACGATATACCAGAATGGTTGTCCGTCGCGTGGTCCGCCGGACGCTAAACGCCCTTGATAAAGTGGTAAGGTAACTGTCGCCGTGTCTGCGTTAAGATCAACCGTGCCGGCTGTTAAAAGCTGAACGGGGCCGATCAGGTTGGGGTTTACCGATGAAGGTGAAGGACCAAAATAAGTGACCGGTATATCCGCTCCAACAGAAGGAGGTCCCGGCGCGACATCATCGTCGTCTTCTTCAAATTCCGCTGGGCTACCGGGTACCAATGAAAACGCATTGGTGGCCGCTGCGGTTCGATCGGCAAAGTCCTGGGCCAAACGACCACCCGCCACCGAGATGTCTGAAGGGGTGGGTATTTGTATTCCGGGGCCTGGCAGTCCTTGTTCACCGTCATCACCGGCACATGCAGCGAGCAGTATCGATATTGCGGTAACACTAAAGAGTTTTCCTGAATAAGTTTTCATGGTTATAATCCTCAATTCACTAAATTTATGGTCGTGGCTGTTTGTCTAAGTTATAGAAATCGGTGAACAATCGGGCAATTAATAATATTTCCCGTTGATCCATAGCGAGCACCACCAGGGCCGGTAATAAAGCCTCGTTCAACTAACCCAAGAATTTGAAACTCTTCAGTGAGGCGTGAAACATAGTTCTGATCGACAGCATATTGTGTCCACTCACCTAAATTCAGATCCCAGAGTGGGCTGTAATCTGTCGCAACAGTAGGAATCCCACCCAGCACATTTAACGGCCCACCTTCACCAGAGAGCGCACTGTTAAAGCCTTGGCGTTGCGGGTTCACCTCACCTTCAACCGTATTTACCGGGCCATTGATAAAACCAAAAATACGTTCAACTGCACTGAATAAAGAATCATCTGAGCCCACAGCGACATCTCTTAAGCCCGGTGCATAAATGGCGCCTTCAAGTGCGGCTGGTAGTTCATTGTTGGTATCGGTGCTGAGGTATAAAACAGGTTTGGCGAAACTAAATCCGGCGGTTAGCTCCAGCGTTACGGTGCCCTCTTCCGGGCAAATATAAACAACTTTGTCGTGTACCAGAGAATAATCCGGCGTGCTATCACAGAAATTGAGCTGCTCTTCACTCACGTTGAAAGCAATCATTGGTGCGTTATAAATATGATCTCCAGCAGATATTATTTTGACTAAAGGAGAGTAAAGCTCATCGCCGATTGCTCCTGGCTGAAAACTTAATGGTGGAAAAGGAGACGCGTCAGGGTCTATGGCATTCCCCGGAACCACATCACGCTCTGGTGAGAAGTCGACCGATCCCCAATGAAATAACAGTGTACCGTCAAAACTGGTCTCTGCTATTCTTACGGCGCGAACATTATCAGCAAAAACCAACTTTGCAGCGTGATTAACACCGAGTGCTTCGGCAACTTCTGCATCGCTGGTATCTGTCACGATGTACCAAACAGACTCTCCGGTTTCTTTTAGTCGCCCCTCGTAGAGCGGTAAAGTGATTGTCCCAGCATCTAAATCCAGCACGCCAGATTTTAAGAGCTGCACAGGTCCCACCAATTCTGGCTCCACGGTAGAAGGTGGCGGACCAAAATAGGTCACAGGTATATCAGTGCCTATGGAGGGAGGGGAAATCTGCGAGTCGTCATCAAGTTGTTCTGCGTTGGCCATAGTTGGAAGCAGTCCTGACAAAGCTAAGATGCTAACCAAGGCCGTTAAGTTATGAGTCTTCATGTGCATTACCTTTTTGAGATCGGTTGAATAATAGTTAAAAGACAATTTCCATCGCTAAACATAATTCATATCCAGCAGGCACAGAGACTGCGCGGTAACTATCACACAAGTATCACAGCTTAGTTGAGTCTTGGTTGTTAAAAGTCACGCAATTATCACAGCGTGATTGTGGTGGATTAGGTAATGTTGTAGCGCAACGTTAAGCGAAGGATTTGAACCGCTCTACGTTAAGTCTGTTAAACAGTTTCCACTGGCGATTACCCGGGAATTCTAGCTTCGCTGGAGTTTAATCGTTGGTGACAATGGAGGATGGGTTAACCAAGTTTACTTATTGAATGAGCAAAAACCATCATCTAACATGCATTGATGTTTCGCTTAAATCATATATTTTCGAATTGAAATTATGCCGTTAAAAACATTAAAACCTGGCAACATTGCGATTTTTAAACTGAGAAATTTATACGCATTATTTTTTTACCGTGATTGGATGGTCCCTGTGATTTATTTAAGCCGTTAGCGCGCTCAACTAACGGTGAATACCGAGATGGACATTATTGAGATAAACGTCAAGAATGTTTTAGTGGTACGGCTATTACCCGAATGAAGCAGTGACTCAATTATTACGTTAACTATTAACATCCCCTCAATTCAAACCAGTGTAATGAGGGATTGTTTATGATCACCAAATTCAGTTGCAATGCTCGAAGCCGCCAGAGATGATATTAAAAACAACCAAGCCGGATCGAAGGCGTGGGGTAAAAATCCGATATCAATCGAAGACCGTTCACGCAATCGCTTAGCGTGTGTTCTATAACGAGATATCGAAGATAACGCATCAAGCTTGGTACTTTTTAAAAAATTGTTTTAAAGAAAAACATTCGTTAGCGCTTTACAGGCGTCAGCTCAAGCCACTAATGCTAAACTATTTGTGAAAGCGGCCGGACACCGATACTCCTTGGGTGAGTGCAAAAACGCTATTTTTTCATTTCCACTTCAATCTTTTACCAAACGTTACAAGTGCTCAACAGGCCCATCAAGGGTGATGAACCCTGCATATCGCGGCGGCTACTAATTTATACCGATCATTTTACAAATCAAAAAAAACGGTCTACACAGCGTAAATACCTGTCGATATATTTTACACTCTTCATCTTCTGCCTCCAAAATAACCAACAATACTAGTTTAAATCAATATCTTAAATAAAAGGCACGAAACATGCCTTTAATGGTTAATTATTAACCGATCTGGAAATTTGTAATGAAAAATAATATCGTCACCGTTTTAGTTGCCAGCTTTATCAGCATTCTTAGTAATACCAGCATGGCTGGACTAATGGATGTTTCAAAAATTGTAATCACACCTTCAACACTGAATACACAAGGGTGGTTACAAGTCTCAGAGGTAGTCGCCCGCGAAACCGGCACTGGAAATGATTTAGCGCTGACCTCTGCTGGCGCAACAGCGAGTGGCTCGTCCAACTGGCCTGGATCAAGCCCGAATAACGCCATTAATGGCGTAGCACCTGCGGCTTTCTCAAATATATTCCATTCCTATGAAAATAATGGCTCCTCTTTCCTGAATATATTCTTAGCATCACCGAACGAGTTAGACTCAATAGAATTGTTTGGCAGAACAGACTGCTGCTCATTCCGCGACTTCTATAATCTGGACTTATATAACGCGACTGGCGATTTGCTGTTTAGTGCATCTAACCTCAACGCCACCGGCAGCACACATTCGGTATTCACAAACTTGCCGAATACGGCTGTTTCTGTTCCGGAACCCGCTTCAGTGGCACTATTAGGCTTGGGATTAATCGGACTTTCGATTGCACGTAAAAAGAAATAAACCCGATCAGGAACCATGCTTTAAATGAACAGGGGGGTCGGCATTTAGCTGGCCCCCACGTCACTTCAGGATAACGTCTCAGGCAGTCATTCAGACAGCCATTCATGGAAAGACCCGCCTCTTTATATTAGTTCTTAGCTAGCCTGGTTCACCTGGAGTCGGCACACGGCCCGCACTACAATTCAACCCAGTGTAAATACACCACCCGGTTACCTCGCTACCATTGCAATGAAACCATCGATCACTGATTAGCTATACGAATTTCTCTCTCTAAGACACCATTGCCAGCTTAGCCAATGCAGCTTATATTACCCATTGGCAACTGACTTCACGACATCATAAAAGTGATCGATTTCGGCTTTCATTTCGTGTTGCGGATATTTTGTTTTTAAGAATTCCAGTATTTTTTTCGCCATATCATCATTGTGTAATTCTTCGCTTAAGACATGAGCCCCGAGTAGATATAACTTTGGAATATCCGAATGACCCGGAAACTGTACGTGGAAATTATTTAACAATGCCATACACGCCTTGTACGCCCTCATATCTTTTAGGGCATACGCCAGAGGATAATAATTATCCGGATCATTGGGGCGGACCACCGCCTTCTGTTGATAACAGTTGTTTATCAGTTTTGCGGCATCGCTGGTTTTCTTTTCGTACAACAGCATATTGAGATATTCCCGCGCGTGAGCAGCCATCGGCTCAACATTGTTGTTTGATAGCAATAAATGATGGTAATAAGCATGCACATCGAGCGCAACATGAGGGCCTGTTATCGCCGCGCGTAACCGCTCAATTGCCTCCGGTATTTTACCTTCCTTAATCAGCAACTCCGCCTCCTGAACGGCCGGACTGCTTGAAGACGCTTTTTTTGCTTTTGAATGACCCGATCCGTAATCCTGGTCAACTTCCAATCGCACCGAATATCCTAACGGTTCGTGATATTGAAAAATAACATATCCCATCATGCTAAACATGATCAGGGTAAAATAAAGCCCAATAGCATTCTGCATTGGCCATAGCAGGAATGAATCAGCCGCCCCCACAATGGAGGTTACTGCGGCCTGGCAGGCGCTAAGCAGGATTAGAAACAAATAGAGTATCCAGTAAGGTTTGCCAATCGCCCGAATGATACCGATAAGCATCAATGGGTTAATCGCATGCATAAAGCTATGAGTGGTTGCTATCGTCATGGTGCTCGCGGGCAGGCACGCCAACACGAACAGGCCACTGATAATTCCCGCGGCAGCACCCACGTTATCCCCCAAAAACAAGACGGCATAGCCAAATACAAAATAGGTGGCCAGCATTTTTACGGGAAGCAGATAACCGCTGGTCACCACGTTAATGGTGACATCGGGTGGCTTGTCCCGACCGTCAGCAGTAAACTCCAGCACCAGCATGGCATAGCGCATAAACGCCAGACTAAACAGTATCATTAGTGCAATACTTAAAAACCCGCCAAACGGTGCAAATGCGAGGAACAATCCGATAAGCACCACAAACATTAATGATTGACCATTGGCGGGGTATCGAAAAAATTTGGGAATGCGTTGCCAAAATGGCTGTATAAAATTAGTGGCATCAGCCGGTTCCAGCTGATGTTGACAGACAGGACATTGCGCCGTATTGCGAACCGTGTCTTTACTGGCACAACTGCCACAGATCGCAATATCGCAATCGAAGCACTCCCAGCGGGCAGCCAATTTAGGGTGATATTTACAAAACAAAGAAGTACTCATGACAAGGCTCGCTGGTCTGGGCTACGAATAGACTTATTATCGGGATGAGATAAGGGAAACTTAATCTACAGTGTATTTAATCAATCGCTAATATAGCAGCCGGCCCCAATAAACCATTGCGAGGCTCAAGCCACGAGCAACATGGCAATTCCTTGATACACGGAGCATGGTGCAATTACCCGCCCCCCGTGCAATTGAGAAGTTGACGCTGAGAAATACTCGTAAAATGCTTGTGATATCGGGCGTTATCCGCAATTTCCATCAAAAAGTCAGGCTGGAGCCTGAAATCACCTTAGCCTGATATCAGCACTCTTAATTATGCCCTGATTTCCGGGTAATCTTCCATGGCACTCTTTAAATAGACCAATACGCCGGATGTTGTCCTGGACTCAGGGTGTACTGATCCTGCACTGGCACCGTGAAAATCCCCGGCTTTCAAGTGGATATCGCCAATACTAAATTCACCTTCCAGAACCAGACACTCCTCATAACCATGGTGCGAATGACCAGGCATTGTGACGCCAGGAGCAGCTTTTAACAAAAATGACTTGGTATGAGCAATGGCATCAACACATAATAATTTATAACAGATCCCTGGCGCCAACTCCTGCCAGCCTTCATTACCGCGAATCGTGGTAATTTCCGTTTGTGGATCGCAAATGGACGATAAAATTTTTCCGCGCAAATGCAAGGGTGGTTGCACGGGAGTCACCGCCTCCAGAATATCTTCCAGCAGATCCTCATCAATACAATTATTGCCCGTATTGCTCGTCATCTTTTCGGACTGACTCATAAATCCTCCTCCGCCAACCTTGACGTGCGCCCCAGCGGCCCTTTCAATAGATCCTTCAATTGCCTTTGTGCAGTACGTAATTGTGTTTTAACGGTCCCCAGTGGTAGCCCGGTAAAATCCGCTATCTGCTGGTGGCTTAAATCCCGAAAAAAGGCCAATGACAATAGTTGTTGCTGGTCATTGTCAAGCTGTTTGAGTGCCATATACACGGCGGAATCCCGCTCAACGGTCTGTAGCAAATTAAGGGGCTCGGATTCAATCGATGCCTCGCTATCCAGCAGGGTATTAGGGCTCGAGTGAGACAACGCCTTATCAGCCCGGCGCAGCGCATCAATTGCCCGGCTTCTGCACAGGGTCAATATCCAGGTACTCACTTTTCCCCGGTCGCGACTATAACGCTCAGCCTGCTGCCAGACCTGGGTATACACATCACTGGTGACTTCTTCAGCCAACATGCAGTCACCGCACAGTTTTATAGCCAAACCATAAACACGGGCGGCCGTCATATCGTAGAATTGACCCAGCGCGGTATCATCTTTGGCGGTAATTCGCGCCAATAATGCGCACAACGGCGACTCCTGGTCAGCGCCGGCATGAGGTGTGGTTTCGGTAACCGCTTGATTAGACACATCCATCGGCCAATTATAGCGGTAATCGGTCCCATTTGAATAGCTCGTATCCATAAAATATTCACATTTTCGATATATAGCGGTAATCGCTAACGCCGTCTCAATGCTCATCAAGGCCACTCACTGTCATTACATCATGCCCCCTAATTTTCACTCGACCGTTAACCCAAAACAGCGACATTACTTCTCCCTTCACAGTAATACGTTAGAAATCCTCATTTGGATTTAATTAATTGCAGTTTTTTTATGCCGCCGCAGTTTCCATCAAAATTTCACTTTTTTTTTCAATCCAGGAAATCCAATTTGCACTGCAGTGCGTATTGATAGTTACAAACCTAAACAATGAAACACTGGAGGATTACAATGAAGCAAAAAATAAACTCGACTATCGTCTCAACGGCAATTTGTGCGACGATATTACTGGTAAACATGGCAGATGCCACCGCATCGAGCCACCGTGAGGCTCCCTTTATTACAGAAATACCCAAAGTGGATGGCACTGACTTTTACCTGTTTAACAGCTATGAAGCTGGCCGCGAAGACTTTGTAACCCTGGTCGCCAATTACGTTCCTTTCCAGGACCCTTATGGCGGACCAAACTATTTCACCATGGACCCCAATGCGCTGTATGAAATACATGTCGATAATGATGGCGATGCCCGGGAGGATATTACGTTCCAGTTCCGTTTTAACAGTGAACTTAATGACATTACTGTGCCGGTGAATGGCAAAGATATTTCCATACCACTGATTAATGCCGGTGCAATAACCGTCGGCGACAACAGCAACGTCAACGCCTTTGAGAGCTATACCGTTAAAGTGGTCAAGGGTGATCGCCGCCGTGGCAACCGAAAGTCCATTACAAATGCGCTGGATAACAGTAAATCATTTATAAAACCACTGGATAACCTTGGCACTAAATCCATACCTGATTATTCGTCTTATGCCAACCAGTATGTTTACGATGTACAAATACCGGATTGTAGCAATGGACGCCTGTTTGTTGGGCAACGAAAAGACTCGTTTGTACTCAATGCGGGGGAGGTGTTTGACCTCATTAATACCAACCCACTGGGTGCGGAAGACGGGGAAGAAGACGAACTGGCCGACAAGAATGTCACCTCATTAATACTGGAAGTGCCAAAAACCTGTTTAACCAATGGTACTGACTCAGTTATCGGTGCCTGGACCACTGCCAGCCTGCGTCAGGGACGCTTGTTGCGCCGTGTACCTAGCTTTGAGCGACCTGCTCTTGAAGGTGGCCCCTGGACACAGGTGAGTCGACTGGGTATGCCGTTAGTTAACGAAGTGATTATTGGCTTAAAGGATAAAAACTTATTCAATTCCGCCAAACCCGTCAACGACGTGCAGTTTCTTGATTATGTCACCAACCCGGTGTTACCCGCACTGATCGAAACGCTATTCCCTAGTGCTCCAGCACCCACATTATTCCCCAGAGAAGATTTAGTGGATGTATTTCTTAAGGGTATCGGAGGCATCAACCGCCCCGCCAACGTTACTGCAGCAGAAATGTTACGCCTAAACACAGCAACCCCCGCAACCACTTCCGGCAAGCAGCATCGCCTCGGCGTCATTGGTGGTGATTCCGCGGGATTCCCGAACGGTCGCCGGCCGGGTGATGACATCGTGGACATAGCGCTTCGCGTGGCCATGGGGAAATTAATTAGCTTGGGGCTCTATGGTACACCGGACCAGGCGCTTGCAGGTGATGCCCCTATTACCGATGGTGCCTTCATTGATGACTCTTACTTTTCGCCAGCGTTTCCTTACCTACTGGAACCGCTTCCCGGCGCTAACGGGCTTTAATGGAGGCTGAGCATGAAAAAACTATACACAATTATATTTTTGCCACTGCTGTTATTAGCCTGTGACAACAATAGTGGTAGCGGAGGCAGTGATGATAACAAACCTGATGCCAAACCTGACGCCTTTGTTTCAGAGACCAAAAAAATTATCGACACCACCGCTGACGATACCGAACCGGTAGACATCAGCACCCTTATGGTCACTTTTCCCGATGACAGCGAACCTGTTGACCTTTAGTTAAACATAACGTGTAGAAAACAACCGTAACTGACACACCATTCACCTCTCACGGTATATTCGTGAGAGGTGACTACCCGACCGACCTGGCGAGTAAATACCATGAACCATCCAGCACATAATCGACAACCGCTATGGCAGATGATATTGCATATGTTGTTGCCAATGTTATTACTGACCATAACCCCGGCCCTGCTTGCGGCCAAACCAATCAGGCCAGCATTGGACGATACCATTGTGGAACGCCTGCCAAAGCAACACCGGGTTATTGCCGCGGACTTATCAATGTTACCAACACTTGGCAATAGGAATACTCCAACAAACAATAGCCTTCGCGACACAGTGAATCGCACCCGTCATTACCTGGCATTAGCCCGGCAATATGCCGACCCCCGCATGGTTGGGTTTGCGCAATCAACGCTTGCCCCGTGGCTTAACACCCCCACGCCTGACACTGAGATATTAGTACTGCAAGCCCTCGTAAAACAGGCCGACCATCATTTCCCCGAAGCCTTACAGTTTTTGGACATCGCGCTGGCACAACAACCCGGGCATGTCCAGGCACTGCTGACACGCGCATCCATCCTGCAGGTGATTGGCAACTACCCGGCAGCACTGCGTGACTGCAAGCAACTGGTTAACCGCGTCGCCACAATAATAAGTTATACCTGCATCGCCACCACCACCGGATTAAGCGGGCAGTTAGCTAAAAGCCTGTCAGTCCTGCAACGTTATATCGACAACACCGACAACCTGAGTCACGAACAATTCCGGTGGGTTATCAGCAGTATGGCTGATATGGCAGAACGTTTAAACAACCCGGCCCTGGCCGCTCGCTATTATCAGGCAGCGATCGCTGAAAAACAGGCGGATAATTACATTAATGAGGCTTATGCGGAGTTTTTATTACAAACCAGGCAATACCCGCAGTTACTTGAATTTACGCAACAAACACCGCCATCAGACGGACTACTTGTAAAACGCGCATTTGCAGAGCAACAACTAGGCGATGCCAATGTCCCGGCAACCGTCAAGCTATTAAAACAACGCTTTGCACGCGCCGACGCCCGTGGTGATCAAAAACACTTGCGCGAACAGGCCTATTTCTATTTGCACGTATTGAAAAAACCGGCAAAAGCCTTAACACTGGCACGGCAAAACTGGGACCATCAACGGGAGCCCATGGATACACTACTTTATTTTCAAGCGGCGCTTGAACAACAGGACAACAATGCCATCCGCACCATAAAACACTGGATGAAGCAAAGCGGATTTCAGGATGAGCGCTTGGCTCGTCTCATGCTCAACCAGGAAAACAGGTTATGAACTCACTCATGTTGAAATTTATTGTGGCGATGTGCTTACTGGTGTTGAATCTACCTAACGCATACGCGCACCAATCCAGTGACAGTTTCTTAACCCTTAACATTGCTGACCAGGATGTTAGCGGCCAACTGGCCGTATCGGTGCGCGACCTGGATTTATTGGCCGGATTAGACCTAAACCAGGATGGTTTGGTTACCTGGGGGGAAATTCGAACCCAGGAGCAGGTCCTGCAGTCTCTGATATTAACCAACGTATCCATCACCGCTCAACATGCGCAATGCAAAATAAGCCTGTCTCCGATCCTGACAGATCACTATAACGATGGCGCCTACCTTTTATTTCCACTGCAGACCCGATGCGATGCCGCGATAGGCAACACCATCACGGTATCCTATCACTTATTATTTGATATCGACGCACAACACCGCGGGTTGCTTAAATTAACGAACGGCGCAAACTCACTTAGTGCCGTGTTCCGCCCCGAAGAAAGGCAACGCGCATTTACCATTGACGCCGGGGCAGACGCCATCCTGGACAATTACAGTGATCCTGGCCAAAAAACATCTGGCGGCATCAACGTTAATTTATGGCAATTTAGCACACAACTATGGGATTTTATTCTATACGGCATCTGGCACATCTGGATCGGAATAGACCATATTCTGTTTTTACTCACGCTATTATTGCCCGCTGTACTGGTTTGGCACCAAGGCCGCTGGCAAGGTGTGCCTCACTGGCGCGATGCATCGCGTGATACGGTTAAAATTGTTACCGCATTTACGGTAGCGCATTCCATTACGCTCTGTCTGGCTACCACAGGGTTGATTGTTTTCCCGACACAATGGGTGGAGGTTGCGATTGCGGCTTCTGTGATAATTACCGCCGCAAACAACGTTTACCCGTTTCTTAAAATAAGCCGGTGGTTGTTAACCTTTGTCTTTGGTTTAATCCATGGCCTGGGGTTTGCTGCCGTACTAAGCGAACTTTCATTAGGCACAACGGGATTATTTACATCGCTGCTGGGCTTTAACATTGGCGTGGAAATCGGTCAGCTGGTCATCGTTGCAATCTGGTTTCCCATCGCCTATTGGCTACGCACCACGTTTGTTTATCGCCAACTCATTTATAAACTCGGGTCATCGGTTATCGTCATTATCGCCAGTTTCTGGTTATATCAACGGATTGCTATTTATTAGGCAGCAATTCATTAAGACGCGATAACGGGGCAACGCTGGCTACTTCAACCTAGACAACTCATTTGAACTGATTATTCCAGTTACAACGCCCACCGCCGGAACAACTGCATCACCCTATCGGGCAATGCAGTTGCAGCGCAAACGAAATGAAACCTCGATTCATCATTTAGCCAACCAAACAGATATCATGCAATACTGGTTCGGAGTAAACCCCGTGTGCTACTGTGCCAATAACTCATTGAGCTTATCCAATATAGCGGCCCATCCACCCTCGTGATTGTTACGCGATTCTTCATCGGGAAACTTCACATGCGTAAAATCGATCGAAGTACGGTTAGCATCCAGCGCGGTAAAATTAATGGTAACGGTGCTACCATCCATCGAAAAGGGTGATATCCACGTAAACACCAGCTTGTCCGGGCGCTTTACCTCGAGGTATTCGCCTTCGTGTGGAATTTCCTGGTCCCCCACCATCATTAATATGGTAAAACGTCCCCCTTGCTGACCGTCTGCTACGGTTTTGGGTTCCGGCATGCCGGGCATCGGTGTCATAAATTTAGATAATGTTTTCGCATCCAGCCAGGCATCAAATACTTTATCAATGGGAGCATTGATGGTCTTATTCAGGCTTATTGATAATTCAGTCATGATTTGTATCTCCACTTGTTAAAAGGTGATTTAATTTTTCCAAACGCAGTTCCCAAATGGACTTGAGCACCGCAAACCAAGACTCCACTTCGTTAACGGGCCCCAGGTTTGCTTCTATCCAATGAGTTCTACCCAATGTCCTTCTTGAAACAAGCCCCGCTTTTTCCAAGACTTTGATGTGCTTGGAAATAGCATTGAGTGACATCTCATAATAACCTGCCAACTCTGTTACCCGCGTCGGCCCCTGTTGCACCAATTGCGTCAACAAGGACCGCCGCGTGGTATCGCTTACGGCTTTTAGGGTTTCAGAAAGTGTGTTCTCGCGTGATTGATCAACCATGTAGTTGAATATAATCTCCCAGCAGCCAATTGTCAACCATATGGTTGAATATATAGCGTTAACTTGTATATCATTGAATTAATTAAGATAATCGACAAGACCGCAGGATAGCGGGCCAAAATAGAGAAAGGGGCATGGTCCTGGTGATACCGGGATTAAGGCGACATCAACTTTTACTACATATATTACATATTGTCGTATTGGCAATACTGATCAACGCAATCCCCCGTGAATGCTTCATCAACGTGCCCCCCCCTACCCTGTCTCATAATACTGAATCAAAGAAATTGTACGCCAACGCATCCTTGGGTTGCTGAATAAAATACCCTTGGAAATAACGAACCCCCATATTCCACAACAACGACAGTGTTGCAGGGTCTTCTATATTACTGGCAATCACTTTAATATCCTTGCTCAACGCATGTTGAATAAGCCGTTGCACGTTAACCTGTATCGCCGCGTGTTCCAATAACCCGCTTAATACCGTATCCCGCAGCTGCACATAGTTCAGGTTAAGCATATCCAATAAACGCAGACTACTATCGGTAATGCCATAATGATCGATGGAAATTCCACAATGCAGTTGTTCAACCTTGCGGGCAAATTCCACGGCTTTCTGTGTATCGGCGACAATGTCTTTCTCGTTAACATGAAAAATGATTCGAGATTCACCGCTTATTCCACCCTGTGTGAGTGAATTGCTGATGGCCGGAATTAGCGCATTCTCACGAATGGTTTTACCCGATAGCTTAATTAGAAAATCAGTTGATGTCCTGGCATGGCGATCTTCAGAAAGTGATGCAATAGCGTGCTCCACCACCCATTTGTCAATATTTATAATATCGCCGGTATTTTCTGCGGCCGGTATAAATTGAGATGGCAGTATGGTTTTACCTTCGGAGTCCGATAGCCTGACAAGTACTTCATACATCTCGTAACCGCGATGATCAACGCTGACGATGGGTTGATACACCAGATAAAATGACTTATTTGCAATCGACGATTCAACGCGCTCCAGCAGATCCCGCTGATCGCATTCTTCCGGCGGCAATATTTCCTCCACCAGATAATTATTCCCGCCTTTTTTTTGTAACTGCTCACACAGGTTTTCCGTAAACTGCAGTAAATTATGCACCGAATTAATATGCTGATTAATGGTTACAGCACCAATACTGCAGGTAATGGACAGATTTTGCTTACCAATTCGAATTCGCTTTTCACCAATTATCTCGCACAGGGACTTCACGACTTTTTGTATTTCGCTTGCATTTCGACTGGTCGCCAGCACCATGTAGAGGCTATCACTAAAATGGGTCGTAATATCCTCCTGCAGTAGCTGCGAACAAATGATAGCACTCACCTGACGGTTAAAAGTATCCAGCCATTCAATACCAAAATTGTGCCTCAACAGTTCAAAGTTATCGATACCGATTTCGATCAATGACTTCGGCGCAGCACCGGGAAGTACGGTAGCGATTGCGAGATCCAGCTGTTCGAGAAAATATTGCCGATTGTATAGACCAATACTGGGGTCACGCTTGCTGATTTTTTTAATACTGTCGCGAATGCGCCGCGATTGCCGCACTTGCTGATAAATACTATTGATCAATTTTCCTTTAGAAACCGGCTTGGTGAGGAAAGCATTAGCACCCAGGTCAATTGCCTGGTTATAGAACTCCTCCCTGGATTCAGCAGACAAAAAAACGATCGGTAAGCCAACAAATTTTTCGTCCTGCCGAATAACTGACGCCAGTTCCAATCCATTATAACCCGGCATGTATAAATCCATTAAAATAATGTCAGGACTGAAATCGTCAATTTTTTTAAGAATTTCCACCGGTTGATTAACAATCGCGGTTTGCATTCCTTCCTTCTTCAATACAATTGCGTAGAATTTGCTGAGTTCCGGATCGTCATCAACGATTAACACTTTGCATTCGTCTTTTAATTGTGACAACTCGTCAATTTTTTCAACCAAGGCATTAAAGTCGATTGGTTTGGTAAAATAGGCGTTACCACCGGCCCGAACCACTCTTGCCCTCGCAGCAAGATCTGCGCGAGCGGAAATAAATATTAGTGGTACATGCGTCCCCGCCTCGGCACGTATATCATTGACCGCATCAATGCCATCCATAATACCGTTTTCAAAGACAACATCCGTTATCACCACGTCGGGTACACTGCTGGCAATATAGTCAATAGCCAGTGACGGATTACCAAATGTACGCACCTGAAAACCAACATCGTTCAATAACGTGCTTAAATACAGGCAAATATGGCTATCATCATCGATAACATACACCACCTTATCCGCCCGTGACGGCTCATTCGATACCGTTCTGATCGGGACAGGCGATGTATTTGCAACCTGATCGAGGGATTCGCTGACCAATGCCAGTTTATTAATAAGTGACTCAATGTGTTTGCGTTCTTTATCCCCAGGCTGATGCTGTTCGGATATTAACGCCGACAAATAATCCTCCAACGCTTTGGCTGACCCCCCTAAAGCTTCAAATCCAAACGTCTTGCCCGTGCCTGTCAAACCATGAATTAACCGGTACAATGAGGAAAATGCATCGTCATTCCAGGAAAAATACGTTAATTTTTGCCATACTTCATTGACCAGCAGTATTTTTTTTGGCAACTTCCGTAAATAATCCAAACGCAATTCTGCCAGTTTATCGGCGATATTCTTGTCTCGGAAGTTTAGCTGCTTTGCATTGAGGTCCATTGACTGTTATCCCATCTGCGATATTAATTAATCAGGGTTTATTTTTTATCGGAACATATTTGATAATCCATACCGTTGCGCCCCAAAATACCCTGCAGAACAACGACCATATGAGATTAATACATCATAGCCTATGACTAATAAATTTTCTTTATGAAAAAATAACCGTTAAGCAATGATGCTAATGCCTGTTTTATTCATTATTTTTTGCCTGACCCAGACCGGGTAAAAACATGTGCCGTAACTCCTCTAAAGCTGTCTCTAAAGTGGTTGGTATTACGCAGCTAAGCAAATGCAACGATATAACGGCGTTGGCCGATGCATCCCCTTGCTGAATCGCTTGAATTCGTTTGGACAAAAACGTATTAACAGTTTGTACGTCCTCGTAGATATCACTCAATTTCTCAAAATCGATATCCATCTGCAACTTCTGGTTGGATGCAAAAAAGTGTAGCAGTAAAAAGGAGGATATTGCCCGATATAAGCTTTCTTCTTGTGATGCCAGCGGAAGATGAAAATGCGCCATAGGTCGAAAAAAGGCCGTATGGGGGCAATCACTTGAAGCCATCACCAAACCCAATAACGAACTAATTGCTTTTTGAGCATTGGTACTGGCGCTAATGGTTCGCTGTTTCGTAATGACCTTTAATTCAACAGCGCTGTGGGAAATCATGCCGGCACAATCTTCGATAATGCCCGCTATATTCGTTGCAATAGGGCAATAGGGATAATCGGCGCTGCTTAATGTGCAATTGGGGCATTGATTGTTCTGTAGCAGGGCCCATTCAGGCGTTGGCTGGTTGGCCTTGCGTTCAAGCAGGCAAGTCTTATCATCAATCACCAACTCGTAATTGAGTAATTGTTCATCCTGCAGATTAATAACGTAATTTATTTTCAAAATCCCTTACCTATCCATCGTTTACCGATTTTCATTCAGTTTAATATCGGCAAGGGTATCGAATAAATGAGTGATATTTTACGGATGCAATAATTAATATCACGAAACCACCCCCGGACAAGCCAAGCTCCATTAACACGCGTTTTTCCAAAAACGCCGTGTGATGATCATGTCCGCTCCCCAAACTCACAGTAGCCACTGCCACCCCTGGTGATATTTATTAGCAAATGTGAGCTAACTCACAGCCAACAAGATAAGGGTAATGTTGTAATACACCCCAGTTGATGGCATCACCCAATAGCGAATGTAGCTTTGTTAAACGATGAGTAAATCCATTTACTGTTGTGACTTACTCAACAAACAATTTTAAATTAACGAAATAATCACGAACCGGGAGTATCTATTATGACAACCACTAACTTTGTCGACCGCATTGAGTTCATTAAAAGCCTCGACCTCGCAGAACCAACCAAAGAACTGGCGGCGGCAACAACGCCCACGCTTGCATTCACCGACAATGAAGCCGCCGCGTACGTCGATGGCGGCAGCCTGGTGTCCTTTGTCGCCGGGGTTTCCGCAACCCACAAAAGTGACGGCCTGAATTCCACGCTACTGGCCCAACTGGCGGCCAACAAAAAATATGACCGGGAAAATGATCCTGTCGAATGGTATAAATTTTATGTTTCTGTGCTTGAAAATGTCGGTTGGGTGGTGCAGGAATGGAATTTCACCAAATTTGATGCCAGTGGTAGCACCTTTACGGTAGACAAAGTGATTGCCGATGTATTAGCGGCGATTGCAACCGGAGAAGACAAAAAAATCGTCGACGAGACCATTAATGCCGTCAAAGCGCTTGACCCAGGGGACGGCCGCTTGACCATTTGGGACCAAAACAGCTCCAGCCTGGACAAAGGCAACTTTCAAATTAGCGCCTGCTCGGAATCCGATGGTGTTCTGGTGATGAAACTGGGCGCCTTTCATTTCTCCACTGATGAGACAGTGACCCGGATACTGTGGTTTCAATTCTCCACGTCACGCACTGAGCTCTATAAAGGCGGACAAACGGTAAACCTCAATGAAGAAGTTTATAAACAGGTACGTCAGGCCGTTATCGACAAACTGGGGGAAAATGCCCAGAAATTTGTTGGTGATCTGGAGATTTAACCTATTCGCTGACCAATAACAAACGTAATGGCGGTGCAGACAACCTACCTTGTCTGCACCGCGTTTGCCTGGCACCTGAATATTATTACAATTTGGTAAGGACTATTTGCAATGCCTGCGGATTCATACGAAACCACTGTACTGGATACTAAGATTTCAGCGCTTGACTCACGGGTAAAAAGCCCCGCCTGTTATTCCTGCAGCGGATTGGCTGTGGCGGGTAGCCTGGTATCATTCATGCCGGAAATAAGCGCGATACACAGGGAGGACGTGCTTGACTCAATGCTGTTAGCAAGCCTTTCTGCATCAAAAAATCACAACCGCCAAGATAACCCGGCCACATGGTATCGTGCGTATATCAGTGTATTAGAAAAAATCGGCTGGATTATGCAAGCCAATGACACATCTACCTTTAGTTTGTGCTTTAACAGCATGTCTTCCAATACTATCGTCAACCTGCTATTCGACGGTGCAGAAAGGCAGGTGACGCAGGAAACCATGGATGCCCTTAAAAAGCGCCTGCCATTTCACGCTGAAAAAACAGAAATGCCAATATTTAATGCGCCCGCGACACTAAACGGCACCTGGAACCTGCTGTTGTCGGTGGCGCAAGCAAAGAACGACTCCCCTACGATAACGCTGGGCGAAGCAAAATGGCTTATGGATATCGACAACAAAGACTATTTGTCATTTCACTTTTTCGATGCACGGATTAATGGCAATAAAAGCATTCGCAGAATGGTGCTTAATGAAGCGACGTATGGACCAATAAGGGCCGAGATTAAGAAAAAGCTCGGTAACGCCATCGAAAAGGAGATAACCTGTCTGAATGCCAATGATTACTCAGTTGATCACTAGCAGTTTGATTACTAGTAAGTTGAGAACTAGCAAGTTAATAACTAACAAAACTATTTGAAACCCATTCAAACAACGATAAACAATAGCGCTACAACTAAATTCAGGAGAAACACAATGCTTGCGTACACCCTTCACTGGGCGAACCAATCAGCCGCCAATCAAGACTGGATAATCAGCAATGTTGATAATTTCCTATTAGCCCCGAAACACAACCAGCTAACGAATATATTTCCATGCGATGATCGTAACTATATCATCGCGGTCAGTGCTGATGAGACTTATGCATCGGCGAATTTACGTTATGCCGCCGACATTCAAACCTGGAGCCTCAACAGCCACACACCTAACCAATGGCAAATAATTACCAGAAACAGAAACATCACCATCAACTGTTTTCTATGCAGTGAAAATCACCACCACCGATTGCACGAACAAGATAGTAGTGAATTCTGTCATTCGTGATCGATACACAGGTTAATGCATGCACCAGTGAATATATGCACCACTCTGACACAACAAACGTTATTATCTCGGGAGCGATAAATGGGAATTACCGTAAACTTTCTGATTAAACACGTTCGCCCCATCGGCAGTGGCTATGAAAAATACTGCAGCGCAGAGATGATTGATTATCTACATCATGAACTACAGTTTTCTCACGATGACATCGTTATGATTTTTGCCCAATGGAAAACCACTGCCGAAGCAGCCCCCTATTCACACTCTGATTTATTTATTAAAGCCGCCAACGAGGTGGCTCAGGCACGCTGGGGAGAACTGTACCCCACAGACAAAAGCACACTCCTGTTTCTGGATGCAGACCAACTCGCCGGACTCAGCCTGGCTGGTGAAACGGCCGGCGCCAATGCCGCCTTTCACTGGGTGGCAGACGAGCCATTAGCTATTTGCGTCACCATCAAAAAAGAGGGGAACTCTCACGTCATATGGGAAGCAAAGGGATGTGATGGCAACACTGATGCTAATGCGAATGTGGTGCATTTTTCACAACTCAATACTTAGTGCAGTGTATTAAATAAAGTGCACAGATAGCGAGGTGTTGTGACATAAGGGTCTGTTGCTTATTGAATTGACGTAAACAGAACATTAAACCTAGATTCCGCCGTTGAACACGGATTTAGCGTCGTGCCTCATCCGCCATGGCAAGGCGCGACTTGCCGCTAATGGCCGTAGTCCTTAGCAAAAGACGCAACGCCGCTATGGTGGATGAGAGACGGTGATAAACCGTGTAGCGACTCACTTTTTGAGTGAACGCCAGCGGCAGCACAATGGTTTGATTTTTCAGGGTGTTGGCCCGAACGCTGAGCGGTCAACGGCGGAATCTAGGTTGAACGCTGTAACCGCTGGTGATTGACACCACCTGGTTATAAACTGTCCCCAGGCCGTAATGGCCTAAAATAGTGATTGCTGCGAATTTTTATCCACGAATCCGACCTTTCACATTTATTCATAACCAATCATAAGCTAGAATGGTTGTAATATTGCATAATGCGAATTTTTCAAGGAATTGATATGAGTATAGAATCTAGTAATATAGCGCCGGAATGCGAAAAAATTAACACATCTGACCTCGCCAAAGAATTAGCAGAAAGTGAATGCCACGTATTGGCCGGTGTAATGACCGCAGGCCGTTTTGCTGATGGCGAAACACTGACAAAAAAGGGTGATAAAAACTCAGCGTTGTATGTGTTAATTAACGGCAGGCTGGATGTGTTAGGGGAATCCGACGGACAGGAAGTCAAAGTCTATACAATGGAACCCGGCGAATGTTCCGGTACAAGAGCTTTTGTTGACAGAAAGTCGCGCATGGCAACCGTGCGTGCTGTTGGTGATACCTTGGTGTATATGCTTGAACCGGATGACTTTGAAACCTTACTGGACTCACACCCCAAGATTGTTTATAAAGTGATGCGCGCCATATTTAGAATCACCCATAACAACCTGTTGAAAATGAATCAGCAAAGCCAACAGCTCAGCAACTATATTTCAAAAACTGGCGGGCGCTATTAGCACCACGCGCCTTAACCGTCAAACCGTCAAATTTAATGCAGCAATACGCGTATTTTCAGCCGTAGTGAAAATCAGAATCCGGCAACCCGGGGGCAGCTGGATTCTGACAAACTGTCCGACAGCGAACTAACCTAATTCATTTCACCCATTAAACGTTTTGAACCTTAAGGCTGTTCCCGAGCGCTCTGGCCTAGCCATGGACCAACCCTGGCCTAGCCCTGGCTTAATACAAGGTTAATCATCCAACGGAATTAAGCGCCACCATCGACGTATCCCCAGGTCCATCACCCGTCAGTCAACCTGCGCCCGGTGCTGACAATCACCGTCGATAGATTATTTCCGCAATGAAAATACATCGTCCAACGCTGCCCGCAAAATCGTTTCATCGTTAATATTAATTAACACTTCACGCCGCACGCCATCCTGGCCGTACAATAATAGGTCTCCGGGATTGGCCCGCTCTTTCAAAATAAACAGGCGGCCATCGCCACTGCCACTATCAACGACCAGAAACTCAACACGCCCGGCGTAATCATCACGCACCTGGTTTAACATTCCCATCAAATTGAGGCTGTATACCGTGTTTTTATCGTGTGCCAGCACAACGACATTAGACCCCTTGCCAATAATGGAGGTATCGTGATTAAACCCTTTTGGTAGAAGGGTAAATGCAATGACTAAAAAAGCAGCAATTGCGACGAGTGTGATGAGCAGGGTACGTACCGCTGCCCCGGTTTGATTATAATGCATAATTTCGCCTATTTTTTATGAAGTCTGAGCAGGCAATATTAATGGAGAAGCGCATTCATGACTAGAGTCTGTTGACAATTGAGTTTACTCACTTACCGCCGGAGCCGCTTTTTTCGCTCGACAAGGCCGAGCAAACACTGCGTAATCATTCTACACAAGCGAGTGCCCCTGTCACAAAGGGAATGAACAGCGTATCGCGTAGTCCTTGCCTTGGTGTATCCCTGAGATTCCACTAGCCGTAGCAGGGAGATGTCCGTCTGTAACCGCTCAATTTCATTGTAGGGGATTCGGGCCACATACGGGTTCCTCCAAAAACCTGTCAAGATTCTATTTGATTCGTATTACGCATTACGCTATATTCTCTTTACGCATGTTCGTCAAGGCGGATTTTGAATCAACGGGAACACTAGGAGTGTACTAAATGATCACCGAGCTACTCACTATCATACAAGATGAAGATATCCGTAAGGCTTTCGGAGCCCGCCTCAAAGCACTTCGTAAACAAAAAGATTGGACACAGAAAGAGCTGGCTAACCAATTAGACATTCGCTTCTCGCAGCTAAACAAGTACGAGTGTGGTATGCATGTCCCGCCCATCGAACGGCTCATCCAACTCAGCGATATCCTGGACGTCACCCTCGATTACCTGGTTATGGGTGATCGGTTCGAGCAACAGCCCTTACACAATGCCCGACTGATTGGACGGCTAAAAGAGCTGGAAAAGTTTGACAACGACGATCAAGAGACCATCATCAAGATGATTGACGCCATGATTGTTAAACGACGCGTCGAGGGTGCCGTTACACCTTTCGACCAACAACACACCAACGGCTAAAAGAGGATCCGACAATGGCTACACCCCTGCAAAACGCACAAGCTCTGATCGAGAAAATTCAATCGCTTCCTACTGAACGGATCGCGGAAGTAGAAGACTTTGTTGACTTTTTGAGAGAACGGGTAAGAGAGAGGAAGGCGGCCACAACCTGCAAAGAGTCATTGGATTTTCCGGTCGATGACCTCGGCCCTTGGCCGGTTGAATTAAGCCTGCACAGAGAGGATATGTATGGCAACGACGGACGCTAAACCGCTATTTATCGACACCAACATTTTAATCTATGCCAATGTCTCCGCAGCTCCATTACATGAGCAAGCATTAAAGGCAATCAAAACAGCACACCAATCAGGGCGACCTTTATGGATCAGTCGCCAAGTATTGCGAGAGTTCATCGCCGCACGTACCCGACCGCAGACTTTCGCCCAGCCTTCAACATCGGATGTGGTCATCGAACGGGTACGGTATCTGGAAGAACAGTTTCAGATGGCGGACGATACCGACGCTGTGACCCGGAGACTCATCACGCTCATGCAAGATTATAAAATTGGTGGCAAACAAGTCCACGACGCCAACATCGTAGCTACCATGCGGGCTTATGATATTCCATGTCTACTGACTCACAACATTAAGGACTTTGAGCGGTTTGGGGAAGTTATAAAAATTGAGAGGATTAATTAAACGATTAAGTAAAAAACCCCGCAGTGCGGGGCTTTTTTTACACATCTTTGCCGCTTTAGACTACTTAGCGTTAACGCCAGGAATAAATATTTCTGAATTTTTAGCTATAAAGCTTGAGCGGAATTTACTTGATAGAAAAGTAATTGCACTGTTATAAATCTAAAAGTAAATGTTCTCTATTTTTTCTCATCGTCGTGAAACACAGACGCCTTGATATTTTCGCCTACATAACTATCAATACCTAGTTCTACTTTGTTACTTTAGATTACGCAGTTTCTGCCCCACGGCATAGATTATAACCTTGTCGGGATTTTAACTGGATATCTCGTCGTCTTTTCTGGTGCCGTTGTTCAATAATGCCGATAACCTGTTCCAAACCATTCATGCGCGATGGCAGTATGCTGGAAAATATCAACACCATATCGGATACCGTCAGCATGGGGTAGTTATCTTTGCGCGCCATTCTTTGCTTGAGCAAAAACACCATCGCCATCATGATTAACGCCATATGGTGATGCCACGAATTCCAGTTTCGAGCCTGGTATTGCGCTAAACCCAAATGACTTTTGCTATCCTGAAAGCTTCGTTCAATAAAATGACGTTGTCCTTGCATATATACCCAAAGCGTTTGAAATTCAGGTGTAATGGTGCCCCTCAAAGCCGCCATCCAACAATGAAAACAATGCTTCACGCTGTTTGTCAATGTTTCGAAAAAACGTTATTGAAGCCTTTCTAAAT
>Ga0316204_10002015_pt1 | contig 49295 bp, 39 predicted proteins | sample 6monrhotite_MG_2_FD_205661 | JGI IMG/M metagenome (GOLD analysis project Ga0316204, IMG submission 205661) | Microbial mat bacterial communities from mineral coupon in-situ incubated in ocean water Damariscotta River, Maine, United States -... | ecosystem: Environmental > Aquatic > Marine >... | reverse complement strand
ACCGCCAAAAACGACAGCATCGTAATAATAGGTATCCAGTAAATAAGCGGCATCGCCACAACCCAGGTTTTTACCACTGAGAAAATTTGAGGCATAAATGGCCCAATTAGTTGGAGTGGTATTTGTGTTAGGTGAGTTTGGTGTTGTTGGATTATCACCAAAGAATGGATTACCAAACATTGTTTGACTGAAAACGATCAAAAAGAAGGAAAAGAAATAGGTTTTTAGGTTTTTCATCATGTATAAAGTTTAGATTTTATTCCTTTGTCTTTCGTTTGTTAAAAGGTCACAGCATTTTTGATAAAAAACTCAATAAATTTTACAATTGTCTGATATACAGTTAATTAATAGTATTAAAAATGGCAGTCGGAAGGAGGTGAACAAATCGATAGGCACCTTGTATGAGCTGAATTATTCTAAAGTGGAGCGTTACCTCCTGTCCAAAGGGAGTGCCAGGGAACCGGTAAAGGATATTTTTCAAGAGGCTATTCTGGTTGTATTCAGGAAAATTAGGAGTGGCCATTTTAGAGGCGATTCCACCGTCTCAACTTATTTGTTTGCGATTTGTAAAAACATTTGGTTTAAGGAAGTCAAACGAGACGGCAAATTGGGTGCGTTGACTTCATCTTCTGAGTTTGCAGATCATGAACTGTCGGACGAGCCGGCATATGAGCTTGCCAGACGAATTGAACTTGCAGATGTCATCAAAGGGCTTAGTCTGGAATGTCAGGAAATATTAGTCGCCTTCTATTATAAGAAAATGTCTATGAAGGAACTAAAAGAGCATTACCAATTGGATTCAATCGGTGCTATGAAAAATAGAAAATACAGGTGTCTTAAAAACCTGATTACTATTATCGAGAATAAGAATATTAAACGAGAAGACGTTGCGTGAGATGAGTCTAACCGAAGAAAGATCTCAATTTTTGGAAGCCTATCTTAATGGGGATGTTGACGAAAACTCCCCCTATTTCAAGAAGCTGTTCGAATCAGAAGAGCATTTCAAAGAGGCGTTGGAAAAACACGAAGTAGCTCAAGAAATAATATTCGAATTAGGGGTGAAGCAAGAAATTGAGCTGGTACAACGAGCATTCGAAAAGAAGAATAAGGCAGTCTTGCCAGTACGTTATATGGTTGCAGCAGCCATCGTTGTTATTATTGCTGTATGTGCTGTGCTGTTTGCGCCATCAAAAAACCCTCTTTTTGAAGACTACTTTACACCCTATCCGTCTAATTACGCTTTCAGATCTACACAGGAAGAAGGTCAATCAGAAGTCACTTCGAATTTAGAGCAAGCATTGAGGTACTATTCTGAGGAAGATTTTGAGAGTGCGGTACTTTATTTCCGAAAGGTTCAATCGGATTCAATGAATGTCGGAGAGCTATTTTTCTTTGCCAACACACTTTTAGCGGTTAATGAATTTGAGCAGGCTGAAGCAAAGTTGCAATCCATTGTTGATAATCAAGAAAACCCTTTTTGGCAACAAACCAGATGGTACCTGGCGATTACGTATTTGAAATTGGAGAGAATGGAAGAGACACAAGCTATGCTGGGCCTTATAAGTCTTGGTGAATACCGCTATGAAGAAGCACAAAAAATCATCAATAAGATCACGAATTAATCTCGCGGTATTTTTTTCCAACTTTAAAATTAAATCTGAATCTTTTTTATCAAATTCAGGGCATCAAAAGTATAAACTTTTTTAGGAGGATTTTTTATGGATTTGACCTTAGTAGTGCTGGCAGCGGGAATGGGCAGCAGGTATGGTGGAAATAAACAGCTGGATGGTATAGGCCCGAATGGCGAGATCATCATGGATTATTCAATTCACGATGCCATCAATGCAGGCTTCACCAAGGTGGTTTTTATCATTCGTACCGACCTCAAGGAAGCGTTTGAAAATCACTATGCCGATAGGTTCAAGGGGAAAATCAAAATGGAATATGCCTTCCAAAACGAATACACAGAGCATACAGCTGAGTATGAGTCCATGAGGAAAAAGCCATGGGGTACTACTCATGCCGTTTTGGCTGCCAAACACCTGATCAACGAGCCTTTTGCGGTGATCAATGCCGATGATTATTATGGTCAGGAATCTTTTGCCGAAGTGGTGAGTGCCATGAAAAACCTGGCTGAAAATGAGTACCTGATTATGGGTTATGAATTAGTTAAAACCCTTTCAGATCATGGTACTGTCAACAGAGGAGTGTGCCAGGTAGATGGTGACATGTTTTTAACGGGCATTAATGAGACCCTGGCCATTGGAAAAGAAGGTGGAGAGATTTCTTATGAAGACAATGGTGAAAGGCACACATTGGCGCCAGATACTTATGTTTCAATGAATTTCTTTGGCTTTCCAGCCTCAGTATTATCGCTTTTTGAGCAGAAATTCATTGATTTTGTTGCTGAGAATAATGAAGACCCAAAGGCAGAGTGCTTCATGCCTGTAGAGGTAGGTAACCTCATGAATGAGGGCAAGGCCAAAGTAAAGGTGGTGCCTACTACCGCATCATGGCTTGGAGTAACCTATAAAGAAGATAAGGAACATGTGGTAAATGGCATCAATGCTATGGTGGCCGATGGCACATACCCTGCAGAAGTAAAATGATCGTGGATGCGATCTTGAATGAATTTGGAATACAAGGAGCAATCAATGAGATTGCTCCCTTTGGTTTGGGTCATATCAACGATTCTTACCGCCTGAGGTCTGGTGATCAGCACCTCTTCCTGCAAAGGGTCAATACCGAAATCTTCACAGAGATTGAGGCCATTGAGAACAATCTGAGGTTGTTCTTTGAGCACGATAACTCCATTTTTGTTAAGCACTATAGCGCAAATGGTCAGTACCACTTAGCCTATGATGGGGGAGTTTGGAGACTCACTGATTTTCAGACGGAATGCTACAGCCCGCAAATGCCAGAAGTGCTGGAAGAGCTGGCAGAAGTTGCTAAGGGCTTTGGAAGATTTGCCAAGGCAGCAGGTGCCTTGAGCCCTGGGCAGTTTCAGGAACCCATTCCAAGGTTTCATGATTTGTCTTTGAGGTGGCAGCAGCTCGATGATGCCCTAAGTTCGGCCTCAAATGACAGGCTTGAACGGGCCCGGAAGTATATTGAGCTGGCTCAGCAAAATTATCGTGAATTGGATGATGAGTTGTGTCAGTTTATCAAGTCGGGCTTGACAGAACGAGTGAGTCACAATGACTGTAAAATCAATAACTGCTTACTCTCTAAAGCAGACAGGTCCTTTAGTTTTGTAGTTGATTTGGATACCATTGGTCCGGGATATCTCTTGTATGATTTTGGAGACTTAATGAGAACATGTTTGGTGAAGGGCCAGGAGAATGAAGCCTCAACAACTAATTTGTATATCAATCCTGAAGCCTTTGATGTTTTGGCCAAAAACTATGTGCAAGCCTGTGGCCAGGAACTAGCAGAACCTGAAAAGAGCAGCCTAGTATTTGGTGGCCCTTACATGACCTTTATTATGGCTATTCGCTTTCTGGCCGACTACCTTAGGGGTGACCTCTATTATAAAACTAGTTTTGCAGAAGAAAACCTGATCAGGGCCAGAAATCAGTTTTTCATTTTTGAACAACTCGTGGAGTTCAGGCAAAAATTTGAATCAAAGCTTAAGAGTTATGTCTAAAAACAAAGATGCGGCCTATTGGATTGAGCAACTAGGTTTAACTGAACATCCGGAAGGTGGGTACTTTCGCGAAACCTACCGATCTGATGAAGTACTCCAACCAGGCCAATTGCCCAACCGCTACCAGGCGCAAAGAAACATAGGTACCTCTATTTACTTCCTGCTCACCAGAGAAAAGGTGTCCAACTTCCATCGGCTCAATTCAGATGAAATTTGGCATTTTCATACCGGAGGAGCTGCCCGTATTCACTTCATAAGTCCTCAAGGGCAGTATTCTTTTCAAGACATTGGGTCAAATCTGGATAAACAGCAAGCTTTTCAGGTTTGTATTTCGCGCCATAGCTGGTTTGCGGCCGAAGTAATTGAGGAGGAATTTATATTAGTTGGGTGTACTGTATCACCCGGTTTCGACTTTGTGGACTTTGAGTTGGCTAGTTTTGAACATTTAGTCAAAGAGTTCCCGATTCATGGCGGACTGATTAGTCGATTTACCAATCAAGACAAATAGGCCTTTAAGAGGGCCTTGTATGAATAATGAGGTATTTGAAGCAATTGATTTTTAAAATGGATCAAAAAATGCCTCATTTTTCTGTTGTGGTTTGATAATTGTTTTGATTTTTCACGTTATATAGGTCAAGACACAAATATTGGATGGCGGAATTATAAATTCTTGTATAAACATCATATCTTGACTTCGGTTTTGGCCGTGACTGCCTCTTCACATTCATGGTTGAAAGTAACCGACTTTGTATATAGGGTCAAGTTTATGCAGCGTTGGTTCAGCCAATGTGTGTGTTATTAAACTTCAATCAAAATTGCTGGACAATCAGATCTTAGAGGGTATTGTTTCTGGTGACCGCAATCGTATAAATAGTGTTTTTCGCTATTTGTATAGATCGCATTACCAGGGCATATTAAAGCTGGTCACGAGCAACAAGGGCTCGGAAAGTGATGCAACCGATACTTTCCAAAACGCCTTATTGATACTCTTTGATCAAATTAGAGCTAACAGGTTCAAGGGTAACTCTTCTATCAAGACTTATCTTTTTGCCATTTGCAGAAACCTGTGGTTAAAAGAGTTATCCAAAAAACATCACGAAAACAGTTCTTTAGAACAGTTACCAATACTAGTTGCGGAAGGACCAGATGTAGGTGACGAAATAAATTTTAGTTCAAAAAAGCTTACCTTGTCGTATTTACTGGAACAATTGGATAACAGTTGCCAAGAGGTACTGACAGATTTTTATTATAGAGGAATGTCCATCAAGGATATCGCATCGAAGTATTCTTTGACGAATGAGGACTCGGCAAAGAATAAAAAATACCGATGTATGAAAAAATTAATGGACTTGGTAAAAAGTAAGAATATCGACATGAACGATATTAATATGGGCCATTAAAGAGGATAGTGGAACAGAAAGAGGAACTTATCGAGAAAGTAGAACGCTACTTATCTGGTAAGCTATCAAGGAAGGAAGTAGTGGAAGATCAGGATCAGGAATTGTCAAGCGAGGAACTTGACGAGGCTATTGACCTATTCAAAACTTCGAAAGATCTGATTGAGCTTAGCGGATTGAAGGAAGACCTAAAGTCTATCCATAAAGACTATATGGCCGAAAGCGAAGCACCACCAAAGCGCAATAACCTTTGGATTTGGGCCACCATGGCTATGGCAGCGTCTGTACTTGCTATTGCCATCTTTTCAGGCGTTTTTAAGACTGGAACCCCACTGTTTGAAGATTACTTCGAACCCTATGCCGATGTAGTGACTAGCAGAGGTTCTAACGACCCCGAAAATCCTATGGCGGTTAACTTTTTGTCAGGCATGAACCTGTATTCGATCGGGAACTATTCTGCAGCACTCACTGAATTTGCCAAAATAGACCCGGATTCAATCACTAGTACTGTCCTCTTTTACGAAGGCATTGCATTTATGGCAACTTCGCAGTTTGATAAGGCCATTGAGAATTTTGAGAATTTGTCTTTGGGAGAAAAGAATCCATATTGGCTACAGACACACTGGTATCTGGCCTTGTCTTACTGGCAAAGTGGTAACATTGATAAGTCGAGAGCACTTTTGAATAGCCTGGATAAGCGTTCCAGGAGCTATGATTTGGCTCAGGGCTTGCTAAAGAAATTGAGTAAGGTCAGCGACTGATTATTTGTTGCCCCCACCCACTTTACGGTTTTAGAAAATACAAATCACCATCTCCTGTGGCTCGTACATCAAGTACATTGGCCAAAACCAGCATTACGAGCGTTCTGGAGGCTACATACTTAGTGAGCTTTGCTACTTCTCTAAATTCCTGAATGTTGATGGAATTGTGGCTTTCAAGGTGCTGCATAAGCAGTTTTTCCTTCTCACCATATTGAAACTGGATGCCACGTGTCTGTTGCCTGCGCCTGATGATCTCGCGTATTTCCCGACTTGCCTGCAGGCTTTCATCATTCACCCTGATATAAGCGTTTTTCTGCCCATTTTCACCTTGATCTACCACCGCATATGGTTTTTTGTCACCCTCTTCTACTTTGAAAATGGCTATGCCTTTTTTAGCGTTGATAGCCATGGTTTTTAAAGTATAAGGCAGTGTGGGCCTGATGAACTTTTCTACAGCTTCGGTCACTACAAAGGCCTCACCCTCAATATTTCGGGTGCCAGAGAGGGTGCCATCATCATCGACTCCCAGCAAAAGGTGCCCGCCCCCGGCATTGGCAAAGGCCACCAGCCCCCTGATAATCTTCTCAGGGTGATTGGCCTTTTTCTTGAATTCAAGGTATTGACCTTCCCCCTGAGCTACCATTCTTTTTAGCTCGTTCAGGTCCATGGGTAATTACAAGTCTTCTTCGTCCAGGTCTTCCAGGTCGGGCATGGTAAACATACCGCTGAGCAGGTCTTTGAAACGGGTGCCAGCATCCAGAGCGCTCTTGCTCAGTTTACTGTACTCGGCCAGGCCATGTAAGGCAAACTCCATAAGAAAGAACTGTTCGTGTTTGCTCTTGTCGCCATGCTTTTCTTTCACTAAATCGGCCAGTCCGGGTATAGTCAGCAGGGCTTTTTCATATTGAGCCTGGGTGAGCTCATTGAGAATGTCTACCGTATAGCCTTCTCCAAACCACTGCGTGATTTTTTGATAGGGGCTGGTTCCGTCTTTTCGTTTGTCGTCAGGTTTGGGAAAATAATTGGCAAACTGCGTACGGATGGCTTTACCTACCAGGTTGTGCGCTACTATGCCCGGCCCTTCCTGCTCACCTTCATATACAAGCTCTACCTTTCCGGTTATGGCGGGTATCACCCCAATGAAGTCGGTGACGCGAACAAAAGTTTGCGATTCGTCATTGATGATTACCCTGCGTTCAGCACTGCTTACCAGGTTTTCGTATGCCGAAATGGTAAGACGGGCCGAAACCCCACTTTTCTCATCAACATACTCGCTGTCACGCGCTTCAATGGCCACCTGCTCTATCAGATCCAGGGCCAGGTCGTTCAGTACTACTTTCTCTTTTTGGCCTTCTTTGATGTCGGCTTCCTGAGTGGTAATCTGCTTCCCTATTTCTATTGACTTTGGGTAGTGGGTAATGATCTGGCTGTCAATACGGTCTTTCAGAGGCGTTACAATGCTGCCTCGGTTGGTGTAATCTTCAGGGTTGGCTGTGAATACAAACTGTATGTCTAGTGGAAGCCTCAGTTTAAAGCCTCTTATCTGTATGTCGCCTTCCTGTAAAATATTGAATAGGGCTACCTGTATTCTGGCTTGTAGGTCGGGTAGCTCATTGATTACGAATATGCCACGGTGCGAACGAGGAACCAGACCGTAATGAATGACTCGCTCATCAGAATAGGCCAGCTTCAGAGAGGCAGCCTTGATTGGATCTACATCTCCAATCAAATCGGCAATGGATACATCAGGTGTGGCCAGTTTTTCAGAGTACCGCTCATGGCGGTGCAGCCAGCTGATGGGCGCATTATCTCCCTTTTCTTCGATAGTCTGTATGCCCGTGCTGGTAATCGGATTCATGGGGTCATCAAAGAGTTCTGAACCACTGATGTAGGGAATGTACTCATCCAGTAGCTCCACCATTTGACGGGCAATCCGGGTTTTGGCCTGTCCCCTAAGGCCCAGCAGGTTCATATTGTGCTTGGAAAGTATGGCCCTTTCTACATCGGGTATCACCGTATCTTCAAAGCCCCAAATGCCTTCAAAGGTGGGTTCCTTCCTCCTGAGTTTTTCAATCAGATTCTCCCTTAGCTCATCCTTCACAGATTTGGAGCTATATCCGGCAGCTTTCAGTTCGCCAAGTGTGGTCAGCCTGATTCGATCATCAGGACTCAATTCTTTATAATTCATCAGTTAAAATCTCTTTCTGCGATTGCGTTTGTAATCCTCAAAAATGAGGTGGCCCAGTCCCTTGAGGCTGCTGTAATAAGCATTGCCGTTGTTGGCTTTGGTAAACTCCTGTACAAATTCTTTCAGGTAAGGATCTGAGGCGATCATGAAAGTAGTGACAGGGATGCCAATTCTACGGCACTGGCTGGCCAGGTTCAGGGTTTTATTCAAAATCTTCGGATCTAGCCCAAAGCTGTTTTTATAATACTTGATGCCCACTTTCATACAAGTAGGCTTGCCATCAGTAATCATGAAGATTTGCTTGTTGGCATTTTTTCTTCTGCGCAATATGTCCATGGCCAGTTCCATGCCGGCAATGGTGTTGGTATGGTAGGGCCCCACTTGCAGGTAGGGCAGGTCTTTAATTTCTATTTGCCAGGCATCATTGCCAAAGACCAGTACATCCAGTGTGTCTTTAGGGTATTTGGTAGTCACCAGCTCTGCCAGAGCCATAGCCACCTTTTTGGCAGGAGTAATGCGATCTTCTCCATAAAGAATCATGGAATGAGAAATATCGATCATCAGCACCGTGGAAGTCTGCGTTTTGTATTCAGTCTCCACTACTTCCAGGTCGTCTTCAGTCAACATAAAATCGCCAAAACCATGGTTGATCTGGGCATTTCTAATGGAGTCGGTCATGGCTATCTGCTGAATGGCATCACCAAATTCAAAAGGCCTGCGGTCGGTGCCGGTTTCATCGCCCACACCTGAAATGTTGGTTTTATGCTGGCCTTTGCCCGATTTCTTCAGCTTACCGAAGATTTCTTCCAGGGCCGAACGTCTGATCTGTTGACCTGCCTTGTCGGTGACTTCAAAATTGCCCTTTTCATTGTTTTCACTCAGGTAGCCCTTTTCTTTCAGGTCATCAATAAAATTCCCAATGCCATATTGATCATCGGTCATGTTGTATTGCTTGTCCAGGTTGGTAAGCCAGCTCAATGCCTCGGCTGCATCGCCACCGGTAATGCTCACCAGTTGCAAGAAAATATTCAGCAGATTATCAAAGGCAGAGTCGCCTTTGGCCTGTTGTGGAATGAACTTTGAAAATCGATAGCCTTTCATGAGTGAAAAGAAAACGCAAGTGATACCAAATTGGTTTATTCCGGGCACAAATACCTGCAGAAACCCTGACAAATTTTGCAGCTCAAAAAAAATCGAAGTAATTGTATCTTTTAAAAGTGCCCCCGTTTAATGTCTGAACGTTTCAGATAGAACAAGAAAACGATTTGATACTAGTGGTTGAAAACGATACGGTTAGAGATGAAATTCCTGAAAAGGAGCTCATTGAGCGTGCCAAAGTCGATAACCGCTACTTTGAACCTATATACAAGAAGTATTACGAGCGAATCTTTCGCTTGGTGCTCTCCAGGGTTCAGGATTTAGAGATTAGCCAGGACCTTACCTCCAATGCATTTTGCAAGGCTTTACTTAATCTGGAGAAATATAAGGACCAGGGGGTGAATTTCTCTTCCTGGCTGTATAGAATCGCTTTGAACATCTGTTACGATCACTTTAGGGAGAAGAAGAAACAACGGGTGGTGGTGATGGAAGATTACATGACCGAGAACCTGGTGGAGGAGATGTCTCTTGAACCTGATGACATTGAGGAATGGTTGGAACGTTTGCCCGAACTACTGGATGGGCTAAAACCACCTGACCTTGAATTAATCGAATTGAGGTTTTTTGAGTCTAAGAGTTTTAAAGAGATAGGGTTTATCCTGGGCATTACGGAAAACAATGCCAAAACCAGGACCTACCGTATTTTGAAGAGGATAAAGAAAAGATTTACGCTTGGCGTATCATGAAGTTTAAGTTTGTAAAAAAAGGGAAAGACATAAGTTCTGAGCAGGTGAGCCAGCTCATGAACTTTGAGCAAGTGGTTGACAAAGCTGCGGGGTTGGGAAGTGCGCCTTTGGCTAAGGGTGCCTTGGCTTCTAAATCTGCCCTGGTAAGCAAAGCTTTGTGGATAGCAGCTATACCATTTACTGCGGCTGTTTATTTGGGAGTGGATGCTTTGATGGAAGAAACCCCGGAATTACAGCCAGATGAGCAGGTGAATGAAATTACCATTACTGAAGACACTGAGCCATTGGTAGCGGCCGATTCTGTTTTTACCGAAGCAGATGAGCAGGTAAGTAATCAGCCAGTGGCGGTAAATACGCCAGCCAACCAGCCCGATGAGGAGGAAAAGGAGGAGCAGAAAGCAGGTACTGATCAAGCGGCCGAAGACGACCCAGACAATATCCTGATCAAGGAAGACATTATGATTAAGGCCGAGCCTGTAAACGGATTTCCGGCATTTTACGATACCATAGACCGAGAGTTGACCTACCCTGAAGATGCCCGTATTAGCGGCATTGAAGGTTTTGTAAGGGTTTATTTTGTGGTCGATAAAGACGGAGTAGCAGGTAATTTTCGGGTAGTACGCTCATTGGGCGACCACTTTGACGAAGAAGCACTGCGAGTTATGCGCAAGCTCACGGAATGGGAACCCGCCATGCACAATGGTCAATCTGTTTCCAGCCACCTTTCAATAAAGCTGCGTTTTGAACTGGAAAAAGAATAATACCTTCTTAATTTCTTTAATTTAGGAAAGGTCGGTTATATAATAGCCGGCCTTTTTACTTCACTTACATTGATCTAATCGTTAGATTGAGGAACACCTTTAGAAACTGGCATTGATTAAATATTCCATCAAAGACCTGGAGAAGTATTCGGGAATCAAAGCCCATACCATCCGCATTTGGGAGCAGCGTTACCAGCTGCTTAAGCCTAAACGGACGGATACTAACATCCGGTATTATGATGAGGAGCAACTCAAATACCTTCTCAATGTATCGCTGCTGATAGAAAACGGTCATCGTATTTCACAGATATGCGCCTTTACCGAAGATGAATTTCATGCGCATATCAAAGAGATACTGATGGATGCCCATCAAGAGGCTTCTGATCAAAACATTGCCACACATGTAAACGGCCTGGTGCTGGCCATGCTCGAATTGGATGAGCTCCGGTTTGAAAAAATCTTGTCTTCGAGTTTGTTGAGAAGGTCGTTTGAAGAAACCATTGTTGAAGTCATTTATCCCTTTCTCAGGAGAATAGGCGTGATGTGGAGAACTGGTGAGGTTACCACCGCACAAGAGCAATTCATCTACAATCTCATCAAACAGAAGGTAATTGTAGCCATAGATGGGCTGCCACTGCCAGGCTCTGGTGCAGAAAGCTATATGCTTTTTCTGCCCAAGTCCGAGTTCAGCGATCTGCTGATCCTACTCTTTACCTATGTGCTTAAAAACAGGGGCAAGCAGTGTATTTACCTGGGAGTAGACATTCCCTTCAAAGACCTGATACAGGTGGCCGGAATCTCTAACCCAGATGCCATGTTCACCTTTGTGAAGGCCCCGGCTTCAAAAATAGACACACAAGCTTACGTCTACGAACTGGCCGAAAACTTCCCCAAAAAGAGCATCTACATTACCGGTAACCCCTATTTCATGGAAGAACTGGAATACCCTGACAATGTGCTGCTCATCCCCAGTATCAATGAACTTATCCTAATATTAGAAGACTAGTAAACTATTAAGTTGACTGATTGAGTCCCGATTATTTCAATTTGATCGAAATATTTTATTATATTCCTATTATCAAATCTTGCTGGTGCAATTTTTTAACTCTAACTGCTTAAAATAGCACATTCAAGCGTATGGATATTTCGGATATTAACTGGTTAGCTGTTTTCATAGCGGCCCTGGCTTTTTTCAGCCTTGGCGCTTTATGGTATGGCCCTTTGTTTGGTAAGCAATGGCAACGAGCCGTAGCTACCTCTTCAGGTGAACTGAAACAGGAGAGCTCCACAAGCCTTATGCTGGCGGGCTTTATCATGTCCATCATTATCGCAGCGGGCATGGCAATTTTTTTACATGGGCCCGATGGTCACAACCAATTCAATGCCGGTTATGGTGCACTCATTGGCCTTATGATTGGTGTTTTGTTCATTCTGCCCACTACAGTGATGAACTATATTTTTGCCCGAAGGCCCCTGTCGCTCATACTTATCGATGGTTTTTACCACATAGTGGGCAATACTATGGCGGGTACAATTTTAGGTGCCTGGCAATGAGCCAAATCGGCTTCCGATTTTCAGCAATGCTTATTTTTTACAAAATTGAGTGATGTTCTGTAACAACCAGACCACTATGCGTTGTGGGGGTGAAATTGAGAACAGCACATAGCCAATTATCTTGAGTTTATCTGATACAGAATATAGATACCTGGGAGCCCGCGAAGAAAAAGAAGTGGAGCGCGCAAAAAAAGACCCGAAAGCTTTCAGGCCTTTGTATGAGCGCTATCATGGCAAAATCTATGGTTTTCTTTACAAGCGGGTAAATGATGAGGAAGTGGCGGCCGACCTGGCTTCTCAAACCTTTCTCAATGCGCTTCTCAATCTCAAAAAATATGAATTCAGAGGGCTGTCTTTTTCTGCATGGCTCTATCGCATTGCCTTTAACCTAAGCACCGATTATTTCAGGCAAAACAAGAAACAACGCACCTTCTACCTCGATCCGGAACGAACTTCCGAGCTGTTTACAGATGTGGTAGAAGTGGAAGAAGAGCATGATTCATTGCTCATTAGAGAGTTGCTGCTGCCCTCGGCTTTTGAGGTACTTAATCCAGCGGAACTTGCCTTGATTGAAATGCGGTATTTTGAGGAGATGCCGTTTCGGGAAATTGCATTTGTAATGAACATGACCGAGGGGAACGCCCGAACGAAGACCCATAGAATATTGAAGAAAATGAAGATGGTGATTGACAGTAATGAAAACGAAGCTCAAAATATTATATAAAACTCCTGACCTGGAGGCCCTTGCAGAAAAGCATCAGGACTTTGATGGCCTGATGGACTCAATGCTGGACGAAAAGATCAGGAGACGAAAGAAGCTGTATCGGTTTAGCAGCTTTGCAATAGTGATTGTCAGTACGGCCTTTTTAAGCTGGCTGTACTGGGGCTATGAACCTACTTCTTCTCAGCCTGAAGCTACTCCTCAACAGGAGGCCACCACACCAGTGGTAGAGGAAGAAGAGAAGAAACCTGAGGAGGCGGAAACGCTGGAAGAAGAGGTTCAGATGCCAAACCCGATACAAGAAAACCCACCTGCTGAAGTGCCACGTGAAGCGCAGGTTGCAGAGACTAAAACAGAAACAGAAGAGGTCTCTGAAAAACCAAAAACAGAAGAAGACGAATTGGCCCTGCCCAGTGTCACCATTACCAGAACTGAACGCGTAAGTGCCAGGCCTTTGCAAGGCCTCGAAGACCTCTATATCTATTTGTATAGCAAGGTGGACCTGCCCGACTCGATGCTTGGAGAAAGCGGAAGTTTTTTCCTTGAAGTTTCATTCATGGTAAAAGAAAATGGTGATATTTCTAATGTGGTTTTCAGCAAGGAATTACCTGAAGAAGTAGAAAGTCAAATGAGGGAAACTTTCCTGAACATGCCGGAATGGGAACCGGCCAAGCAGGGCGATGATGCCGTTGATTCTGATGTCAAACTACCTATCACTTTCCAAAAGAAAGACTGACCTATGAACCGATATGCTTTCCTGCTCTGCATGATTTTCTTGCAGCCACTCGCTTTTGCTCAAAGCTTTACCCCCAAAGACACTTTGGAGTTCAACAATCTGTCTAATCCTGTGTATGAATGGATAGATGTGAACAATGATGGTCGCCTTGATATATTGATCACAGGCCAGGACCAATCGATAACCGATGTGAGTACTAGCCTTAGTTTTGTCTATGAACAGCAAGCCGACACTACTTTTGTACTTCAAGCCACTGACTTGCAGTCTCTGGGACAGCAGCAGTTCAGAATAGCCGATCTCAATGGTGATGGCCGACAAGACCTGTTAATGTCTTCCACAGATGGGACCAGTTTTGAGCATGCCATCTTAGAAAATAATGGCGATTATACCTGGACCAAAGTGGTGATCAATACCGGTATCACACATTGGGAAGAACTTAGACTGGCCGATCTGGACAATGACGGGCAGCCTGAAATCATCACTGCCAGTGAAGAGGGCCTTGAGGCTTATAAAGAAGTGAATACTGTATGGGAAATCATCACCCTGCCAGAGGAGGTATTGCCCCTGATTACTGACCCAGTAATAGCCGATTTTGATAAAGACGGCTTCAAAGACATTTTATTGATGGGCGAAGTAGCTGAAGGCGAGCCTGTGGCCTGGTGGCTCATCAACCAACAAGAATTAGAATTTAAGATACAAACGGTGGGGTCGGATTCATTGCGGATCGTAGATTACGTGGTGAGCGATTTCAATGAAGACGGCTTCCCGGATGTATTCTTTAGCACAGAGGCCGACAGCCGTACCAGGGCTACTCAAATGCTGCTCAATGTAAACGGTGAGGCCTTTACAGACTCGGTGAATAATGACCGATTGGGGCTTAAAAATGCTCGTGTATTTGCTGCAGACATTACTTCTGATGGCATAGTAGAGACAGACATTGAGGGGGAGGCACCAGGAGTGACTAACCCGATTGTTTCCAGAGAAAGAGTCATTCATCTTGGGGGCGGCTTGCTGGAATATGAACGCGATACCCTGGAAAATACGGCCGGTCAAGGCAGAAGGTATGGTGATTACGATTTTGATGGTGACCTCGATTATTTTGAAATCACCGTAGTTGGTACCGAAGGCCGGGTTTGGCTTTATGAAAATACAGAAGAAGAGATGAATGAAGGCCCTGACGGTTTGGAAGACTTACTGGCCTTCCAGTTTCAGGACGCGCTCTATTTGGTGTGGAACAAAGCTTCCGATGATCGGACCGATAGCCGATCGGTGACGTATGATGTAAGCCTTGGCACTGCTGAAGGCACAGCCGATATCATGGCTGGTGGCTTTGATCCATCTTCGCTAAGGCGAACCGTGGTAGGTCCTGGTAATCAGGGTTATAATGATTTTCTCATTCTGAAAAACCCTCCACAGGCTGCACTCAATGTAAATATTATGCCCATTGACAATGCTTTCCATTATAATGTTTCGGAGTGTTTGCAGGGCCAAAGCAGCCCGTGTAACGAAGAAATTCCGATAGAAGAAATACTGCTTTGCGGAGAGAGTTTTATCCAGTTGGAGACAGAAACTGGTGAAATTGCTCGCTGGTTTTCTTTTGAAGGCGGTTACCTCGGTACTTCAGCTTCATTGGGAGTGAATGTAACGGGCGATGACTTTGTAATTGCAGTATATGACAGAACAGGTGGCTGTGTGGATGGTGAAGTTTTCGGGATCAAATATGATGCTGGTTTGCCTGCCTTGCCAGACGTAGAAGTATGCGATGGTGAAGAAGTGAATGTGACCGTTGCAGGTGTATGGGAAAGCATAGAATGGACATCTGCAGCGCAAGGCCCACTTTCTACAACCAATGAAATTACTTATACACCTGAGGCAAATGATGAGGTAACAATCAATGCTACTTCACTGCGCGGTTGTACTTTCGAGATGACCTTTGATGTAACTGTAGCAGATTCTACTGGAACTGTGAATGGCACTCAATTTGAAATTGGCGAAGGAGAGTCGGTAAGGCTTGAAGCTGGTGGTGGAAACGAATACCTCTGGTTGCCTGCTACAGGATTGAGCAATAACCAGATTGCCAACCCACTGGCATCGCCTGAGAGTACCACCGAATACACCGTATTAATCACTACTGGCCTGGGCTGTACCTCTGAAATCAAGGTGTTGGTAGAAGTAGTGCTCACATCATTTGCTCCCGATGCATTTTCACCCAACGGAGATGGTCGAAATGAGCGATTTAGGGTATATGACCTGGAAGGTCCGGTAGACTTTACTTTTTCTATCTTCGATAGGGCAGGTAATCGTGTATTCCAGACGAGCACGCTTTCAGAAGCCACAGTCAGCGGCTGGGACGGCACCAATAATGGCAACCCGGTACCTGCAGGCACTTATTTTTGGAGAGTTACAGGCACTTATGCCGATGGACAAAAGATATTAATCAATGGCGAAACTAAAGGAGCACTGCAGCTGATCAGGTAATGAGGCACATCTTAATCACCACGTTATTTTTCCTCACATGCTCAGTGCAGGCACAGTTCTTCCAATTCTCTCAGCGGCAGTTCACACCTCAACGGGTGAGTCCGGCTGCGGTGGGTAGTAGCAACTACTTTCATGGCATGCTCAACTTCCGCAACCAGACTACTGCGGGTGGTTTCAGCCTGCTCAGCACCACTTTAGACCTGGCTTATCCGGTAAGCTGGGGTGGTACCCGAAAGGGGGGAGTGGGTGCTTATTTCCTGGACGATCGTGCTGCTACTAATGGTATCTATAGCATTCAGGAGGCTGGGTTCTCTTCTGCAATCAGTATACCCACTGATGAATATTCCTCTTTTAACCTGGGTATTGGGCTGGGTTTCCAACGCAGAGGCTATGACTTAGACGGTTTAACTACCGGCTCACAATTCATTCCCGACCGGGGCTTTGATACAAGCCTGAGCAATGGTGAAAATTTCGGTGATCTCAATACCAATTTCACCCGATGGAGTGCCGGATTGTATTGGAGAAAAGAAGATAAAAACGAGCAACTCAAGTCATACATTGGCCTTTCTGCTTTTGATATCAATGAGCCTGACGAATCAGTCATCAACAATGAATCACTGATACCCATGACCCTGGTGGCGGAGGCTGGGCTCAGTGTGCATAAGACCCGTGAATCGGTGCTGTATGCCGAAGCATTTGCCTTTGGGGCCAATAGCAATTACAGCCTTCAGGCTGGGGTAATGCTTCAAAAAGAAATGGCGCGTGACCAGTACCTGCAAGTAAGGGCCAGGTATAGCACCGAAAATTTTGTGATGCTGGGGGCTACCATCCAAAAAGATGAATTTCTGATTGGTGCCAGTTACGATTTGGGTGTAGGTGGCAGCAATGCTTCCAATCAAAGTGCCTTTGAAGTGGGCATTGGCTGGCGCATGTTTGTAGAGCCGAAGGGTAAGAAAAGAAAGAAGAAAAGTAAAAAGGGCAAAGGTCAACCTCGTGTGAGACCACAGGCTGAACTGAAGCTGGATACACTGAATAAGGAAACACCAGCGCCTGAAGTAGTAACGCCTGATACCGTGGTAATTACTCCCCAGGTAGCGCCTGAGCCGGACCCTGAAACCGAGGTGCGCATTGGCCAGCCTGTGAGTGATAAAAAAGTAGTGGATACCTATCAGGTCAGGCTACCCTTCCGTTTCAATTCATCGGAGTTGAGTGTGGCATTCACGGCTTTCCTTGATGATGTGATCCTGAGGCTGGAGTCAGACCCCGAACTGCAAGTAGAAGTGGTGGGCCATACCGACAACATTGGGGATGAAGATGTGAACCTGCGAATATCGGTAGCCCGAGCTCAGTCAGTAGCCGATTACCTGATTAGTCAGGGCATTGCCAGGTCGCGAATCGAGATTGTTGGTAAAGGAGAGGCCTTACCGATCAGCAGCAATGATTCGGCCCAGGGCAGGGCGCTCAACCGAAGGGTAGAGATCAACCTTTTAGAGAAACAGTAGAGGGGTTGACAGAAAAAATAAGACCGGTATTTCTTTGAAAGCATGATTGGCTCAAAGAAATACCGGTTTTGGTTTTTAAACCGAAGACAATGCCGTTTGGTTAAGGTCTCGGCACATGATTCTCGATAAAGCCCTTACCCTAAAAGGGTAAAATGACTTGGTTTTGTAGTCCCTTTAGGGAACGTAAGGGCAGAAAACGCTTAACTCAACGGCATGAAACCCGAATGACTATTTCACTCCCAGACTGGCCAGGTTCTGATCATTGCTGTCTTTCACCACTTGTGTTGGATTTAGCGTGTTGGACTTCTTGAACAGTTTAATGGCCTTTTTCTTTTCCCCTTTGGCCACTAGTGCTTCACCTAAACTGTTGTACACATTGGCATCAGTAGGGTTCCGTTTCACATTCAGCTCAAAGTACTCTACAGCCTTGTCCAGCATCTGGTTTTGCATCAAAGTATAGCCCAGCTGGTTCAGCTCATTGATATCAGCCAACTGTGAGGCTTCGTCCAGTATGGCAGCTAGCGCTTCTTTGTCTCCTTTTTGGAATAGGATGGTAGACTTAAGAAACATGTTTTGGAAGTTCTTTTGAGCAGTGATCGACTCATTCAGCCATTTTTCGGCCAGGTCCATTCTATGGTTGTAGCGTGCCAGATAGCGGGCAGCCTGAAATTTGCCTTGCCAGCCAAAACCAACGGATCCATACAATTCTTTTTCAAGGTTGTCCGCCATCAGGTCCAGTGTATTGGCTTCTACATTGAAGGCGATGCGTTTCTTCTCCCAGGAGAGGGCAAAGCGGGCATAAAGACCGTCCAGCTCAGTGACCCGGTAGTTGAGTACATTTTCAAAAGGAATGTCTTCGGTATCTACCTTTACCCTTAGGGCATCGTCTTTTTCATGGTACCAAAAACTACCCCAACTGGTGGTATTGTTGGAGAAAATGAGAGTCGCAGTATTGTCTTTATGAATGGCCATGTGCAGTCCATAAGTGCCTGCTGCCAGGGGTTGTCCATCAATTTTTACATCGGTGCTAAAATGGATGGTGGTGTTCTCATCGGCTCCTGCCCGCCAAGGGATCTCTCCCTGCCCGGCAAAGTTGATTTTCTGATAGTCATAGGGTACTTGTTGCCCCCAGATTTTACCTGTTCTGTCGTTGTTACCGGCTTTCACTTTAGGTGCACCATAATCGATGGTGACGGTGGTGATGCCAAAAGTCTGCGAGAATTGGGCCCTCGGGCTGGTCCGTGGCAGGGTTACTACTGCCTGTGCTTGTGCCATGATGGCTGTGAGCCATAGGGCAAGCAAAAAAAAGCCTTGTCTTGTTTTATGCATGGTCGTTTAGATTTTTGTACATGCATACGGTACCAGCAAGGGTTGTTTGGGCCAATTGGGATGGCCGTCATTATTTGGGATGGAAACTCAGTAACTCAATAACTGAGCGGAGAAGGGTAGTTTAGTGCGAAATCCTGGATGTCTGATTTCACCAGTTTGTGCGGAATGATGGCTGGATCTTGCCACTGCGGAGGTGCAAAGTCGTACTTGGTAGCCATGGCTTCATGCACCGCTTTTCGGCTGGGGTGTTCAGGACTCACCAGGTTCATGACAGAGTGCTCCCAGTTCTCAGTTTCTGCGAGGCTTTGAATGACTGCGATCAGATCGGTTTTATGGATGTAATTGACGGGAGTATCGGCACCTTTAGTAGGCTTGCCAGCAAACCATCTGCCCGGAATTCTCTGGCCGCCCATCAGGCCTCCACAGCGCAGTATGATTAAGTCTGCCTTGGTTTTTCGTATCTGCATTTCACCCTGTACCACCGCTTTGGACGACCCGTTTTCCAGATCTGGGGCCGTGCTCACATCTACCCAGTCACCCGTGTTGGGGTAGTAGGAGGTAGAACTCACAAACATCACACGAGGCACCTGGTGCTGGTCTACCAGGTAGCAGAGGTACTTCACCTGCTCTTCGTAAAAGTCGGGGCTTTGCGTTTTCCTTCTTGGTGGAATGTTGATGATCAGTAAGTCAGTTTTGAAAAGCGCATTGAAATCTTTGCCTGTGGGCATCGGAGTTAATGCAAATCGGAAGGCCTGTATGCCAGCTTCGGTCAGTTCTTTGAGTTTTTCCTGCCTGGTAGTGCTGCCCAAAACCTCATGCCCTGCTTTGGCTAGCTTTTCCCCCAGGGGTAAGCCTAGCCAGCCACAACCGATGATAGAGATGCGCATTGTTTGTTAAAACGTTTTTGGATACCCTGGTTTATGAAGGCTTAAGTACTGTGGCTGCTACTTCATTGTAGAAGTTTTCGTACATCGGCAGTATTTTTTCAATGTCAAATTCCTTGGCACGAGCCAGTGCATTGGCTTTGAAAGTGGCCAGATTGTCGTCACTTAGGATGTGCAGTGCGTTTTTGGTCATGCTTTCAATGTCGCCCACATTGCTTGTAAAACCGGTGACACCATCGATGTTTAGTTCAGGAATACCACCTGCGTTGGAGCTGATCATGGGCACCTCACAGGCCATGGCTTCCAGAGCGGCCAAACCAAAACTCTCTTTTTCAGAAGGCATCACAAACAGATCGGCTACAGACAGCACTTCTTCTACGGCCTCTAGTTTACCGAGGAATCGTACATCGTCATAGATGTTTAGTTCTCTACAGAGGTTTTCGATAGGTGCCCTTTCTGGACCATCGCCTACCAACAATAATCTGGCAGGAACGGTATCAGCAATTTTTTCAAAGACTCTCACCACATCGTCTACACGCTTCACTTTTCTGAAGTTTGAGGTGTGTACAATCAGCTTTTCACCATTAGGGCAAATGGCTGTTTTGAAGTGGTCTTTGCGCTGTTTCTTGAATTTCTCCAGGTCTATGAAGTTGGGAATCACCTGAATTTCCCTGGTAATGTCGAAATGCTTGTAGGTGTCTTTTTTCAGGTCTTCCGAAACAGCCGTCACACCATCAGACATGTTAATGCTGTAGGTTACCACGGGCTCGTAAGAGGGGTCTTTGCCCACCAAAGTAATGTCCGTACCGTGCAGGGTGGTTACAATTGGAATTTCAATGCCCTGAGTTTTTAATATCTGCTTGGCCAATACTGCGGCAGAAGCGTGGGGGATGGCATAATGAACATGCAACAAATCCAGCTTTTCATATTTCACCACATCCACCATTTTGCTAGCCAGTGCCAGTTCATAAGGGGGATATTGAAATAGTGGATAAGACCTGATGTCTACCTCATGGTAGAACAGGTTCTCATTAAAAAAGTCTAACCTGGTGGGTTGTGAATAGGTGATAAAATGGACTTTATGTCCTTCTTTCGCCAGTCCAATGCCCAATTCTGTGGCCACAACACCGCTTCCCCCGAAGGTGGGGTAACATACAATTCCTATCTTCATTTCACTTGAGTGCTTTTCCAGCAACAAACTAACTCACAAACCCTACCTAAAGTTCCACATCGACTCATAAACAAGATCTTGAATTCTCGTACGGATGTTAGCGGTAATCAGTTTTGCATTTGATGCGTCCGGGTAAATGCGATTGGATAGAAAAATAAAGACCAGTTCGTTTTCCGGATCGGCCCAGGCGGCAGTGCCTGTAAAACCGGTATGGCCAAAGGTACTGGCCGAAGCGTGGCGCGAAGTGGGGCCTGCTTCAAGACCGACTACGGGTTTGTCCCAACCCATGCCCCTTCTGTTTTCTGCATACTGTTGAAGTACAAACTGAGGAATGGTTGTAGGCTCAAAGAACTGCTGGCCGCCATAGCTGCCATTTTGCAGGTTCATTTGCATAAGCACGGCCAGATCGTGGGCATTGGAAAAGAGGCCTGCATGACCGGCAATGCCACCCATCATGGCAGCTCCCTGATCGTGTACTGTGCCTTGTACGAGTGCATTCCTGAAGTAATCATCAGCTTCAGTGGGTGCTATTTGCGCCTGATCATGATGATCAAGGGGTAGATAGCCTAGTGTTTTCAATCCCAATGGCCCATAAATATTTTTGTTGAGGAAAGACTCGATGGGCTCGTCCAGTAATTTTTCTGCCAGCCTAAAAAACAGATAATAGCCCATGTCTGAATACAAGTAATCGTATTCTTTTTTGCCACGGGGCATTCTGCGCAGGTCTGATTCTACTACCCAGTGTAATACCGAGTCGGGCATGCTTTCAATGGCATAGAGGTCCTGGGCCACCTCATTTTGATAAGGACCGCCAGGGCTGTCCTGATAAAAGCCTTCCAGGGGTTCGCCATCCTCCATGGTATAGACATAATAGGGGTAGTAAGGTTTGAGTCCGGCCTGGTGAGTGAGAATGTCTCTTATTTTCAGGTCTTCCTTGTTGGTGCCTTTCAGTTCTGGCAGGTAGTCGCCAATGCTGGCATTCATATCTATCAAGCCGTGCTCTTGCAGGTGCATGAGCACTTGAGTGGTGGCTGCTACTTTGGTGATGGAGGCAAGGTCGTAAAGTGTGCCACCCTTCACCTGCTTTTTCTGATCATAGCTGAGGTGACCATAATTTTTTTCAAATACCACTTTGCCCTTTCTGGCTATCAGTACCTGAGCACCAGGGGTGGCTTTTCCGGCTATGGCCTCTGCTACTACTTCATCTATGCCTGCGAGAATTTCTGAGTCCATACCTACTGCCTCTGGTACGCTGTAACCAAGCCTTGATGTGGTCAGTGTTTCAATGCCGACTCCCGCCTTAAAGCGTTCTCCGGCAGTAACTGGCAATTGGCCTTCAGCCTTTATTGCTCCGAAAATGATCTGTGGCGCCAGCTCCTGAGTGATTGCGTTGTCTTCGTAGGTACAGAGTATGTTTTTAATGCCGTCAAGGTATTGAAGACTGTAAGCATTGCCCATGGCCACTACAATCACCTTGGTCTTTTCCTGCAATTCTCTGATAAAGGCGATCTCCTCGGAATTGACTTTGTGCTGATTCCTGGGCGAATTGGTGATGCCCTGATAGGCTACCACCACCAGGTCGTAGTCGGCCAGTTTGTTCAATTTTTGATGGTAAAGACTGTCTGCTTCAAAGTGATCGAATGATGCATAGTTATCGAGCATGGCCCTGAAATGATCTGCTTTCTTACCTCCAAAGTTCACTGAGGCAAACCGGGTACTGTCCAGGCTGATTACCGGCATCAACTCATCAGTGTTGTCTACCAGGGTCATGGCTTTCTGGAAGAGCATGCGATTGAGCATATTCGCATAGCTGTTGTTCAGGCGCTTGTTGAGGTTATCCGTTACTATTGGCTGGTAATCATTCAGCCCCAGCCAATATTTGCTTTTGAGCACACGCATCACACGTCTGTCCAGATCGGCCTGGTTCAGGTCACCCTTTTTCAATGCTTTATTTACTTGCTTGATCGCTTTAGGTACATCCAGCGGAAAAAGAATCACATCGTTGCCGGCCATCAGTGCGCGCACATCTGCTTCTCCGGGCTCGTAGTATTTGGCCACGCCTTGCATGTTCATGGCATCGGTAAAGGCCAGGCCATCAAATTCCATCTCGTTTTTCAGCAGGTCGGTCACCACCTTGTTGGAAAGAGTAGTGGGCATGTTTTCACGATTGTCGTAAGCGGGAATTTGCAGGTGTGCTACCATGACGCTCAACAGGCTGTCTTTCATCAATTCCTGAAAAGGGAAGAGCTCAATGTCTTTCATGCGGGCTGCATCGTGATTGATCACGGGTAGGTCATAATGCGAATCGGTATCGGTATCGCCATGACCGGGAAAATGCTTTGCATTCGCCATGATGTGCTGGTCTTGCATTCCTTTCATATAGGCAATGCCTTTTTCGGCCACCAGGTGCTTGTTTTCACCGAAGGAGCGGTAGCCTATTACTGGATTTTTAGCATTCACATTGACATCTACCACCGGGGCAAAATTGATGTGCATGTCCATGATGCGGAACTGGTTGGCCACTTCCTTGCCCATTTCATAAATCCAACGGTTGTCGCGAATGGCACCCAGTGTCATCTGCTTGGGAAAACTAATGGTACTGTCGAGGCGCATGCCCAGGCCCCATTCGGCATCCATGGCCAAAGTGAGCGGCACCTTGGCCTTTGACTGGTAACGGTTGGTTAGCAGCGCCTGGCGAACAGGGCCTCCCTGGAAAAAGATGAGTCCGCCTACATGATAGTCGCGCACCAGCTGGTCTATTTCCTGATAATGTTTTTCGTTGCGGTTGGAATAGGCCGCTACCATAAATAATTGACCCAGTCGTTCTTCGGGTGTAAGGGTGTTAAAAACGCTGTCTGCCCATTGATTTTGGGCCAGGGTATCACCTTTATGGTAGATTTTTTGACTGAGCGCGACCTCTGTGAGGCCAAGAAGGAAGAGAAAAGTAACAATAACTTTTTTCGTCATAGGGCCGTTATTTTTGATAAACACAAATAAACTATAAATTTGGGTAGTCCTCTTTATCTATGAAATTTAAATTCGGATTCTTCAAGACTTCATCTTATCAACGATTTCACATCGAGCCTCGGTATTACGATCCCGTAAAAGAGGACATTGATAATCGTACCGCCCGCATCAAGCAGGAGATCGGTATGGCTGCTGATGATGAATTTAAGGCTGGTTACAGGTCTCAGATCACAGGTTCTTTTCGCAAAAACATGAAGCATACGCCCGAGCGTGTTGGGGGAAATGCAGCCATGGTGCGCATGGTCATCTTGATTGTACTTGTACTGATGGTAGGTGGCTTTGCATATGACCTCACAGAGTATTTCTATTTACTTCTTTTGTTTGTTCCGTTTTATCTTTGGAAAAAGTATAGCAAGATAAAACGCTGACAAACTGAATGCCCGATTACATACAATTACTTCCTGATAACATTGCCAACCAAATTGCCGCAGGTGAGGTGGTTCAACGTCCCGCTTCTGTGGTCAAAGAGCTATTGGAAAACTCCATTGATGCGGGTGCCACCAAAGTGCAGCTGATTGTCAAAGACTCGGGGAAAAGCCTGATCCAGGTGGTTGACGATGGCATGGGCATGTCAGAAACCGATGCACGCATGTGTTTTGAGCGCCATGCTACCTCCAAAATTCGTACTTCGGATGATTTGTTTGCCATCAAGACCATGGGTTTCCGTGGTGAGGCCATGGCTTCCATAGCCGCGGTAGGGCAGGTTGAATTGAAAACGCGCAGACAGGAAGATGAATTGGGCGTTTTGATTGACATAGAAGGTTCTGAAGTAAAACATCAGGAGCCTATTTCTACTCCGGTAGGTTCTTCCATTGGGGTGAAAAACCTCTTCTTTAATGTACCAGCCCGAAGAAATTTTCTAAAATCAAACGCTGTTGAAATGCGCCACATTGTGGATGAATTTCAACGGGTGGCCCTGGCGCATCCTGACATTCAGATGTCGCTATACCAGAACGATCTGGAGATGTATCACTTGATCCCAGGCAAGCTGAGTAAACGCATTGTCGGCATTTTTGGAAAGAACTACCAGAATCAACTGGCTAGCTGCCTGGAAGAAACAGAGCTGCTGAAAGTGAAAGGCTATATTGGCAAACCAGAATTTGCCAAGAAGACCAGGGGTGAGCAGTTTTTCTTTGTGAACAACCGCTTTATCAAAAGCAATTACCTGAACCACGCGGTGATGACGGCATACGAGCAATTACTGCCCGATTCCTGCTATCCTTTCTATACACTCTTTCTTGAAATTGACCCCAAGCACATCGATATCAATGTGCATCCGACCAAAACTGAAATTAAGTTTGACGATGAGCGTACCGTTTATGCCATTGTGAGGGCAGCGGTTCGGCAGGCACTGGGCACGCATAACATTACCCCAACGCTGGATTTTGGGCAGGATGTGAACTTTTCAAGTTTCGCACCCTCTCCTTCTCCCTCCACAAGCCCAACGGAAAAGGCTTCAAAAGCCGACCGTGATTATGGTCAGTGGAAAACCCAGAAGCAAGATACTTCGCATTGGGAGCGTCTATACGAAGGTCTTCAGAACGAAATTAAGCAGGAAGAGACTACCAATGAGCAAATGGAGATGCATCCGGAAGCTCAGGGAACCACGCTTACTTTTAGCAGTGCTGCCAATGACGAGGTGCCACTGACGCAATTAAGTGTGCAGCCACAAAGCAAACTCTACTTTCAGATTCACAATAAGTACATCGCTACGCAGGTAAAAAGTGGTTTGTTGCTGGTGTCACAGCAAGAGGCGCATGAGCGCATCATGTACGAGCGTTTTTTAATGATGCTTCAGGGCAGGTCAGGCGCCTCTCAGCAGTCATTGTTTCCGCAAACCCTTGAACTCAACCCGTCAGACTTTTCACTCGTTATGGGTATGAAGGATGAGATCAATGCCATTGGTTTTGAGTTCTCAGAATTTGGCAAAAGCGCCATTATGATCAACGGAGTGCCCGCAGATCTGAAGCCAGGCAACGAAAAAGAGCTTTTTGAAGGCTTTATAGAGCAATACAAGAAGAATGCTGCCGAGCTGTCTGTGAGTACCGATGAGATTGTGGCCAGAGCCATCGCCCAGCGTTCTGCCCTGAAAGAGGGCACCAGCTTGGAGGTGGAAGAGATGTCTTCGTTAATCGATCAGCTTTTTGCCTGTAAAAATCCCAATTATGCACCTAATGGCAACCGCACCTCGTTTATACTTGAATTGGAAAAAATAGCCCAGTTTTTTAACTAGCATTTATGTTCAGACCTCCCACCCCCATTGTAAAAAACCTGCTGATCATCAACATAGGCATCTACCTGGCCGGTAGTGTTTTGTCTTTTAGCTTGAACGATCAATTTGGGCTCTATTTCATACTCTCAGACAAGTTTGAACCTTACCAGTTTGTCACTTACATGTTTTTGCATGGCGATCTGCGGCACGTTTTCGGCAACATGCTGATCTTGTTTTTCATAGGGCCCATGTTGGAAGGAACACTGGGGCAAAAAAAGTTTTTGACACTATACATGGTCACGGGGCTCGGTGGGGGGCTCTTATTTACAGCCGCCAATTATATTGAAATAGGAGGGCTGAAAAGGGATATGGAAGCCTATGTAGTGAACCCAAGCCCGGAAGGATTTAACGAGTTTATTGACGACCATGGAGGTGGACTGCCTTCAAGTGTTTTTATGTTCATCAATGAATATGCCGAGAACCCGAGTGACCCCAGAAATATTGGTCAGTCGGTGAGTTATGCCCGTCAGATTTACGGCCTGTACAGCCAAACCTCTGTAGTAGGCGCTTCAGGAGCTATGTTTGGCATCATGGCCATGCTTATGATTCTGTTTCCAAATACGGAGATTCTGCTGTTTTTTACGTTCCCTATCAAGATCAAATACCTGGTTGGAGGCCTTATCATCTACGAGGTCTGGTCCCAATTTCAACGAGCTCCGGGCGACAATGTGTCTCACCTGGCTCACCTCGGAGGGGCCTTGTTTGCGTGGATTCTGTACAAATACTGGAAGCAAGACCGCAATAGCTTCTACTAATGGCAATGCAGCCATAGGATAAGGCTGAAGGATCCGGGTTTAAATAACTCTTTAAATTTGAGGAACATCTTTGCGTTACCTGGCGTTTTTATGCTGGAACCTTTAGTGGGGTTGGACCCAAAAACTGTATTTTGCCAGCCTGTGAAGTAGGTATGTGAGAACTTAGTAGGAAGAAATGAACAGTATTCTTGAAGATTTTAAAATGGCTTTTCGTTCAGGCAACATCCTGAACCAACTGATCATTATCAATTTGGCCGTTTTTGCACTGGTCAATATCCTGCTGTTTGTGGTCTTGAAATTAGCCGGCCAGGATGTGGTTTATTACGACATTGTAGGGTATCTGTCGCTGCCTTCCAATCCAGCACAGTTGATATATCAGCCCCTGGCCTTTATCAGCTACATGTTTTTGCATGCCGATTTTCTCCATATTCTGTCCAACATGCTGTTTTTGTATTGGTTTGGCAAGATCATAACCGAGTACCTGGGTCAGAACAAAATTCTGGGGCTTTATGTATGGGGAGGATTAGCCGGAGCGGCTCTTTACCTGGTGGCTTTCAATACCATACCCTTTTATTCGGACGTTGCCAATAGGTCTATACTTATGGGGGCCTCGGCCGGAGTTTTGGCTGTGGTAGTGGCAGCAGCTACTTTCAAGCCAGACCATATAGTACACCTCTTTCTACTGGGCCCGATTAAGATGAAATGGATTGCATTGTTCTTTGTGATCATGTCTTTTTTCAGAACTGTGGGAGAGAATGCAGGTGGTGAACTGGCTCATTTAGGAGGTGCCGCACTAGGATACTTCTTTATGCGACAGCTGCAGCAGAATGGCAATGACTGGAGCAAACCTGTCGTTAGTTTTGTGATCTGGTGCAAAAGCTTTTTCAAGCCACAACCCAAGATCAAAGTCACCTACAAAAACGAAGAGAAATTTGGATCTGGCAAAAAGACCAAGGCCAAGGCCAGGCCTACCAAAAAGGCAGCAAGCCAAGACTCCAATGAGACCAGTCAGGCCGAAATAGATGCCATCCTGGATAAAATCTCAGAGAAGGGTTATGATGCACTTAGTAAAACTGAGAAGCAAAAACTCTTTAATGCCAGTAAGGATTAATTCCTCTTTCCTGTTTTGTATTGAATGGTGGTAGCAAGTGGAGTACCCGTCATGGTAAGGCCTTGCAAATCGATGAGAACATCCGTTGCTTCATCCGAATTCCAGAATTCTACCTGAGCGGTACCGTTTTCATCTAATAGAATGAGTGGTTTCCACGCGAGTACTATGCGGCTGTCAGGCTTGATATGTTCAGGCTTTTGCACGTCATACTTTGGTGCGTAGAAAGCGCGCGGTTTTCTGTAACTGTCTTTCAATGTAGTCGTCAAAACACCTTTGGCAGGGATAGCACTAGCTAGGCTGGTCCCGTCTTTGGTATAGAAAGCTAGCACGCCTCCACCACCACGAACTCCAAAAATAGCCGCTCTGGGACCTTTAAATACTTCTACCCGTTGAATCACCTGAGCAGGCACCATCAGTATTCCTGCGATGTCCGTAGGCACATCATTCAACAAGATGAGGGGAGGTAAAGCAGAACCCGAACCAGTTGCTGCACCACGAATTACCACGCTCATTGACTGGCCGAATCCGGTTACTTGCACACCTGCCAGTTTACCGGAAATCATCTCCATTGCATTGGTAGAGACAACGACATCATCTTCATCTACAGTAAAGGTGTCATCACCCCGCCCATAGACACTTTTGCGTTGCGCATCTTCGGTAACGACCTTTTCCCGATTTCCTTCTACCACTACAGTACCCAGGTCGGTAGCCGTAGAGTCAAAACCGTAGGCCGCCTCTATTTGGTCTCTGTATTTTTTCTTCTCATTGAATAGGGCCGCATCTATGGTTTCTGAGTCATTTTTTTGCAGTGGAGTGTTGAACTGGTAGAGCACAGGGAATATTTGTGGTAAGTTTACCTCAAGGTCTACCATGGGTTTCCCATTCTTGTTCACCCCTTGAAAAACCACTTCTTCATCATCGAAGATGAGCACATTTTCAAACACAAAATCACCGTTATCAGCCGCTTTCACATTTCTGATCAATGGGGGCATTGAGTTTTGATTCACCAGGCTGATTTCTCCGCCCTGTGCTGCTCTCTTAGAATTCAATCGCAGTAGTCTGCCTGGAATATTCAGGCCTTGCTCCACAGGGAATTTCGCTTTTGCTTGAATTTTTTCCGGTAGGGTTTTCCAGGTAAAACGGGTCCAACCGTGCGTCATCATTACCAGGTCCAGGTGCTTTTTAGCGGCTGGGTTGGCTGTATCAAAATAATACATCGGGTTGGCGATATGGCCCTTCAGGTCTGAACTGAGTAGTAAGTTGGAAAGAATGGTCTCTTCTGGTGCCTGGTCTGCCGACTGGCCCAGGTCAATGGCGGCCAAGGAGAAAAAACCACCCACAGGTTTGCCATCCGCATCTGTTACCTTAAGAGTGGCGGTAACTTTTTCTCTTTTGCCATAAGTAGACCGATCAGTGGTGAGGCTTACCGTTTCATTTTTGGGCTCAATAAAAACCAGTCTTTCAACAAGGGCGTTGCCTTGGTTGTCAAAAAGAGTAATGTGATTGATACCTGCAGGTAAGTCAGCTTTTGGCAGATTTAAAAAGGCAATGTTTTTTGAAATGTCTACATCGAATGCAAAGGAAACAGCTCCACGGGCATGCACTAATAAGCCCATTTGCTCTTTATTAGCAGTAGCCTCGTTGCTTCTGATGGTAAGGCGTAAAATGTCTTTGATGTTAGAGTTGGCTGAAAGGCTGAACCCTTCCTTTTCAACCTCTGGTAATAGATAAGTACGGCCATCTACTTCGGCCCGGTACTTCTTCCCTTTTTGTGGGGTGATCACCAGCATGCCCATTCCTTCGTGTTGGCTTTCAAAGCGGGTTACTTCATTATTGTCCTGGTCATATATTATACCGGTAACGTCCATGGCTTTGCCTTGCTCATTGATGGCTTTGAAGCCGATGCGGCTGGCTACCTGATCTACCAGATGCCCCCCTTCAGGGAAAAACTGTAAATCAACATCTTTGGTCTGTGCTGCTAATCCAAGGTTGGAGGTGACACCCACAACAATGAGCTCTTTTTCGTAGAAATAAGCTTCGCCAAAGTTGTTCATCCAGTTAGTATTGGCTCTTAGTATATAACTGCCTTCAGCAAGACTATCGGGCAGATCGATTACGCCATGTCCGCCCCCCACATCAACCCTGATCATCTGTGATTCCACTATGGTTTTGTCTTCACGATGAAGGCTCACATAGAGGTTGTTGCTCAAAGGTGAAGGTTCATGGAAAAAACCAGCTACCACATAGGCCTGAAACCAGACTTGTTCTCCGGCAGCATAGTGTTTTCTGTCAGTGTGCAGATAAACCTTTTCCAATGGAAATAGGCTATTGTATTCATTAAGTTGGTTGGCGGGTGCTTCTACCGACTGGGTGGTTTGGGCGTTAGCTGTAATTGCGAGCGTTAGCATGCTAAAGCATAGTATGCTCTGAATGAGTTTATTGAATGACTTAGACATTTTAGTGTATAGGTAGTACTATGTTTGACAATTAGATGCCCGTCTGGCACGATGGTTTAACCAAAAGATGTTGTCTGGATAGGTTACCTCATTTGGTAATCCGTTACCTGCCTTGCGGTTTTTCCCTCAAGGGCCCCGCGTTGGCATTGCAACATGGCCCTTTCCTTAGTATAATGAACTCTTTAAACGTATTCTGGTTTACGATTGTTTTAAGACTTATTGGCAAGTTGTCCACAGGCGGCATCTATGTCTTTTCCACGGCTTCTGCGAACGTTGACTACAATGCCTTTTTCATTCAGAATGCGCTCGTACATTTCGATTTTCTCTGGTGCTGCCTGTTGAAATTCACCTTCATCAATGGGGTTGTATTCTATGATATTCACCTTTGAAGGTATTTTCAAGCAATATTTAGCCAGGGCCCGGGCATGATTTTCATCGTCATTAATGCCCTTCCAAATCACATATTCGAAGGTCACTTTGCGCCCAGTTTTTCGGTACCAATGCAGCAAGGACTGTGCCAGTGAATCGAGGTTGCTCTTCTCATTGATGGGCATCATTTTGGAGCGGGTTTCGTCTATGGCAGAATGCAGAGATACTGCCAGGTTGAACTTCACCTCTTCATCGGCCATGCGCTCAATCATCTTTGGAATGCCCACGGTAGAAAGTGTGATGCGCCTGGGAGACATGCCCAAGCCTTCGGGTGAGGTTATTTTCTCAATAGACTTGATCACATTCTGGTAGTTGAGCAGCGGTTCGCCCATGCCCATGTACACAATGTTGGTGAGGGGGCGATCGAAGAATTCATCGGCCTCATCTTTGATGGCCACCACCTGATCGTAAATCTCATCGGGGTTGAGATTGCGCATGCGCTTAAGCCTGGCGGTGGCACAAAAGTTACAGTCAAGACTACAGCCTACCTGGCTGGAAATGCAAGCGGTAATGCGCGATTTAGCTGGGATGAGCACTGATTCTACTACCATGCCATCATGCAGTTTTACGGCATTTTTGATGGTGCCGTCTTCGCTGCGCTGCATGGTGTCAACCATGATGTGCTTGATCTCAAACTTTTCTTTGAGCAGCTCTCGGGTAGTCAGCGAAATATTGGTCATCTGGTCGAAATCCTTGGCCGATTTTTTCCAGAGCCATTCATATACCTGTTTGGCCCGGAAGGCCTTGTCACCAATGCTCACAAAGAAGTCCTGAATCTGTTCAAGGCTCAGCTGCCTGATATCGCTTTTGGCCAATTGCTCGCTCATGCGGCAAAAGTACGTCTATTTAGACAAATCATAGCCAAAAGGAAGCATTTCATAGAGCCCTTCACCAGAGAGGTAGCCAAAGAGTTTTAGCGCAGTGGGGTTTACCGGTATGCCATTGGTATAGACCAGTACTTCGCCTTCCAGGGCTTTGATCAGGGTCAACTGGGGGTTGCCGTAGTTGTCTATTTCATTGAGGTACTTCACCTTCAGAAATTTTTCGAAGACCAGTTTCTTAATGTTTGGCTCTTGAGTATCTAAAATGCGGACATGTTCGCTGAGATTTTCTTCGGTAAGGTGAATGTCGTTATTGATGTTGAGAGGTAGGATTTTAGCAGCCGGACCCTGAAATTTTTTAGCCTGATTTTCTGTGAGTTCAAGGTCAAAACCCTGTGCCGTGAGTTGGTTGTCTAAGATTGATTTGAAGACATGTCTTATGGAACCGTTGAAAGCTTTTTGGCGATTTTTTGACCAGTCGTCTTGCTGCTTGGGGTTAGTGGTTTCCAGGGGAGTAAAACCCGGATAACCCACCATAAATTGGTTGCTTTTGCTCAGAAAAACCCTCTGCACCAGAAAATTGATTTCATAGCCTGTATAATCGTTGCGAATGCTCAATGTAAAGGGTTGCGACTCGGTAATCATGTCTCTGCCAGTGGCTTTGAAATCGACCACATAGGGATTCATAATCTCTACTTTCTTCTCCCTAAAGTGCTTGCCCATGGCGTAGTTGATGAAACGATCGTACATCCGCTGCCATTTTCGGTCTTTTTTGCCTGTCACCACCACCTCTTCTACAAAGCGGGTATTCACGTTCAGTGGCATGGGGTCTATCAGCAATGTGTCATCTGATATTTCAATGTCGATGAGCTCTGGTTTGTAGGCGATGTGTGAGAACACCAGTTCATACTTGCCGGGGCGGTCTATTTCAAAGCGATAATAGCCAGTGGAATCGGTGGCTGCTCCCATGGTGGTGCCTACTACAAAGACATTGCATAGCCTGACGGGTTGGAAGTTACCCAGGTCGAAAACCTTGCCTTCTACTATATGCTGCGCTGAAAGCACGGGACACAGACAGCATAGGCAAAGCCCAAAAATGAAACGTTGTAGTTTTAGCACCTGGTAGAATTATCTACCCAATTTAAGCTTTCTCTTCGATTCTTTTTAGGAAGCCTTCCGGTACACTTACCGTAGATGTCTGCTTGTAGTCAAAAAAGGCGATTCCGGTTTTGCCACGGGCCACTAAATGGCCTTTGACGGCATTGCTGAGCAGGTAATAGAAATCAATGCTACGTTTGCCAATGTCGCCCACAAAGAGCTCGCATTTGATGGTATCTCCCTGAAAGGCTTCACCACGATATTCAATGGCTGCATCGGCCTGTATGGTGCCTATGCCTTCAATATGCAGCTCATCGCGATAGCCCAGCGACTGGAAAAAACGCAGCCGGGTTTCCTGCATGTAAGCAAGCACCCGGTCGTTGCCCAGGTGGTTGCCGTAGTTGATGTCAGAGATCATCACGGTAATCTCTGTTTCGTAGAGCTTGCGCTCGGGTAGCCTGATTTTGACTCTTGACATGGGTGCAATTTAGCAGGCTACCGTCAAAGCGAAAGAGCTTATACCCTAGAAGTTTGACCTAATGGTGAAACTTGAACTTCCATTGCCAGCCTGACCCTTAAAAGAGATGCCTTGTACATCAATTCCGATTGGCCCTTGCTGATCGCTGGTATAAAAGGTGATTTGGGCTCTTCCATTGGTATCAGTAGTGATCATGGGCTCCCAGAAAAGGGTGATGCGCTCATCGGGCAAGTCTGCATCCTTGTCGGTGCCGTCATAACGTGGTGCATAAAAGGTATCAGGGCTGTGATAGCCGGGCAAATTCATAACATAGAGGCCGGGTTTTGGAGCGTACTTGGCATAAGTTTCTTTGGTCATAGTATGAATACTAATCAGGCCCGGAAAAACACGAGTAGTGATCACATAGTCAATGCTATGTGGATCGAGGCCATAGACGTCTTGCGCATCTGAGATCAAACCATCAATCATGATAGTAGGCGGAGTATTTCTCCATCGTTCGCCAAAACCCATTCTTGGGGTCTGCATTCCCCATTCCTCATTGCCATTTGGTCCGGTAGTGGCAGCAAAATTAAGCCCGGGTACTTTACCCAACATGGCCCGGAATGGGTCTTTCCTGCGTTTTTCTTCATAGGGCAGTTCTTTGAAGTCAAATGCATCGGGCATGCTTCGTATTCCGGCATTTCTAAAGCCTCTCCTTAGAGTAGTCACTGTTACTTCACCCAAGTCGGTAAACCCATTTCTACGTTCCCAAACTCCTTTTACGTTTACAAAAGCTCTGTATTGTTGTTTGAAGGCTTCTTCTCTGGCAGGTGATAGTTTTAGTGACTTTGAAGCAAAAGCACTAAAGGGCATTTGCTCAAATGTGCTGTCAATTTTAAGTTCTACATTCTTAAAACCCTTTTTGTGCATTCCTTGGAAAATGAGCTGAGTAGTATCGTGGTAATTTAAGTCGGTGAACAAAAAGTTTCCTTCCTGATCAGTGGTGGCCGAAATCAAATCGCGCGATTGTTTGTCGAGGAGGTATAGCTGGCCATTTTTAATCTTTTCTTTTCCCATTCTCAACAGCTTGCCTTTTATGCTCAGGCCTGCTTCAGGCAAGTATTTGGGGCTGAAGGTGCCTGCGGTTACCTGGTCCCATGAGAATCGGCTCCACCCTTTGACCATCAGCAGCAGATCGAGGTTTCGCCTGGCGCTTGTGCTATTGTTGAAATATTGACCAGGATTGTCAATGTGGCCCTTCAGGTCTGATGCCAGTAACAGGTTAGCCCTGATGTGGTTATTAGTTTGGTCATTCACGGCAAAGCGTTGGTGATAAGCCGATAATGAAAAGGAACCTTCCACAGGTTTACCTTTTGCATCTTTCACCTCGAGGTCTACCGTTACCTTTTTTCTGGTGTCATAGCCGCTGTTGTCGGTCTTCAGTGTCAGGTCTATGTTGTCAGAGCCTGTGATATATGCGAGCCTTTCTGCCAGTGGCTCCATGGCATTGCTCATTAGGGTAATGTGGCTGATGCCTGCCGGCAACTTTGATTTTTCGATGCGTGCTATACCGCGGCCTCCTCTGAGTTTTATTTCAGAGGCATAGGTGACATAGCCACGCGTATGGGCCATGATGAAATAGTCCTGGGCCACCAGATCACTTGCCTTTACGGTTACCAGCAGTTCCTCTTCATCCTTATTGTTTACCAGCATGACCACGCCTTGAGTTTCTACCATGGGTAACTCAAATCGGAGGTCTTCATCGTCTAAAACCGCGTAGTAATTCAGGGACTTGGGGGTGAACTTGATCATGCCCCGGTTTTCATGGTTGGTTCGGAAGGTAGTTATCGGTTTATCGTTATAGTCGTAGATGGTGCCAGAATAATCGTTGAATTCACCAGGCGTTGCCATGACTTCAAAGGCCATTTTAGAAGCAATGTTTTGCACCAAGTGGCCTCCTTCGGGGTAGAACTTAAGCGCAACGGCACTGACCTGCGGCTCAGAAATGACTGGTGGGCCTTCTGCCTCAACATTGATGATTCTGATCTTTTTGTTGAAGTAATAATCCGAATCGAAATTCTTCATCCAACTGGTGTAAGCCCGCAGGTAGTAATCATCGGTTGCCAGTGCCTTGTCTAGTTTTAAACTGGCAGTTGCCAAACCGTTTTCTGCTTCAAGTGTGAGCCTTTGCTTTACCTCCCCATTTTTGTTGAGTAATTCCAGGTAAAGATTTTGGCTTATGTTGGAAGGTAATTGCATGGCTCCGGCTACCAGATAGGCCTTTATCCACATGGTTTCAGAGGCAGCGTACTGGGTTTTGTCCAGGTGTAAGAATACCTTTTCCTGAGGAACCGATTGCTGATAGTTGCGGAATTGCTCTAGTAATACCTTGTTAGTTTGGGCTTCGGTATTGAATTGGAGCAGGACATTGAGGAAGAATATGCCTGCGTAAAGAGACGATACTTTAAGTTGTGCTTTCATTGAATTTGAGTTGAACGATACAGTCAGTTTTTAAACAATAATTACACCAGAATGAGAGATATGTATGCCATTCATAAAATAGTATAGGGCGAAAATGTAATGGCAGTCTGAGTGCTTATGCAAACTGCCTTTAAAAATGCTGATTGCTTGAAAATCTAGAAATTAGATCTAATGCTGAAGCCAGTATTGCCACTGCCCGAATTACCTTCAAACGAGAGACCTTGCACATCAATGGTGACATAGGCGGCATCGTCAGGGGTAAAGAAGTCGATCATCGCTTCACCATTTTCATTGGTGGTGATCATGGGTGCCCAAAACAGCGTTGAACGTGAGTCTGGAATGTATCTTTGTCTATTGCGGGTATCGTACCTGGGGGCGTAAAATTCCCTGGCGGCATGATATCCTCCGGCCTTGGTATAGAGCAGGCCTTTATCAGGAAACTGCTGGAAATACTTTTCTCCCTTTAAGGTATAAATGGCAATGGCCCCGCCCATGCCTTGGGTGCCAAACATGCCGGCCGTACCACTTTTATAAAACTCAACATAGTCTATTTCAGTAGCCTGAAGGTCATATATCATGTCCCATGGTACCACTACATTATCTAAAAGAATGAGTGGTTCGCCTCCTCTAAGTCTGGGTGCACGGAAAAACGCTCCGGAATTGGACTGATCATTTGACCCTTTCAAATTCAGTACTGGGTTGTTAAGGTTCGGGTTGGCTCCTTGCTGATTAGCAGTGACAGGGTTTAGGTTGAAACCAGCGACTCTACCCTGCATCATGGTGAAAGGGTCGCGACCTGATTTGAATTCAAAAGGGATGTCTTCAAAATTTAAATAACCTTCACCTCGACCATATTGAGAAGTTAACGTGCGGTGTCTTTCTTCTCTCTTATCCGCTTCTACTGTGACCGTACCCAGGTAGGTAATGCCATTGGCTCTTCTAAAGGTAGAGTCTACCTGAATTGCTGTCTTCGCGTATTTTTTGTATTCAATATCACGGAATGGGTTATTCAGTCGTGACAGCTCGTTGTAGGCATACCTTAAGGGTAGAGGCACTTTGGTGGTGGTATCTATGGTTACATTCACATTCTTTTTACCACCCTTCTGGAAGCCCTGGAACTTGAGGAAGGTGGTGTCGCTGTAGTCGAGGTTAGTGAAGGTAAAACGTCCTTCTTTATCAGTGAATACCATCTGAGTGCCATTGCCTTCATTGTTTGCATTCACCAGCATTACCTTGCCTTCTTTCACTGTGCCACCAGAGTTTTTAGTCATCAGGCCTTCTATGGTCAGGCCGGTTTCGGCAGGGTTCAAAGACACCGGGCCGTCTACAATGTCTACCCAGCTAAACCTTCTCCAGCCGTTTACCATCATGAGCAAATCCAGGTTGGTTTTTGCTTCTTCATTGTCTTCGAAGTACTGCTTAGGGTTGCGAATGTGCCCAGGTAAATCTGAACTCAGGAGCAGGTTGGCCCGGATGTTATAGTCGAGTTGATCGTTTTTGGCCAGGTCGCTATTAAAAGCTGACAGGGAGAATGAACCTTGAACGGGTTTGCCTTCCTGGTCGGTGACCTTAATACCCACAATAGCCAATTCCCTGTTATCGTACTGTTGCTTGTTGGTATTGACCTGAATGTTGAGTTTTTCACCCTGGTCTATGAAGGCCAGTCGCTCTGCAATGGGCTCCATGTATTTATTGAAGAGAGTAAGGTGCGAAATACCACTGGGGATGGTGTTTTTATCGATTTTGATAAAGCCACGGGTACCGGTAAGTCGGGTTTCGGAGGCATAGGTCACGTAACCTCGGGTATGCATCAGCAAGTAAAAGACTTCTTTCGATTCGGTCGAACTTTTGATACTCACCGTTAGGAAGTCGGGCCTTTTGTTGTTTACCGTCATTACCTGTCCAAATGGACGTACAGTAGGCACATCAAACTCTTGTTCGTAACCTTCCAGGCGCGCGGTGTAGCGATCTGATGTGGGTACAAAGGGTATAAATCCGCGGCCTTCATGCTGGGTGGTAAATTCTTTAACCACCGTGCCATTTTGGTCGATAATTTCTCCCTTAATGTTGGCATCGGTCAGGTTCAAACCTGTTACTTCAAAGGCCATTTTGGTAGGGAGCCCTTTCACCAAATCTCCTCCTTCAGGATAAAATTGCAGGTCCACCTTCTGGGTGATTACCTCTTTCAGGGCTTCATCTTCTACCTGGGTAGATAGAATTCTGATTTTCTTATTAAAGAAGTAAGATTGAGGTTGGTTTTTCATCCATTGGGTGAAAGCCCTGAGGTAGTAAAAACCTTGTGGTTGATTTCTGGGAATGATCAAACTGGCATTGGCCAGGCCTTCTTCCGATTTAAGGGTGAGCCTTTTTACTAATTGACCTTCTTCAGTGAGCAATTCAACATAAACGTTTTGGCTCAATTGAGAGGGTATGTGCCCCGGACCGGCCACCAGATAGCTTTTGATCCAAATGGTTTCGGCTTGTGCATACTCAGATTTGTCAAGGTGCAGAAAAACCTTTTCAACGGGCTTGGTGGCCTTGTGTTCGCGGAATAATTCCAGGAAATCGGGCAGGGGGCTTTCTTGTGCCATGGCGAGCGTCATGCTCAATGGCAGTAACAAAAGGGTAGTGATGATTCTTTTCATATCGACTGTCTTATTAAGAACTATATCGTTCCATCGAAGTCAATACATTAGTGTAGTGTGTCTGTGTTGTCTAGAGCAATAACCAAGCCATATACCCGGTTGTTCAATTCTTTTTATAAAAACAAATCCCGTCTTCTCTACACGTAAAACGGGATTTGAAAGTTTAGAAATTTGATCTGATGCTAAAGCCTGAATTTCCAGTGCCTGGCTTGCCATCGGCTGAAACCCCTTGCACATCAATAGTGATGTAACCGGTATCGTCTGGTGTATAGAATTTGATGCTGGCTTCACCGTTTTCATCGGTAGTGACCATCGGTGCCCAAAATACCGTTGCACGCTGATCAGGGATGTATCGCTGCCTTCTTTTGCTATCATAGCTGGGTGCGTAAAACTCCCTGGCTTCGTGGTAGCCGCCTACTTTAGTATAAAGCAGGCCTTTTTTAGGAAACTGCTGGAAGAATTTTTCACCTTTCAGGGTATAGATGGCCAAGGCACCACTGAAGCCGCTGGTGCCAAACATATTGCCCGAACCGCTCTTATAGACTTCTACATAATCTATCTCGTTGGCTTGAAGGCTATAGACGAGGTCCCAGGGTACTACAATGTTATCTATTAAGACCAGAGGTGTACCTATGAATGGACCCTGTCGCAATTTTGGTGCTCGCAACATGGGGTCACCAGCATCTACATCTCGTCTGGAACCGCCCCTCTGCTGAGGGTTTTCACTGGCAGGATTGCCAGGGCCTACAGGAGGATCAGGTCTTTGCAATGAAAAACCGGGAATTCTGGACACCATAAGCTGATAAGGGTCTCTGCCAGACTTCTGTTCGAAAGGTATTTCATCAAAATTCATAAAAGCTTCTCCCTTGCCATACTGCGAACGAAGTACCCGCTGTTTCTCTTCTCTTTTGTCTGCTACTACTGTAACATCGCCCAGATAAGTAATGCCGTTGACCCTGCGGTAGGTGCTGTCTATGTAAATGGAAGTTTTGGCGTACTCTTTATATTGGCTGTCGCGCAATGGATTATTGAATGCCGATAGGTCGTAATAGGGGTTTTCTAAGGGTAAAGTGGTAATGGTTGTGTCGATGTTTATTTTCACGTTTTTCATAGCTGCTCGCTGGAAGCCTTGAAACCTGAGAAAAGTAGTATCCTTATAATCGAGGTCTTCAAAGCTAAAGCGACCTTCTTCATCGGTAAATACATATCTTGATCCGTTGCCGCCACGAGCACCATTGAGCAGAAGCACTTTGCCCTCTTTAACTTTACCACCAGATGCTTTGGTTAAGGTGCCTTCGAGTCTTAGGCTTTGTTCTACAGGGTAAACCGATTCGACCTCTGATTGTATGTCTTTCCAGTTGAAACGCCTCCAGCCGTTCACCATCATGAGCAGATCCAGGTTGGCCTTGCCTTCATCTGTACCATCGAAGTACTGTCCGGGATTTCGCACAAAACCTTTGAGGTCTGAAGTGAGCAATAGATTGGTTCTGATGTTATACTCAGTCTGGTCATTTTGTACCAGGTCGCTGTTAAAGGCTGAAAGTGAAAAAGAGCCTTGTACTGGGTTACCGGCATCATCGGTAACCTTGATGCCTACCGTTGCCAGCTCACGATTGTCATACTGTTGCTTGTTGGGGTTGACTGCAATGTTCAACGATTTGCCCTGGTCTATAAAGGCAAGTCGTTCGGCCAGTGGCTGCATTTGACTGTTAAAAAGCGTGAGGTGTGTAATGCCTGAAGGCAGGCTAGACTTGTCAATTTTCACAAAAGCCCGACTCCCGCTCATTTGCGTTTCTGAAGCATAGGTGATGTAACCGCGAGTATGGGCCACCAGATAGAAGGGTTCACAACCTGTCTCATTGTTTTTGATAGAAACGGTCAGGAAGTCGTCTCTTTTGTTATTGACACTCATGGTCTGGCCATTTTCCTGAATGGCAGGAAATTCAAATGACTGATTGAGACCTTCTAAACGAGCCGTATAATGGTCACTTTCTGCAACAAAGGGAATCATGCCACGGCCGTCATGTTGTGTAGTGAAATCTTTCACTACTTCACCTGCCTCATTCAAAATTTGACCTTTGATTTGGGTTTCACTCAAGTTGAGGCCTGTTACTTCAAATGCAAGTCTGGCAGGCAGGCCTTTGACGAGGTCGCCCCCCTCAGGGTAAAACTTTAGGGCGACAGCCTGATCTACCTCTTCTTTGGCCAGCTCTTCTGCCTGGCTGGTAGAAAGTATCCTGATCTTCTTATTGTAGAAGAATGATTGGTCCTGATTTCGCATCCAGTTGGTATAGGCCCTAAGGTAATACTGCCCCTGGGCCTGATTGCGAGGTATTACAAAACTGGCTTTGGCCAGGCCTTCTTCCGACTTCAGGATAAGGCGTTTCACCAATGCCCCTTTATCGGTCAGCAATTCAACGTATATGTTTTTGCTAAGAGGAGATGGCACATGACCTGCGCCAGCTACCAGATAGCTCTTCATCCATATGGTTTCTGCCTGGGCATATTCGGATTTGTCCAGGTGCAAAAAGACCTTTTCGGTGGGTAAGGTTTCCTGATATTCCTGAAACGATTTCAGAAACTCAGGCAGAGTTGCCTGCTGTGCCCTTAGCAAGGGTAGAGAGAGGGTCGATATTAATAAAAGAGTAAGCGTGCGTTTCAGTTGAATCATAATAGTCTAAAGTCTAATGTTCATTCGGATCGTATTCGTAGGGTAAAAGTTCATACATGCCCTCTTTGGTCCAGAAACCATAAGAGACCAATACACCGGGGTTAAGCAATACCCCGTTCTTGTTGATCAATAGGGGAGCGTTGAGCTTGATTTCGCTCGATTGCGGGTCTCCATATTTGTCAAATTCCTCGAAATAGGTGATTTCCAGCACTCCATTGAATTCGAGCTGGTAGGTTTGCTGACTCACCTTTTTTACAATGACATTCCTTTTGCCGGTGCCATCGTTCATGAGTCTCAGCTTTTCCCTGTTCATCTTCACCTTTTGGTCAAAGTCATTGGATTTCGATTCTTGGACCACAGTGACCCCAAAGCCACTTTCATCCAGGGAGTTGTTTAGCAGAGACCTGAAAAAATGTCTTTTTGAGCCATTGTAGGCCGTCTTGCGATTTTCCAGCCACCCTTCTTTCACTTCTGGCGAAGCTTCTTCCAGCTGTTTGAAATTGGAGTAGCCCATGTAAGAGCTTATGTCACCTAATTTGAAATTCAGCATCTGGAAGTGGATCTCGTAGCCCAGGTAGTCGTTGCGAATCTCCAGTCCTGGCTGGTTATTCACGGACAGGCCCTGGCCTCGTTTATTGGTAAACTCAATGAGATAGTCGTTTTCCACAGTGATGAGCTCCTTATTATAGGCTTCACCAAAGAAAAAGCTCTTGAATTTTTTGAGGTTGCGGTTCCACTTACGGTCTTTCATTGAGTTGACCACCACTTCAGCCAATTGGGTGGTTGAAGGCTTGAGGCTAACGTTCAGGGTTTTTTTAGAGGTACTGAGGTTAAAATCAACGGTCCGGATTTGGTAGTTGACATGGGAGAAGACCAGCTGAAAGGCTTCAATTTCAATCTGGTCAATTTCAAAGTCGCCATTGGCATCTGTATCAGCACCTAGCTGACTGCCTGCGATGAACACATGTGCGCCTGAAATGGGGGTTCGCGATTCGGCATCAATGACCGTTCCCTTAACTGTATATCGGTCACCACAATTATTGGTGGGACATCCCACCACGGTTACCAATGAAAAGAGGAGTTGTGCCAGAAGCATAGCTAAGGTTTAGCGGTTACAAATAATATACGGATTTCCGCCTGGAAAATGAAGACACTCCGCTTGTAAACTAACGACTGTTAGGAAGAAAGGATGCGGATTTGCATTCTACCATGTCAAAATGGCTGTATTCTGAGATGAAACACACTAAATCAAGACAAAATTACAGGTTTTTAGGGCTGGTGCGCTCTTTGATGATGGGTGGTAGAGTTTGAAATAGAAGGCAATAAGAACCAGAAAAATGGATTTTAAGAAATATACAATCAAGTCGCAGGAGGCCATTCAAAAAGCTGCAGAGCTGGCTGCCGGCAATGGACAGCAGGCCATAGAGCCAGGCCATTTGCTGAAGGCGCTTTTGCTCTCAGATGAGAATGTAATTTCATTCCTCACCAAGAAGCTAAGCATCAACCGGGTATCATTGGAAACCAGGCTCGAAGAGTTGGTATCTGGTTACCCGAAAGTAAGCGGCCAGCATCAGCCATATCTTTCCAATGAAGCTCATAAATCCCTTACCAAAGCACTGGACTATTTAAAGGAGTTTGGCGATGAATATGTGGCCATTGAGCACATCGTGTTGGGCTTGCTGGGAGGTAAAGATAAAGTAGCTCAGTTGATGAAAGAGGCAGGTTTTGCCAAAAATGAGTTGATTGTGGCTATTAAAGAATTAAGAGGGGGTAGCAGCGTGACCGATGCCAATGCAGAGTCGAAGTACCAGTCTCTGAACCGATATTCAAAGAATTTGAATGAGCTGGCCAGGGCTGGGAAGATTGACCCGGTAATCGGACGTGACGAAGAGATAAGAAGGGTGCTGCAAATCCTTTCCCGAAGGACGAAGAACAACCCCATGCTGATAGGCGAACCCGGTGTGGGTAAGACCGCCATTGTAGAGGGCATGGCACAGCGCATAGTAGATGGTGATGTGCCCGAAAATCTGAAGACCAAGACCCTGATATCGCTGGATATGGGGCTTTTGGTGGCAGGAGCCAAATACAAAGGTGAGTTTGAAGAGCGACTGAAGTCGGTGATCAAAGAGGTGCAGGATTCTGAAGGAGAGATCATTTTGTTCATTGACGAAATACATACCCTGATTGGGGCGGGTGCAGGAGGCGATGGCGCCATGGACGCTGCCAACCTGCTGAAACCGGCATTGGCCAGGGGAGAGCTTCATGCCATAGGTGCCACTACGCTCAAAGAGTACCAAAAGTACATTGAGAAAGACAAGGCCCTGGAGCGGAGGTTCCAGTCGGTTATAGTGGATGAACCAGGCACTGAAGATGCCATATCCATCCTCAGAGGCATTAAAGAGAAATACGAGGTACACCATGGAGTGCGCATCAAAGATGACTCTGTAATAGCCGCTGTGGAGCTTTCAAGCCGTTATATCTCCGACCGTTTCTTGCCCGATAAGGCGATTGACCTGATGGATGAGGCGGCTGCAAAACTGAGGATAGAGATTGATTCGCTCCCCGAAGAACTGGATGAGCTGCAGCGGAGAATTATGCAGTTGGAAATTGAGCGCGAGGCCATTAGGCGAGAGAAAGACAAGGACAAAGAAACTTTGTTGAGCAAGGAGATTGCTGAGCTTTCAGAGAAGCGAGACAGCCTCAAAGCCAAGTGGGAGAATGAAAAGTCGGTGATCACGGGAATAAGGCAGGAGAAGGAGAACATAGATCGCTATAAGTCTGATGCCGAGAAGGCAGAGAGGGATGGAGACCTTGGGCTGGTGGCTGAGATACGATATGGCAAGATTGTGGAGAGTGAACAGCGCCTGGAAGAGCTGAAGAAACGAATGCAGGAGATGCAGGGCGATGAGTCGCTGCTGAAGGAAGAGGTGGATGCTGAAGACATTGCAGAAGTGGTGGCCAAATGGACCGGAATACCGGTGTCGAAAATGCTACAGACCGAGCGGGAAAAACTGCTGCATCTGGAGCAGGAGCTAGGCAAACGTGTGGCTGGTCAGACAGAGGCCATTGCAGCACTGTCTGATGCGGTGAGAAGGAGTAGGGCAGGCTTGCAGGACCCTAAACGCCCAATTGGTTCATTTATCTTTCTGGGTACAACCGGAGTCGGTAAAACCGAACTGGCGAAGGCACTTGCTGAATACCTCTTCAATGACGAGAACAACATGGTGCGCATAGACATGAGTGAGTACCAGGAGCGCCATGCGGTGAGCCGGCTCATAGGAGCGCCTCCCGGTTATGTGGGCTATGATGAAGGTGGTCAGCTGACCGAAGCAGTGAGGAGAAAGCCTTATTCAGTGGTGCTGCTGGACGAGATTGAGAAAGCACATTCTGATGCCTTCAACATACTGCTGCAGGTGCTGGATGAAGGCAGACTGACTGATAACAAAGGCAGGGTTGCCAACTTCAAAAACACCATCATCATCATGACCACCAACATAGGTTCGCACCTGATACAGGAGAACTTTGAGAAGATTGATGAAGACAATGTTCTGGAGGTGATAGACGAAACCCGTGACCAGGTTTTTGACATGCTTAAGAAGTCGGTCAGGCCTGAATTCTTGAACAGGATAGATGAAACCATCATGTTTATGCCACTGGGCAGGGATCACATCAGGCAGATCGTGGAGGTTCAGTTTGGGCTCATCAAAGCGCAGCTGAAAGAAAACGGCATTGAGGTGGAGGCTTCCAAAGAAGTGCTCGACTACCTGGGTACCCTGGGTTTCGACCCACAATTCGGTGCCCGACCACTCAAAAGAGTGATCCAAAAAAAGGTGCTCAACGGTTTGTCTAAAGAGATATTGAGTGGCCGTATTCAGAAAGACTCAGTGGTGAGCATCGAGCTGAATGACGACAAGGAGATTGAGTTTGTGAATATAGATAAGGTAGAGGCGCTTAAGCCTTAAGAATTAAGTTTTGTAATGTGTTTTGAAAAGAGAACCGGTGCGCAAGTGCCGGTTTTTTTATTTCACTCCCAGCACTTCTTTTGACATGTGCATGGTCACCAGCATATGGGGCACATCTACCACCTCGGCTATGTGCAGGTCTCCGGCCAGTGAACACAAAACATAAGCCTCTTGCCGGCTCAGGCCATGCTCTGCGGCCAGGTAGTCTACCATATAGCCAATGGCCTTTTTGGTGGCAATGTCTATGCTGGTGCCAAAGCCCGTTACCGCATAGTAATCATCCGTTTCGTACTGCGGTTCTTTCAGGTAGTTTTTGCCTTTGATCACCTTGATTTCATAGATGATCCGCATAGGCGCTTCAATGGCTGTGCCACTCACCTCTCCCAGTCCCTGGGTAGCGTGGGTGTCACCAATGGAAAAGAGGCCACCCTCTACAAATACCGGGAAATACACCGTGGTGCCTTCTACCAGGTGTGGGTCGTCCATATTGCCGCCATTGGCCCTGGGGGGAATGGTGCTGAGCAGAGAATCGGTAGCCGGAGCAACGCCCATTACACCCGGAAAGGGTTTGAGGGGCAATTTGATTTTATCGTTGAAGGCAATGGTCTCACTGTCCTTATCGATGGCGAAGGTTTTCAGATAAGGCTCTGTAAACTCATCGGCCAGGAAGCCAAAGCCCGGGAAGATACCTGTCCAGCCCCAGTCGCCAGCCTCAATTTTATGGAGCGTCACGGCCAGCACATCGCCTGGTTGAGCACCTTCAACATATACCGGCCCGGTAATGGGGTGAATGGGCTCAAAGCTCACATTGGCCACATCTGCTGAGGTGGAACCTAGTGCCAACTGCCCGTCAGTGGCTTCTTCAGTCAATGCCTCAATAATGGCACCGCTGGGTACTCTCAGTGCAGGCTCAATGGTGTTGCTGAACTTGTTGTGCGTTTGCTCCCTCCCTAACTGGTATTCTGGCTCCGGGTAGGTTTTGGTGGATGCCTTGGCATCTTGTATGTTTTCAGGGTTATGGCAACTAGAAAAGCAGAGGGTAATTGCCAGGGTGGCGATGAGGGATTTGAGCTTCATAACAAGGTCGATATGTGGGAAGATAAGAAAGAAGCGGAATAGGCGGAAGGTATTATATGGCAATGGAAGCCATTGAGATGTCTGGGTGGCCGTTCTTCGCCACAGATGAAAGCCCCTTAAACCTAGGGCACATAGAAGAAGAAAATGACCACAACTAGAGTCAATAACAAAAACGCATCAACGATAAGTTGGGTCTTTCTCTTTTTGAAAATAGACTTGACTATCAGTCCGGCTATCATGAAAACTATAGCGGGAATCCAAAATACCCCCAGTGCCAACAGACCCCAGCCTTGACCTGTTGCAAGGGAAACCGATTCATAGTCAAAAATCAAATAGATGAGGCCACAGAGAAAAAGTAAAAAACCGACTACGGTCAGGGGAGATGCAAGCCTTTTTATTTCATTCATCTCTATTCAATTTCGATATCAAATCCATCTAAGAGCACCAGCACCTCTGGGCTGGAAAACTGCGCCTTTTTGATCTGGTTTTGCCAGGGATCGAAGCGGTAGTTGACCGCTTTTCTGAAGTCGGCTTGTTGTAAATTGCACTGCTCAAAAGTACTGCGTTCCAGGCTAGAACCAGTGAACAGGGCCTTTGATAAGTCTGTGTTTATAAAGTCGCATTCCTTCACTTCAGAGTTGAGAAAGCGAGTACCGGCAAGCTTTAGCCCACGAAAAACGCAGTAGCTCAGTTGGCAATTCTCAAAAGAGATAGAAAGCAGCATGGGGCTTATGTTCTCAAAGTCGATGCCGCTGAGTCTGCAGTTTTTAAAAGCCACTTCCTGCCACTTGGCTTGGGTCACCTTTACGGTTTGCAGGTTGCAATGCTCAAACTCACAATTTTCGAAGTGGGCATAGCCCATGTGGGTATTCTCGAAGTTGCAATTGGCAAAGTGGCACTCGTCATAAAAGTGCCCTTTGAAAGTTTGGTCAGTAAAGTCTTGTGACTGGAAGATTTCTTCAGAAAAGTCCATTATGCCCACTTACTTCTTAGCCAGCCACGCATCTCTTTTTGCCTTAGCCGCAGCGCTGGCATTGCCATCAACCCGAGTGTTATACTGCACCATTTCATCCAGCGTGATTTGAGCAGTTTTCTCTTCTCCCCAAAGCTTTTTGTACACAATCTCGATGGTCTGGCCGGGCTTATAATTGGCCAAAAGCGCTCCCGTTTTGGTGTCGTTATTTAGCATAGTGCCGCCAATGCTCAGAATCACATCTTCTCGCTCCACACCTGCTTTGTAGATAGCCGAGCCTACTTTGGCGTTGCTGGTCAGCTGCCAGCCTGACTTCTGGTTGCGCACATTGCCACCCAGGCTGGCATTGCCTGCTTGTATATTGCTCAGGTCAATGCCCACATTGGCAAGCAAAGACTTATAGTCTGGCAATTGGCTATCGAGCACATGCTTGCCGAAGAATTCATTGGCGAATGCCTCTCCTGCATATGCTGCTAAAACAGCCTGCAGATCGCGCACAGTATAGGGGATCTCAGGCTTGCCATGCTTCTGCCATACCAGCTTCATATAATCATCCAGATTTAGGTCATTGCTCATGTTGCGCAAGGAAAGGTCAAGCGCCAGACCCAGTACAGAGCCGTAGGTGTAGTAAGAGATAAAAATGTTGCTGTTATTGGTGGGATCTATAGAGCTGGCAGCATCCACAAAAGGAGCCCTGTAACTCATCTCAATTGGATTGAAATAACCCGTGCCCGGAGAGTTCATCACATAGTTCAATCCACCAGCCAGGCCTCGGATGTACTGTTCCGGGCTGATGCTACCCGAACGGGCCCTGATCAGATTGGTATAATAGCTGGTAAAGCCTTCAGCAAACCACAATTCGCCCGACATATCAGCATCTTCAAAGTCGAAAGGTTCCAGCGATAGGGGCCTGATGCGTTCTACATTCCAGCAGTGGAAAAACTCATGCGAGATGGTGCCCATCGACTGGCTACCCAGCTTTCTAGTAAGAGGTGCCCCACTTACCACAAAGGTAGAGTTGCGGTGCTCCATACCATCTCCACTGGCATTGGGCATATAGCAGCTCAGGAAGGTATAAATGTCAAAGTCATAAGCGGGTAGTTCGCCAAATACCTGTCGCTGTTGCTCTACCACACCCATCAATTCAGTCATATAAGCATCCACTTCAGCATCGGTAGTGCCGTGCTTGTGCAGGGCCAGGCGAATCGTCTGGTCACCTACTTTTTGCTCTCTGATGAACAAATCGGCAGCCTCTACCGGGCTGTCCATGAGGTAATAAGTGTCCGGTGCGTAGAAGGTGTTGTCACCCAGGTCTTTCATCTGAGTGGCTACTTTCCAGTTGCTGCCTTGAGGTACGTTGAACTTTACTTTTACAGGTCTTTTGTCCAGGCCACGAGCCCAAACAAGTGTCGCGGGTATGTTCAAGTGAGCATGTGTTTCATCTACACCTGAATAGGTGCCACCAGCGCGGTTGGCATATAAGGTATATTCGAAATGAACCGTGCCATCATGTCCGCCAATATTCCACTGGTGTGGGTTAGGGCGGGTCACCTGTAGTTCATTGCCCTGACCATCTTTGGCTACCACGCCATATACATTTTTGGCAAAGTCATGATTGGCATAGCGACCCGGGGAGCTACGGCTCATGCGCACTTCCAGTACCTTATTTTCCAGGTTGGCAAAGGTCACTTTGATATTCGCCTCATGGTGAGCGGCATTGTCAAAAGAGAGTTCGTATTCGTTGTAAGTTTGCGCTTGCAGGCCCATGGCCAGGCACAGTAGCAGGGCTGAAAAAATGCTTTTGAGTTTCATTGTTGTTTTTGAGTTAAACGACTTAGTCGTAGAAGATAGACCATATCAAAATGGTGAATTAAAGGTCGAGAAAGCCATAGGTTTCATTGACAGGTCTGTGTATATCTACATGGTTAAAATTAGCTTCACATTCTGTTCTCAAATGACCGATGGGTTTTGCTGATTCTGAATCTGCAGAGACGAAGGATGCAATTTCCTTGTTCAAGTCTGCTTGTGAGAAAATTTTGCAATCATTAGGTATAATCAAGCGATGGCTTAAATCGAGTTCTCCATTGC